>JACXTT010006804.1_pt1 | contig 16250 bp, 16 predicted proteins | sample 9270951 | NCBI WGS metagenome assembly JACXTT01 (sample SAMN15532306, study PRJNA645909) | rock metagenome | isolation source: weathered quartz diorite | place: Puerto Rico | collected 2017-06-21 | reverse complement strand
CGAACGTATCACCACCCGTATCGCACTGCTGACGGCCCGTCCACGCGACCTGGCCAGCTTGCGCGATGGCTTGCAGCAGCTGCCAAGCCTGCGCCGCAGTGTGCAGCAAAGTGTTGACACCGAAGGCTTGCTGTCCCTCATCCTGGCTGATATGGCGACGCCCCAAGCCTGCCTGGACCTGCTGGTCCGCGCCATTGCGCCCGAACCTGCTGCCATGGTGCGCGATGGTGGCGTGTTTGCGCGTGGCTTCGACGCCGAACTCGATGAATTGCGTGGCCTGTCCGAAAACGCCGGCCAGTTCCTGGTCGACCTGGAAACACGTGAACGCGCCCGTACCGGCATCGCCAACCTGCGCGTTGAATACAATAAGGTGCATGGCTTTTACATCGAGGTCACGCACGGCCAGACCGACAAGGTGCCGGACGACTACCGCCGCCGCCAGACCTTGAAGAACGCCGAGCGCTACATCACGCCGGAGCTGAAGGTCTTTGAAGACAAGGCGCTTTCGGCACAAGACAAGGCCCTGGTGCGCGAAAAGCAGCTGTACGACCAACTGCTGGCTGACCTGGCCCCCTTTATCGGCGAACTGCAAACCATTTCGCAGGCCATCGCCCAACTCGACACGCTGACGGCGCTGGCCAAGCATGCCATGAGCCACAACTGGTGCGCACCGCAGCTGGTGCAAGACCCGCGCCTGGACATCCGCGAAGGCCGCCACCCCGTGGTGGAAGACCAGATCGAGCGCTTTATCGCCAACGACTGCCAGCTCAAAGATGAACGCCGCCTGCTGCTGATCACTGGCCCGAACATGGGTGGTAAGTCGACCTTCATGCGCCAGGTCGCCTTGATTACCCTGCTCGCCTACGTTGGCAGCTATGTGCCCGCCTCGTCCGCCGCGATTGGCCCGATCGACCGCATCTTCACGCGCATTGGCGCCACCGACGACCTGGCTGGTGGCCGTTCCACCTTCATGGTCGAGATGACAGAGTCTGCCGCCATCCTCAACGGCGCCACCGAACATTCGCTGGTGCTGATGGATGAAGTGGGGCGCGGCACCTCGACCTTTGACGGCCTGGCCCTGGCCTGGGCCATTGCGCGCCACCTGATCGACACCAGCCGCAGCTTTACCTTGTTCGCTACCCACTACTTCGAACTGACCCAGCTGCCGGACAGTCACCCGAGCGCTGCCAATGTGCATTTGTCGGCCGTCGAGCACAAAGACACCATCGTCTTCCTGCACGCCGTGCAGGACGGCCCAGCCTCGCAAAGCTATGGCTTGCAGGTGGCGCAGTTGGCCGGCGTACCGCCCGCCGTGATCAAGGCGGCGCGCAAGCACCTGGCGCGGCTGGAGTCGCAGGCACTGGATGCCACGCCCCAGCTCGATTTGTTTGCGATGGCGCAAAGCGGTGATGACGATGAAGCCGCGTCACACACGGCCAGCCCTGTCACCAGCGCTGGCATGGGCCGCGACAGTGTCGCCGCCAATGCCCCGCTGGCAGACGCCATCGATGCACTCGATCCCGATTCGATGACGCCGCGTGAAGCGCTCGACGCCTTGTACCAGTTGAAGAAGTTGGCCGCATGATGCTGCGCCGCGCCCTGCTCACCACTGCCCTCGCCTGGCATGGCGTAGTGGGTGCGGTCGCACCTGTTCCCCACCAGTTTGGCGCGATTGGCCACAGCTTTGCCATCAATGCCGATGAAGCGCCGCTGCGCCAGGCCCTTGCCGCAGCGGGAGAGAATAACAATGCCTTTGTCGTCGCTACTGGCCTCAAACATGTCGACGATGCCTGCAGCGACGCGCTCTACCAGGCCCGCCGCGAGCTGTTTGCCGAGTCGGCGCGCCCCCTGGTGCTGGTGCCTGCGGCCAGCGACTGGAGCGTGTGTACCACGCCGGCAGGCCGCTCAGCCGCGCAGGAACGCCTGACCCGCCTGCGCGAACTGTTCTTCGATGAACCGAGTTCGCTGGGCGCGCGCAAGCTGTCATTGAATCGCCTGTCGTCGACCGCCAAGTTCCGCAGCTTCTCGGAGTATGCGCAATGGGAAGTGGGTAATGTGCTGTACGCGACGATGAATATCACGTCGGACAATAACCATTACCGGCCAGAAGCGGGCCGCAATAGCGAGTTTGAAGACCGGCTGGTGGCCAACCGCGCCTGGCTGCACCGCTTGGCCACCTATGCGCAGCGCAAGAAGATGGCGGCCATCGTGTTGTTTTCGGAAGGTGACATCGGCATCCTGCCCAACGACGGCAAGGCCAACAAGGCAGCCAAGCCAGCCCAGGCGCTCCTCAATAGCCGCCAGGACGGCTATGCCGATGTGCGCCGCCAGGTTGCAGCCATCGCCGTTAAATTTCCAGGCAAGCTGCTGCTGGTCGACAGCGCGCCACTCCCCCAAGGCGGCATCCCGGCGATTGCGTGGCATGGCAATATTGGCCATCTCAGCCTGGGCAACCAGGCTGTGGAAATCAAGGTCTCGCCTGTTTCCACGGCCTTGTTTGCGGTGGCACCCCTGGCTGCGCCAGAGCCGCAAAAATAATCGAAAAAAAAGCCCCCGGGCGCAGACGCGACCTAAGCTGCGTCCAGGCCCAGGGGCTTTGGATGTGGCGTGTCAGTGAATCGGGTGGCTGCGGAAGTGGTCGCCCGCTTCGCCGTCGTCCTCATCGTCATGGTGGTGATGGTGGCCGTGGGCGCCATGCACGTGGCCGTGGGCGATTTCCTCGTCACTCGCCGCGCGCACGTCGGCCACCGACAATTCAAAACGCAGTGCCATGCCCGCCAGCGGATGGTTACCGTCGAGGACCACTTTGTCGTCGGCGATATCGGTCACCGTAAAGATCATCGCTTCGTCGTCATCATCGGTACCGTCCGGCATGCCTTCAAACTGCATGCCGATTTCGAGCGGCTCAGGCAGGCGGTCGCGCGGCTCTACCTTGATCAGGGCCGGGTCATAGTCGCCAAACGCGTCTTCCGGTTCGATCTGGATGGTCGAAGCGTAGCCGACGTCTTTGCCGTCGAGTTCTTCTTCGATTTTTGGCAGGGTGTTTTCATAGCCACCATGCAGGTAGACCATGGGCTGGCGGCCGTCTTCGATCAGGTTGTTCTGCGCGTCTGACAGCTTGTAATTGACGGTCACGACCGTGTTCTTGGTAATCTTCATCATGCTTCCTTTGCGGTATATTCCCTGAGATTATACCTCGTGGGACCTGCCGACCTGCGGCCAGGGACCGGGCTATAATGCCGTATGAACAAACTCCAACTCCTCGGCGACATCACGCCCGCCCAGTTCCTGCGCGACTACTGGCATAAGAAGCCCTTGCTGATCCGCCAGGCCATTCCCGGCATGAAGCCCCTGCTCACGGTGGAGCAACTGGCCGAACTGGCCACCAAAGACCATGTCGAATCGCGCCTGATCACCCAGGAAGACGGCCAGTGGGACATGCAGCACGGCCCCCTGGAGAGCTTGCCGCCGCGCAGCCAGCGCGCATGGACGATGCTGGTGCAAGGTGCCAACCTGTATGACGACAAGGCTGACGCCTTGCTGCGCCAGTTCCGCTTTATCCCCGACGCGCGCCTGGACGACCTGATGATCAGCTTTGCCACCGACGGCGGCGGTGTGGGCCCCCACTTCGATTCTTATGACGTGTTCTTGCTACAAGCCTCAGGCAAGCGCCGCTGGCGCATTGGCGCGCAGAAGGACTTGTCGCTGGTCGACGGCCTGCCCCTGAAGATCCTGTCCAAATTCAAACCGACCGAGGAATTCGTGCTCGAACCGGGCGACATGCTCTACCTGCCGCCCCACTACGCGCATGACGGCGTGGCCGAAGGCGACTGCATGACCTATTCGATTGGTTTCCGCGCGCCGTCCTACCAGGAGCTGGGCGAAGCCTTCCTGCAGTTCATGTGCGACTCGATCGACCTGCCCGGCCGCTATGCCGATCCGGGCCTGGAAGCGGCCAAACACCCGGCCGAAATTCCCCGCCACCTGCTCGATACCGTCACCGATGAAATGAACAAGGTGCGCTTCACCGCCGACGACGTCACCATCTTCCTCGGCGAATACCTGACGGAACCGAAGCACAATGTATTCTTCACGCCACTGGCGTCTCCATTGGCCATGGGCAAATTCGCCCAGGCGGCAGGCAAACGTGGCGTGGCCCTCTCGCGCAAGACGCAAATGCTGTATCGTGGCAAGAACGTTTTCATCAATGGTGAGTCGTTCAGCGTTGGCCGCAGCGACAAGGCCGTGCTGGAACAGTTGGCCAATGCGCGCGCCCTCGATGGCGCTGCCGTTGCCGCCGTGTCCGACGATGTGATGGATGCTTTGCACACCTGGTACCAGGATGGCTGGGTCGAACTGATGTAAGCGACACCGGCTTCAATGACAGCTTGGGAGAAGATGATGGTCGAACAGGACAAGGAACAATCGCCCTTACTCGCGTTTTCGACCCACCGCGAATTCGAAGCCCATTTTCGCGAATGCATCGCGCGTTCGCGCATCAGCTTGCAATTATTCGATCCGGATTTCGCCGTTTTCCCTTTGGGTGCCAGCGATATTGATGCTGCGTTGCGCCATTTTGTCGCCGGTGGTGGCCATCTTCAGTTGGCCATGCACAGGGCCAATTACATCGAACACCACTACCCCCGTTTCTTGCGCTTATTGAAGGATTTCAGTCATCGGATCGATTGCAGGATCACCAGCAAGAATACCCATCACCTGACCGATTCCTTCTGCATTGGTGACCGCGTGCATATCGTGCGGCGTTTTCATTGCGATCATCTGCGCGGCGAGGCAGCGTTTGCACATCCACCGGCGACTGAAATCAGCCTGGATCGTTTTGAACAAGTCTGGGCCGACGCCACCCCTGGCCTACATGCCACCACAACCGGTTTGTAAGCCCATTCTGCAAGCGATATTTGTGCCATATCGTTGCAAATTGGCAACGCAGAATCGCCGGCATCCCCCTGCAATTGCGGGGTTCTACCAACAAAAGTCCGGGATATGGGAACTTTTTACAAATGTGTACACATGGACTGTTGCGTCTGCACAAATTTCGCTATAATGCCGGGTTAGGAAGTTTCAGTAGTCTGTCTGGCGCCGTGTTCCGGGTCGAAAGCCTACGAAGACCCCTAAAAGAGCGATAATTACCGGTAATTATTCATCGCAATAGTCGTTTTATTTTTGAATTAATTGAGGAAAATCCATGAAAAAATCCCTGCTGATCGTCTCCCTGCTGGCTGTTGCTCTGGCTGCTTGCTCGAAAAAAGAAGAAGCTCCAGCTGCTCCAGCAGCTCCAGTAGCTTCGGCACCAGCTGCTGACGCTGCTGCTGCTCCAGCTGCTGCTCCTGCTGCTTCGGCTCCAGCTGCTGACGCTGCTGCTGCTCCAGCTGCTTCGGCTCCTGCTGCTTCGGCTCCTGCTGCTTCGGCACCAGCTGCTGCTGCTCCAGCTGCTTCGAAGTAATCAGCTCGATAGAGAAGCCGCGTCGGCCTGCAAAGGCGGCGCGGTTTTTTTACGCCCCTACGTTTTGTGTGGGCAAAAAAAATCCGCATCGCCCTTCGGGCTCAATGCGGATTTTTTGTTGGCACAGTCATCGGGCTCACCCAAAGGCAGCCCGACCATACGCCATCATTACTTCAGCTGTTCGTGCAGCAGGCTCAGGATCTTGTCGCCCGTTGGGGACAGCTCCGGCTTGCCATCATTGCTCAGCACCGTCACTTCACTGGTCGTAGCACCGGCAGCCGACTTGACCAGGATGCGGTAACGCTGGGCTTCCTTGGCCTTGTCATCCGAGCCCCAGCTGAACAGCTTGGAGAAGAAGCCTTCCTTGGCCACGGCATCGGGGTCGACGAAGCGCACGAAGTACAGGCCCTTGGTGCGGTCGCGGTCTTCTACGGTGAAGCCAACGCGGTCCAGCGCCAGGCTGACGCGGCGCCATGCGCGGTCAAAGCCTTCATCGACTTCCAGCGCCTTGGTGGGCGAAGTGATCAGCTTGGCGTGCTGTGGTGCTTCCGCAGCCGTTGCCACGGCAGCCTTGGCCACATTGGTATCGCTGCCCAGGCGGGTCATCAGCTTGGCTAGGAAGGTCGCTTCCAGCACCGGGTCGTTGGCACGTGCCGTCCACGCCGTCGTTTCCTTTTGCGGGCCGGTCAGCACTTCTTCGGCACCCCGGTGGCTGATGTAGATTTCCGTCGAGCCATCCGCCGTGCGTTCCAGGCGGGTACGGAATTTGTCGCGCTCGCCCGTCGAATACAGGGAATCAAAGACTTTGCCAATGGTGTTGCGGATCATGTCCTGTGGAATCTTGGCGCGGTTTTCCGCCCATTCCGTTTCCATGATGCCCGTGGCGGCAGACTCGGTGGCGATATTGAAGCCATTGCCACTCCAGAATTCCTTGAGGATCGGCCACAGCTGCTCCGGCGTCTGCTTGACCACCAGCCAGCGCTGGCTACCGGCGCGCTCAATGCGCATGGTTGGCGTATTGGTGGGGCCGATTGCCTGGCCTGCCGCCACCGTGGTCACACCACCGCCGCGCTGGGCCTGGAAACCGGAAGCCGTGGCGATGCCGCGGCCATCGCCTGGCAGGCCATAGCGGCTGTCTTGCGACAGCTGGGTCAGGTCAGGGGGCACATCCAGTGAAACCGGCTTCTTGGCGGCGGTCGACTTGTAGTCCACTTTGTCCGCATCGACGACCGAAGCGATCATGCCGCAGCCGGACAGGCTGGCGACCAGGGCCGTAAGAACCAGGGTGCGCGGTGCAGGCGAAGAGAGGTGCTGGCGAATAGTCATGTCTTATGTGTGAAGTTACTTGGGGTTGCAGCAGGTATCGATGGAAAAAGGCGCCGGGCTCAGTGCAGCAGGCCGGCGTCCTTCAAGGCTTTGCGCACAGCTGGCTGGCACTCTGCCGACAGCGGTACCAGGGGCAGGCGGATGCCGGCGGGCATCAAACCCAGTTCGGCCATGGCCCATTTGACCGGGACCGGGTTTGGTTCAATGAAGAGCTTCGAATGCAGGCCCAGCACTTTGTTGTTCCATTCGGTGGCCGTGGCGATGTCGCCTGCGATGGCGGCCTTGCACATCTCATGCATGATGCGCGGCGCCACATTGGCCGTCACGGAAATATTGCCGGCGCCGCCGCACAGCATCAGGGCGATGGCGGTGGCGTCGTCGCCCGAATAAACGGCAAAGGTCTTGGGCACCATGGCCAGCAGCTCGATGCCGCGGCCAATATTGCCTGTCGCGTCTTTGACGCCGACGATATTCTTGATCTGGGCCAGGCGGGCGATCGTCTCATTGGACATATCGGCCACAGTGCGGCCAGGCACGTTGTAGAGGATGATCGGCATGGCAGGCACCGCTTCTGCGATGGCCTTGAAGTGCTGGTACATGCCTTCCTGGGTTGGGCGGTTGTAGTAAGGCACCACCTGCAGCGAGGCGGCCGCGCCAGCCTGCTGGGCAAATTCGGTCAGCTTGATGGCTTCGGCGGTCGAATTGCCGCCGCTGCCAGCGATCACAGGAATGCGGCCAGCAGCGTGGTCGACGGCCAGCTTGATCAGCGCGCAGTGCTCTTCCACACTCACAGTCGGCGATTCACCGGTGGTGCCAACGATAACGATGCTATCGGTGCCTTCGGCAATGTGCCAGTCGATCAGTTTCTTCAAACCCTCGTTGTCCAGGCTGCCATCCGCCAGCATGGGGGTCACGATCGCTACAATGCTGCCCTTGATCATATTCTTTGATTTGCGTTAATAAATAAAATAGAGATTGTAGCGGATCGCTCGCTCCCGTGGTTCATTGTTACTCTTGTTACCCGCCTTTGGCCTTAAAAGACCCTTAAAACGGGCCCAAAAGTCTTGTCTCTTGAGTAACACCTGGCCCGCAGGCACACAGGCGCTGCACCATGGCTGGCGCTGGCTGCTGGACAATTCCTTCTTCGTATGCCAGCACATGCAGGCCATGGCGGCCTGCCAGGGCCAGCAATTCACCCGGCTGGAGCAGGAAGTTGGGGTTGGACGGTTTGCCAAACTGCGCGTTACCGCTGCTAAAAGTCTCGTAAATGAGCACTCCGTCGGCCTTCATGCCGGCAACCAGGTCATCCAGCAGGGGCCGGTGCAGGTAGTTGGTGACGACGATGCCTGAAAAACGAGCAATGCCAAAAGGCCAGGCAAAGTCCGGGGTTTCCAAGTCAACTTGCTGGGTTTGCACGCCGATGGACGAAGTTGCCGCCAGGGCGGCTGGATCCCGGTCAACGGCCAGGACGGACAGGCCCAATGCGTTCAACAGCGCGGAATGGCGTCCCTGTCCACAGGCCAGGTCGAGCACTTCTCCTTTGGGAATGCGCGAAGCAAATCGTTGCACCCAAGCCGATGGCAAGCCTCCCATCGTCATGTTCAGCTGTAGGCCAGCCCCATGGCTTCGCGCACATCGCGCATGGTTTCCTGGGCCAGCTTACGGGCCACATCGCAGCCGTCGGCCACGATGGCGCGCACCAGCGAAGGGTCGTCCAGGTATTGCTGGGCACGCTCGTGCATCGGTTCCTGTTCCTTGACGATGGCGTCAATGACGGGTTGCTTGCATTCGATGCAACCAATACCGGCCGAGGTGCAGCCCTTGACGACCCAGTCCTTGGTGGCCGTGTCGGAATACACTTCGTGCAGCTGCCATACGGGGCATTTCTGCGGATCACCCACGTCGGTGCGGCGCACACGGGCTGGGTCGGTCGGCATGGTGCGGACCTTCTTGATCACGGAGTCCTTGTCTTCGCGCAGGGAAATCGAATTGCCATAGCTTTTGGACATCTTGCGGCCATCCAGGCCGGGCAGGCGCGAAGCGACCGTCAGCTTGGCTTGCGGTTCAACGAGGATCAGCTTGCGGCTGCCTTCGAGGTAGCCGAACAGGCGTTCACGGTCGATCATCGACAGGCTTTGGGCATCGTCGAGCATGGCCTTGGCCTGGGCCAGCGCTTCGGCCTTGCCGTCCTGCTGGAACTCGGTGCGCAATTCCATATACAGCTTGGCGCGCTTGCTGCCCAGCTTTTTGACGGCTTCGGCCGCCTTTTCTTCGAAGCCCTTTTCCTTGCCATACATATGGTTAAAGCGACGCGCGATCTCACGCATCATTTCGATATGCGGCACCTGGTCATCGCCCACCGGCACCTGGCTGGCGCGGTAGATCAGCACGTCGGCCGCCTGCAGCAGCGGGTAGCCGAGGAAGCCATAGGTGGCCAGGTCCTTGTTGGACAAGTTGTCGATCTGGTCTTTGTAGGTTGGCACGCGTTCGAGCCAGCCCAGCGGCGTGGCCATCGACAGCAGCAAGTGCAGTTCAGCATGCTCAGGCACTTGCGACTGGATGAACAGGGTTGCCTGCGAGGGGTCGATGCCGGCGGCCAGCCAGTCGATCAGCATGTCCCAGGTGCTGCGCTCGATAATGCTCGGATCATCATAGTGCGTGGTCAAGGCATGCCAGTCGGCGACGAAGAACAGGCAGGGCTGCTCCGATTGCATCTTGATCCAGTTTTTGAGGGCGCCGTGATAGTGGCCAAGGTGCATGGTGCCTGTTGGGCGCATGCCGGAAACAACGCGATCGGGATACATAAGGTTCAGCTCAGAAAGAAATTGAGTGGGGAAGCGATTAAGTGGAGCACATATTCGGCACCGATCATCAGCGGGTAGACCCAGAAATTCAAGATCTTGAAGTATATCAATCCCATAACGATGAAGAAGCCATATGGCTCAATACCAGCAAACTTGTAGGCCAGGCGGTTGGGTAGCAAACTGGTGACGATGCGGCCGCCATCGAGCGGGGGAATCGGCACCAGGTTGAAGGCAAACATGACCAGGTTGCTCAGGATCCCAGCGCGGGCGACGAGGATCAGAAACTCTTCCTGCACCTGAAAAAAGCTGAAAAACATCCACAGCACCAGCCATCCAAAGGCCATGGCGAAGTTGGCAGCGGGCCCCGCTAACGCCACCCAGGCCATCTGCTTTTTCGGGTTGCGCAACTGGCTAAAGTCGATTGGCACTGGTTTGGCATAGCCAAAGACGAATTTGCCGTCCGTGACCAAGTAGAGCACAACGGGAATAAGGATGGTGCCGATCGGATCAATATGCTTGGCCGGATTGAGGCTCATGCGGCCCGCTGCATAGGCCGTCATATCGCCAAAATACTTGGCAGCATAGGCGTGGGCAGCTTCGTGCAGGGTGATGGCAAACAACACTGGCAGTGCGTAGACGGCCAGGGTTTGGATAATTTCGTTCATGGGCGGGATTTTAACAGAGAGGCAAGTAAGGTCCGGTCCGGCTGGTTGGCCAGCCCTTTACAGCCCGAAAACAGCAGCATTGCCGCGGCCCTGGCGCATCAGCACGGGTTCGTCGCTGGTCAGGTCGATCACCGTGGTCGGTTCCATGCTGCAAGCGCCGCCGTCAATGGTCAGGTCAATGCTCTTTTGCAGGCGCTCGCGGATTTCTTCTGCGTCATTGAGCATGTCTTCGTCGCCCGGCAACATCAAGGTCGTGCCCAGCAGAGGCTGGCCCAGTTCTTCCAGTAACGCATGGGCAATCGTGTTTTCCGGTACGCGCAGGCCGATGGTCTTGCGCGAAGGATGGGACAGGCGGCGTGGCACCTGCTTGGTGGCTTCCAGGATCACCGTGTAAGGGCCGGGCGTGGCCGCCTTGAGAAAACGGTACTGGCGGTTGTCCACGCGGGCATATTCGGCGATCTCGGACAGGTCGCGGCACAGCAAGGTCAGGTGGTGCTTTTCGTCGATGCTGCGGATGCGGCGCAGTTTTTCCACCGCTGCCTTGTCGTCCAGGTGGCAGACCAGGGCGTAGCAGGAATCTGTCGGCAGCGCGACAATGCCGCCGCCGTGGATGATCTGGACGGCTTGCTTGATCAGGCGCGGCTGCGGATTGTCGGGATGGATCTGGAAAAACTGGCTCATGCGGCTGTCGGGGGATTAGGCGCGCAAGGCCTGCAGGGCCTGGATGCGCTGCTCGATCGGCGGGTGGCTGGAGAACAGTTCGCCCCAGCTGCTGCCCGTACTGCCGATGCCGGAAGCGGCCATCGTGCTGGGCAGTTCACCCGGCGCCAGGCCGCCCAGGCGGGCCAAGGCGTGCTGCATCGGCAGTGGCGTGCCCATCAGTTTGGCAGCGCCCGCATCGGCACGGAACTCGCGCTGGCGCGAGAACCAGTTGACGATGATCATGGCCAGGATGCCGAACAGGATTTCGCACACAAACACCGTGATCATATAGCCGATGCCGGGGCCGCGGTCCTCATCGCCTTTCAGGATGACTTTGTCGACAAAGAAGCCCACCACACGGGCCAGGAAGAACACAAAGGTATTGACGATGCCCTGGATCAGGGTCAGCGTCACCATATCGCCATTGGCCACGTGGGCCACTTCATGGCCCAGCACGGCTTCGACTTCTTCGCGGTTCATGCTCTCCAGCAGGCCCGTCGACACGGCCACGAGGGCGGAATTCTTGAAAGCGCCGGTGGCAAAGGCATTCGGTTCGCCTTCATAGACAGCCACTTCCGGCATGCCAATGCCGGCCCGTTCGGACAGCTGGCGGACCGTATTGACCAGCCACAGCTCGGTGGAATTGTTCGGTTCACTGATGACGCGGGCGCCAGTGGTCCATTTGGCCATCGGCTTGCTGATCAGCAGGGAGAAAATCGAACCGGTAAAGCCAACCACCAGTGCCATGGCCATCAGCGAGCCGTACTGGATGCCCGCTGCGCTCACGCCGCGACCGATGCCCAGCAGGTTCAGGACGATCGACAACACGAGCATGACTGCAAGGTTGGTGGCTAAGAACAAAATAACGCGCTTCATGGCAAGCCTCCCGGCTCAGAATGGTTGACAGGACGTTAAGATAAGGGTGCTGTCGGGAAAATTCAAGTGGAGGATCAGGGAAATGCTAAGGCAGGCCTGAAAACCCTCAGAACCAGTCGTGCCAGACCGGTTTCAGGCCAGATGGCAGGTTGGGCAAGACGGCGAAATCGACCCGCGATTCGCCCGGCGCATGGAAGTCCGTGCCGCGCGAGGCCAGGAAGCCATAACGGCGGGCCTGCTCCGCATAAGTCTGGTACTGGTCCGGCGTATGGCTGCCGGTGACGACCTCGATGGCGCTACCGCCCAGTTGTTTGAACTCGTCGAACAAGGCCCCTTCGGTGACGATATTGAAGCCATAGCGGCCCGGATGGGCGATCACGGGCACACCGCCGGCGGCGCGAATCCATTCGACCGACTCCGTCAGCGTGGCCCAGCGATGCGGTACATAGCCGGGTTTGCCTTCCACCAGGTATTTACGGAACACCTCAGGGATGGAGGCACAGACGCCGCTGTCGACCAGGAATCGTGCGAAGTGGGTACGTGACATCAAGTCGGGATTGCCGACATACTTCAGCGCGCCCTCATAAGCGCCTTCAATACCCACTTTGGCCAGTTGTTCCGCCATCTCGCGGCCCCGCGCATCGCGGCCGGAGCGGGTCTTGGCCAGGCCCTGCACCAGGACGGGATTGGTTTCGTCAACCTGCAAGCCGACGATATGGACGGTCGTGCTGGCCCAGGTGATGGAGATCTCCACCCCCGGCACAAAGCGCATGCCCTGCTCTTGCGCGGCGATGCGCGCTGCTGCAATGCCGCCCACTTCGTCATGGTCCGTCAGCGCCCAGGCATCCACGCCCGCTTTGCGCGCAGTGGCCGCCACGTCGGCGGGCGGCAGGACGCCGTCAGAAACGTTGGAATGGCAATGAAGATCAACTTTGAGCATACAAGAACAACAACCGTCAGGAAGTGCTCATTGTACGCTGTGGCGCCGGATCAGGTGGCCTAGACAGGGCAATTGGACCAGGCAGATCGTGGAGTGCGATCTGCAATTTACGCTAGATCAAGAACTCTTCAATCATTTGCGCAAGCAATTCGGGCTGGTCATGGTGCAGCATGTGGCCGGCGTCCGGCATCATGCGTGCCGTCACCTGTTTCAAGTTACTAAGACGGCGATCCACTTCAGCACGGGCTTGCTCCTTTGGGCCCATCCACTGCCACATATTGGTGTCATCCGCTTCAATCCAGAGCACAGGGGCCGTGATATTGCGCCAGCACGCCAGCACTTCCTCAACCTGGTACAGCAAGGGCGTGGACTTCTTGTGCGCCGGGTCACCCAGGATCTCCCATTCGTTCTCACCAATTTGGGCTGACCAATGTTGGGCCAGGAAGGCTGCCTTGGCATCGGACAGGCGAGGATTGGTCTTTTGCAGGCGCTGCGCCACCGCCTGCTCACTGGGGTAAGTGCGCAAGCTTGCGGGCTCTTTCAGTTCATCGAGCCATTTGAGGTAACGCTTGGGCGACTGCTCCGGCTTGGTGACCGGCATGCCAAAGCCTTCGAGGTTGACCAGGCGGCGCACCCGTTCTGGCCGCACACCCGCATACAAGCTCACCACATTGCCGCCCATACTGTGGCCCAACAGGTTGACGGCTTCACCCGGTGCATAGTGGTCAAGGATGGCATCGAGGTCGCCCACATAGTCGGCGAACCAGTAGGTATCGGCCTGGGGCCGTTCCGACAGGCCAAAGCCACGCCAGTCCGGCGCGATCACATGCCACTGCCCTTTCAGCGCGTCCACCACAAACTGGAAAGAGGCAGCCACATCCATCCAACCATGCATCATGAACAGCTTGGGAGCGCCTTCCTGCCCCCAGTGGCGCACGTGGTAGCGCAGGCCGCGCACATTCAGGTAATCGGAGCGGGATGGGATCATGGCATTCTCTCAAATAAAAGTACGACCGTTCGAATTATACGCCTGCAGTAAAATGTCGGTATTCCCACTCCCTTTCCCAGCAAAAATGCCAATTTATCAATTAGGCGAGCACGCGCCTGACATCGATCCGTCCGCTTACATTACGGACAACGCTACCCTGCTGGGCAAAGTGACTGTGGGGCCCATGGCCTCGGTCTGGTTCGGCGTGACCCTGCGTGGCGACAATGAGCGCATCACCATTGGCGAGAACAGCAATGTGCAGGAAGGCACCGTCATGCATACGGACATGGGCTATCCACTGACCGTGGGCAGCAATGTCACCATCGGCCACCAGGCCATGCTGCATGGCTGTACGGTGGGTGATGGCAGCCTGATTGGCATCCAGGCCGTCGTGCTCAACGGCGCCAAGATTGGCAAGGGCTGCCTGGTGGGTGCCGGCGCCCTGGTCACGGAAGGCAAGGAATTCCCGGACAACAGCCTGATTATCGGCAGCCCGGCCAAGGCCGTGCGCACGCTGACGGCCGAAGAAATAGCGCGCCTGCAAGACTCGGCAAACCACTACGCCCAGCGCGGCCAGCGCTACAAGACTGAACTGAAACGCATCGGATAAACAGAATGACCACGCAAGCGAGCAAAGATACCCTGCAAAAATTCATCTTCGACAATGGCGCCGTGCGCGGCGAATTCGTCGAGATCTCGGACACCTGGAAAGAAATCCAGTCCCGCCACACCTACCCGCCCGCCGTCAAGACGGTGCTGGGTGAAATGGTGGCGGCGGCCAGCCTGCTGTCGGCCAACCTGAAGTTCAATGGCTCCATCATCATGCAGATCCACGGCGATGGCCCGGTGCGCCTGCTGGTGGTCGAATGCGATGCCGACCTGCGCATGCGCGCCACGGCCAAGCTGGTCCCGGACGCTGTGATCGACAATGAGGCCAGCATGCCTGCCCTGCTCAACCTGCACGGCCATGGGCGCTTTGTCATTACGCTCGACCCGGCCGACAAGCTGCCTGGCCAGCAGCCCTACCAGGGCGTGGTGCCCCTCGATGGCGAGAATATGGCGACCGTCATTGAAAACTATATGCTGCGTTCCGAGCAGCTCGACACCAAGCTGTGGCTGGGCGCCGACGATAATGTGTCGCGTGGCATGTTGCTGCAAAAACTGCCCCGCCACAGTGGCAAGGACGACCAGGTGGCGCAAAGCTCGGAAGAGGAAGACCTGGAAACGTGGAACCGCGCCGTCATGCTCGGTTCGACCCTGAAGCAGGAAGAATTGCTGGGCACCGATATCCAGACCTTGATGAACCGCTTGTTCTGGGAAGAGACGATCCGCGTGTTCGATCCCGTACATCCGCAATTCCACTGCAGCTGCACGCGCGAAAAGGTCGGCAATATGCTCAAGATGCTGGGCCGCGCCGAAGTCGATGCCGCCTTGGACGACCTGGGCCAGTTGGGCATCAATTGCGATTTCTGCGGCAAGCACTACGACTTTGACAAGGTCGATTGCGCCCAGCTGTTTGCCAGCGACACGACGGCCGATGCCGTGACGCCGGCCAGCGCCATCAAGCACTAAGCTTCATTTGCATTGGGCAGCGCGTTGCAAGCCTGCCCTCACAAGGACCGAACACAGGATGAAAGACGCCGCCCGCTCCGCCTTCCCGCATTTTCTGTCCATCCCGACCCGCTGGATGGACAATGATGTCTACGGCCACGTCAACAATGTCGTCTACTACTCCTACTTCGACACGGCAGTGAACCAGTTCCTGATCGAACGCGGCGTGCTCGACATCCACCAAGGCGAGGTGGTGGGCTTTGTGGTGGACTCAGGCTGTTCCTACTTCAGCTCAATCAGCTTCCCGGACACCATTCATGCTGGCATCCGCGTGGCCAAACTGGGCAACTCCAGCGTACGTTACGAGATCGCGCTGTACCGCAATGACGACCCCCTGCCCTGCGCCGCCGGGCATTTCGTGCATGTCTACGTTGAACGCAGCAGCAATCGCTCGGTAGCAATTCCGCATGCGGTCCGGGCAGTACTTGCGACGATCCATTCTACGAATTCGACGAACTAGTTCTCAGAACTCGAGTTGTCAGAACCTGAAACAGTGTGATTGCTGACTGTCGCTGCGCATAAACGGCATGGTCAAGGTGGGCGATTGTTCCCTTTGGCATTCAATGAGAACCTCAGAATACGCTTCGACGCCAAGTTCGATCACACTCTTTTTCGCCGACCGTCCGATTGCGAGTGCAAAAGGTGATTCATAGCTATGCGATTCCATTGGACTTGGTCGCCCGGCTGAGAATTGCGGCGTGCCTAAGGGCAGGCGATTATCTGTCGTCAATGCCAGCAGGTACTTGGCTCGGTTGGACTCAGCAAAACTACGGCTGACCGACGTAGTGATCGGACTCTTTTGCGCGTTTTCATGATCGAAATCGGCCGCATTGCTCGCGACTTGGACAAGGCAAGCAATAAAAATCCAGGAACGTAA
>JACXTT010006803.1_pt1 | contig 16252 bp, 14 predicted proteins | sample 9270951 | NCBI WGS metagenome assembly JACXTT01 (sample SAMN15532306, study PRJNA645909) | rock metagenome | isolation source: weathered quartz diorite | place: Puerto Rico | collected 2017-06-21 | reverse complement strand
TTGCCGACCACGTGCTAAAGAGCTAGAGCCGCGGAGCCGCCGAACACGAGGCCAAGAGGGCCTGGCGGGACTTTTTCGCACAGCAAGGACAGCACAGCGAAAAAGGGGACAGGGTGTGGGCAGCTAAAACAGGGTATTCACTTCTTCCACTTTACCTCCTACTTGCCCTTGGCAAGCCGCTTGAGTAGCATGGATTGCTATTTATGCTAGGGGGTACTCATGTGGCGCTTTCTGATCATTGTTCTCTTGATGTATTTCTTTGGCCTGGCCGCTCAGGCCGCAGGCGTTTACAAATGGGTGGATGAGCAGGGCAAGGTCCATTATGGCGACCGCCCCGGTAATAACAACGCCAGCAAGATTGCCGTACCCAGTTCCCCGTCTCCCAGCGATAAGACCCTCAGCGAGCGCAATGCCAAGCGCGACAAATTGCTCCAGACGATGGAGGAGGAGCGCAAGTTAAAAGAAGAAGAGGGTCTCAAGACCAAACAGAAAGAGGCGGAACGCGCCCGGCGTTGTATTGAGGCCAAGGACACGGTAAGACGCTATGAGCGGGCGCGCTATATTTATACCCCCACCGAGGGCGACAAGGAAATCATTCTCAGTGAGGATGAGCGTAAGAAGGCAATGGATGAGGCCCGCAAGGCGGTTGTGGAGTGGTGTGGCTAATACCTCTGCGATGCTTTTTAACTGTCTATTATTATTTTATAAATCAATAAATTATAATAATATATTAAAGTAATATATCATGTTTTTTCTGACCCGATCAGGATACTGATTGCGTTTGTCGCAGGCTGGGGCAGCGCTGCTCAAATACGGAAGCTTTATTAATTCCTTGGTGGATTTTTTCATCATCGCCCTCGCCGTTTTTGTGGTCATCAAGGCGATCAACAAGCTGAAGACCATAAGGGCCTAATAGACATTAAATTCGGCCTGCAAGGGAAAGCCAGGGAAGGTTTACCCGTTACTAACGCAAACTCAAAACCGTCAATAAATAGCTGATATAGAGCGCACCGTTGACGGCCAGGTGCCATACTTGTAACTGGCCGCGTAACAGCATCAGCCGCAACCACAACGACGCCGCCAGAGTAATCAGCACGCCGATCAGCACGTCCGCGCGCAAGCTCCACGGTGTCAGCATCACGCCGATGGCCGGCAACAGCGTTCCCTGAAACACCATTGCCCCAGTAATATTGCCGAACGCGAGGGTGTCCTTACGCTTGCGTATCCAGAGGATGCTGTTGACCTTCTCGGGCAGTTCCGTCGCGATGGGGATGATGAGCAGGGATAGCAACAGCGCCGAGATGCCCAGCAGCGGGGCGGCCTCTTCAACGCCGTGGATAAAGCCCTTGGCGCCGCCGACCAGTAAGACCAAGCCGATGCCGAGCTGAACGATGATGAGAGCCAGGCTATGGCTGAAGCCGAACCGGCTCAGCAGCATGGGCGAGTGCGCTTCGGTGCCGTGTCCGTCCGCGACCAGCTTGGCGGAGGCGCGCAGGGGGAGCATGATATAAATAAAGTAGATCAGCACTAGAGCAAATCCGATGCCAGTTCTTGCTCCGCTGAGCGCCGGCGGAATGAACAGGGCGATTGCGGCAAGCGAGAACGCGAGCAAGAAGAAATTCAAGTCGCGGGTGATACCCGTCTTTTCGGGCGTGAAGCGGCCGCCGCCGCCGCGACTCTTTAAGGTGGCCACGGTTAATAATGAAAGCGACAGGGTGGACAACATCAACGGCGCGCCCAGAATCGCGCCGACGCTGATCTCCTGGTTCACCGTCACGTTCTGCGTGCCGGCAAACAGGGCCAGGATCGGCACCGTGGTCTCCGGCAGCGCCGTTCCTACGGCGGCGAATAACGAGCCGGTTACGCCTTCCGAGATTTTCAGCCGTTCGCCTAGGTGCTCAAGGGCATTGCAGAATATTTCCGCCGCGACCAATATCACCAGCAACATCAGAATCAGATAGCCAAAAATCATGGGGAGATCCAAGTTGGATAAAGTCGGGCTATTTTAGGGGATGGAGGCTGGACGGTAAATGCAAAAGATAAAATAGTGGTCTATTTGGTATCATTGGCGCTCGGTTATGAGCTAGGGGTGAGGCATGAGCAAGACTATTAACCTGCTTGAGAAGTTTGTCTTTTGGAGCCGCTGGCTGCAGGCGCCGCTTTATGTGGGCTTGATTATCGCCCAAGGCGTCTATGCCTATCACTTTGCGGTGGAGGTGGGTCACCTGGTTGCGAAGACCACCAGCTTGACCGAAGCCGAGATCATGCTCATAGTGCTGGGGCTGATTGATGTGGTGATGATCGCCAATCTTATGATCATGGTGATCATCGGCGGCTACGAGACCTTTGTCTCGCGGCTGGATCTGCATGATCATCCCGATAACCCGGAGTGGCTTTCTCATATGAGCGCGGGGACGCTCAAGGTCAAGCTGGCGATGGCCCTGGTCGGCATCTCGTCCATTCACCTGCTCAAGACGTTCATCAATGCCGCCGAGATGACCGAGACGACTATCAAGTGGCAGGTAATTATCCACATCACCTTTGTGATCTCGGCGCTAATCCTGGCCTATACCGATAAGCTGCTGACTATGCCGGCTAAAGCCAGCCACTAATAGTCACCGCTCCGCGTCCTCAGTTGTACAGACGGGTCATCAGTCTTGCGGCGTCACGGCGGCGTTTGCGGTCTCTGAATGGGGAAAATCACAAGTGAACGTGCTGCCTTTCCCGGGCTCGCTCTCGATGCGGAGTTGCGCGGCGTGACGGTTCAGCACGTGTTTGACGATGGCCAGCCCGAGCCCGGTGCCGCCGCTCTCGCGGGAGCGGCCCGCATCCACCCTGTAAAACCTCTCGGTAAGACGCGGGATGTGGTGCGCAGCGATACCTGCGCCATTGTCTCGCACCACCATGTGTTTCCCCTGAGCATCGCGGAACCAGCGAACCGCGATCTCACCGTGTGCGGGCGTATATTGCACGGCATTGAATACCAGATTTGAGAAGGCGCTGCGTAACTCTTCCTCGTTGCCGTAGAGGTTCAGCGTGGGGTCTGCATCCAGCGTGATGGAATGACCGCGCTCCTTGCTGAGCGCGCGCGCATCCTCGACGATGGTAGCCAGCACGTCGGAAACGGCGACGATTTGTTCATTATGGATTTTATGATTCATCTCCAGCCGCGACAGCATCAGCAGGTCGGTGACGATGTGTTGCATGCGTCCGGCCTGATGCTGCATCAGTTCCAAGGAACGCAACCAATGAGGAGGGCATTCATCATAGGCCTCCGTGAGGGTTTCCAGATAACCGCTTAACACCGTTAACGGCGTACGCAATTCATGCGAGACGTTGGCGACAAAGTCGCGCCGCACCTGTTCCAGGCGATGCACATGGGTGCTGTCGCGGGCCACCAGCAGCTGGCGTTTTTTACCGTAAGGGACGATTTGAATGGTCAGCATGAGCTCACTGTTGGCGGGGGACGGCAGCTCCGCTGTTTTAGTGGGGTCCGCTGCATTGAGCAGCCCGATAAAATCAGGGTGGCGCAACAGGTTGACGATACGCTGTCCCAGATCCTGCGGGGTTCGCAGGCCCAACAAGTGCGCGGTGGCGCTGTTAAACCATTCGATTTCGCCGTGCGGGCCCAGCACCACGATGCCGTCAGGCAAAGCCGCCGCCGCTTCTTCAAAGCGGTCTACGGTACTGGCCAGCTTGCGCTTCTGTTTGCGATTGCGCGCCTCCAGACGGTAGATCTCATTGGTGAGGCTCTCCCACGCGCCCAGCGAAGACGGCGGTGTGGATTCTTCATCATTCTTGAGCCAACGCAACAGACGATACAGATTGACGAGGTGCCAGAGGAGATAGGTGAGCAGGGTCAGCAGACCGGCAAGGCCGAGACGGTCGAAGATCAATCCCGCAACCAGTCCGACCAAGACAAGCCCCAGGGTATAACGAAGTTCGCTTAGCCAGCCACTCTGCATCGGACCGCCCTCCGTTATGGCGGGAGTCGAGAAAACCCTCCCCAGCCCTCTCCCGCAACTGCCGGAGAGGGCTGGATGAAGGGTGCTTCTTATAGAAGAGGTACGATCAGCAAGGCCACGATGTTGATGATCTTGATCATCGGATTGACGGCCGGGCCGGCGGTGTCCTTGTAGGGGTCGCCCACGGTGTCACCGGTGACGGCGGCTTTATGGGCTTCCGAGCCCTTGCCGCCGAAGTGGCCTTCCTCGATGTATTTCTTGGCGTTGTCCCAGGCGCCGCCGCCGGTGGTCATGGAGATGGCCACGAACAGGCCAGTGACGATGGTGCCGAGCAGTACGCCGCCCAAGGCCTGAGGACCGAGCGCGAGGCCGACCACCACCGGCACCAGCACCGGCAACAGCGAGGGCACAATCATTTCCTTGATCGCCGCCTTGGTGAGCAAGTCCACCGCGCGCGAGTAATCGGGTTTGCCGGTGCCTTGCATAATGCCGGGAATTTCCTTGAATTGACGGCGCACCTCGATCACCACCGACGCCGCCGCGCGGCCCACCGCCTGCATGGCGAGCGCGCCGAACAGATAAGGCACCATACCGCCGATCAACAGGCCGATGATGACCAGGTGATTGGACAGGTCGAAGGTCTGCTCGCCCATCTGCCCCTTGAGGGCGTGGGTGTAGTCGGCGAACAACACCAGGGCGGCGAGACCGGCGGAGCCGATGGCATAGCCCTTGGTGACCGCCTTGGTGGTGTTGCCCACCGCGTCCAGCGGATCGGTGATGTTGCGCACCTCTTTCGGCAGGCCGGCCATTTCGGCGATACCGCCCGCGTTGTCGGTGATCGGGCCGTAGGCGTCGAGGGCCACGATGATGCCCGCCATGGACAGCATCGAGGTGACCGCCACGGCGATGCCGTACAATTCGGCGAGGTAGTAGGCGCCCCATATCCCGGCGCAGATCACCACCACCGGCAGTGCGGTGGCCTTCATGGATACCGCCAGCCCGGAGATGATATTCGTGGCGTGGCCGGTGGTGGAGGCCTCGGCGACGTACTTCACCGGGCCGTATTCGGTCGCGGTGTAGTACTCGGTGATGACTACCAGCGCGGCGGTGACCGCGAGGCCGATGAGGGCGGTAAAGTAGAGGTTCATCACGCTGTAGCTGCCGTTATCCGCCATCAGCCATTGGGTGACAAAATAAAACGCAATGGCGGACAGCACCCCGGCGACGATCAGCCCGCGATACAGCGCGTTCATGATCTTGCCGCCCTCACGCGCGCTGACGAAGAAGGTGCCGGCGATGGAGGCGATGATGGACACCGCGCCCAGCATCAGGGGATAGAGCACGGCGTTGGCGCCCGCCGTGGCGAGCACCAGGCTGCCGAGCAGCATGGTGGCGATGATGGTCACCGCGTAGGTCTCGAACAGGTCGGCGGCCATACCGGCGCAGTCGCCCACGTTGTCGCCCACGTTGTCGGCGATCACCGCCGGGTTACGCGCATCGTCTTCCGGGATGCCGGCCTCGACCTTGCCCACCAGGTCGGCGCCCACGTCGGCGCCCTTGGTAAAGATGCCGCCGCCGAGACGCGCGAAGATGGAGATCAGCGAGCCGCCGAAGGCGAAGCCGACCAGGCCGTGCAGCGCCTCGTCTTGGGTTGCGCCGAACAGCGGGGCGAGCGCGTAATAACCCGCCACGCCGAGCAGCCCCAGGCCCACCACCAGCATGCCGGTAATGGCGCCGCCGCGGAACGCGACCTGCAGGGCGGCGTTGATGCCGCCGCGCGCGGCCTCGGCGGTGCGCACGTTGGAGCGCACCGAGATGATCATGCCGATGTAACCCGCCGAGCCGGAGAGGATCGCGCCGAGGGCGAAGCCGATGGCGGTCTTCCAGCCCAAGGCGGGAACAAACCCGATGATTAAAAACAGCGCGCCGCCGGCCAAGGCGATGGTGCTGTACTGGCGATTCAGGTAGGCCATGGCCCCTTCCTGGATGGCGGCGGCGATTTTGCGCATGGTTTCGTTGCCGTCGGACTTGGCAAGTATCCAGCGCATGGACGCCACGCCATAGACTATCGCGGCAATGGCGCAGGCAAGACTGATGATAAGAGCTGCTGACATTACGTTTTCTCCCTTAAAATTTAAGTTACCAAACGGTGATGTACAAAGGCTACTTCCTCACTTCAAAACTTGTTTTGAGTTTTTTCGGCACCGCCGCATTCTTCAGGCGTACATACTGCGGCAGGCCGTTTTTGTAGGGCGGGTAGTCCTCGCCGGAGATGAGCGGCTCCAGATAGGCGCGGCACTTGGCGGTGATACCGAAGCCATCTTCGGTGATGAAGTCCTGGGGCATCATCTTTTCCACGTTCGCCACCTGGGAAAGCTGCGCCATGCCGACCTTCCATTTATAGGGCCTGCTGGACGCGCGCACTACGGTGGGCATCACCGCATTGTGGCCCTTGAGGGCGAATTCCACCGCCGCCTTGCCCATGGCGTAGGCCTGGGCTACGTCGGTCTTGGAGGCGACGTGGCGCGCGGCGCGCTGTAAATAATCCGCCACCGCCCAATGATATTTGAGCCCCAGGCCCTCTTTAATCATGCCCGCCACCACCGGCGCGGCGCCGCCGAGTTGAGCGTGGCCAAAGGCGTCGCGCAGGCCTTGGTCGGCAAGGAATTTTCCGTCTGCGCCGTGCACGCCTTCTGACACCACCACCGAGCAGTAGCCGAATTTCTTCACCAGGGCATCTACCTTGGCGAGGAATTTGGCTTTGTCGAAACTCACTTCCGGGAACAGGATGACAATGGGGATTTCGCACTCCGGGCCGGAGGCCAGCCCGCCCGCCGCGGCGATCCAGCCGGCGTGGCGGCCCATGACTTCAAGAATGAACACCTTGGTCGAGGTCTTGCACATGCTGGCCACGTCAAAGCTCGCCTCGCGCGTGCTGACCGCGATGTATTTCGCCACCGAGCCGAAGCCGGGGCAGCAGTCGGTGATGGGCAGGTCATTGTCAACGGTCTTGGGCACGTGGATCGCCTGCAAGGGGTAGCCCATTTTTTCCGAAAGCTGCGACACCTTGAGGCAGGTGTCGGCGGAGTCGCCGCCGCCGTTGTAAAAGAAATAGCCGATGTTATGCGCCTTGAACACCTCAATCAGGCGCTGATACTCAGCCCGGCTTTGCTCCAGCCCCTTGAGCTTGAAGCGGCAGGAGCCGAAGGCGCCGGAAGGGGTGTGGCGCAGCGCGGCGATGGCCTTGGCGGATTCCTTGCCGGTGTCTATCAGGTCTTCGGTGAGCGCGCCGATGATGCCGTTGCGACCGGCGTAGAGCTTGCCGATCTTGTCCTTGTGCTTGCGCGCGGTTTCGATTACTCCGCAGGCGCTGGCGTTGATGACGGCGGTGACGCCGCCGGATTGCGCGTAAAAGGCGTTCTTCTTGGGCATAGAGGCTCTCAGCGTAAGGTCAACAATAAAATATTTGGATAATCGTGCTCGGGATCGCGGGCATACGGCGGATAGTCACTTTGCATTGCAGACGCTCTGGGTGCGGCGAGCTGTTTTTCGATCTTGCAACTCCCTACTGTGGACGAAATGTCATCAGATACGGTCAAATACCCGGTTTGTAAAACTGCCCAAGGATACTCCAGATTGAAATTTTTTTCACGGAGTTCGTTGACTTCTATATGAATCTAAGAGTAGCTTAGCGCGTGCCGTGGATGAAGGCTATGAAAAACTGCTCATGTACCCGCAGGAGAAGGTGAACTGAGACCAAAAATGACCACTGCAAGAAAGGGGAAGGCCTTATGAGAATAATTCTGTTAGGGGCGCCCGGATCGGGTAAGGGTACACAGGCCAAGTTGCTGGCCGAAAAATATAAGATCCCGCAAATCTCCACCGGGGATTTGCTGCGTGCCGCCGTCGCCGCCGGCACGCCGTTAGGGCGGCTGGCTAAGGTCACCATGGAGGCCGGCCAATTGGTCTCCGATGAAATCGTGTTGGGGATGATACAAGACCGTCTGACGGCGCCCGACGCCCGCAAGGGTTTTATCCTCGATGGTTTCCCGCGTAATATCCAACAGACCGAAGCGCTGGACAGCCTTCTGGACAAGCTGGGTCAACCTCTGCAAATGGCGTTGCTCATCGAGGTTGACGTTGACATCCTGATGCAACGCCTCACCGGCCGGCGCACCTGCGAATCCTGCGGCCAGACCTACAACATCTATACCTCCCCCTCCAGGCTGGAGGACAGGTGCGACAAGTGTGGCGGTAACCTGCGTCACCGCGCCGACGACAACGAAGAAACCATAGGCAGCCGGCTGCGCGTGTACGAGGCGCAGACCACTCCGTTACTTTCCTATTACCGCAAGCAGGGCAAACTGCGCACCGTTCAAGGTGTCGGAGAAATTGCCGATATTAACCGGGCGGCTTCTAAATTGGCGGATGAAGTGGACAAGCAACCCGCGACCGCGGCGGTTCCGGTTCCCGCGGCGATGCCGGTGAAACCCGTCGCGCAGGCTGCCTCTAAGCCCGTCGCTGCTAAGGTCGGCGTCCAACCGGTAGCCGCAAAGCAGCCCGCCGCCAAGAAGACTGTGGTGAAGAAGGCTGTAGTCAAGAAGGCCGGCGGAAAAGTTTCGCCACGGAAGAAAGCAGCAACCAAGCAGGCAGCACCAAGGAAGGCAATAAAAAAGGCAGCGTCCAAGAAGGGGGCCAAAAAGATGGCCACAAAGAAGAAGGCAGCATCCAAGAAGCTGTTAGTAAAAAAGACGAAGACAACTACTAAGAAGGAGACCGTAAAAATGGCAATGAAGAAAGCAGCAGCAAAGAAGAAGGCAGCCCCTAAAAAGGCTGCTAAGAAAAAGGCAGCAGCGAAGAAGACTGCAAAGAAGGCAGCTCCTAAGAGGAAGACTGCAGCCAAGAAGAAGGCGGCCCCCAAGAAGGCCAAGAAGTAATTTGGGGATACTGCTGACGATGCCGCCATAAGAAGCGGTAATAATGACGGGATCATTATAAATATAATGTAAAATTAAGCGGCTTCGGCCGCTTTTTTTTGCCATAGTGCTTATGGAAGCAGGGAAATGACACGCCAAGACCATCCCCGTGCGGGCGGCTTGGCGGGAAAAAGATTATGAAGTTTACTGATGAGGCCTTAATCCGGGTAGAGGGAGGGAGCGGCGGGGCAGGCTGCGTGAGTTTTCGCCGCGAGAAGTTTATTCCCCTGGGTGGTCCGAATGGTGGTGACGGCGGTGATGGCGGTAGCGTGCATCTGATCGCCGCTGCCGAGCTGAATACCTTGGTAGACTTTCGTTATCAGCGGCAGTTTCGCGCCGAGAACGGCCAGAAAGGCATGGGTAGCGATTGCACCGGGCGAAGCGCTGAGGATGTCTGGATCAAAGTGCCGGTAGGCACCCTCGTCACGGATGCCGATACCGGCGAGTTGATGGGCGATTTAACTCATCCCGGGCAGACCCTGCTGGTCGCGCGCGGTGGCTTTCACGGTTTGGGCAATGCGCGCTTCAAGAGCAGCACCAACCGCTCGCCGCGCCAGTTTACTCCCGGCACGCCGGGCGAGGTGCGCAACCTACGTCTGGAATTAAAGCTGCTGGCTGACGTGGGCTTGCTCGGTATGCCCAACGCGGGCAAGTCCACCTTCATCCGCTCGGTGTCCGCGGCGCGGCCGAAGGTCGCCGATTATCCCTTTACCACTTTGCATCCCCACTTGGGGGTAGTGAGTGTGGAAGACCATCGCAGTTTTGTGATCGCCGATATTCCCGGCATCATAGAAGGCGCGGCAGAGGGCGCGGGCCTGGGTGTGCAATTCCTGAAGCATCTGGCGCGCACCCGTCTGTTACTGCATCTTGTGGATGCCGCTCCCGGCGACGCTGGCGATCCGGTGGAAGCGGTGCGCAAGGTGGGGGTCGAGCTTAAAAAATTCAGCCCCGAACTCGCGCAGCGCGAACGCTGGCTGGTGATAAATAAAATGGATGCGGTGTCCGAAGACGAACGCGAGGCGCGGGTGCGTGACATCGTCAAACGGCTCAAGTGGCGTGCTCCAGCCTACGCGGTGTCCGCCATCAATGGCGAGGGATGCCGTAAATTGATCTTCGATATTATGGAATATCTGGAAAAACAGATACAACATACAATAGGAACGGGGAAAGGGGAAAGGGAGAAGAGGGAAGAGTAAAGCACGCACATCCGTGTTCACTTGTATCTTGTATCTTTTCTCTTGTATCTTGCCGTCATGACAAAGAGACAGCAACTTGGAAAATCACGCCACTGGGTCATTAAGATCGGCAGTGCGCTGCTGACCGCGGATGGGCGCGGTCTCGACACGGCCGCCATAAGCGGTTGGGTGGAGCAGATGGTGCGGCTGCGCGAGCGCGGTAGCGAGCTGGTGCTGGTCTCCTCCGGCGCGGTGGCCGAGGGAATGAAACGGCTCGGTTGGTCGAAACGTCCCGTTGCCCTGCACGACCTGCAGGCCGCCGCGGCGGTCGGACAGATGGGCCTGGTGCAGGCTTACGAGTCACGTTTTCAGACCCACGCCATCCATACCGCGCAAATTCTGCTGACGCATGAGGATCTTTCCAACCGTAACCGCTACCTCAATGCACGCAGCACGCTGCATACCTTGATTAAGCTCGGCGTCATCCCGGTCATCAACGAAAACGACACGGTCGCCACCGACGAAATCCGCCTGGGTGACAACGATAACCTGGCGGCCCTGGTCGCCAATCTGGTTGAGGCCGAATTGCTGGTCATCCTCACCGACCAGGCGGGTATGTATGAGAGCGATCCGCGCCAAAATCCGAACGCCAAATTAATTCAGGAAGCGCATGCCGGCGACTCGCAACTGGAGGTCATGGCGGGCGGCGCCTCCGCCGGGGCGATGGGTCGCGGCGGCATGATCACCAAGATCCAGGCCGCGGCCCGCGCCGCACGCTCCGGCTGCGCAACCTTGATCGCATCCGGACGCGAGCCTGATGTGTTGATACGCATCGCGCAAGGCGAACCGCTCGGAACCCTGCTGTTGCCTGCTCAGGAGCCGATGGCGGCGCGTAAGCAGTGGCTGTCGGCTCAGTTGCAGGTGCGTGGACGTTTGACCCTCGACGCCGGTGCCATCAAAGTGTTGCGCGAGGCGGGGAAAAGCCTGTTGCCGGTCGGCGTGACAGCGGTCGAGGGCGATTTCGCGCGCGGCGAGGTAGTCGTCTGCATCGGCGCCGATGGCAAAGAGGTTGCCCGCGGCCTGGTCAACTACAGCGCCGAGGAATCACGCAAAATCATGGGCCAGAGTAGCGATAGGATTGAGGAATTGCTCGGCTATGTGGATGAGCCGGAGCTGATCCACCGGGATAATTTGGTTTTAACGGCGTGAGGCGTTAGGCGTGAAGTTTGACAACCTTACTCCTCACTCCCCACAGTCCTTGTTAAAAACTCCGGCAGCGCCAGCGCGCCGCGATGTAAGGCCACATTGTAATAGCGCGTAGAGAAAGATTTACTGCTCGCGGCCAGTTCACGGAAGCTTGCGACCGATGTATCTTTTCCGGCCAAGGTCGCGCTCCACCAGCCGGAGGGGTAGGTGCATTGGGGGAAGTGCAGGGTACGCGTATCGGTAAAGCCCGCCGCCCGCAGTGCGGCGTGCATAGCGATTATCAATCCGGCATGAAACAGCGGCGACTCGCTTTGGCCCACGATGATTCCGCCCGGTTTCAGAGCCTTCCAGCAATTCCGGTAGAAATCCTCGGAAAACAGGCCCGCTGCGGGGCCGATCGGGTCGGTACCGTCCACGATGATCACGTCATAACTCTCCGCCGGGGCGTTTTTAACCCAGGCAATCCCGTCGCCGAACTGGAGTTTCGCGCGCGGGTCGTTGTTTGACACGCATAACTCCGGAAAGAATTGCTCGGCCACTCGGGTGACACGCTCGTCCAACTCGATCTGGATGACGCGCCCCACAGAGTGCTTCAATATCTCATGCAGCGTCCCGCAGTCGCCGCCGCCGATGATGAGTACGTCCTGTGGGTTAGCATGTGTGAACAGGGCAGGGTGAGACATCATCTCGTGGTAAATGAAGTTATCGCGCCCGGTCACCATCACCAGTCCATCAAGGGTCATCAGCCGGCCGAAGGTTTCGGTCTGGTAGATCTCGATGCGCTGATAGAGTGACTGTTCATCGTGTAGCTTGGCCTTGATCTTGAGTGAAATCGCCGAGCCCTGCCCCTCCCATTGCTCGGTGTACCAGGTGTTGTCTAACGCCATCTTCATCCCCATTTGGTGAACTCGCCAGGAACGGCGATAATAGCAGAATTGAATGGGGCAGCGGGGCCGAGATATGAAAGGGGCTATGAGTGATTGGACAATAGAGCAGGCACGCGAGGCGTATAACCTTAAGCATTGGGGTGGCGGCTATTTCGATATCAACGAACAGGGGCGTCTCGTCGCGCGTCCCGGCCACGCGACGCAAGGGGATATTGATCTCTATAAACTCGGCGAGGAAATCGCCGCGGCGGGTCTGAAGCTGCCGGTGCTGGTGCGTTTTTCGGATGTTCTGCATCAGCGTGTGGACACGCTGTGCGGGGCCTTCGCGCACGCTATGCAGGAAGATGGCTACCGGGGCGATTTTACCGCCGTGTATCCCATCAAGGTCAATCAGCAACGCCACGTCGTCGAGGAGATACTTAAGCACGGCGGATCGCGCGTGGGTCTGGAAGCCGGCAGCAAGCCCGAACTACTGGCCGTGCTCGCCTTAAGCCAAAACGGCGGGGTAGTCGTATGTAACGGCTATAAAGACCGCGAGTATCTGCGGCTGGCCCTGATCGGTAAAAAGCTCGGCCACCGCGTGCACATCGTGATTGAGCGCCTCACGGAGTTGGAGCAGGTGATCGAGGAGGCGCGTGCGCTGGATATCAAACCGCTGCTGGGCGTGCGTGTGCGGCTCGCTTCCATCGGCGTGGGCAAGTGGCAGAACACCGGCGGCGAGAAATCCAAATTCGGTTTGTCCGCCGCGCAGGTACTGCGCGTGGTGCAGCGTTTGCGCGAGGAAAATAGGCTCGATTGCTTGCAACTGCTGCATTTTCACATGGGCTCGCAAATCGCCAACGTCCACGACATCCAGCTCGGTATGCACGAGTGCGCCCGTTACTATGCGGAGCTGCACGCACAAGGCGTCGCGCTGCAATGCGTGGACGTGGGCGGCGGTTTGGGCATAGATTACGACGGCACCCGTTCGCGCAGCTTTTGCTCCATGAATTACAGCGTGCAGGAGTACGCCAACAACGTGGTGCATGCCTTGTATGAGATCTGTGCAGCTCGCAATCTGCCCCACCCACACATCATCACCGAGGCGGGGCGCGCAATGACCGCCCATCACGCCATGCTTATCACTAATATCATAGACGTGGAGCGCGCTCCGGGCGAAAATCCGGTGACGGCCCTACACGACGACGAACCACGCATCATCGGCGATTTGCGGGATGGTCTGCACAGCCTGTCGAGCCGCTCCGCGGTGGAGGTGTATCACGACGCCGTGCACTGGCTCAGCGAGGCCAACGAGATGTTCACCCACGGCGTGTTGAGTCTGGAGCAGCGTGCCCGCGCCGAACAAATTTACTCGGCGATCTGCTGGAAGGTGCGCGAACTGTTGCAGAACGGCTCGCGCGCCGGGCGCGAGGTGCTGGACGAGTTGAACGAAAAGCTCGCCGACAAATATTTCTGCAATTTTTCGTTGTTTCAGTCCATGCCCGACGCCTGGGCGATAGATCAAATCTTTCCCATCATGCCGCTACAGCGCCTGAATGAGCGGCCCACGCGCCGCGTCACGCTGCAAGACATGACCTGCGATTCGGACGGGCGCATTGATCTCTACGTGGACGGCGAAGGTGTGGAGACCAGTTTGTTGCTGCACCCGTTGCATGCAGGTGAACCTTATCTGCTCGGTTTCTTTTTACTCGGTGCCTATCAGGAAATTCTCGGCGACATGCACAACCTGTTCGGCGACACCGATTCGGTGCATGTCGAGCTGCGTCCTGACGGCGGCTACGAGTTGGTGCAACCGCTGCGCGGCGACAGCGTGGACAGCGTGCTGCGCTACGTGAATTTCAATGCCGAGGAGTTATTGCAAACCTTCCGCGCCAAGATCGCCGCTTCGGCATTAAGCGCGGCGCAGCGCAAGGGCTGCCTGCAGGAGTTGCAAGAGGGTTTGAGCGGTTACACTTATCTGGAAGATTAGGCGCGACCTCTATGACGCGAACATATGAAATTATCGAGCCCGAGATACGCTATCAGGGTTTCTTTCGTGATGAGCCGTGTGCTTACGCGCGAGCTGTTTGAGCACGGTCTCGCCACCGCCGTTCTGCCAGCCCCATCATCGCACTGCAAAGGATGGTGCTGCATCCATGTACCGCGCACCGCACGCAGGCTGTTTATCAACAGCCTGCTAACGCTGTAGGGCGGAGGAATGCCGTCCTCAAATCGAGTGCTTTGGAGAATTTTATGACGCAGTGTCTAAATTTCATACAGCGTAAATTATTGATAAATGGCGCGCCCGGAGAGATTCGAACTCCCGACCGCCTGGTTCGTAGCCAGGTACTCTATCCAGCTGAGCTACGGGCGCGTGATGGGTTATTTTACCCGATTAAGAGGTGGCTCACTAGGGATATGGCGGAGAGAGAGGGATTCGAACCCTCGATGGAGCTTTTGACCCCATACTCCCTTAGCAGGGGAGCGCCTTCGACCTCTCGGCCATCTCTCCAATAACTCGCTCGTGGTTGCCATCCCTGGCGAAGCTTTAGTTCATTGAATGGGCCCCAGTCAGTACATCCATGTACTGTCGTTTGCGGGCTTCTAACAGGATGCTGAAAAAGTCCATCCGGGACTTTTTCAGCCACGCAAGGCAAAAAATGTCATTTTTTGCCTTGCTTCATTTTTCAAACACTTACGTGTTTGAAAAATGGCGGCACGTCCGTGTGCCGCACCGCAGGGTACTGAAAAAACGAATTTTTCAGCAACCTGCTAAGGAAACGCTGATTTAATCAGCGTTTCCGTGTGGCACAGGGAAGAGCACAGCGAAGGGTTCAGCGCTTCCCTAAGTCCGCCGCTCTCCATCCGACTTTTCCTTCTGGATACGGTCGTAGATTTCTTCCCGGTGCACGGTGACATCTTTGGGGGCATTGACGCCAATGCGTACCTGGTTACCTTTTACCCCGAGCACGGTAACCGTTACCTGATCGCCTATCATCAGGCTTTCGCCCACCCGTCGTGTCAAAATCAGCATTCGTTGACTCCTTGTTGCATCACTTCCATGAAGTGTGGCCGCGGTTTGCTATCCGAGGGTTGCTCACCCCTGTGAGCCCACTAGTAAGTCAGTAAAGTAGCGCATTATAACCCGCAATCTTGAGCCGCCGTCCAGGAAATATGTCTCTCTATTTCGGCTCGGCCTGGTCCAACTTGAACGCTGCATGCAGGGCGCGCACCGCCAGTTCCAGGTATTTTTCGTCCACCACCACAGATATCTTGATTTCCGAGGTCGAGATCATGCGGATGTTGATGCCTTCTCCGGCCAGGGTTTGAAACATCTGGCTGGCGATGCCGGCGTGGGAGCGCATGCCTACGCCCACGATAGAGATCTTGACGATGTGGTTGTCGCCCTCCACTTGGCGCGCCCCCATTTGCTGGGCGGTACGCTTGACGATCTCCAGAGCCTTGTCGTAGTCGTTGCGGTGCACGGTAAAGGTGAAGTCGGTGAGGCCGTCCTCGCCGACGTTTTGCACGATCATGTCCACCTCGATATTCGCCTCGGCGATGGGGCCGAGGATACGAAACGCCACGCCGGGCTGGTCGGGCACGCCGATCATGGTGAGCTTGGCCTCATCACGATTGAATGCTATGCCGGAAATTAGGGCTTGTTCCATGACAGCTTCCTCAGATGTAATCAGGGTGCCGGCGCCTTCCTCGAAGGAAGAGAGCACGCGCAACGGCACGTTATACTTGCTGGCGAACTCGACCGAGCGGATCTGCAACACCTTGGCGCCGAGACTTGCCATCTCCAGCATTTCTTCGTAGGTGATGCGGTCCAGGCGTCGCGCCTGCGGCACCACGCGCGGGTCGGTGGTGTAGACGCCGTCCACGTCGGTGTAGATCTGGCATTCGTCCGCCTTGAGCGCCGCGGCGAGCCCAACCGCAGTGGTTTCCGAGCCGCCGCCCCCCAAAGTGGTTATGTTGCCTTCCCGGTCCACGCCCTGAAAGCAGGCCACCACCCACCCCCCGCCCCTCGGCAAGCCCCTGTTGAATCGCGCCGGGTTCTA
>JACXTT010006802.1_pt1 | contig 16253 bp, 14 predicted proteins | sample 9270951 | NCBI WGS metagenome assembly JACXTT01 (sample SAMN15532306, study PRJNA645909) | rock metagenome | isolation source: weathered quartz diorite | place: Puerto Rico | collected 2017-06-21 | reverse complement strand
TCCGTGCATAACGCGACCGCCGGCTACTGGTCGATCGCCGCGGGCGCGATGCGCACCTCCAATGTGCTGTGCGCCATGGATGGCAGTGGCAGCGCGGGCTTGCTCGAATGCGTGCTGCAGGCCGCCGCGGATGCCGAGCCCTGCCTGCTGATCGCCTATGACAACGGCTATCCCGAGCCGCTGCACAGCCACCGCCCGATCCCCGATCCCTTCGGCGTGGCCCTGCTGGTCACGCCGCGGCAGACCGCGCGTTCGCTCGCGCGCATCGGCGTGGCGCTGAAGCAGGCACCGGCCGCGGTGATGCCGGATGCCGCGCTGGAAGCGCTGCGCAGGTCGGCGCCGGCCGCACGCATGCTGCCGCTGCTGGCGGCCATCGCCCGCGGCGAGACCACCACTGTGGTGCTCGATTATCTGGATACGCTGCAGCTAGAAGCCGAGGTGGAAAGCCTCAGCAGCCACGCGGATGGCTGAGCTGTTGAAAGACCGCGACTGGATCGCGGCACGCATTCCGCACCAGGGCACGATGTGCCTGCTCGACGGCGTGCTGGCCTGGGATGCGGCATCGGTTCGCTGCACGTCCGCCACGCATACGCGCGCGGACAACCCGCTGCGCGCGCAGGGCCGGCTGGCCGCGGTCAGCGGGATTGAATATGCGGCACAGGCCATGGCCGTGCACGGCGCACTGCTGGCGGAAGCGGAGCCAGGCAAGGACGCGCAGCGCCCGCGCTCGGGCTACCTGGCCAGCGTGCGCAAGCTGGTGCTGCATGTGGAGCGGCTCGACGATATCGACGCGCCGCTGCAGGTTGAGGCGCAGCGCATCAGCGGTGAAGGCAGCAGCGTGCTGTACGCCTTCACCGTCAGCGCCGCGGGCCGGGCACTGCTGTCAGGCCGCGCGGCGGTCATCCTGGATGCCGCCGCAGTCGGCCAAGGCGCCGACCGCAGCGCCGGCTGAAACGCTTCAGCGCGCCGGCAGGATCTTGCCCGACACCGCGCCGAAGCCGACGCGATAGCCATCGCCCTGGCAGTAGCCGGTCATGATCACGTCGTCGCCATCCTCCAGGAAGCCGCGGCGGCTGCCGTCGGCCAGCGTCACCGGCTCGGCGCCGTTCCGGGTCATTTCCAGCAGGCTGCCGTAGGAATCCGGCGTGGTGCCGCTGATCGTGCCTGAGCCCATCAGGTCGCCCACGCGCACATTGCAGCCCGACACCGTGTGGTGGGCCAGCTGCTGCGCCATGGTCCAGTACATCGCCTTGAAGTTGGTGCGGCAGATGGTGCTGGGGGCCGCTGCGCCCTGTGGCTGCAGCGCGACTTCGAGCGCGATGTCATAGGCGTTCTTGTCCTGCTGCTGCAGGTACGGCAGCGGCTGCGGCGACTGCTCGGGGTTATCGCGGCGGAACGGCTCGAGCGCTTCCATCGTCACCACCCACGGCGAGATCGAGGTGCCGAAGCCCTTGCTGTTGAACGGCCCCAGCGGCACGTATTCCCACTGCTGGATATCGCGCGCGCTCCAGTCGTTGAGCAGCACCATGCCGAACATATGCGCCGGCGCATCGGCGGTACTGATGGGCTCGCCCAGCGCCGATTCCTTGCCGACGATAAAACCCATCTCCAGTTCAAAGTCCAGCTTGCGGCAGGCGCTGAACACCGGGCGCGCCTCGTTCGGCAGCTTGATCTGGCCGTTGGGGCGATGCAGCGGCGTGCCGCTCACCACCACCGAGCTGGCACGGCCGTTGTAGCCGATGGGGATTTCCAGCCAGTTCGGCAGCAGCGCATTGTCCGGGTCGCGGAACATGCGGCCGACGTTGGTGGCGTGCTCCTTGGACGAATAGAAGTCCGTGTAGCCCGGGATCTCCACCGGCAGGTGCAGCGCTGCGGCCGACATCGGCACCAGTGCCTTGTCGCGCAGGGCGGCGTTGTCGCGCAGCGCGGCGTCATCACCGGACAGCAGCGCGCCCAGGCGCTTGCGGGTTTCGCTCCACACCGGCTTGCCCAGCGCAATAAAGCGGTTCAGGCTGCTTGCGCCAAACGTGCCTTTGGCAGCGGCCGGCAGCAGGCCGGCCTCATCCAGCGCGGCGAGGTCCAGCACCTGGTCACCGATGGCAACGCCGACGCGCGGGGCCTGGCCCTTGGTCGAAAACACGCCATACGGCAGGTTCTGCAGCGGGAAGTGGGACTGGCCGTCGTTGGCGGAAGCGATCCAGCTGGTCTTGGGGGCGGTCATTGGGATACTCCGAAAATTTGGTGGCACTTGTCGCGTGCGGTGACGCGTCATGCTTGACGAGCGCCTGCCCTCTCCCCCGGCCCCTCGCCCGCTTGCGGGCGAGGGGAGAAAACCGGGCGGGCGGACAGGCGCCCGGGATTAGCGGGTGTTCGGGTTGAAGTGTTTCTTCAGGCCCTGCCAGCACGTGTAGTAGTCCTGCTGCAGCGAGGCCGACTGTGCGGCATACGGCGTCGGGCGGATCACGCCCGGGGTCTCGAACATGAAGGCCATGGTGTCCTCGATGCGGTGCGGCTGCGAGGTATCGGCGGCGCTGGCCTTCTCGAAGGTTTCCGCATCCGGGCCGTGGCCGCTCATGCAGTTGTGCAGGCTGGCGCCGCCCGGGGCAAAGCCTTCGGCCTTGGCGTCGTAGACGCCGGTGACCAGGCCCATGAATTCGCTGGCAATATTGCGATGGAACCAGGGCGGGCGGAACGAGTCCTGCATCGCCAGCCAGCGCGGCCCGAAGATGACGAAGTCGATGGTGTCCACGCCCGGGGTGGCCGACGGCGACTGCAGCACCAGGAAGATCGACGGATCCGGGTGGTCGAAGCTGATCGAACCGATGGTATTGAAGTGGCGCAGGTCGTACTTGTACGGGGTGTAGTTGCCATGCCAGGCCACCACGTCCAGCGGCGAGTGGCCGATCCCGGCGCGCCACAGGTTGCCCTGGAACTTGGCCACCAGCTCGAAATCACCCTCGCGGTCTTCATAGCTGGCCACCGGCGACAGGAAGTCGCGCGGATTGGCCAGGCCGTTGGAGCCGATCACGCCCAGGTCGGGCAGCTGGAACAACGCGCCGTAGTTCTCGCAGATATAGCCGCGCGCCTCGCCGTCGGGCAGCTCCACGCGGAAGCGCACGCCGCGCGGGATCACCACGATCTCCTGCGGCTCCACTTCCAGCCGGCCCAGCTCGGTCACCATCAGCAGGCGGCCCTGCTGCGGCACGATCAGCATCTCGCCGTCGGCGTTGTAGAAGAAGCGGTCCTGCATCGACTGGTTGGCCAGGTACAGGTGGATGGCGCAGCCGGTCATGGCCTCGGGGCCGCCGTTGCCGGCCATGGTGACGATGCCGTCGACAAAGTCGGTCGGCACCGACGGCATTGCCGGCGGGCTCCAGCGCATCTGGTTGGGCGACGGCGGCACCTGGTCGAAACGGCTCAGGAAACGCGACTGCTCGATCTGCGTGAATGGCGTATGCATCGCGGCCGGGCGGATACGGTACAGCCACGAGCGCCGGTTGTGCGCGCGCGGCGCGGTAAAGGCCGTGCCGGACAGCTGCTCGGCATACAGGCCGTAGGGCGCGCGCTGGGGCGAGTTCCGGCCCACGGGCAGCGCACCGGGCAGCGCCTCGGTGGCGAATTCATTGGCGAAGCCGGACATATAGCCGTGCTCGGCGAGCTGGGTGTGCGTGAGTGTCATGGTGTCGTCAGCGTTCCTGGGTCTCGATCCATCTGGCGCTGCGCTGGCGCCTGGCGGCCTCTTGCTGGGAGTGCCTGCCGGTGCGTATTCAGCCTGTGCCTGGTGCACTGGGCAAGAATTACGGAATACGTAATGCATTTACCATATCGTAATCTCCAGCATCGGACGTGTCAAACGGCATCGCGTGCGCATGCGCCGGACGCCGCTTGCATTGCAGTTGTAGGTGGGAAACGGGAAAAGCGGGAAGAAACCAGCCGGGCGCTGGGACGCGCGCTGGCGCGTGCGCGGCGGCAATCGCTCACGCAGCGCAAAGGGAAACCGGGGAAACCGGGGAAACCGGGGAAACCGGAAAGGCGGGAAAGCGCCGAAGCAGGCAGCCGGGCCTGTGGCGTCATCCACGCCGGGCGTCGCGAACGGCGCTCAGGACGATAGCAACCGGCGCGGTGCGGAACGCCCCGCGCCGGTTGTCATGCGGTGGCCTGGAGGCCAGCTGCCGGTGCCGGCGCGTTGCGAACGCGGCCGGCCAGGCAGCGGCTGGTCAGACCGGCTTGTGGCCCTCTCCGGTCCCGGAGCCGAAAGCGCCTCCGGAAGCCGACGCCGCGGCCGGCGCGGCCGTGCTTCCGGCGGCCGGCTGGCCTGCCATGGAAGCTGCCGTCACGCCGCCATTGCGGCTGGCAATAAATGCGTTGACGTCTGCAGCAAGATGCTGCGGGGCCAGCACGACTTCCAGGCCCAGCGCCTCGCAGGCGGCCAGGAACGTCGACATGCGGGGATCGGCCTGACCCGACTCCGCCCGCAGGTAGGCTTCCCGGGAAATCCCCGCTTTACGGGCGACGTCCTCCTGCTTGAGCTTGCGCGCGCGACGCAACGCCCGCAGTTGCCGGAACGGTTCGCTAGCGCCTCTTGGCACGGCTGTACTGTTCATGTCGGTCTCCAGTCACCAGTGAAAAAAAGTGCGCGGACGTGCATTCGAGTATAGAGCACGCAAAGCGTTCCGTATGTAACCGCAGAAACACTTTGTGCAGATTTCTTAGAAGTCCGCAATCCCACCCTGACATCGGCCGACTGGCGAACGTCAAAGAGCCGGATCGTGCACAACATCGCTGAGCCGCCCAATCTCTAACGAGCCTTGGCGGTTTGCGTTGACGTCACATGCCTATCCATATGACGTTATGGCCTCGCGGACACAAGTGCGCAAGTCGGGGCAAATACCATGCATCTGGTTTCGTTGACAAACCGACCGGTCGTGCTATTCTCCAGACCATGCAGAAAGGACAACTCACCCGCAACGCCATCGTCGAACAGGCACTGGACACCGCTGCCAAGGTCGGCTTCGAACAGTTGTCGCTGGCCACGCTGGCCGCGGACACCAATATGTCGAAAAGCGGCCTGTATGCGCACTTCAAATCCAAGGAGGTGTTGCAGCAGGCAGTGCTGGACCTGGCCGTGGAGCGCTTCGGCGAGATCGTGATCCGGCCAGCGATGCGCCAGCCGCGCGGGATGCCCCGGCTGCAGGGGCTGTTTGAAGGTTACCTGGAATGGCTGGGCGGCACGGTGACGCAGGGACGTTGCCTGTTCACGGCGCTGGGCCAGGAATACCGCGACCGGCCGGGCTCGATCCGCGACCTGGTGGTGCAGTCGCTGAAGGACTGGCATAGCACGGTTGCGCGCGTGGTGGGCGACGCCATCGATGAGGGCCATTTCGGGCCGGACACCGATCCGCGGCAATTTGCTTTCGAACTCGCGGGCATCGGCATGGCCTTCCAGCAATCCTTCAAGCTGCTTGGCCGCGAGGATGCCGAGACCATGGCGCGGCGCGCATTTGCGGCACTGGTGGCCCGTGCCGCTGAGGGCGCCCGTCGGCACTGAGCCACACATTGGCGCCGGCGCTACCCCGCCGGCAGGCAGCAACCGCTCCGGCGGGCTTTTTTTGTACATAAAAAAGCACGACTGGTCGGTCTTAAAAACAGCACGGAAAGCCGCCGGCGGGGCCGGTGCCGATGATGCCGTGCAATCCAGAATCCATTGGAGGTGCAGGTCGTGACGCAAGCAGTCTCTTCTCCTTCCCCGGTTTCCTCATCCCCCGCCAGCGCGCCCTGGCCCGCGCGCGCCGGCAATGCGCCGCTGCGCACCGGCAAGTCCGGCGCGGTGGAGCGCACCTTGCAGGGCTGGCAGCGGTTGCGCTGGCAGGCCGGCAGCGTGGTCAGGCCCGGCGCGACAGCGCGCGCGCTGGAGCACATCTGGTTCAAGCCGCCGCGCGCCGCCGCCACATCGGCAGCGCGGCACTTGCTGGACAGTGCGCGCGCCGACTGGGCGCTGGTGACGGGCCAGGGCCCGAGCCGGCGCGTGCGCGTCTATCGCTGGGGCGCGTCCGGTCCCGTGGTGCTGCTCGCGCATGGCTGGGGCGGCCATGCCGGCCAGTGGCATGCGGTGGTCGAAGGCCTGCTGGCAGCCGGCATGCGGGTGGTGGCCTTCGATGCGCTCTCGCACGGCGCCTCCGATGCCGGCGCGCGCGGCGCGGCGCAGACCTCGGTACTGGAAATGTCGCGCTCGCTGCTCGCCGCAGCCTGGCATGCGGGGCCGGTACACGCCGTGGTGGCGCACTCGCTCGGCGGCGCAGCCACCGCGCTGGCGCTGCGCGAAGGCCTGCCCGCCCGCGCCGCCGTGCTGGTCGGATCGCCGGCCGACATGCACGCCGCGTGTGCGTCGCTGGCCTGGCAGATGGGCTTCACCCCGGGCGTGCTGGCGCGCATGCAGCGCCGGAGCGAGCGCTGGCTGGGACTGCCATGGTCGGCTTTCAACGTGCCCGACGTCGGCCGCACCCGGCCGGTCCCGCCAACGCTGGTGATCCATGACCGCGACGACAAGGAAGTGCGCTGGGAAGACGGCGCCGCCATCGCCGGCGCCTGGCCCGGCGCGCAACTGGTCACGACCAGCGGCCTGGGGCATCGCCGCATCCTGCAGGATCCCGCCGTGATCCGGCGCATCGCCGATTTCATCCGGCCCGGCACAGCCTCCGCGCGCGCGGTGATCCCGCCCGCGTTGCACGGCCTGGCCGTCGACTGAACCTGGAGAGCATCATGTTCCTGGTGAGCAATGACATGACCGCCACCCTGCCCGCACGCAGTTCGCTGCGGCTGGTGGCGGGCCCCGGCGAACACGTCGCTGTACGCTGCACCGAAGGCGAGCTCTGGCTGATCCGCGACGGCGACCCGAAGGACACGGCGCTGACGGCCAGCGAGAGCTTTACGTTGTCCGACAGCGGCCACATCGAGCTGTATGCCGTCACCAGGGCATCGCTGCACGTGACGCACTGCCGGCAAGGCGCCGGGCCGGCAGCGGGCGCCTGGCGGCAATGGCTGCGGCGCTTGCTGGTGCCGCATGGGCGCGGCTACACCGGCGCAGGTCGGTGAAAGGTGGGGCCGGACACCCCTCGCCCTGCCAGCCCTGGCGCGAACGCGCGGTCGTGGTCTGGTGCGATTCTTGGCGGTTAATTGCGCTTTTTGGATTGCGCGGCGGCCGGCGCGCCCTGGCCACCACTGCGGCAGGTTCAGGACGGGTCCCCGCGCAGCATCTCGCGCAGCCGGAATTTCTGGATTTTCCCGGCGGGTGTGGCCGGCAGGGCGTCCCGCACCACGAGCTTCTCGGGGATGTACTGCAGCGCCATCTTCTGCGCCTTGAGCCAGTCCACCATCGCCACCTGGTCGAACGCCTGGCCGGCGCGCGGCACGACAAAGGCGCAGGCGCGCTCGCCCAGCCGTTCATCCGGGTAGGCGACGATAGCCACCTGCGACACCGCGGGATGGCGGTACAGCAGGGTCTCGACCTCGAGCACGGGGATGTTTTCGCCGCCGCGGATGATCACGTCCTTGCTGCGCCCGGCGATGCGCAGGTAGCCGTGCGCATCGAGCCGCGCCAGGTCGCCGGTGTCGAACCAGCCATCGGCATCGGTGCTGTTCAGATGCGGCCGCTTCAGGTATCCCCCGAAGTTGGAACACGCCCGCACCAGCAGGCGGCCGGTCTCCCCGGTGGGCACGTCGGCATCGGCGCCGTCCACCACCCTCACCTCCACGCCCGGCAGCGGGCGACCGTCGGTGGTCGATGCGCGCGCTTCGGGATCGTCCGGCAGCGTGGTGGTGACCGCGCCGTTCTCCGACATGCCCCACGCCGACACGATCGTGGCGCCCAGCGCCAGGCGCGCGCTCTCCACCAGCGCGCCCGGGATCGGCGCGCCGGCGCACAGGAAGGTGCGCAGGCTTGGCACGGGCGTGCCGGACTCCGACACCACGCGGGCAAGGTCCGTCAGGAACGGTGTCGATCCCATGGTGAAGGTGACGCCTTCCTCGCGGATCAGCGCGGCCGCGCGCGCCGGGTCCCAGATGTCCTGCAGCACCGCATGCGCGCCCAGCATCACCGGCATCATCAGTCCGTACATGAAGCCAGTCTGGTGCGCCATCGGCGAGGCCATCAGCACCACGTCGTCTACCGTCAGGCGCAGCCGCCCGGCATAGGCAACGATATTGGAGAACAGCGTGTTGGCGCTATGCATCACGCCCTTGGGCTCGCCGGTGGTGCCAGAGGTGTAGATCAGTTGCGTGACGTCGTCAGGGCCCGGGCGGCCGCGCAGCAGGATGTTCGGCGCGTCTGGCTCATCTTCCCAGCGCGGACCGCTGAGCAATGCGTCGAAGCTGTCCGCTCCTGCGCCGCCCGTGACAACGATGTGGCGCAGCGCCGGCAATTTGTCGCGCAAGCCCTGCACCATCTGCGCATGCCCGAAGCCCCGGAAATCCTGCGGCACCACCATCACCTTGCTTTGCGCATGCGCCAGCATGAACGACAACTCGCGCTCGCGGAAGATCGGCATCAGCGGGTTGAGCACCGCGCCCAGCCGTGCGCACGCCAGGTACAGCACCGTCAGGTGCCAGCCGTTGGGCAACTGGCAGGACACGACATCCCGCGCGCCGACGCCGAGGCGGCTCAGCCCCACCGCCACCCGGCCGGCCATCCGGTCCAGCTCGGACCAGGTAAAGCGGGCCACGGTGCCGCTGTCGAGGCTTACCGCAGTCAGGGCCGGCGCGCCGGGCCGGCCGCTCACGCAGGCGGCAAGGTAGTCGTTGACGGTGCGGTCGTGCCAGTGGCCTGCCGCCACGCTGGCGGCTCGGCGGGGCGCAATCAGTACAGCGTCGAAATCCATGGCTTGTCTCCTCGTTATGCGATGCCGCGTGCGAGCGCGGCTTCAGGCCGGCACGGCTTCGCGCCCGGCCCGCCCGCGGGCAATGATGGTCTTCATGATCTGCGCGGTGCCGTCGCCGATCTGGAAGCCGAGCACATCGCGCAGGCGCTGCTCCATCACGCCGCGGTCATAGCCGCCGTGGCCGAAGGACAGCAGGCACTGGTGCACCACGTCGTAGGCCAGCTTGGGCGCCCACCACTTGCACATCGCGGCTTCGGCGGTGTGTGGCTGCCCATGGTCCTTCAGCCACAACGTCTGCAGGCACAGCAGCCGGGCCGCGGTCACCTGGGTCTGGAAATCGGCCAGCGGGTGCGATACCCCCTGGAAGGCCGACAGCGGCTTGCCAAAGGCCTGGCGTTCCGCCACGTAGGTCCAGGTCTCGTCCAGCGCGGCCTGCGCCACCGCCAGCACCTGCAGGCCGATCAGCGCGCGTGAGAAGTCGAAGCCCTGCATCACCTGCACGAAGCCCTGGCCTTCCTGGCCCAGCAGGTGGCTGGCCGGCACGCGCACGTTCTCGAAGAAGATCGAGCCGCGGCCGATGGCGCGCTGGCCGTGGCAGTCGAAGCGGTTGCGAGTGATGCCAGGCAGGTCCATCGGCACCAGCATGGCTGAGACGCCGCGCGCGCCGGCATCGACCGGGCCGGTGCGGGCAAAGACCACCGCGGCATCGGCCTGGTCCGCGGCGGAGATCGAAGTCTTCTCCCCATTGAGCACATAGGCGTCGCCGTCGCGCTCCATGCGCAGGCGCAGGTTGGCCGCGTCGGAGCCGCCGCGCGGCTCGGTCAGCGCGATCGCCAGCAGCGCTTCGCCGCGCGTGAGCCGCTGCAGCCACGGCCCGCCGATTTCAGGACGGGCGTGCTGTGCCAGGATCTGGCCGTTGAGCGAGGCCAGCAGGTTGATATACGACAGGCTCAGGTCGGCGCGCGCCACCGCTTCATGAATCACGCCGGCCGCGAGCGAGCCCATGCCCTGCCCGCCGCCGGCCTCGGGCAGTTCCGGCGCGATAAAGCCCATCTCGCCCATCTCGCGCATCAGCGCGCGGTCCAGCACGCGGGTCTGGTCCCGCTCCAGGTAGCCGGGCGCCACGCGCGCATCGGCAAAACGGCGCGCATGCTCCGCCAGCGCCATCAGGTCTTCGTCAAGGTAGGGGTTCATGGTTGTCTCCGCTTGATCGGATGCCAGCGCTTATCTGGCGTACTTGCGGAAGTCGGGCTTGCGCTTTTCCTGGAAGGCCTTCACGCCCTCGCGCGATTCCTCGGTGTCGTAGTAGAGCTTGAGCGCGTACATGCCCATGCCGGCGATGCCGCCCTGGTGCGCGGTGTCCATGTTGAACGAGCGCTTGGCAATGGCGATGGCAGTCGGGCTCTTGTCCAGGATCTCGTCGCACCACTTCTGCACTTCGGCGTCGAGCTGGTCGTGCGGCACCACCGCGTTCACCAGCCCCATCGCCAGCGCCTCGGCGGCCGGGTAGCGGCGGCACAGGTACCAGATCTCGCGCGCCTTTTTTTCACCGACCACGCGCGCCAGGAAGGCAGTGCCATAGCCCGGGTCGACCGAGCCCACCTTTGGCCCTACCTGCCCGAACACGGCCTTCTCCGAGGCGATGGTGAAATCGCAGATCGTGCACAGCACGTTACCGCCGCCGATGGCAAAGCCCTGCACCCGCGCGATCACCGGCTTGGGCACGTCGCGGATGGCGTTGTGCAGTTCTTCCATCGGCAGGCCGATGGTGCCGCGGCCGTCGTACTGCCCTTCATGCGCGGACTGGTCGCCGCCGGTGCAGAACGCCTTGTCACCGGCGCCCGCCAGCACGATGGCGCCGATCTCGCGGTCGTAGCCGGCGCGGTTGATGGCGTGGATCAGTTCGTCGCAGGTGCGGCCGCGGAAGGCGTTCATCTTTTCCGGGCGGTTGATGGTGATCCAGGCGGCGCCGTTGCGCACTTCGTACAGGATGTCTTCGTATTGCATGGTGGTCTCCGTTTTCTGGTGTTTGCTTGCTCAGCCGTTCATGGTCAGGCCGCCCGACACGCTCAGCACCTGGCCGGTGATAAAGCCGGCGTCGTCGCTGGCAAAGAACAGCACCGCGCCGGGCAGGTCGTCCGGCTGGCCGATACGGCCCAGCGGGATCGAGCGGGTAAAGGCCTCAACCAGCTTCTCGGGGTTGCCCGCGCCCTGCTTGTAGTCTTCGAACAGCGCGGTCTCGGTCGGCCCCGGGCACACCACGTTGACGGTGATGCCATGGCGAGCATGTTCGCGGGCAATCGTCTTGGAGAACGACACCAGCCCGCCCTTGCACGCGGCATAGACCGCCTCGCCGGACGAACCCACGCGCGCCGCGTCCGAGGCAATGTTGACGATGCGCCCGCGCCGGCGCTCGACCATGCCCGGCAGCACCGCGTGGTGCATGTGCAGCGCGCCGGTCAGGTTGATGGCGATCAGCCGCTCCCATTGCGCCGGCTCGGTCTTGATGAACGGCTTGAACACATCCCAGCCGGCGTTGTTGACGAGCACGTCCACCGGACCCAGGCCCTGCTCCACCGCCACCACCGCGGCATCCACGCTGGCGCGCTCCGTGATGTCGCAGCGAAGCGCCAGCGCGCGCCCGCCCGCCTCTCGGATCTGGCCGGCGACGCGCTCGGCCGCTTCGGGGTTCAGGTCGAGCACGCCCACCGCCGCCCCGGCGCGCGCAAAGCGCAAACAGGTTGCGCCGCCGATACCACCGCCACCACCGGTCACGATGACCGTCTTGCCTTCAAGTCCTTGCACAGCGTTCTCCTTTCAGGATTCCGGTGCTATCGTGCCGGCCATGACGCCGTCACTTCGCACCGCCACTTAGGTAAATATGTTTACCTATAATAGGAGGTAGTCGCTGCCTGCGCAAGACACCAACACTGTGGAAAAGACTATGGTTAACCCGGAAACAGGAGCAGAATTTCCGACAAACGCGCGCATGGAACTGGCCAACCGGCTTTTCTTCCGGCTGTACCAATGCGCAAATATGTTGCATAAAACGGGATCACGAGCCGTCGAGGCAGAGGGCCTGACGACGCAGCAGTGGGCCGTGCTCGGGGCGTTGTCGCGCCCGGAAGCCGCCGATGGCATGAGCGTGGGCGACCTGGCCCGCTACCTGATGGTGAGCCGGCAGAACCTGTCAGGACTGGTCAGCCGGATGGAACGCGACGGCCACGTCACGCTGGCCCCGGACGGCCGCGACCGCCGCTCACGGCTGATACGGATGAGCGAGCCGGGACGGGAGGTCTGGCTGCACCAGGCGCAGCCGAAGATCCGTGCCTATTACGAGCAGGCGCTGGCGGGTTTTTCTACCAATGACCTGACGCACACGCTGCATTACCTGCTCAAGTTGCTGGATAACATGCGCGCGCTCGACACGCCCGACAGCGCGGACGGTGGCAGTCCACAGGACTGAGCCGCACGCAGTATCGCAACTGAAACACACCGGCCGGCCGGAACAGCCGGCCGCGCGCCCGCGGTCCGCATCCTGGCCTGCCGCGCCGACTGGCGCGCAATATGCGTTGGCATGAAGTTGCTCAGACATCGCGAGCATCAACGGCGAAGCGCCATGCCATTCGCGCCTCGCCACGCCCCGAAGCCCTGAACCACTGCCCCGGCCGCTTGCCGCCGTGCACACCGCCGGGACGGCGACCAATCCAACCATAACCGGAGGTCCCGCCATGACCCGCTACATCGTGCTAGCCAGCTTCACCGACCAGGGCATCCGCACCGTCAAGGACACCACCAAGCGCGCGGCCGCCGTGCGCGAGATGGGGGCGCGCCTGGGCGTGCAGATGAAAGAAATCTACTGGACGCTGGGCGAATACGACATCGTGCTCACCGTCGAAGCGCCCGACGACGAGACCATGACCAGCTTCGGGCTGACCATCGGCGCGGCCGGCAACGTGCGCACCCAAACCCTGCGGGCCTTCAACAGCGACGAGATGCAGGGCATTCTCGGCAAGATGGGCTGAGCCATCCCTCACCAACGGCAAACGCCCGCCGGGGCCATCCCGGCGGGCGTTGTTGATTGCCGGGCGCAGCAGCCGGCTCAGAACCCTTCCAGCACCAGCTTGCCGATAGTCCGCCCGCCTTCCAGCATGGCGTGCGCGCGCCGCAGGTTCTCCGCGTTGATGCGCCCCAGGTTCTCGCCCAGCGTGGTCTGCAAGCGGCCGGCATCGACCAGCCGCGCGACCTCGTTCAGCAGACGATGCTGCGCGACCATGTCGGGCGTGCTGAACATGGCGCGCGTGAACATGAATTCCCAGACGAAGGTGGCGCTCTTATTCTTGAGCAAATCCACCGGCAACGGCCGCGTATTCGAGACAATCGTGCAGATCTTGCCCTGCGGGGCGACCAGTTCAGTCATCGCCGGGAAATGGCCGTCGAGATCGTTGAAGCAGAGGATGTAGTCGACCTCGGCAAATCCCAGCGCCTTCAGCTGCGCCGGCAGGTCGCCACGATGGTCAACCGTATGGTCGGCGCCAAGGCGGCGGCACCATTCCTGCGACTCGGGCCGCGACGCGGTGGCGATCACGGTCAGCCCGGCCAGCACCTTGGCCAGCTGGATGCCGATCGAACCCACGCCACCCGCGCCGCCGATGATCAGCACCGAGCGGCCGGCGTGATCCCCCTTGGGCGAAATGCCCAGCCGGTCGAACAGAGCCTCCCAGGCGGTAATCGCCGTCAGCGGCAGCGCCGCCGCGTTGGCGAAATCCAGCGAGGCGGGCTTGTGGCCGACGATGCGCTCATCGACCAGGTGGAATTCGGCGTTGGCACCGGACCGCGTGATGCTGCCCGCGTAGTAGACCGGGTCGCCGACCTTGAACAGGGTCACCTCCGGCCCCACCGCCGCCACCGTGCCGGCCGCGTCCCAGCCCAGCACGCGCGGCGTGGGCTCTACCTGCGCCTTGGGCGCGCGCACCTTGGTGTCGACCGGGTTGACCGAGACGGCCTCAACCTTCACCAGCAGGTCGCGGCTGCCGGGGCTGGGCATGTCGATCTCCACGTCCTGCAGCGAACGCGGGTCGGTGATGGGCAGGTACTGGGTCAGGCCGATGGCTTTCATGGCGGGCTCCGGGTTGTGTAGGGAATCAACTGAAGCGTAGCCCGTCACGATTGATTTGATTAGCTGGAAACCAAAGCAATCAATTTCCCGAAACTCCGGATAATCACCCGACAAAAAAGAGCCGTCTGCGCTACCCGCGCAGACGGCCCCGTCAGGGCTTGCCGTTGGCCCTACACCGCCGCCAGGATCTGCCCGCCGCCGTAGCTCGACTGCTCCGGCGCCTCGCCTCCCAGAGCCATCTTCACCGCGCAGTACTTGAACTCCGGGATCTTGCCGAAGGGGTCCAGCGCCGCATTGGTCAGCTTGTTGATCGCCGCCTCGTAATAGCAGAACGGCACGAACACCGCCCCGCGCGGCGTGCCGGCGTCGGCCCGCGCGTACAGCGTGACTTCGCCGCGGCGCGATGCCAGCGTGACCACGTCGCCCGGCTTGCCGCCCAGCGCGTCCAGGTCCAGCGGGTGCACCAGCGCCACCGGATCGGGCTCGATCGCATCGAGCACGCCGGCGCGCCGCGTCATGCTGCCGGTGTGCCAGTGCTCGAGCTGGCGGCCGGTGATCAGCACCATCGGGTAGTCGACATCGGGCCGCTCGGCCGCCGGGATGATGTCGGCCGGCACGAAGCGCCCACGGCCGGTCGCGGTCGGGAAGCTGTCGATAAAGATCACCGGTTCGCCCGGGTCGCCCTCTTCCTTGCACGGATAAGTCACGGCGTGTTCGCGCTCCAGCCGCTCCCAGGTCACGCCGCCAATGCTGGGCATGGCCTGGCGCATCTCGTCGAAGACCTCGGCCACGCCGTCGTAGCGCCAGTCCAGCCCCAGTTGCGCCGCCATCTGCTGGATGATCCACAGGTCCTGGCGCGCCTGCCCCGGCGGGTTCAGCGCCTGGCGGCCGAGCTGAACGGTGCGGTCGGTGTTGGTGAAGGTGCCGGTCTTCTCCGGGAAGGCCGAGGCCGGCAGCACCACGTCGGCCAGGTAGGCGGTCTCGGTCAGGAAGATGTCCTGCACCACCAGGTGGTCGAGCGAGGCCAGCGCCTCGCGCGCGTGCTCGGCGTCGGGATCGGACATCGCGGGGTTCTCACCCATGATGTACATGCCGCGCACCTCGCCGCGCTCGATCGCCTGCATCACCTCAACCACGGTCAGGCCGGGCTGGCGGTCCAGCGACATGCCCCACAGCGCCTCGAAGCTGGCGATTGCCACGGGATCGTCCACGCGGCGGTAGTCCGGGTACATCATCGGGATCAGTCCAGCGTCGGACGCGCCCTGCACGTTGTTCTGGCCACGCAGCGGATGCAGGCCGGTACCGGGGCGGCCGATCTGGCCGGTCATCAGCGCCAGCGCGATCAGGCAGCGCGCGTTGTCGGTGCCGTGCACGTGCTGCGACACTCCCATGCCCCACAGGATCATCGAGGCCTTGGACGTGGCATACAGGCGTGCGACCTCGCGGATGACCTCGGCCTCGATGCCGCACACCGGCGCCATCAGTTCCGGGCTGTACGCCGCGACATTGCGCTGCAGCTCGTCGAAGCCGATGGTGCGGCTGTCGATGAAGTCCTGGTCCACCAGGCCCTCGGTGACGATGACATGCATCATCGCGTTGAGCAGCGCCACATCGGCATCGGGCTTGAACTGCATGAAGCGATGGGCAAAGCGCGCCAGGTCCGAGCGGCGCGGATCGGCCACGATCAGCTTGGTGCCGTTCTTCACCGCATTCTTGATCCAGCTGGCCGCGACCGGGTGGTTCACGGTCGGGTTGGCGCCGATCACGATCACCACCTCGGCCTTGTCGACATCCATCACCGGGTTCGATACCGCGCCCGATCCGATCCCCTCCAGCAGCGCCGCCACCGACGAGGCATGGCACAGCCGCGTGCAGTGATCGACGTTGTTGCTGCCAAACCCGGTGCGCACGAGCTTCTGGAACAGGTAGGCCTCTTCATTGCTGCCCTTGGCCGAGCCAAACCCCGCCAGCGCGCGCTTGCCGTGGGTGTCGCGGATCTGCGCGAGCTTGCCGCCGGCCAGCGCCAGCGCCTCTTCCCAGGTGGCCTCGCGGAACACGTCCATCACGTGGTCCGGATCCATGACGAAATCGCCCTGCTTGGGCACGCCTTCGCGGCGCACCAGCGGCACCGTCAGGCGCTGCGGATGCTGCACGTAGTCAAAGCCGTAGCGGCCTTTCACGCACAGCCGCTCGTGGTTGGCCGGGCCATCGCGCCCTTCCACGAACAGGATGCGGTTGTCCTTGATGTTGTAGGTCAGCTG
>JACXTT010006801.1_pt1 | contig 16254 bp, 10 predicted proteins | sample 9270951 | NCBI WGS metagenome assembly JACXTT01 (sample SAMN15532306, study PRJNA645909) | rock metagenome | isolation source: weathered quartz diorite | place: Puerto Rico | collected 2017-06-21 | reverse complement strand
TAGCCCGCGCGAATCGGTCCAACCTGCGGGGAGGGTCGCGCGCACGCCCTAGAGTCGCGCGGTGAAGGGGGTCGGACGCCCACGATCGGGCGACTCATGGCGGAGCGGAGGACGCAGAGCTGGACAACCGCTCCGCACTTTTTCGTGACGCGCGAGGTCGATGCAGGCGCACTGAACGAGGCGCGCGAGCGGATGCTGTCGGCGGTCGAGCGCCCGCATGGCGTCAAGGTCACCCATACGGACCTGCTCGTTGCGATCGTGGCACGCACGCTCACCAGGCATCCGCGCCTGAACGCAACCTGGGCGGAAGGCGGGATTGTCCTGCAGCAGGATGTCAACATCGCGCTGGCAATCGGTGTCGAAAATGCCGTCGTCACCGCCGTGATTCCGCACGCTGACCGTGTCGCGATCGGCGACATCGCGACGCGACGGCGGGAGCTGACGGAACGCGCACAGGCGGGACGCCTGCAGCCGGCCGACATCGCGGGCGCGACATTCACGATCAGTAATCTCGGCATGTTCGAGGTCGACGCGTTCACGGCGATCATCGTTCCCCCGCAGGCGGCCATCCTCGCCATCGGCGTGATCGCCGAGCGAGTGGTTCCCGTCAAGAGTCAACCGGCAGTCAGACCGATGATGTCGATGACGCTTTCATGTGACCATCGCGTGGTCGACGGCGTGCGCGCCGCGGAGTTCATGCGCGACCTGGCGAACGCGATCACGTCTCCCGATTTCTAGTCTGATGAGCGAGACGTTCAAGAATTTCGTCGGCGGACAGTGGAAGACATCGCGGTCCGGGAAGACATTCGAAAACGAGAACCCGGCATCCAGGGGAAGCAATCTTGGGTTTTTTCAATCGTCTGGCACTGATGACATCGACGAGGCGATCGGGAAAGCCGACATTGCTTTCCGCACATGGCGTCGCACAACAGTCGCCGAGCGCCAGCAGTACATCTCCGAGTTCCTCAGACTGCTGAAGGAGTCACGCGAGGAGCTCGCCCGCATCGTCACGCTGGAGAACGGCAAGACGTTGCGGGAATCGCGCGCCGAAGTCGATTCAGCGCTCGTCGAGGGGAACTATCACGTCACACAGGTGTCGGCGTTCTACGGCCACACTGGGCCTGGCGCGTCGCGCGACATCACAACCTGGGTGCAGTACGAGCCGCTCGGCGTCGTCGGCGTGATCAGCCCGTGGAATTTCCCGATGAACGTCATGTGCCGGAAGACACTGCCGGCGCTGCTGACCGGGAACACAGTAGTCTTCAAGCCGGCGTCGTTCACGCCGTGGTCCGGCGTGTTTATGGCGAGCCTGTTCGAGCGGGCGGGCCTGCCGGCGGGGGTGTTCAACTGCGTCACCGGGCTCGGCTCGTCGATCGGCAACCGTCTTGTCGACGATCCGCGCGTGCGCGCAGTGTCGTTCACCGGATCGACCGTTGTCGGAAAGAAGATTCAGGTGCAGGCCGCGGCGAATCTCACCCGCACGCAGCTCGAGCTCGGCGGCAAGAACGCGTTGATTGTGATGGCGGACGCGGATTTCGACGCGACGCTCGACGCCGCAGTCACCGCGGGCTTCTCCAACGCGGGGCAGTGGTGCACGTCGACCAGCCGCATTCTGCTGCAGCGCCCGATCGCGAACTCGTTTCTGGAGAGGCTCGTCGCGCGCTGCGAGAAGATGAATGTCGGCGACGGGCTGCTCGACGCGACGCACATGGGACCGGTCGCGGGGCCGCAGCAATACCAGGACATTCGCAACGCGATCTGCCGGGCGCAGACCGACGGCGCGCGGATGATCGCCGGCGGCGACGCGAGGATTTCGCAGGAAGGCTATTTCATCCGCCCGACCGTGTTCACGGGCGTGCGCTGCGACATGGAGCTGTTCCGCGAGGAGATCTTCGGCCCGGTGCTCGCGTCGCTGGAATTCGATTCGCTGGACGATGCGCTGAAGGCAGCCAACGACTCCATCTACGGCCTGTCGTCGTCGATCTACACCACCGACCTCCGCGCGGCGCGGAAATATATCGACGGCATTGAGGCCGGCCTCGCGCACGTGAACGTGCACACCGGATACAAAGAGCCGTCGATGCCGTTCGGCGGCGTGAAGCAGTCGGGTGCTGGCCTGCCCGAGAACAGCGAGAGCGGCCTCGAAGCGTTCGTCAACCGGAAGGCGGTTTACCTCAGATAGGGACACGAGGTGCTAAATGCCGAGGCTTACAGTCACGACGTGCGTGTTCTTTCTGGCCAGTGTGATCGTCTTCGGTCAAAGGGCGCAGAAACCGGAACTCGTCGATATCGAGCTCATGACGTACCCCGAGATCTATTCCGCGATCCACGACCACGGTAAAACCACTGTTCTCGTATATAACGGCGGCACCGAACAACGAGGTCCGCACGCCGTGCTCGGTGGCCACACGCTGATGGCCCACGCAATCGCTCCAATGATTGCGAGAAAATTGGGCAACGCGCTCGTGGCGCCCGTTCTTCCGTTTTCAGTGAATCCAGCCGGAGGAGTTGACCCGAGAATGCCGGGCGGCATCGAACTGTCTCGAGATCTGTTTCAGAAGGTGAACGAAGCCGTGGTGAATAGCATGGTCAAAAACGGCTTCAAGAACATCGTCCTGATGGGTGATCACGGCGGCGGACAGGTCGAACTGAACACACTGGCCACGGCGATGGACGCGAAGTACGGCCCGCAGGGGACGCATGTCTATTTCTGCGGAGACTTGTACGAAAAATCGCGGCAGGCGTTCGCCGGTTGGCTGACGAACAAGGGATTGCCGCTCAGCAACCATGCGGGTATTTCGGATACGTCAACCATGCTCTATCTGGAGCCTGAACGCGAACGATGGGTGCGCCGTATTTACAAGACGACGATCGGTGATCCCGTGCTGCCCGCGGGTCAGCAGCCGAACCCGAACGTGCCGCGCGTCAACAATGGCGTGTCGGGTGACCCGCGGCCCTCGACATCAGACATCGGGAAACTCGTCGTTGACATGAAAGTCAACAACGCGGTGGCGGAAATCAACAGATTGATCGCGAGAACGCGTTAGGTCAGCGCTGCGAGATTTTTTCGCAGCGTATCGCCGTCAAGCTCGCCTTCCCAGCGCGACACGACGAGAGTGGCCACGCCGTTGCACAGCATGTTGACGGTGGCGCGGCACATGCTCATGAAGCGATCGAGACCGAGAATGAGCGCCATACCTGCCACGGGAATCGACGGAATCACCATCAGCGTGGCGACCAGCGCGATGAAGGCCGCACCCTGGATGCCCACGGCGCCCTTGTGCGTCAAGGACGCGACGAGGAGGAGGGTGACGTAGTTGCCGAGCGTCAGCGGCACGCCCGTCGCCTGCGCGACGAAGACCGCGGCGAGCGTCATGTAGATGCAGCTGCCATCGGGGTTGAAGATGTAGCCGGTCGGCGTCACGAGCCCGACCAGCCCCTTCGAGCATCCCAGACCCTCCAGTTTCCGCATCAGTGACGGCAGCGCCGGGTCGGAGGAACTGAGCGACAGCGTCAGCACGATCTCCTCGCGGATGTACTTGAGGAACCTGATGATGCTGAAACCGACCATTGCGGCGACGGCGCCGAGCACGATCAGCACGAACAGCGCGGACGTGATCCACAGCGTGACGATCAACTTCGCAAGCGGTCCGAGTGAACTGAGACCGTAACGCCCGACGGTGAATGCCATCGCGCCAAACGCACCGATCGGCGCCAGCCGCATCAGGATGTTGACGACGCTGAAGATCATCTGCGTGAGACCTTCGAGGACGTCGGTTACCGGCTTGGCCTTCGAGCCGAGCGACGAGAGCGCGAAGCCGACGAGCAACGACACGAGGATCACGTTGAGGATGCTGCCGCCCGCGAACGCGCCGACGACGGAGTTTGGAATGATGTTGATGAGGAAATCGGTGATCGTCTGCGCTTTGGCCTGACCGGCATAGCCGGCCACCGCGTTTGCGTCGCCCGCCGTCGGCGTCGCGTTGAACCCGGCTCCTGGCTGCGTCAGCGCGCCCACCACCAGACCGATGATCAACGCGATGCTGGTGAGGATTTCAAAGTAGAGGAGTGCCTTGCCCCCGACACGGCCGACCTTCTTGATGCTATCCATGCCGGCGATGCCGGCCGCGACAGTGCAGAAGATCACGAGCGAGATCACCATCGTGATCAGCCGGATGAATGCGTCGCCGAGCGGGCGCATCGCCTGGGCAGTGGTCGGCGCCACGTATCCCAGAACAATTGCGATCGCGACTCCCAGGAGCACCTGTCCCCACAGGCTTAGATAGAACGGCTTTCGAGTAACGACAGCAGCGGAGGGTGGTTGCGTCGCAACGGTAGCCATGGGGTGGAGATACTACACCCGATTCGGCGCCGCCGTGCGTGATCGCGTTCGGGCCGCCGAGTTCGCCGCGGCGCAGGTCGCCTTCAGCATGATCTTCTAAAAATCCCAAATCCCTGTGGCTAAATCCCGATTCCCGGCATGACCAGCAGTTACCCAGCAACAGTATATTGACCCACCGGGAAAAGTGATCTAAGGTGTGCTCGCTTTTCTCGTCGCGCACACACTATCTCTCGTCGCGTAACTCCTCTTCCCGTCGGCGTTTTTCGGACCCTCGTTTTCTCGGTGGCACTCGAAGCTGAGGAGGGGACATGACAGCCGATTTCCTGAAGCGATTGCTTCTCGTTTCTGTGATCCTCTCTGGGATCCTACTGGCGCCCGCCCGGGCGAACGCGCAAGAAGCCACGTTCATCGGCACGGTGACTGACGCGACCGGCGGCGTGATGCCGGGGGTCGTCATCACCGCCGTGCACGAAGCCACCGGCAATATATTCACGGCCACTACCAACGAGCGTGGCGAGTTCAGGCTGCCGGTGCGCGTCGGCAACTACCGTATTGCCGCGGAGTTGTCGGGCTTCGCCACCGTGAATCGCAGCCAGCAGATTCTCCTCGGCCAGACGACCGTCGTGAATGTCCAGATGTCGCCGTCGGGGTTGCAGGAGAGCGTGACGGTGACCGGCGAGGCGCCGCTCGTCGACACGACGAGTTCCACGGTGAGCGCCAACATCGACCCTCGAATGACATCGGAGTTGCCGCTCAACGGCCGGAGCTGGATGGACCTGACGCTGCTCGCCCCGGGGGCCCGCCGGAACGAAGGAGGCGGGTTGGTGGAGAACCGTCAGGGTTATGCGCAGACCATTGTCGACGGCCAGCAGATGACGGTTAACTACCATTCGGCCACAGACTCCGAGCAGCCGGGCTTCAACCGGGACGCGATCGCGGAGTTCGCGGTGATAGCGAACCGCTTCGACGCGACCCAGGGGCGCTCGGCCGGCATGATCGTGAATGCGATAACAAAATCGGGGACCAATAACTTTGCCGGCACGTTGGGCGGCTACTTCCGTAGCGACCGGTTCAACGCGGCAGACTTCATCGAGAAACGCGTCCTCCCGTATTCAAATCAGCAGGTGAGCGGGACGTTCGGTGGTCCAATCCGTCGGGACCGGATGCACTTCTTCGGCAGCTACGGATTCGAGCACGAGCCCCAGACCTACACGTACAACAGTCCGTACCCGAGCTTCAATATCGACCAGGAGTTCCCGAAGAAAGTCCACCAGGTCCTCGGGCGCGTGGACTATGAGTTCACGCCTCGCACTCGGCTGTCGGTGCGCGGCTCGGCGTACAACACGATTTTCTATGCCGGCGGTGGCGCCACGGCCCACCCTGCCAACGGCGGCACTCGCAAGCGCGTCGCCTCGCAGTACTTCGGCTCCTTCACGCACGTGCTGAGCAATCGAGTGGTCAACGAAATCAAAGCGGGCACTACTGACTACGAGCGGCAGGATCAGCCGGCTGTCCGATGGAAGGGTGGGACTTTCCCGTATCACCCCGTACTCCAGGGAGGATCGGTGATCGTGGTTTTGCCGGGCTACACGATCGGCGCCAGCCCGATCAACATCCTGCAGGACACGCAATCCATTCGCGATGACTTCACGACCTCGCGCGACTGGGGAGGACGTCACGACCTGAAGCTGGGCGGCGAGTATTTTCGGTTTCATAACGAGTTTCGGTGGTGTCTGCGGTGCATGGGCGAGATAGACGCCCGCGGAGGCAGGGTGCCGGCCAATCTCGAAGCGCTCTTTCCGGTCTGGAATGATGCCTCCACGTGGAACCTGGCGCCGTTGGCCCCCATCACCCGCTGGGTCTTCCACGCTTCGTCGGATACCGAGCATCGCTACGAAGTGGTCCGCCACGTTTTTGCAGGATGGGCACAGGATGATTGGAAGGTTGGCAGCAGCCTGACGCTCAACCTGGGTCTGCGCTACGACGTGGACTCCAACGCCCATTCGGAGAAGCTGCGCTTCCTGCCGTGGCTGCCGGGCAACTTGCCCCACGACACGAACAACTTTGCGCCGCGCCTGGGGATCAACTACAGCCTCAACGACCGGACAGTGCTGCGCGGCGGGTATGGGCTCTTTTTCGCCTTTTCACCCAACGACGGCGTCCAGCAAACAATTGGATATCTGCACCGATTCGAGAATCAGATCTTCAATGACGGTCGCCCCGATTTTGTGCCGAATTGGTTCGGCCCCGGCGCGAGTGGTCCAGGGGAATGGGGCGGCCCCAAGCCGAGCTTTGAAGCGTCGCTGCAGCGCGCCTGCGACATCAACTTCCAGCCAGGCTGCGTGTATCGGTCACTGACCCAGGAGATCAATTACCCCGGGCGCCGGACTTCGTACAGCCATCAGGCGTCCGCAGGCATTCAGCGGCAGATAGGCGCAGTGATGTCGTTCGAGGCGAATTATGTGTACGCGGGTGGCCGGCTCGAGGAGGGCGCGACGAATGCGAACTTGAGCTACAACCCCGCGACCGGTGCCAACTATCCGTTCAGCGACGTCAGCCGTCGTCCATTCCCTCAGTGGGGCCAGGTGAACTTCGAGCTGCTGGAGGGCTGGTCGAACTATCACGCTGGGGACTTCACGCTCACGAAGCGGTTCAGCGATCGCTGGCAGGCGAGCGGGACCTACACGCTGGCGTACTTCCGGGATGCGAAGCCGGTACGGGATCAGTGGTACCTGGGCAACAACGGCGTCGTGGCTCGGCGGCCGATCGGCTTCGCGCTGGCTCCGGATCTCGGCGGCGAATATGGCTTCGCTGGCTCGGAAGGAGGTGGAGGGTTCGCCCAGGCGGGAGACCAACGCCACCGGGCGACCGCGAACGGCATTTGGAACATTGGCGCCGGCGTCCAACTGAGCGGGATCTATTTCTTCGGGTCGGGCGAGCGGCGGTTTGTGAATACCGGAGTCGACCGACGCGATGAAGGGGGCACGAATAACTCTGAGCTGCGCCTGCGGGCCGACGGAACGATTGTGCCGCGCAACAGCCTGGTCGGCAAGCCGATTCACAAGGTGGACATGCGGATCCAGAAGCGGTTGCCGCTCGCCGGCCGCGCAGCGGTGGACGGGATCCTTGAAGTGTTCAACGTGTTCAATCACGCGAACTACGGCTCGTATACGACGAACGAAAGCAACGCGAATTTCGGGCGGCCATCGTTCAACTCCAACGTTCAGTACTTTCCTCGCATGCTGCAGCTCGGTTTCCGCGCGACGTTCTGAAGGCGAGCTAGTAGCTACTGACTGTTGTTTCCGTCGACGGTTTCGGACCCTCGTTCTCTCGGTGGCACTTGAAGCTGAGGAGGGGACATGACAGCGAATTTCCTGAAGCGGGTGCTTCTCATCTCTGTGATCCTACTGGTGCCCGCCCTCGCGTACGCGCAGGACGCCACGTTGAGCGGCACCGTGACCGATTCGACCGGCGGGGTCCTACCGGGCGTCACGGTCACTGCAACGCATGTCGATGCCGGTAACACGTTCGTCGTTGTGACCGATGGGCGCGGCGAGTACCGGATGCCGGTGCGCGTCGGGAACTACCGCGTCACGATGGAACTGGCTGGGTTCACGTCGATCAATCGGACCCTCCAGATACTCGTGGGGCAGACGACGGTGATCAACATCCAGATGGCCCCGTCGACGATTCAGGAGTCGGTGACGGTTACCAGCGAGGCGCCACTCGTCGACACGACGACCTCCACGGTGAGCGCCAACATCGACCCGCGGCAGATGGCGGAGCTTCCGCTCAATGGCCGTTCCTGGATGGACCTGAGCCTGCTGGCGCCAGGGGCTCGCCGGAACGAGGGGGGCGGACTCGTGCAGCTTCGCCAGGGCTATGCGCAGACCAATGTCGACGGCCAGGACGTGACGAGCTCTTGGCACTCGGCGACTGACGGACAGCAGCCGGGCTTCAACCGGGATGTGATCGCGGAGTTCGAGGTGATCGCGAACCGTTTCGACGCCCGGCAGGGACGCTCGCAAGGAATGGTGGTGAATGCCATCACTAAATCGGGGACGAACACATTCGGCGGCACGTTCAGCGGTTACTTCCGCGACGACCGTTTCAACGCCAAGGACTTCATCCAGGCCCGCGTCCTCCCCTATTCGAATCAACAGGTGAGCGGGACCTACGGCGGTCCGATCGTGAGGGACAAAATCCACTTCTTTGGCAGTTACGGATACGAACGGGAGCCGCAGACCTACGCATACAACAGTCCCTACCCGAGGTTCAACATCGACCAGCAGTTTACAGGCCGCACGCACCAGGTCCTGGGGCGCCTGGACTATCAATTCACGCCGCAGACGCGACTCACGGTGCGCGGTTCGGTGTTCAAAAACTTGTTCTACATGGGCGGAGGCGATATCGAACATCCCTCATTCGGCGGCACGCGGGGACAGATGGCCCCACAGTACTTCGGCACGTTCACGCACGTGTTGAGCAATCGGACGGTGAACGAAGTCCGAGTAGGCAGCACCGGCTTCCATCAGGAGAACCAGCCTGCCGTCCGATGGAAGGGTGGGCCCTTTCCGTATCACCCCTCCCTGCTTGGAACGTCGGTGACCGTCCTGCTACGCGGCTACCAGATTGGGAACAACACGATCGACGTCCTCCAGCGGACGGAGTCGCTTCGTGACGACTTCAGCACGACGCTGGAGTGGGGGGGACGTCACGATCTGAAGATGGGTGGCGAGTATTTCCGGTTCACAAACCATTTCGCGTCGTGCTTCAGGTGTATGGGCGTGATCGATGCCCGAGGTGGCCCGGTGCCGGCCAATATTGAATCGCTGTTCCCCGTGTGGAACGACGCCTCGACGTGGAACCTGGCGCCGCTGGCTCCGATCACCCGGTGGATCTTCCACGCCGTGTCTGATGTCGATCAGAAGTTCGACGTGCTGCGGAACGTCTTTGCAGGCTGGGCGCAGGACGATTGGAGGATCGGAAACGATCTGACGCTCAACCTCGGCGTGCGTTACGACGTCGATTCCAACGGGCACAACGAGAAGCTGCGCTTCCTGCCGTGGCTGCCGGGCAACCAGCCCCACGACACGAACGACGTCGCGCCGCGCGTGGGCGTCAATTACCGCCTCGACGACAAAACGGTGCTTCGCGGCGGGTACGGGCTCTTCTTCGCTTTTGCCCCGAACGACGGCGTGCAGCAGACGCTCGGGTACATGACCCGCTTCGAGAGTCAGATCTTTAATGACGGCCGCCCCGATTTCGTGCCGAACTGGTTCGGCCCCGGGCCGAGCGGGGAGGGGGAATGGGGTGGGCCCAAGCCGACGCAGGCCCAGGCGCTGCAGCGCGCTTGTGATGTGAACACGGCACTCTTCGAGTCATGGCGAGCTGGGGGATTCCGCGGTAACCCACCGTGCGTCCTTCGCGCGCTGGTGCAGGAAATCAACTATCCCGGGCGCCAGACTCCCTACAGCCATCAGGCATCGGCGGGCATCCAGCGTCAGATTGGCGCGGAGATCTCGTTCGAGGCGAATTACGTCTACACGGGAGGGCGGGGCGAGGAGAACCCGACGAATGCGAACTTGACCTACAACCCCGCCACGGGCGCCAACTATCCGTTCAGTGACGTGAGCCGGCGGCCCTTCCCCCAGTGGGGCCAGGTGAACTTCGAGTTGCTGGACGGTTGGTCGAACTACCACGCCGGGGACTTCACGCTGACCAAGCGGCTCAGCCACCAGTGGCAGGCCACGGCGACGTACACGCTGTCGTCCTTCAAGGATGCAAGGCCGATCCGCGATCAGTGGTACCTGGGCGACAACGGCGTAGTGGCGCGGCGGCCGATCGGCTTCCCGCTGGCGCTTGACATGGGCGGCGAATATGGCCCGGCCGGCAGGCAAGTCATTCCCGGGTTCGGCCAGGCGGGCGACCAGCGCCACCGAGCCGTTGTGAACGGCATCTGGAACCCCGGAGCGGGGATCCAGTTGAGCGGGATCTACTTCTTCGGCTCAGGCGAGCGATTCTGGGCGGATACCGGCGTCGACCGCCGCGACGAAGGGGGGACCAGCAATACCTCCGAGTTCCGCTTGCGCGCCGACGGTTCGATCATGCCCCGCAACAGCCTGGTCGGCAAACCGATTCACAAGGTGGATCTGCGGCTGCAAAAGCGGCTGCCGCTCGCCGGCCGCACGGCCGTGGACGGGATCGTCGAGGTCTTCAATCTGTTCAATCACGCGAACTACGGCACCTACGTCGTCAACGAAAGCAACGCGAACTTCGGACAGCCGGCATTCAGCCCCAACCAACAGTACTTTCCGCGGGTGCTGCAGCTCGGTTTCCGCGCGACGTTCTGAAGACTGCTCCGTGGTTGGTGGTTCGTGGTCAGTCGCCACGCACTACCAACCACTCACCACGGACCACCAACCCCCGATGGCGTATCGGCCGCTGAAGCTCCTGCCCGGATTTCACCTGTCATTCTGAATCGCCGGTAAATTACTTTCCGGTGAGCGCGTCAATGTCCGCAGCCGGACGCGGCGGTGACGGACTCGGTCTCGCCGCCCGTGATAGCGTTGGCGGCACGCTTCGGCGAGGCGAGGAGGCTTGTTCGTCAATGGCAAATCTCGGATACATCGGCCTCGGCGCCATGGGCGGCCGGATGGCCAACCGCCTCATCGACAAGGGTCACACGGTTACCGGCTACAACCGCACACGTTCGAAGGCGCAGTGGCTGATCGATCGCGGGATGAAGTGGGCGGATTCGCCCAGGGCGGTCGCTGAGAATGCGGACGTCATCTTCGTCATGGTGACCGACTCGAAATCGCTCGACGCGGTATCGACCGGGTCCGACGGCTTCCTTGCCGGCCTGCGCGAAGGAAAAATCGTCGTCGACAGCAGCACCGTGAGCCCTGCTGTCAGCCGCGAGGTTGCCGAGAAGGTGCGCGCGAAAGGCGCTGACATGGTTGATGCGCCGGTGTCGGGCAGCGTGACGACGCTCGAATCAGGCAAGTTGAGCGTGATGGTGGGCGGCAGACGTGCCACCTTCGATCGCATCAAGCCAATCCTGGAGGAGGTGGGGCCGAAGGTCACTCACGTTGGGGATAACGGCCTCGCGCTCTCGATCAAGATTGCGCACAACCTGAGCCTCGCGGTGCAGATGCTGGCGTTCAGCGAAGGCGTGCTGCTCGCCGAAAAGAGCGGCATCTCGCGAGAGGTCGCGGTCGACGTGCTCACGCATAGCGTCATGGCGTCGCCGATGGTGCAGTACCGCGGACCGTTCGTGCTCGGGCTGCCGGAAGAATCGTGGTTCGACGTCAATATGATGCAGAAGGACCTGATGCTGGCGCTCGAGATGGGGCGGCGGCTCGACGTTCCGCTTCCGACCACCGCGGTGACCAACGAGTTCCTGACCGCCGCGCGCGGAATGGGGCTGGCGAAGTACGACTTCGCCGTTGTGTTCAAAGTCTTGGCGCAGATGGCGGGGGTGACGCCGTAGTTGGTGGTTAGTGGTTGGTGGTTAGTGGTTGGTGACGCGAATAACCACCAACTACCAACCACCAACGGATCGAGGCCTACCGAGTCGGTGGGTTCGCCGAAGCGCTCGTGCCGATGGACTCGCCCGAGACAATCAGTTCGACGCGTCGATTCTGCTGTCGTCCAGCCGGCGTGTCGTTCGAGGCGACCGGCATCGTCTCGCCGAATCCCGCGGTGCCGATCGTGTTTGGCGCGAGCCCCTGCTCCACCAGATATGCGCGCACCGAGTTCGCACGGTTCTCGGAGAGCCGCTGATTGTAGTCGGTTGACCCGACGCTGTCGGTGTGCCCCTCGACCTGCAGCTTCAGGCCACGGTGCGAGAGGAGAATGCCCGCGACCTTCGCCATCTTCTCACGCGCCCCCGGTTTGAGATTCGAGCTCGCCGTGTCGAACAGCACGTCGGAGAGGTTCACGATCAGTCCTCGTGCGCTCTCACGGGTTTCGAGAATCGAATTCAGCTGCTGCCGCAGCTGATCCCGCAGTTCGGCCTTTTCGCGTTCCGCTTTCGCGGCATTCGCTTCGGCCGCGAGCCGGGCTGATTCCGCCGCCGCGCGCGCCGCTTCGGCCGCCGCTTTGTCGCGGGCAGCCTGTTCAGCCAATGCCCTTGCCTGCTGCGCCTGATTATCAGCGGCAAGGCGCGCAGCATCCGCCGCCTGACGCGCAGCTTCGGCGGCTGTTCTGTCGCGTTCGGCGGAAAGTCGTGCGGCTTCGGCTGTCAGTCGATCGATTTCAGCCTGCTTGCGTGCGGATTCCTCCGTTCGCGCGCGATCGAGCGCGGCATCCTCGCGCTGCTTCGCGGCCGCGCGCTGCTGTGCCTGCGCTTCTTCCTCCTGCCGCTGCAAGGCGATCAGCCGCGCATCTTCGGAGGTCTGAACCGCCTGACGGGCTGGCATCATCACTTCGTTCGTGTTGCGGTGGCGCGCCTGCGCCTGTTCCGCGTCCGTCAGCAGTCGCGTGGCTTTGATGTAGGTGTCATCCGAGTAGCGATCGGCACCAGCAAAGCGAGCCAGCATCACCGCGTTGCGAGCTTCCGCGAGATCCAGCGGTGCCCCGGGCTCGAGCGGCTTGAGTTTCAGCTGACGCGTGTCCTGATTCATCAGGTACGTGCCTCGCTTCAAGAGATCGAACTTCGCCTGGATGACGTCGACCTGCCCCTTCGTGTTGTTGCGAACGCTGTTTTCAAGGACGACAACGTCGCTCGGCTGCGTCACGGCGAAGTAGGGCTCGGCCGTGACGAGCATGCCGAACGCCTGCAGTTCGGTGGTGACGTGAATACGCGCCTCGTCATCCTTGACCTGCACTTCGCCCAGATTCGTTGAACGTCCTTCGGGCGTCACGGCCCACAGAACGTAGGTGAGATATTCGGGGCCGAACTGCGTCGGCGGCGCGAGCTTGTCGAACTTCGCGTCGATGTCGATGTAGCCCTTCTTCCCCTCGACCGTCGCATTTCCGGTGGCCAGCGGCGACAGCGCTGTCCCCGTGAAGTCGACCTTCGTATCACCTTTACGTGGCCGATAGTTGATCGCTGGCGTCGTATGGCCGACGACCGTGATTCGGAAGAGCGGGGTGGGACCCTGCTGCGTTGTCGCACCGAGTTGCTGCGTCGGATTTGGAGACGACTGTGCGAACGCGGTCCCGGTGAGAAGAAGACCGCCGGCCGCAATCAGCGCTGCTGCACCTCGCGTATTCATGGATGTGAACCTCTGTCCGCCTCTGGGCAACTTCCGGTCCACCTCGGAGCAGGCGCCTTTTGCGTTCAATTAGTGACAATTACGGCAGATGCTCCCGGACGTGCACCTGCTATAAAGTTCCTTCGATCACATTTTTCGATTACGCGTTTCCGAACGGTGCTCTTGAAGTACGTAGGGCCGCCTTTAGGCGGCCCGGGAGATCACCAATGAAGTCGCCACTCGGTCTTTGCGCCGCGGTACTCCTGGTGCTTGCGGCATCCGCGGCTCGCTCGGCCGCTCAGCAAGGGGCGCCGCGTACCGCCGGCGGGTGTCCGCTCGATCCGGTGAAATTCCATGAATGCGCGCTTCCGAAGACAAAAACCTTCAACCCGCCCCGCACCCCGGACGGGCGCCCCGACATGCAGGGCTACTGGGAGCGGGCCTTCACTTCGCAGGACGTCGAAGAGCATGGCGCGGACGGCCTCAACATTCAGCCGGGTCCGAGCCTTGTCATCGACACGCCGGACCACAAGATCCCGTATCAACCATGGGCGCTCGAGTTCAGGAAGGGGATCGTCGACCGATTCATCTCGCCGCTGGCCAGCTGTTTTCCGCCCGGCATCCCGCGTGACATCGTGGCACCGGCGGCACACCAGATCGTCCAGGCGCCCGGCTACGTGATGCATCTGCTCGAGTACTCCCACTCCTATCGAGTGATCCCGACGGGTAACGAGGGGCATGTGTCGGGGAACGTCAAGCTCTGGCAGGGCAACTCACGCGGTCACTGGGAGGGCAACACCCTCGTCGTCGATGTGACCAATATGAACGGACTCGCGTGGATAGACAACGCCGGCAACTTCGCCAGTGACGCCCTGCACGTCGTCGAACGGTTTACGATGATCGACCGTGACACCATCCACTGGGAAGGACGCATTGAAGACCCGAAGGTCTACACGCGTCCATGGACGATGGTGTCCGCGCTCACCCGGAACAAGGAACCGGGGTTCGAGATCTGGGAGCAGGCGTGCCATGAGGGGAACCGGTCCGTAAAGGATCAACTCGACCTCGGAATGAAGCCGTTCTCGGGAGCTACGCCGCCGCGCTGAGCGCTGCGACCGGATGTTGCTCTCAGGAGAGACCACATGAAAAGGAATCTCGCGCTGATCGTTCTCCTTGGCGGAGTCGCGTTGTATGTCGCGGCGCAGGCGCAGGGACAAGCCGCGCCCCGATACGTATACGACCCGGGTTGGCCGAAGCCGATGCCCAACAAGTGGAAGATTGGCGGCGTCACCGGCCTCGCCGTTGCGCCGAACGATGACACCGTGTGGGTCTACGACCGGCCCAACGACCTCACGAACCTCGAACTCGAAGCCGAGACCGGCGTGTCGGACTGCTGCGCCCGCCCGCCCTCGATGATCCATATCGACAAAGACGGCAATGTCGTCGGGTCGTTTGACGCGCCGCAGGGGCACGGCATGGACGTCGACAGCAAGGGCTTCGCCTACCTGGGGCAAAACACCGTTCGCAAGTACGAGACGAAAACCGGCAAGCTGGTTGGCGAAGTGCCGCACACACCGGAGCTCGAAAACGGCGGCAAGTTCGGACCAGCCGAAGTGCCGCAACACACGCCCGGTGTCGGCGGCCAGGGCCCGGTGGCAGGCTTCCTCCCACCACCGCCCGGAGCCGCACGAGGTCGAGGGGGTCGAGGGGGCAACGCTGCGGATCCCGCCGCGCAGGCCGCGGCGCGCGCGGAGTTCCGCAAAAAGTACCCGCCCACCACACCGATGATCGTCGGCGGCATCGAAGAGATTCGGCTCGACGAGTCGGCGAATGAGGTCTACGTCGCTGACAACTATCTCGGCGGACGTGTGATGGTGTTCGACATGAACACGTTCGCTTTCAAGCGGGGGTGGGGAGCGTACGGACACAAGCTGTCGGAAATCTCGACGAACGAAGCAGATCGCGAGTTCGCCGACGGAAAGCCGCCGAAGGAATTCAGAGGGCACCTGACGCTGAACGTCTCAAACGACGGCCTTGTGTACGCGGCCGATCGCGCGGGCGAGCGCATCCACGTGACGACGAAGGACGGGAAGTTCGTCAAGGAATTCATCATGACGGCGCCGGGCACGAAACGGAACGACTCAGACCGCGGGGCCGCCGGAGGCGTCGCCTTCTCGCCGGACAAGGCGCAGCGATATCTCTACATTTGCGACATCAAGAACAACACCATCTGGTTCATCAACCGTGACGACGGCAAGATCGCGGGCCGACTCGGCAGCATGGGTGAAAGCGGTGGTCAGTTTTTTGGCCTTCACATGATTGCCACCGATTCGAGGGGCTACATCTACACGGGCGAGGTCTTTGCCGGCCAGCGCGTGCAGCGGTTTGTTCCCGCTGACAGTCCGAGAGGAAAGCTGATCACTCAACTGACACGTCTGCAGTAGGTTTCAACCACGAAGGCCGTGACCTTCGTGTTCTTCGTGGTTTGGTCGTGAACGATCAGGAACTCCGTCGGATCTTTGCGCTCGCCAATGCCTTCAAGGAAGGCGATCTGCAGGTGGGCGGGACCCGGGACAACCGGGTACGCGCCGACGCCCGCCGGATGCTCCTCGCGACCACTCTCGGCGACGTGCGGCGGGTCACGTTTGCCGACGACGGCGTGACCGCCGCGCTTCAGCAATCGCGCGATCGCCGCTTCGATCACGAGCTCGA
>JACXTT010006800.1_pt1 | contig 16257 bp, 16 predicted proteins | sample 9270951 | NCBI WGS metagenome assembly JACXTT01 (sample SAMN15532306, study PRJNA645909) | rock metagenome | isolation source: weathered quartz diorite | place: Puerto Rico | collected 2017-06-21 | reverse complement strand
CTGGGTCAAGCTCGACGTGCCCCAGTGCGGCTACTGCCAGAGCGGCCAGGTGATGAGCGCCACGGCCCTGCTGCGCACCAACAAATCCCCGAGCGATGCGGATATCGACGGCGCCATGGCCGGCAATATCTGCCGCTGCGGCACCTACCAGCGCATCCGCGCTGCCATCAAAGACGCCGCCAAGACCCTGGCCTGAAGGAGCACACGATGCGCAAGCAATGGTTGAACCATGACGCCCTCGTGCGTCCCGTCGCGGTCGATGGCGGCGCTACCGGCGGCCTGTCGCGCCGGGGATTTCTCAAAGCCGGCGCGCTGGCCGGCTCCGGCTTGGTGCTGGGCTTCGTCATGCCCGCTTCGCACCGCTTTGCCCGCGCGGCCGATGCTGCCGCGGCGGCCAAACCCGTCTCGGCGCCGAATGCTTTTCTGCGCATCGCGCCCGACAATACCATCAGCGTGATGGTCAACCGCCTTGAATTCGGCCAGGGCGTGCACACCGCGCTGCCCATGCTGATTGCCGAAGACCTCGACGCCGACTGGTCGCAGATGCGGGGAGAACTGGCGCCCGCCGGCGACGCCTTCAAGGATCCCGTGTTCGGCATCCAGATGACGGGCGGCTCCGGTACCGTCGCCCACTCCTTTATCCAATACCGCGAGATCGGCGCGCGCGCCCGCCAGATGCTGATCGCCGCCGCCGCCCAGCAGTGGAATGTCACTCCCGCACAGTGCACCACCTCGAAAGGCGTGGTGATGGGACCTGCCGGCCAGAAGGCCAGCTACGGCTCGCTGGCCGATGCCGCCATGCGCCAGCCCGTACCCGCCACCGTCACCCTCAAGCCGGCGAGCGCAATGACGATTGTCGGCAAACCCACCCGCCGCCTGGACGCGCGCGCCAAGTCCAGCGGCAAGCAGCAGTTCGGCATCGACTTCATGCCGCCCGATACCAAGGTGGCGGTCGTCGCCCGCGCCCCCGTGTTCGGCGCCAAAGTGGCTCGCCTCGATGCCAGCAAAGCGCGCGCCGTCGCCGGCGTGGTCGACGTGCTGGAAGTCCCGCTGGACCGGGGCGGCCGCGGCGTCGCCGTGATCGCTTCCGGCTACTGGCCCGCCAAGACGGGCCGCGACGCCCTGGTGATCGACTGGGATGCGGGCAGCCTGGAAAAGGTCAATAGCGCGCAGCAGATGGCAGCGTTTGCGGCGCTGGCCAAGACGCCCGGCGCCCCCGTGCAGCAGGCCGACACCGGCAAACTGGCCGGCGCACCGAAAAAAATCGCCGCCGTCTACGAATTCCCCTATCTGGCGCACGCGCCGATGGAACCGCTCAACTGCGTGGTGGACCTGAACGACAAGGCCTGCACCATCTGGGCGGGCACGCAGTTCCCCGGCGTCGACCAGGCCGCAGCCGCGGCGGCGCTGGGCATGAAGCCCGAGCAGGTCAGCGTCAACACCATGATGGCGGGCGGCGGCTTCGGCCGGCGCGCCACGCCCTCGTCGGACTTCATCGTCGAAGCGGTCAATGTCGCCAAAGCCTGTAAAGCCGTCGGCCACGCCGGACCCGTCAAGGTGATCTGGAGCCGGGAAGACGACATCAGGGGCGGCTACTACCGGCCGTCCCACCTGCACCGGGCCGACATCGGCATCGGCGCCGATGGCAAAATCGTCGCCTGGGACCACTCCATCGTCGGCCAGTCCATCACCAGCGGCACCATGTTCGAAGCCTTCACGGTCAAGAACGGCATCGACAGCACCATGGTCGAAGGCATGGGCGCACCTTACAACGTGCCGCTGAACCTGACGGCGCACACCGTCAAGGCAAACGTGCCGGTACTGTGGTGGCGCTCGGTCGGCTCGACCCATACGGCCTTTGTGATGGAGACCCTGATCGACGAAGCAGCCCACGCCGCGGGCATGGATCCGGTGGCCTACCGCAAAGCGCTGATCGATCCCAAGCACACCCGCCACCTGGCCGCGCTCGATCTGGCGGTCGCCAAGTCCGGCTACGGCAAGCGCAAATTGCCCAAGGGCCGCGCATGGGGCGTGGCCGTGCACGAATCCTTCAATACCGTGGTGGCCTACGTGGTGGAGGCGTCCGTGACCAAGGGCGTGCCGAAGCTGCACCAGGTGACGGCGGGCGTGCACTGCAATTTTCCCGTCAATCCCATGACCATCGAAGCGCAGGTGCAGGGCGCCGTGCTGATGGCGGTCGGCACCACCTTGCCGGGCGCCGCGATTACCCTCAAGGATGGCGTGGTCGAGCAGCAGAACTTCAGCGATTACACGGTGGCGCGCATGCCCGACATGCCCCACGTCGACGTGTTCACGGTGGCGTCGACCGATGCCCCTACCGGCATGGGCGAGCCGGGCTTCCCGCCGCTGGCGCCCGCCTTTGCCAACGCCGTGTTCCGCCTGACCGGCAAGCGCCTGCGCAAGCTGCCGTTCGATCTGGCCAGCGCCTGAGGCCATGGCAGCGGCTCGCCCGGTCGGCATCCTGCTCGCCGCCGGGCGGGGCCGCCGTTTCGATCCCTCGGGTACGCGCAAAAAACTGCTGCAGCTGCTTCCCGGCTCCCGGGACACCGTCCTTTCAGCCAGCGCCCGCACCTTGACGGCGGCGCTTCCTCACGTGCTCGCCGTGGTGCGCCCCGGCGACGATGACGTGGCGGGCGTGCTGCGCGCGGCCGGCTGCGACGTGATCGTGTGCGCGGATGCGGACAGCGGCATGGCGGCGTCGCTCGCCGCAGCCTTGCTCGCGGTGCCGGATGGCGCCTCGATGATCGTCGCTTTGGGCGACATGCCCTGGGGGGCGGCATCGACCGTACAAGCGCTCGCGCACGCGCTGGAGCAGGGCGCCCTCATCGCGGCGCCGGTGTACCAGGGCCGCCGCGGCAATCCGGTCGGCCTGTCGGCGGTCCTGCTGCCTGAGCTGCTGGCGCTGCGTGGCGATGCGGGCGCGCGTGGCCTGATCGAGCGCCATGGTTTCACGGCGGTGCCGGTGGACGACGCCGGCATCCTGCGCGACGTGGACGAAGCGGGCGATCTGACCCCTTGAGCGGGCCTTTCCCGCTACACTATGGTCAACCACGAAAGACCATGACCATGAAAAAGCCTTCCAATAAAAAGCTCGCGGCCATCCGCTATTCCATCGTTCCCAAGGACCTGGCCAGCCACCTGTTCGACGTCAGTGTGACGGTCGATCTGCCCTCCGGCGAAGGCCAGGTCTTCGCCTTGCCCGCCTGGATTCCCGGCAGCTACATGATCCGGGAATTTTCCCGCAACATCGTGCAGATCCGCGCCGAATCGCAGGGCAAGCAGGTGGCCCTCGCCAAGCTCGATAAACACTCGTGGCGCGCGGCGCCCGTCGACGGCCCCCTGACCTTGCACTACGAAGTTTATGCCTGGGACCTGTCGGTGCGGGCCGCCCACCTGGACCAGACCCACGGCTTTTTCAATGGCACCTCCGTGTTCCTGCGCGTGCTGGGCCAGGAAGCCATGCCCCATCTGGTCGACATCGTGCGCAGCCCCGACGCCGCCGCCAAGAACTGGCGGGTCGCCACCTCCCTGCCCGAACTGGGCGCCAGGCGCTATGGCTTCGGCACCTACCTGGCAGGCGATTACGATGAACTGATCGACCACCCGGTCGAGGTGGGCGAATTTGCGCTCGCCAGTTTCAAGGCCCACGGCATCGCCCACGACATCGTCATCACGGGCCGCGTGCCCAACCTGGACATGAAGCGCCTGCAGACGGATCTGAAAGCCATCTGCGAAACTCAGATCGCCTTTTTCGAGCCGAAAGCCAGGCGCGCGCCCATGCAGCGCTACGTTTTTTTGACCCTCGCCGTGGGCGACGGCTATGGCGGCCTGGAACACCGCGCATCCACCGCCCTGATCTGCGCCCGCGCCGACTTGCCCACGGCGGCAACGCCGGCCCGCCTGGAGGCCAACGACGGCTATCTCAAATTCCTGGGCCTGTGCAGCCACGAGTATTTTCATACCTGGAACGTCAAGCGCATCAAGCCGGCCGCCTTTGCGCCCTACGACCTGCAGAACGAGACCTACACGCCTCTCTTATGGCTGTTCGAAGGTTTTACCAGCTACTACGACGACCTGCTGCTGGTGCGCGCAGGCGTGATCGACGAGGCGACTTATCTGAAACTGCAGGCCAAGACCATCGCCAGCGTCCTGCGCGGGAGCGGGCGCACCAAGCAAAGCGTGGCCGAATCGAGCTTCGACGCCTGGGGCAAATACTACCGCCAGGACGAGAATGCGCCGAACGCCATCGTCAGCTACTACACCAAGGGTTCGCTGGTGGCGTTGTGCTTCGATCTCACCATTCGCGCCAAAACGGACGGTAAAAAATCGCTGGACGACGTCATGCTGGCCCTGTGGCAGCGGTACGGTCGCGACTTCTACGAGGGCGGCGCGCGCGGCATCACCGAAGCGGAAGTGGAAGCCCTGTTCGATGAAGCGACCGGGCTGAAACTCAAACCCCTGTTCAACCGCTACGTGCGCGGCACGGAGGACCTGCCGCTGGCGAAACTGTATGCACCGTTTGGCGTGCGTCTGCAGGACGAACGTAAAGCCGCCAAACCTTCGCTGGACGTGACGATCGGGCGCGATGGCGCCGACAGCAAGCTGGCGCAAGTGCACGAGGGTGGCGCCGCCCACCGCGCCGGCATGTCCGCCGGCGACGTGCTGGTGGCGCTCGACGGCGTGCGCGTCGGCGGCGCGCCGGCCAGCCTGGAAGGCCTCTTGAACCGCTACCGTGTCGGCCAGACGGTCGAGCTGCACGCATTCAGACGCGACGAGTTGATGCGCTTCGACGTGCTGCTGCAGGGCGAGCGCACGCCCGGCATCACGCTCGAAGTGGTCGACGGCGGCAAGAAAATAAAAGGGCCGCCGCGCCCCAGCGCGCGCTGAGCAGCGGGATCTTGGAGGCTACTGAATCGGCGCCAGGGTCCGCAACTGAAACCGGTAATCCCCGTTGAACAGGAAGGTTTCCATATAAGTGAGCGAGCGGCCCGGTCCCACCGCCAGGTTGGCGGGGCGGGGCAGGTAGGCCGTGCGCTCGATGGAGGCGAGCGCCACCCTGGAAGCGTCGTCGTCGCGCGAGCGCTGCACGGTGGCCTTGGTCACCTTGCCCATCTGGTCCACCGTGATGCGCAGCACCACAATGGCTGGCAGCATGGCAGGCAGGGCGCCGTTGAAGGTGCGGTCCGGGTTGTGGCGCATGATGTGCAGGGCGGCGTCGGATTTGTAAGTGTCCACGCTGGCGAACTCGCTGCGCTGGGCCGGCGGAGCCGCCGTGCCTGCGGCACCCGAAACGGGCGGCGTGGCGCTTGACGCCATCGATCCCGCATGTGGATTGTTCGCCCGGGGCGTTTGCCCGCATGCCGCTAAAACGGCACACAGGACCGCGGCGGCGGTCCTGGTACTGCGATGGGTTTTCATGATGGTCGTCTAGTTCGCGAAAAGGTTCGCCAGTTGCGCACCGGGGTCGGGCGCGCGCATGAAGGCCTCGCCGACCAGGAATGCATGCACGTTTGCCGCGCGCATGCGCTCGACGTCCGCCGCAGCCAGGATCCCCGATTCCGTCACCACCAGCCGGTCGCTGCCGATACGGGGCAGCAGGCCGATGGTGGTGTCCAGCGAGGTCTCGAAGGTCCGCAGGTTGCGGTTGTTGATGCCGAGCAGAGGGGTGCGCAGCTGCAGCGCAGCCGTCAATTCGGCATCATCATGTACTTCGACCAGCACGTCCATCCCGAGTTCCATCGCACAGGCTTCCATTTCGCTCATCAGGCCGTGATCGAGGGCGGCCACGATCAACAGGATGGCGTCGGCGCCCATCTCGCGCGCTTCGTAGACCTGATACATATCGACCATGAAATCCTTGCGCAGCACCGGCAGCGCGCAGGCGGCGCGGGCTTCGCGCAGATAGGCTTCGCGGCCCTGGAAAAAAATTTTATCGGTCAGCACCGACAGGCAGGCGGCGCCGTGGCGCGCATAGCTCTCGGCGATGGCGCCAGGCTTGAAATCGGCCCGCAGCACGCCTTTCGAGGGCGAAGCCTTCTTCACTTCGGCGATCACGGCGGCGTTGCCGGCGGCGATGGTGCGGCGCATATTCGCTTCGAAGCCGCGCAGGCCGGCGCGCAGGCCCGCATCGCCTTCCACCTCGCTGCGCAGGCTGGCCAGACTGCGGTAGTTGCGGGCGGCTGCCACTTCGTCGGCTTTGACGGCGAGAATTTTATTCAGGATGTCGGACATGGTTGCGTACTCAAGTATTTTTGGAGAGGGCCAGCTTGATGCCGAGCCAGATGAACAGGCCGCCAGTAACGCGGCTGAGCAGGGTCGCCGTGCGCGCGGACAGGCGCACCCTGGCGCTGGCGCGGGCCGTGAACAGGGCCAGGCCGCAGCACCACAGCATGCCGTTGAGGTTGAAAATGCAGCCGAGGACCATAAAGGTGAGCGCTTTGCTGGGCGCATGCGCATCGACGAACTGGGGCACGAAGGCGAGGAAGAACAGCGCGACCTTGGGGTTCAACACATTGGTCAGAAAGCCCTGGCCGAAGATGGTGCGCAGGTCCATGGGCGGCGCCTGGTTCAGCAGCGACGCACCCGCGCCGCGGGCCCGCATTAGGCCGATCGCCATATACAACATGTAGGCGGCGCCGATATATTTGACGACCGTGAAAGCCATGGCCGAGGTTTGCAGCACTGCCGACAAGCCCAGCGCCGCAGCGCAAATATGCACGAACACGCCGGTGCCGATGCCGGCCGTCGCGGCCAGTCCCGCGCGCGCGCCTTGCGATGCGCTGCGGCTCATGATCAGCAGCGAGTCCGGCCCCGGCATCAGGTTGAGCAGCAGGCCGGAGACGATGAACAGGCCCAGATCATGGATGCCGAAGAGGGCCATGATAGCGCTCAGTGCTGGCCGAGGCGGCGCGTGACGTCGACGAACTGGTCCAGCTTGGCCCGAGCCGCGCCGGAAGCGATGGCGGCGCGGGCGCGCTGCAAGCCGTCCTCGATGGAGGCCGCCACGCCGGCCGCGTACAGGGCCACGCCCGCATTCAGAGCGACGATGTCGTAGGCGGGACCGGCTTCGCCGTTCAGCGCTTCCATCATCTTGACCCGGGACGCCGCCGCATCGGCCACTTTCAGATTGCGGCTGGCGATCATGGGCAGGCCGAAATCCTCGGGGTGGATTTCGTATTCGCGGATCTCGCCGTTGATCAGTTCACCGACCATGGTGGCCGCGCCCAGCGACACTTCGTCCATATTGTCACGGCCATACACGACGATCGCATGCTGGGCGCCGAGTCTCTGCAGCACGCGCACCTGGATGCCCACCAGGTCGGCGTGGAACACGCCCATCAGGATATTCGGCGCGCCGGCCGGATTGGTGAGGGGGCCGAGAATATTAAAAATGGTGCGCACGCCCAGTTCCTTGCGCACGGGCGCGGCGTGCTTCATGGCCGCGTGGTGGTTGGGAGCGAACATGAAGCCGATGCCCGACTGCGCGATCGACTGGGCGATCTGCTCCGGGGTCAGGTTGATGTCGGCGCCCAGCGCCTCGATCACGTCGGCGCTGCCGGACGACGACGAAACGCTACGCCCGCCATGCTTGGCCACGCGCGCGCCGGCGGCGGCGGCGACGAACATCGCCGTCGTCGAAATATTAAAAGTGTGGGCGCCGTCGCCACCCGTGCCGACGATGTCGAGCAAATTGGTGGTATCGGCCATCGGCACCTTGGTGGAAAACTCGCGCATGACCTGGGCCGCGGCGGCGATCTCGCCGATGGTTTCCTTCTTGACGCGCAGGCCCATGGTGAGGGCTGCGATCATGGTGGGCGAGACCTGGCCTGACATGATCTGGCGGAACAGGTGCAGCATCTCGTCGTGAAAAATCTCGCGGTGTTCAATACAGCGCAGCAGGGCTTCTTGGGGCGTGATCTTCATGGTGGGCTCAATTCGATTCAAGGAAGTTCTGCAGCAGCTTGTGGCCGTGCTCGGAGAGGATGGACTCGGGGTGGAACTGCACCCCCTCGATCGCAAACTCCTTGTGGCGCACGCCCATGATTTCGCCGTCGTCCGTCCACGCCGTCACTTCCAGGCAGGCGGGCAGGGAGGCGCGCTCGATGGCCAGCGAGTGATAGCGGATCACGGTGAAGGGGCTCGGTAAATTCTTGAATACGCCCACGCCGGTGTGGGCGATCTGCGAAGTCTTGCCGTGCATGACCTGCTTGGCGCGGATCACGTTGCCGCCAAAGGCCGCGCCGATGGCCTGGTGGCCCAGGCACACGCCCAGGATCGGCAGCTTGCCCTGGAACTGGCGCAGGATATCGATCGACACGCCTGCCTGGGCCGGGGTCTTCGGGCCCGGCGAAATGCAGATGCGGTCCGGCGCCATCGCGCTGATCTCGGCCACGGTGATTTCGTCGTTGCGCACGGTGCGCACGTCTTCACCCAGTTCGCCGAAATACTGCACCAGGTTGTAGGTGAAGGAGTCGTAGTTATCGATCATCAGCAGCATGATTAAAGCTCCCCATCCAGGCCGTCCTGCACTTGTTCGGCGGCGCGCAGCACGGCGCGCGCCTTGTTTTCCGTTTCCTGCCATTCCATCTCGGGGATGGAATCGGCCACGATGCCGGCGGCCGCCTGCACGTACAGCATACCGTCCTTGATCACGCCCGTGCGGATCGCAATCGCCACATCCATCTCGCCGCCGAAACTGAGGTAGCCGCAGGCGCCGCCGTAGATGCCCCGCTTGGTCGGTTCGAGTTCATCGATCACTTCCATCGCCCGCACTTTCGGCGCACCCGTCAAAGTCCCGGCGGGGAAGGTCGCGCGCAGCACGTCGAGGTTGGACATGCCCTCTTTAAGTTTGCCCTCGACGTTGGAGACGATGTGCTGCACGTGCGAGTACTTTTCCACCACCAGGCGCTCCGTCACCTGCACGCTGCCCGTCTGCGAAATGCGGCCGAGGTCATTTCTGGCCAGGTCGATCAGCATGACGTGTTCGGCGATTTCCTTGGGGTCGGCCAGCAGCTCTTTCGACAGCTCGGCGTCGCGCTCGGGCGTGGCGCCGCGCGGGCGGGTGCCAGCGATGGGACGCAAGGTCACCTTTTTGCTGCCATCCGGCGCCGTCTCGTTGCGCACCAAAATCTCGGGCGAGGCGCCGACGATCTGCATGTCGCCGAAATTGTAGTAATACATATACGGCGACGGGTTCAGCGAACGCAGGGCGCGGTACAGGGTGAGCGGCGAATCGACGTAGGGTTTGCGGATACGCTGGCCGATCTGCACCTGCATCAGATCCCCCGCCATCACGTACTCATGGGCGCGCGCCACCGCCTTGAGATAGTCTTCCTTATTAAAATCGCGGATCGCCTCGGTGCGCACGGAGCTGGAGGTGACGGGAGCGTCGACCCCACGCCGCAGCATCATGCGCAAGTCCTTCAGGCGCTGGCGCGCTTTCGAATAGGCTTCCGGCTGGGCGGTGTCGGCATACACGATCAGATACAGTTTGCCGGACAGGTTGTCGATCACGGCCAGTTCTTCCGTCACCATCAGCTGAATGTCGGGCAGGCCCAGGTCGTCCCTGGGTGCGCCGCCCGCCAGCTTGCGCTCGATGTGACGCACGGTGTCGTAGCCGAAGTAGCCAGCCAGGCCGCCGCAAAAGCGGGGCAGGCCGGGCCGCAGGGCCACTTTGAAACGGGCCTGGAACTGCTCGATGAAGTCGAGCGGGTTGCCCTCGTGGCTCTCGATGACGGCGCCGTGCTTGACCACTTCCGTGCGGCTACCGACACTGCGCAGCACCGTGTGGGCGGGCAGGCCGATGAAGGAGTAGCGTCCGAAGCGCTCGCCGCCCACCACCGACTCGAGCAGGAAGGTGTTCTTGCCGGTCCGCTGGGTCTGCGCCAGCTTCAGATACAGGGTCAAAGGCGTTTCAAGGTCCGCAAACGCTTCCGAAATGAGGGGAATGCGGTTGTAGCCCTGGTTGGCGAGGGATTTGAATTCGAGTTCGGTCATGCTTTTTCTCCATTCCGCCTGCGAGGGTGGGGCGGTGGCTTGTCAAAAAACCTGGCGGCGCGCGGGGGCAGCCGTCAGCAATCAATGCGGGTCAGTTGGACCAGGATTGCCAGCGTCGCCAAAGCCAGGCCTCAAGGGCGCCGGTTTGGTTGACAGTGTGTTTTTTGGTAAAAAACATGGGTGATAGGTGGTCGGCTGGGTGCTGAGTAACAGATTAACTAAGCGGATTAAGTAAGTTGATTGTGCTGGCTGATCAGGTTCGCCGCTTCCAGCAGCGTTTCGACTATACCATCGGAATCGGCTTCGTGTATAGGCCGTCCGTGGTTATAACCATACGGCACCGCCAGTACCCAGCAGCCGGCCGCGCGCGCCGCTTCGGCGTCGTTGGACGAGTCGCCGATGGCGACGACGTCGGCGGGCGCCAGGTCGAAATCGGCGCACACCTGCAGCATCGGCATGGGATCGGGCTTCTTGCGGGGCAGGCATTCGCCGCCGTAGACGATCTCGAAGTAGGGCGCCAGTCCCGTTTTCTCCAGCAGGGGGCGGGCAAAGGCGATCGGCTTGTTGGTCACGCAGGCCATCCGCAAGTCCATTGCCTGCAGGGCCGCGAGGCCTTCCACCACGCCTTCGTAGACGGTGGCGTGCGCGCCGTTGACGGCCAGGTAGTGGCGCTGGTAGGCGGCCATGGCCGCATCAAACCGCACGTCGACACCGACCTTGTCGAAGTCCAGGCCTAGCACGCCGCGGATCAGGTTTTCCGATCCTTTGCCCACCAGGTCAGCCACCTGCTGCGCCGTGATGGGGGCCAGTTGCAGTTCGGCGCGCATGCGGTTGACCGCGACATGAAAATCGGGCACCGTGTCCAGCATGGTGCCGTCGAGATCGACGATCACGGCGCGGATCACACCATGCCCGGCCCGCATCAGCGTTCGACCTTGCCCAGTTCGGCGCGCATGGCATCGATCACGGCCTTGTAGTCGGGCTGGCCGAAGATGGCCGAGCCGGCGACAAAGGTGTCGGCGCCCGCTTCGGCGGCGGCGCGGATGTTGTCGACCTTGATGCCGCCATCGACTTCGAGCAGGATGTCGCGGCCCGATTCATTGATCATGCGGCGCGCGATGGACAGCTTCTTGAGCGCTTCGGGAATGAAGGACTGGCCGCCGAAGCCGGGGTTGACCGACATAATCAGGATCATGTCGATCTTGTCCATCACGTGGTTCAGATAGTGCATCGGCGTGCCGGGGTTGAACACCAGGCCGGCCTTGCAGCCGCTGTCGCGGATCAGTTGCAGGGTGCGGTCGATGTGGTCCGACGCTTCCGGGTGAAAGGTGATGATGTCGGCGCCGGCCTTGGCGAAGTCCGGGATCAGGCGGTCGACCGGCTTGACCATCAGGTGCACGTCGATGGGCGCCTTGACATGCGGGCGAATGGCCTGGCACACCAGGGGGCCGATGGTCAGATTGGGGACGTAATGGTTGTCCATCACGTCGAAGTGGATGATGTCGGCGCCGGCGGCGAGGACGTTGCGGACTTCTTCACCGAGGCGGGCGAAATCGGCGGACAGGATACTGGGGGCGATCTGAAAGGCGGTCATAGCAGGCGCAGTCGAAGCGGTCATGATAAGGAGACGCTATTTTACGCTGTCGCCGATTTTTGCCGTGCGCGCAGCCGTGTTCTGCGGCGGGATGTATCATGAAGGGAGAACTTGCACGCATGGGCAAGGCATCACCAAAGTACGACAGAGGACACCGATGGCCGCCTACGATTTGACCGTATCCGTAAAGACGCAGTATCTGCCCGAGCAGTCGGAGCCCGACAAGGACAACTACGTCTTCGCCTACACCATTACCATCAAGAACACGGGCACGGTGGCGTCGCAACTGATCTCCCGCCACTGGGTCATCACCGACGCCAACAACCGGATCCAAGAAGTGCGCGGCCTGGGCGTGGTGGGCCATCAGCCCCTGCTGCAGCCGGGCGAGCAGTTCGAGTACAGCAGCGGCACCCAGATGGCCACGCCGCAGGGGTCGATGGTGGGCGAGTACTTCTGCGTGGCCGAGGACGGCCACCGCTTCGAAGCGAACATCCCCGAATTCGTGCTGTCGCTGCCCCGCACCCTGCACTAGGGCGGTCCTGCTCAGTCGCGGCGGACCGGCTCCTGTTCATCGTCCTCGTCGTCGCGCTTTTTCGGCGGCAGGTACATCGTCCACCAGACGATGAACACCAATAAGAACAGGGCGACGCCCCCTTCCACCAACAATAGCCACATACGCGATCCCATGCTGTCAATTCGTTCCAGTGTAGCGCCTTTTGCCCTTTTGCCGGCTATTGCCCTTCTGCTGGCGGGCTGCCAGACCGCGCCGCCGCAGCCGGCTGCGCCGACCCCCGTCATCACGCCTGCCCCGGTCGGCCCGGTCGGCGTCCCTGCACCGCCGCCGCCAGCGCCCTTGATGACCCCGGCCAGCTTCGCCGACCTGCCGGGCTGGCAGCAGGACGACCTGCGCCAGGCCTGGCCCGCTTTCCTGGCCTCCTGCAAGGCGCTTGCCGCGAAAACTGCATGGACCGCACCTTGCGCCGAGGCTGTATCCGTAGACCGCAACGACGGATCGGCCATCCGCGCTTTTTTTGAAAGCCGCTTCGTCCCCAACGCGATCCGCGCCGCCGATGGCGCCGACACAGGCCTGATCACGGGCTACTACGAACCCATGCTGCACGGCGCCCGCAAACGGGGCGGCGCTTTCCAAACACCCTTGTACCGAGTGCCCGATGACCTCTTGACGATCGACCTGGCCAGCGCCTACCCGGACTTGAAAAACATGCGCCTGCGGGGGCGACTCGATGGCAAGCGGGTGGTCCCCTATAGCACCCGCGCGGAGATCGCCCGCGCACCTATGACGGGCAAGGAGCTGCTGTGGGTGGACGATCCCGTCGAAGCCTTTTTTCTCGAGGTGCAGGGCTCGGGCCGGGTCGAACTGGCCGATACCGGCGAGACGGTGCGGGTGGCTTACGCCGACCAGAACGGCCAGCCCTATAAGGCCATCGGCCGCTACCTGGTCGAACAGGGTGAGTTGACGGTGAAGACGGCGTCGGCCCAGAGCATCAAGGCCTGGATCGCGGCCCACCCGGAGCGGCGCCAGGAGCTCTTCAACGTCAACCCCAGCTATATCTTCTTCAAGGAAGAGCGCTTGCCCGATCCTTCGGTGGGGCCGAAAGGCGCGCTGGGCGTGCCGCTCACGCCAGAGCGCTCGGTGGCGGTCGATCCCCAGTTCCTGCCGCTGGGCGCGCCCGTCTGGCTGGCCACGACGCGCGCTGGCAACGAGGTGCCCCTGCAGCGCCTGATGATGGGGCAGGACACGGGCGGCGCGATCCGCGGCGCCGTGCGCGCCGACCTGTTTTATGGCTTCGGCAAGCAGGCTGCCGACAACGCGGGCCTGATGAAGCAGCAGGGCCGCATCTGGGTGCTGCTGCCCCGTTGAGAAGTACAATCGCCTTCAACATCGACAACACCAAAAACAAGGAGCTGACATGGACTACACCGACCTGCTGATCGAGACCCACGGCCGCGTCGCCGTGATTCGCCTGAACCGTCCCAAGGCGCTCAACGCCCTCAACGACAATATGATGAATGAGCTGGGCCATGCGCTCTACAAATTCGACGCTGACAAGGACATCGGCTGCATCGTCCTGACGGGCAGCGAAAAAGCCTTCGCCGCCGGCGCCGACATCGCGGCCATGGCTGAATACACCTACGCCGATACCTACCCCGACAACTACATCGGCCGCAACTGGGAGCACATCCTCAATGTGCGCAAACCCGTCATCGGCGCCGTCGCCGGCTTCTGCCTGGGCGGTGGCTGCGAGCTGGCGATGATGTGCGATTTCCTGATCGCGGCCGACACCGCCAAATTCGGCCAGCCCGAAATCAAGGTGGGCGTCACCCCGGGCGCGGGCGGCACGCAGCGCCTGCCACGCACCATCGGCAAGGCCAAGGCCATGGACATGCTGCTCACCGCCCGCATGATCGACGCCCACGAAGCGGAGCGCACCGGTCTGGTCTCGCGCGTGGTCGCGGGCGACAAGCTGATGGAAGAAGCGATTGCCGCCGCCACCGTGGTGGCCTCGATGTCCGTCACCGTCGCCATGGCTATCAAGGACAGTGTCAACCGTGCTTTCGAAACCACGCTGACGGAAGGGGTGCGCTACGAGCGCCGCTACTTCCACGCCGCCTTCGGCACGCCGGCCCAGAAAGAGGGCATGTCCGCCTTCCTGGCCAAGCGTCCCGCCGATTTCAAAGGATTGTGATGCCGGGCCGGGCGAGGCGGGCCGGCCTGCTGACGGCGGTCAGCCTCGCCCTGGGCCTGGGCGCCTGTTCCGGCTTGCCGGTGCCGGCGCCCAGTGCCATTCCGGTCGCGCTGGCGACCGACGACACGGCCATCGCCCGCCACCTGGCGCCGCTGGTGGCGGACCATCCCGGTCAATCGGGCATCTACATGCTGCGCGACGGCCGCGAGGCGTTTGCCGCCCGGGCCGTGCTGGCCAACGCGGCCCAGCGCAGCCTCGATGTGCAGTACTACATCTGGCACAAGGACATCACCGGGGTCCTGCTGTTCAACGCCCTCGCGGCGGCTGCCGACCGGGGCGTGCGGGTGCGCCTGCTGCTGGACGATAACAACACCAAGGGCCTGGACGCCACCATGGCCATGCTCGATGCCCATCCCAATATCGAAGTCCGCCTGTTCAACCCGTTCACCTTGCGCAGCCTACGCCCGCTGGGCTATCTGACGGATTTCTCGCGTCTGAACCGGCGCATGCACAACAAGTCTTTCACGGTGGACGGTCACGCCACCATCATCGGCGGGCGCAATATCGGCGACGAATATTTTGGCGCCGCAGGCGAGGTGCTGTTCGCCGACCTGGACGTGCTGGCCGTGGGACCGGTCGCCACCGACGTCGAACAGGATTTCGATCAGTACTGGAACAGCGCCTCCTCGTACGCGGCCAGCCAGATCATCGAGCCCGCCACCCCGGCCAGCATCGCGGCGATCAAAGCCGAGGGCGCGGCCATCACGGGCACGCCGGCGGCCCAGGAATATATCGCCGCCATCCGCGCTTCCACATTTGTCGCCGACATCGAGGCGCGCAAGCTGCCGCTGGAATGGGCCAAGGCCCAGCTGGTCAGCGACAATCCGGCCAAGGGCTTGGGCGAGGCGCCGCCATCGACCCGCATCACGCCGCAGATCCGGGAAGTGCTCGGCATGCCGCAACGTTCCTTCGACGTGGTCTCGCCCTATTTTGTGCCCGGTGAAGAGGGCGCCGCCGCCTTTGCAGCGCTGGCGCGAAAGGGTGTGAGCGTGCGCGTGCTGACCAACTCCCTGGCCGCCACCGACGTCGCCGCCGTCCACGCCGGTTACGCCAAGCGTCGGATCGAACTGCTGGAAGGGGGCGTGCACTTATACGAGCTGCGGCGCAGCTGGGCGCCTGGCGCTGCGGGGTCCTACAGCGGCCCGTTCGGCAGCTCCGCATCGAGCTTGCACGCCAAGACCTTCGCTGTCGACGGCACCGAGCTGTTCATCGGTTCCTATAATCTCGATCCCCGCTCGGCGCGTCTGAACACGGAGATGGGATTTATTATCGAGAGCGCGCCGCTGGCGCAGCGTCTCACCACCGCGATGGCGACCGGATTGCCCGACCGGGCCTACGAAGTGCGTTTGACCCACGACGGCAAGCTGGAATGGCTCGAACACAAGAACGGCGCCATCCTCCGCTACACCGACGAGCCGGACGCGAGTTTCTGGCGCAAGCTGGAAGTGTCGGTGTTGCGCTGGCTGCCCATCGAATGGCTGCTCTGAAAAATAGCGCTTGCGGCGCCGGCCGCCCCTTGCTATAGTTCGCCTCCCCGCAAAACGGGGCGCACATTGCAGCTGTGGTGCGGATCGAAAGATCGAATCACCACACTAAAGAATGCGCGTGACAGGATCGGCGAAATGCTGCATAATATCGCTCCTCTGCTGATGAACACAACGCTTCATCGACATGCAGAGATCGCAGTACCGAACAAAGTTCTTTAACAATTAACAGTCGATAAGTGTGGGCGTTTGATGAAAGTGCCAGGACTTCGGTCTTGAATACTTAAATTATCAAATGTTCACAAAAAAGAAATACGGCACTTCGCAAGAAGTGATCGTCAGTATTTTGAGTGAGCGATCTGTCGGAAACGACATTAAACAGAGATTGAACTGA
>JACXTT010006799.1_pt1 | contig 16260 bp, 17 predicted proteins | sample 9270951 | NCBI WGS metagenome assembly JACXTT01 (sample SAMN15532306, study PRJNA645909) | rock metagenome | isolation source: weathered quartz diorite | place: Puerto Rico | collected 2017-06-21 | reverse complement strand
GCACGTAGCGGCGCGTCGTCTTCTGGTTGCAGCCTGCGCGCAGGTAGACGGTGACCACGGGTTCATCGACCAATGCAGAAGACTGCACCCGCAAATTGACGGCGTCTGCCTGGGCCGTGGGTTCCACCAGCACCTGGATGCGGCTGGCATCCTGGCGGCTGTCGGCATGGAACACATCGGCTTCTGCACACAGGGCCGTGGCGGTTTGCCCGGCATCGAGCTGGACGGGAACCACGATCTCCAGCGTCTGGCCGATCCAGGCGGCACCCCGTGCGCGACCCAGCGTCAGCGCCGCACTGCCGAAGGCCATGCACGCCAAAAGAGTCCCGACGGTCAGCACTTTGAGTCTCATACCCGCCTCTTACAATTTGAAACATTCTCGCATGCTGTGGCGTATGCAAGAAGGGTTCCACGCGCAATCCGGCCGTGCCATGGGGCCGGATTGCAACACCCGGGTTCAGCCCGGCATGCCCTGGGCCAGGCGGGTACGGACAAAAATCCAGGGCATCAGCAGCGACACCACTGCGCCACTGACCAGGCCCTTGACCAGGGACCAGACCATGGGCTGCAGGTTGAGCTGGGCGCCCGTGAGCTTCAGCAGTTTTTGCTCCGCGACGAAGAACACCACCCCTACGACGCCCACTGCCACGCGCCGGCCCATGGCCGTGGGTACCGTGAAGCCAACGTGGCCTTGCTCCCATTGCAGGCTCCAGACCGCGGCCGCCAGCCAGCCGGCCAGCATGGGGATGTAGTCCGGAGCCGTGCCCGGCCAGGTCAGCAGGGCCAGCACGGTCACGCCGGCGACCAGTGCCACGCTCCAGCGCCAGTCAGTCTGCCAGCGCCACTGGCGGTGGCGTACCGCCTCGAAGACGAACAGGCTGGCGCCGCCCAGCAGCGCACCGCCCAGCACGTCTTCGATGTCGTGCACGCCCAGCAGCAGGCGGCTGAACATGACGCCGACGGCGATGAGCGTGCACAGCACCCAGACCCAGGCCCGGCGCAGTTCCCAGGCCAGCCACATCCACATCACCACGGCCAGCTGGGCGTGGCCGCTGGGCAGGCCGTAGCTCTCGCCCACCAGGTCGTCCAGCCGGATTTCAATCGGTGGGCGCGGGTCCTGGAACACGTCCTTGGCATAGGCGTTGAGCAATGCGTTGATGGCCACCAGGATCAGCAGGCGGTAGAAGATGGATTTGCTCCAGGTCCAGTAGCCCAGCGCCATGAAGAACATGATGAAGGTGGCATAGCCCAGCCACGACAGGCCGAAGGCCAGTTGCACTGTGGCGGGCGTGCGCAGTGGCAGGACCCAGTTCAGGTTGTGCAGGATATCCAAGTTTTACTCCTCTTTTAATAGCTATTCGCGCAATCTGCATGCGGGCCATTGGCCATTTTTATTGAATTTCGGCGTCGACGATGATGTCCCGTTCAAACAGCGCGACCGCGTTCCTGGCCACCTGCAGCGTGTCAAAGTAGGCATACGCGCCCACGCCTACTGCACCCAGCAGCGGAACCAGGCGGGACGCACTCTTGCCGATGACAGACTGGGTCAGCTTCACGCCCAGTTGCTGGACCAGGGCTTGCAAAAACGCCAGCGATGTCTGCCGCACCAGCACGCGCTCGCCGACGCGCACCACCACGTCACGAAACAGCTGGGCCGACACATGCTTGAACAGGCAGTACAGCATTTGCTCGCGCCCCAGCGTCTGCTGTTTGCCGTAGATCGCGGCAATGTCGGACACCATCTGGGCCTGCAGCCGCCATACGCCAATAAGCTCGGGCAGCACCGTGAGCCAGCCCAGAAAGCCCGGTGGCAGCGACAGCGAACCGGCCATCAGGCTGGCCTTGCGCGCGGCGGCGCGGGCGACGGTGTGGGCCCGCTGGGCGGGCTGCTCCACGACGTCTTCCCGGCTGTCGGGCACCTGCAGCACCAGCGCCAGAACGGCGTCGGCCATCGTGCCGGTGACGGAGGGAAGGGCGGGCGGGGGCATGCGCTTCAGCAGAAGATGAAGGCCATCCAGGCCGGGTCTTCCAGCAGGTGGATGGCCAGGTAGGCGCCCAATTGGTAGGTCCACCACTGCAGGGCATCCAGCCGTTGCGGCCAGGGCAGGCCCAGCAGATGGCGGGCGTGCAGCTGCGGCTTAAACGATATCGATGGCATGGATGGCAAACGCGCCACTGCGCCGGTCCGCAAAGTAGCGTTCCAGGGTTTCCTTGACGGTGCGAAAGGCGATCTCGTCCCACGGAATCTCGTCCTCGGCGAACAGGCGTGCTTCCAGCGTCTCCGTGCCGGGGTCAAACTGGTCGCTGAGCAGGCGGGCGCGGTAGAACAGATGCACCTGGCCAACCCGGGCCACATTCAGCAGCGTGAACAGGCCCAGCATCTCGAACTGGGCGCCGGCTTCCTCCACGGTCTCACGGGCCGCGCCTTCGGACGTGGTCTCGTTGAGCTCCATGAAGCCGGCCGGCAGCGTCCACTTGCCCCAGCGCGGCTCGATATTGCGCTTGCACAACAGCACCTTGTCGCCAAAGTAGGGCACCGTGCCCACGACATTGAGCGGGTTTTCGTAGTGCACCGTGTTGCAGGCCGGGCAGACGGCACGCTCCTTGGTGTCCCCGTCGTCGGGCAGGCGGTAGACCACCTTGGTGCCACATTGTTTGCAGTGTTGTATGGGCGTGCGCAGCATGGGGAGTTTGCGGAGTTATTCGACGCGCACGCTGATCGGCGTGAGGCTGCCCACACCACCCGCCAGGGTGTCGCCTCGCACCACGGCGCCCACGCCTTCGGGGGTGCCGGTGAAGATCAGGTCGCCGGCTTGCAGCGTCCAGGCGGCCGACAGCTGTTCAATGGTTTCGGCAATGTTCCAGATCAGCTTGGACACCGTGCTGCGCTGGCGGTCCTGGCCGTTGACTTGCAGGTAGATCTCGGCCTGCTCCACGCCGCCGGCCTGGGCCGCCGGGGTGATGGGGCCCAGCGGTGCGGCGTGTTCAAAGGCTTTGCCTATGCACCAGGGGCGGCCCTGCTTTTTCATGTCGTTCTGCAGGTCGCGCCGCGTCATGTCCAGGCCTACCGCGTAGCCGTAGATGTGCTTGTGTGCATCGGCCGCCTTGATGTTGTTGCCACCCACGCCAATGGCCACCACCAGCTCGATCTCATGGTGCAGGTTGGCGGTGAGCGTGGGGTAGGGCATGGCCACCGTAATGCCGGGCTCGGCCAGCAGCACGGCGTCGGCCGGCTTCATGAAGAAGAAGGGGGCTTCGCGGCCGCTGTGGCCCATCTCCTTGGCGTGTTCCTCGTAGTTGCGGCCCACGCAGTAGATGCGGTGCACGGCAAAGCGCGCGCTTTGCCCGACGACGGGCACGGAGACAACGGCAGGGGGCGGAAATACATAGGACATGGCAGTCTCTCTCGGCGGTGGTTATTCGGATTTGGTGACCAGTTCAAAGTGCTCGACCACGGGAGGCACCGCAAAGAACGGGCCGACGATGGAACGCCACTGGGTGAAGGCGTCGGACTGGCGAAAGCCCACGGTATGGTCTTCCAGCGTGTCCCAGAAGATCTGCAGCAAGTAGCGTTCGGGGCTTTCAATGCCTTTGTTGACCTTGAAGCCCTGAAAGCCCTTGGCATGGCGGATCACGGTGTTCAGGCCGCGCGTGATGGCTTCGTCGAAGGCGGCGTTTTGGCCGGGGTGGATGCGGATGTCGGCAAGTTCCAGAATCATGGTGCGGGTCCAGGACAAAACCCGATATTACCGGCCCCGGTGATGGGGTGTTTCGGGGCGCTTGGGTTTATGCTGTGCGCCATGAAGCTGTACAACTACTGCCGCTCTTCGGCGTCGTTCCGGGTACGCATTGCGCTGGAACTCAAAGGCTTGGCCTACGACTACGTTGCGGTGAACCTGGCGCGCGGCAGCCACCACCTGGACGCCTACCAGGCCGTCTCTTCGGATGGTCTGGTGCCCGTGTTGGAGACCGATGGCCTGCGCCTGTCGCAAAGCATGGCCATCATCGAATACCTGGACGAGCGCCACCCCAGCCCTGCTCTGCTGCCGGCCGATGCCGTGGGCCGTGCGCAGGTACGGGCGCTGGCCCAGTCTATCGCCTGTGAAATCCACCCCATCAACAACCTGCGCGTCCTGCAGTACCTGGTGGGGCCGATGCAGCAGAGCGAAGACACCAAGTTGACCTGGTACCGCCACTGGGTGCGCACGGGTCTGGAGGCCTTCGAGCGGCAATTGCACGCGGTAGACGCCACACGCCCGGGGCGGGCATCGGCCTATTGCTTCGGCAACACGCCCACGCTGGCGGACTGCCTGCTGGTGCCACAGATCTTCAACGGACAGCGCTTCAACGTGAACTTCGACGGCCTGCCGCGCACCCTGGCCGCGTTCGAGGCCTGCATGCGGCTGCCGGCCTTCCAGAAGGCGCAACCGTCCCACTGTCCGGACTTCGAGGCGTGAGCGTGGACCATGCGATGCGGTTGCCGCCAGGCTGGGTAATTCCGCAATGGCCTGCGCCGGCCCGGGTGCATGCGCTGTGCACCACCCGCAACGGCGGGGAGTCGGCCGCGCCGTACGACAGCCTGAACCTGGGCACCCATGTGGGGGACGATGCCGGCCATGTGGCCCGCAACCGCGCCGTCCTGCAACAGGCGGTGGGCGCCCGGGCAGTTTTCCTGAGCCAGGTGCACGGACGGCAGATGCTGGAACTGCAGGCCCAGACCCCGGACGGCGTGGAGGCCGACGGCTGCTGGAGCCGCCAGGGCGGCGTGGTCTGCACCATCATGGTCGCCGACTGCCTGCCCATCCTGCTGTGCGACACGCAAGGCAGCCAGGTGGCAGCCGTGCACGCCGGTTGGCGCGGCCTGGCCGGCGAGGGCGGTGTCGGGGTGGTGGAGGAAATATTCAAGCAATTCAAGGCTGCAGACCCCGCAGATACTGCGCAAGATGCTCCTGAAGTAATAGCGTGGCTGGGGCCGTGCATAGGCCCGCAGGCCTTCGAGGTGGGGTCCGAGGTGCGTGCCGCCTTTGTCGCGGCGGCGCCGCAGGCAGCCCAGGCCTTTCAGGCACTGCCATCGGGCAAATGGCTGGCCGATCTGCCGCTGCTAGCGCGCCAGCGGTTGCAGGCGCTGGGCGTGCGCGGCATCTACGGCAACGACGGCAGCACGCCGTGGTGCACCGTCAGCAATCCGTCAAGGTTCTTTTCCCACCGGCGCGACCGCGTCAGCGGCCGTTTCGCCGCGTGCATCTGGCTGGCCTGAGGCGGGTTCTGCTGCGGCGGCGCGCTGGCGCTGTTCCTCCGCCTCGCGCGCCCGGATCGCCCGCTTGCGCGCCGGCGTGGCTATGAAATACAGCATCAGCGCCACCGGCAGCAGGCCGTACAGCACGAAGGTCACGATAGCGCCCAGCACGGAGCCATTGGAGTTGGTGGCCTCGGCCACGCTCATCATCAGGGCCACGTACAGCCAGCCTATGGGAATCAGGTACATACAGGGTTTGTATTGAGGCAGGTCAAATGCCGTGTCAGGTCTTTGTAGTGATACTCTCACATACTACGAGCCAGGACGCGATCTAGAAAATGAGGTGATGGTGTGACTGAAAATTCCCCCGAGTTCTGGACCCAGGCGGCCCAACAGTTCCAGCAGGCCATGGCCGAAGGCTGGTCCAAGGCCTTGCAATCCTTCCAGGGCATGGACCTGGGGGCAGCCGGCGCCGGCCTGCCGGCGCTGGGCAAGGACATGCCGCACATCCAGTTCGCCCCCGAGAAGCTGCAGGAACTGCAGCAGCAGTACCTGAAGGACGCCATGGGCCTGTTCGCCCAGGGTTTTGCGGCCCCTGCTGCACCGGCACAGGACAAGCGCTTTGCCGATGCGTCCTGGGGGAGCAATCCGGTGGCGGCCTATTCCGCGGCCGTGTACCTGCTCAATGCCCGCACGATGATGGGTCTGGCCGAGGCGGTGCAGGCCGACGCCAAGACCAAGAGCCGCATCCGCTTTGCCGTGGAGCAATGGGTGGCGGCCACGGCGCCGAGCAATTTCATGGCCTTCAACGCCGAGGCGCAGAAGAGGGCCCTGGAAACCAAGGGCGAAAGCATTGCCAAGGGGGTGAAGAACCTGGTGCATGACCTGCAGCAAGGCCATGTGTCCATGACCGACGAGAGCCTGTTCGAGGTGGGCAAGAATGTGGCCACCACCGAAGGCGCCGTGGTGTTCGAGAACGAGCTGTTCCAGCTGATCGAATACAAGCCCTTGACGGCCAAGGTGTTTGAAAAGCCGTTCCTGATGGTGCCACCGTGCATCAACAAGTTCTACATCCTCGACCTGCAGCCCGACAATTCGCTGATCCGCTACGCGGTGGAGCAGGGGCACCGCACCTTTGTCGTCAGCTGGCGCAACCCGGACGCATCGCTGTCGCACAAGACCTGGGACGACTACATCGACGATGCCGTCATCCGCGCCATCCACACGGTGCAGGAGATTTCAGGCGCACCCTCCATCAACGCGCTGGGCTTCTGCGTGGGGGGCACCATGCTGGGCACGGCGCTGGCGGTGCTGGCCGCGCGTGGACAGAAGCCAGTGGCCAGCGCCACGCTGCTGACCACCTTCCTGGATTTCTCCGACACCGGCATCCTGGACGTCTTCATCGATGAGGCCTTTGTCAAATACCGCGAGGCAGAGCTGGGCAAGGGCGGGCTGATGAAGGGCCAGGACCTGGCCAGCACCTTCAGCTTCCTGCGCCCCAACGACCTCGTCTGGAACTACGTGGTCGGCAATTACCTCAAGGGCGAAACCCCGCCGCCGTTCGACCTGCTGTACTGGAACAGCGACAGCACCAACCTGCCTGGCCCGTACTACGCCTGGTACCTGCGCAACACCTACCTGGAAAACAACCTCGTCAAACCCGGCCGGGCCACGGTCTGCGGGCAGAAGCTGGACCTGGGCAAGGTGGACATCCCGGTCTACCTCTACGGCTCGCGCGAAGACCACATCGTGCCCATTGGCGGGGCCTACGCCTCGACCCAGGTATTGCCGGGCAAGAAGCGTTTTGTGCAGGGCGCGTCCGGCCATATTGCCGGCGTCATCAACCCGCCGGCCAAGAACAAGCGCAGCCACTGGATACGTGCCGACGGCAAGCTGCCCAAGACCCACGCCGCCTGGCTGGAAGGCGCGGTGGAGCACCCGGGCAGTTGGTGGACCGACTGGTCGCATTGGCTCAAGGTCCAGGCCGGCAAGCAAATTGCTGCGCCCAAGACCTATGGCAAGGGCAAGTACAAGGCCATCGAACCTGCCCCGGGCCGTTATGTGAAAGTCAAGGCCTGACCGGCTTACCCCCTTTATTTGCCATCCGAGGAGAAAGACATGGAAGACATCGTTATCGTCGCAGCCGCCCGCACCGCCGTCGGCAAATTTGGCGGCACGCTGGCCAAGACCCCGGCCACCGAGCTGGGTGCTGCCGTCATCAAGAACCTGCTGGAGCGCACCAAGCTGGGCACGGACCAGATCGGTGAGGTCATCATGGGCCAGGTGCTGGCCGCAGGCGCCGGCCAGAACCCCGCGCGCCAGGCGCTGATCAAGAGCGGCATCGCCAAGGAAACCCCGGCGCTGACCATCAACGCGGTGTGCGGCTCGGGCCTGAAGGCTGTGATGCTGGCGGCGCAGGCCGTGGCCTATGGTGACAGCGAGATCGTCATTGCCGGTGGTCAGGAAAGCATGAGCGCCTCGCCCCACGTGCTGTTGGGCAGCCGGGACGGCCAGCGCATGGGCGACTGGAAGATGATCGACTCGATGATCGTCGACGGCCTGTGGGACGTCTACAACCAGTACCACATGGGCATCACCGCGGAAAACGTCGCCAAGGCGCACGGCATCACCCGTGAGATGCAGGACGCGCTGGCCCTGGCCAGCCAGCAGAAGGCCGCCGCCGCGCAGGACGCCGGGCGGTTTGTCGACGAGATCGTGCCCTTCAGCATTGCGCAGAAGAAGGGCGACCCCATCGTCTTCGCGGCCGACGAATTCATCAACCGCAAGTCCACCGCTGACGCGCTGGCCGGCCTCAAACCCGCCTTCGACAAGGCCGGCGGCGTGACGGCCGGCAATGCGTCCGGTATCAACGACGGTGCCGCGGCCGTGATGGTCATGACGGCCAAGAAGGCCGCTGCGCTGGGCCTGACACCGCTGGGCCGCATCGCCAGCTTTGCCACCAGCGGCCTGGACCCGGCGATGATGGGCATGGGCCCGGTGCCGGCCTCGCAAAAGGCCCTGGCGCGCGCCGGCTGGAAGGCCGCGGACCTGGATCTGCTGGAAATCAACGAAGCCTTCGCCGCGCAGGCCTGCGCCGTCAACAACGCCATGGGCTGGGACACCTCCAAGGTGAACGTGAATGGTGGCGCGATTGCCATCGGCCACCCGATAGGCGCGTCCGGTTGCCGTATCCTCGTGACGCTGCTGCACGAGATGGGCCGGCGCAATGCCAAGAAGGGCATTGCCAGCCTGTGCATCGGGGGTGGCATGGGAGTTGCTCTGACCATTGAGCGATAAATTTTTTTCATGAAGTAGGCTACCAGGCCGCGTGTAATGTTCGCTGGTAGCTACTGTTTTCGTAGCAAGTAGAACCAAAGAGGAGTCCATATGAGTCAGAAAGTAGCGTACGTCACCGGCGGCATGGGAGGGATTGGGACCGCCATCTGCCAGCGCTTGCACAAAGAGGGCTTCAAGGTCATTGCGGGTTGCGGTCCGACCCGCGACCACGCCAAGTGGATCGCCGAACAGGCCGCACTGGGCTACACCTTTTATGCATCGGTGGGCAACGTTGGCAACTGGGAATCCACGGTGGAAGCCTTTGGCAAGACCAAGGCCGAGCACGGCAGCATCGACGTGCTGGTCAACAATGCCGGCATCACCCGCGACCGCATGTTCCTGAAGATGAGCCGCGAGGACTGGGACGCCGTCATCGAGACCAACCTGAACAGCATGTTCAACGTCACCAAGCAGGTCGTCGCGGACATGGTGGAAAAGGGCTGGGGCCGCATCATCAACATCTCGTCGGTCAATGGCGAGAAGGGCCAGGCCGGCCAGACCAACTACTCGGCAGCCAAGGCCGGCATGCATGGCTTTTCGATGGCGCTGGCGCAGGAACTGGCCACCAAGGGCGTCACCGTCAACACCGTGAGCCCGGGCTACATCGGCACCGACATGGTCAAGGCCATCCGCGAGGACGTGCTGGCCAAGATCGTGGCCACCGTGCCGGTCAAGCGCCTGGGCGAACCCAGCGAGATCGCGTCCATCATCGCCTGGCTCGCGTCCGAGGAAGGCGGCTATGCCACCGGTGCAGATTTCTCCGTGAACGGCGGTTTGCACATGGGCTGATGCCCCAAGTGGTGGCAATTCGCCACGCTACTGCACCGAACCCTGTAAACAATTCGCTGTTTGCAGGGTTTTGTGTTTTTTGCGTGATACGCTCGGCGGCGATGACAGATTTTTTTACCGTCACCGTGAACCCCGCGCCCGCTGTGTCAGAGCTTTCTGACCACTTCCGGCCACCCACCGCATTGCATTGTCAGCAGGCTCACTGCCTGTGGGAGATCCCGGCAAGTGCAATTTGAACGTGATAAATGTCACGCAAGTGGCAAGCGAAATCGCCAGGGCGTTGCCTGCGGCGTTGTATGGTTTTCTTCGCACAACCATAATCATTTGAACAAGACGGGTGGCCAGGGGAGACCGGGTTTCATGGTTCGGTAGTACGTGGCATATGAGAAAAGACGAATCCGATTTTGTCGACGTTGGACAGTTGCGAACCGGTATGTACGTGGAGCTGGACGTAGGCTGGATGGCCCACCCCTTTCCCACGGGCAGCTTCAAGATTTCCTCGCAAAAGCAGATTGAAACCATCCGTGGACTGGGGTTGGCGCGGGTGCGCCATGTGCCTTCCAAGAGCGACCCCATTGCCGAGCATGGCGACGGCAGCCACTTCACCCTGGGCCGCAGCGAGCATGCAGACGCCGCCTCCGCCCAGCGGCTGGCGGACCAGCAGCATGACGCACAGCAGAAGCGCGAGCGCGCGGAGCTGCTCGGGGCCCAGCAGCGCAGCCTGGTGCTGTGCGAAAAGCGTTTCGGCGAGGCCACGCGCCACTACCGCAAGACCATAGAGCAGCTGCGCACCCACCCCAAGGAGGCAGCCGAGCAATGCCAGTGCATGGTGCAGGACTTTGTCGGCGAGATGCTGTCCGACGGCGAATCGGCGATCCGCCTGCTGTCCGAAGGCGCTGGCGACAAGTCCTCGATGCACCCCGTCAATGTCACCATCGTGGCCCTGCTGCTGGGCAAGGCCATGGGCCTGCAGGAAGCCGACATGGTGGATCTGGGCATGGCCTCCTTCCTGCACGACATCGGCAAGATCCACATGCCCGACCGCGTGCGCTGGCTGGAAGACAATTTCTCCACCGCCGAGTACAAGATGTACCAGGAGCACGTGGCGCAAAGCGTGCTGGTCGGCAAGAGCATGGAGTTGTCCAAGGGCGCCTTGCTGGCCATTGCGCAGCACCATGAGCTGACCGACGGCAGCGGCTTTCCGGCGCGCATCAAGGGCGAGCAGATGAGCGTTCCGGCGCGCATCCTGGCGCTGGTCAACCGCTACGACAACCTGTGCAACCCGGGCCGCCCGGGTGCCGCCATGACGCCGCATGAGGCCCTGGCGCTGATCTTTGCCCAGCTCAAGACCCGCTTTGACACCGTCGCCCTGAGTGCCTTCATCCGCATGATGGGGGTCTACCCCCCGGGGTCGGTGGTGCAGCTGGTCGACGAACGCTATGCCATGGTGGTGTCGGTCAATTCGTCCCGCCCCTTGCGCCCCCGTGTCATCGTCTACGAACCCGGTGTGCCCAAGGACGAAGCCCTGATCCTGGACCTGGAATGTGTCCCGCAAATCGGCATTCGCCGAAGCCTCAAGCCCACCAGCCTGCCCGGTACCGTCATGGATTACCTGTCCCCGCGCCAGCGTGTCTGCTACTTTTTTGAAAAGGTGGCCGACTCGCCGATGCACGAGGCGCTTGCATGACGCCCGCGTGGGGCGGTCTGCTGGATGGGATGTTGGAGGCAGTCTGGGTAGTGGATCCCAGAAGCCTGCGGATCGCGGCCGTCAACCAGGTGGCCTGCCGGCTCGTCGGCATGGCCATGGCGGACATCCTGGGCAAGCCGGCGATTGACTTCACCTCCACGCCGGAAGACATGTTCTTCTGGGAAGACGTGGCGGCTGGTGTGGCCGACAGCATCCATTCCCGCACCTTGCTGCGCTGCGCCGACGGCATTGCGATCCCGGTGGAACGCCGTGTCAGCCGGGTGCGCCTGGGCAGCGATGAACCGGTGTATGTGGTCGGCCTGCACGACCTGCGCCCGCAGCAGCGCGCCGAGGAAGAGCTGGAAAACCGCCTGGCCGAGCTGCGCGCCACGCTGGAGTCCACCGGCGACGGCATCCTCGTCACCGACCTGTACGGCCGGGTGCGCAACTACAACCACAGCTTTGTCAGCCTCTGGGGCGTGCCCGATGCGGTATTGCAAAGCGACGGCGACCAGCCGCTGTTTGCCCATCTGGCTGGCTGCATGAAAGACCCCAAGGCCTATCTGCAGCGGCTGCAGGAAATCCATTCCGACCCGGCCTTGGAGGCGCGCGATGTGCTGGTGCTGCAATCCGGCCGCCTGATCGAGCGCTTCACCCGGCCGCAGACCAGCCAAGGCCGCACGCTGGGCCGCGTCTTTGCGTTCAGCGACATCACCGAGCGGCATGAGGCGCAGAAACGCATCGAGATATTGGCCTACACCGACGTGCTGACCGGCCTGCCCAACCGCCTGCTGCTAGGTCAGCGTGCCGACCTGGCGCTGCGCATGGCGCAGCGGCATGGCGGCACCTTTGCCATCCTGTTCGTCGACCTGGACCGCTTCAAGAACATCAACGACTCGCTGGGCCACAGTTTCGGCGACCGCGTGCTCATCGAAGTGGCCGAGCGCATCAAGCACTGCCTGCGCGAGGTGGACACGCTCTCCCGCCTCGGCGGTGACGAATTCCTGGTGTTCCTGCAGGAGGCAGACGCGCTGGGCGCCGAGATTGCGGCACGCCGCATCCTGGAGGCACTGGCCCAGCCCTTTGACATGGATGGCGTCAACTTCACCATGGGCTGCAGCATCGGCGTGGCCATGTACCCCGACGACGGCACCACGCTGGACACGCTGATCCAGTGCGCCGACACCGCCATGTACCGCGTCAAGGAGCGCGGGCGCGGCAATTTCCGCTTCTACCAACCGCAGATGAATGTGGACCTGCTGTCGCGCATGAAGATGGACCACGCTATGCGCCAGGGGCTGGAGCAGGGCCTGTTCAGCCTGCACTACCAGCCGCAGGTGTCGCTGATCGATGGCGGCCTGCTGGGTGCCGAGGCGCTGGTGCGCTGGACCGACCCCGACCTGGGCCAGGTACCGCCGTCGATCTTCATCCCGCTGGCCGAAGAGACCGGCTTCATCATCGCCATCGGCAACTGGGTGCTGACCGAGGCGGTGCGCCAGGCCGCGCAGTGGCAGACCAGCGGCAAGCCGGTGGTGGTGTCCGTCAACGTGTCGGCGCTGCAGTTCCAGCAGCCCGATTTTGTCGAGCGTGTGGCCCAGGCTATCCACGGTGCCGGCCTGGAGCCGGCGCTGCTGGAGCTGGAGCTGACCGAGTCCATCCTGATCCGCGACGCCAATGAAGCCCTGGCCCGCCTGCACGCGCTGGCCGACCTGGGGCTGAGCCTGGCGATTGACGATTTCGGCACCGGCTACTCCAGCCTGGCCTACCTGAAGAAATTTCCCATCTCCAAGCTCAAGATCGACCGCGCCTTTGTCATGGGCCTGCCTGACGACGAAAGCGACCGGGCCATCGTCAGCGCCACTATCGGCATGGCGCGCGCACTGAAGATGACCGTGGTGGCCGAAGGCGTGGAAACCCAGGCCCAGCGCGACTACCTGTACAGCCTGCGCTGCGAATCCTTCCAGGGCTTTCTGTGTGCGCCGGGCTTGCCGTCCCCCGAGTTCGAAGGGCTGGCCGGCACCCTGCCGCGCGGCACCGCCGGGCCCTTGCTGTAGCGCAGGGCGCTCAAGGGCGTGTGAGAAGCGGGGAGGGGGAGCAAGGGTAAAGGTGTCTGCGGTGTGATCCACCGGACCGGCACCCTAAACCGAAGTTTAGGTGGGCGAGGTCAGCACAGGCTTTGGGTTCATCTGACGCGAGATGATCACGCTAGCGAGGCAATGTTCCAAGCCCGGGCTCAATGAGCATTGGTTCAGGAAATATAAAGCCCGGCAGCACCGCAGACAGGTGGATTGTAGTCCCCCGCGCTGCACCGCAACACGGTTTGCTGCTCGAATGAAGCGACTACAGCAGCCGACCGTCTTCGCCTAGCGCCTCGTCCAGGCGTTCCAGCAGCGAGGTCAGCAGCAGGTCTGGGTCACCCGCGTGCTCGGTGGAGCGGGCTGCCGGTTTGCCGGCTTCGGCGGTCACGGCGTCTGCAGTGCCCGCGGGGCGGTCCGACAAGTCGAACGCCAGGTTCAATGCGGCCAGCACCGCGATACGGTCGCGTGCGCGGACCTTGCCGGCGTCGCGGATCTTGCACATCGCCGTGTCGACACGTTCCACCGCTTCCAGCAACCGGGTCTCACCGCCTTCGGGGCAGCCCAGCAGGTAGCTTTGCCCCATGATTTGAACTTCGAGCTGTTTCATGATGGATCTTTTTGCACGGCGATGGCCTCGGGGAGGCGCTCCAGCAAGGCGTCGATGCGCGCGCGGGCAGTGCCCAAGCGCAATTTCAGCGAATCACGTTCCTGCGCCAAGGCCTCGACCTGGTCGGTCAGCAGGGCATTGGTGCGCTGCAGTTCCTCGTAGCGCACCAGCAGGCGCTCCACACGGTCGGCGATTTGGTCGATTTGGGTCTGATTCGACATAAGTGCTGCATTGTAGGGTTTGCGACAGGCGGGGCACCGTAAAATGCGTCCGTTGGTGCTCGCGGTGTGGTTCACACGCCGCAGTTCAACGGGAAGCAGGAGGGTGACGCTGACAACAGCCAACCTAACCTGCGCTGCCCCCGCAACGGTAAGTGGACGAAGCCCCGGCTTCCGCTTCCATCACGGCCACTGAGCGCGCTGAACATGCGCTTGGGAAGGCGATGGAGGTTGTTCCACCAGCCCGGATACCGGCCAACAAGGTGGTTGCACGCGTGCGTGTGGCCGTGACGCTCATGCCCGGGCGGGGAAGCCCGGGAGAGTTCTTGATCGGGCTTTTTATTTCATGAAATTGTTTCTGTATGGGGCACGCTACGCAGTGCTCTTGGCTATGTCTGTGTCTTGCGCAGGCGTTCTGGCGCAAGCCGACTCTTCTCCGGTACTCAAGGAAGTGGTGGTCACCGCCACCCGTACGGCACAGCCCGTAGGCGAGGTGGTGGCCGATGTCACCATCATCGACAGGGAAACCATTGAGCGCGCGGGCGCTGCCGGTCTGGCCGACCTGCTGGCCCGCGTTCCGGGCGTGGAGTTTGTGCGCAACGGAGGCATAGGCAACACGACATCGGTGTTCATGCGCGGCGGCGAGAGCCGCCATACTGCGGTGCTGGTGGATGGTGTGCGGCTGGATTCGCAAAGCACCAGCGGTGGGGCCAACTGGAACGCCATCCCCATCTCGCAGATTGACCACATTGAAGTGGTGCGTGGCCCGACCAGTGCAGTGTATGGGTCGGATGCCGTGGCAGGTGTCATTCAAATCTTCACCAAGAGGGGGGAAGGGCACTTTGCCCCTTCCATCACTTACGGCTACGGCACCTACAACACCCAGAAACTGGACTTCGCTGCCAGCGGCTCCGAGGGCATGTGGGACTACTCCGTGGGCATGTCGGGCGGCAGCAGTGACGGCTTCAATATCCGCACGGTGGCCACGCAGAACCCCGATGCCGATGGCTACCTGAGCAACAGCGGCAACCTGCGGCTGGGGCTGCAGATCAATCCCGACCAGCGTCTGGAGATCACCGCCCTGCAAAGCCGCATGGACGCGCAGTATGACGGCGGACTCACCAAGGACTACCGGCTCATCAACACCGTCGGCACCCAAAGCCTGCAGTGGAGCGCCCAGTGGTCGGAGCGTTACGCCACCAAGGTGAGCCTGAGCCATGGCCTGGACCAGAGTCTGGACCTGCCCTCCAACTCCAACAACCAGACCCTGATCGACAGCGCCCTGTGGTTCAACGAATACAAGCTCGGCCCGCAGTCCTTCAGCGCCACGCTGGAGCAGCGCAACGACGCGTTCCAACTGTCGGGCACGCCCAGCATCGACAGGAGCAAATCCCAATCCGGACTGGGGCTGGGCTACGCCTGGTCCGATGATCCGCACACGCTGCAGATCAGCGCCCGCAACGACAACGACAGCGAGTTCGGTGGCAATACCACCACGTCGGTCGCCTATGCCCACGCGCTCACCTCCCTGTGGCGCGCCTCCATCAGCACGGCCACGTCGTTTCGCACGCCTACGCTGTACCAGCGCTTCAGCAAATACGGCGTGTCCACGCTGGTGCCGGAGTCCGGGCGCAATGTGGAGCTGGGCTTGAAGTACACCGAAGGCAGCGACCAGTTCGGCGTCGCGGTGTACCGCAATACGCTGAGCAATCTGCTGACTTTCCTGTCCGGCGCAACGGCTGCGGGCTGCCCGGTGCCCGCCAGCGGCTGCTATGCCAACACGGCACAGGCCCAGTACCAGGGTATTGAATTCAGCGCGCAGCACGCGTTTGCAGGCGTGCGGGCCTGGGGCTCGCTGGATATCCAGGACCCGCGTGATGGTGTGACGGGCAAGCTGCTGGCGCGGCGTGCCACACAGCACGCCGTGACAGGGCTGGACACCCAGCTCTGGGGCTGGACGGTGGGTGGCGATCTGGAGCTCTCTTCCCTGCGCTACGACGATGCCGCCAACACCACCGTGCTGCCGGGCTATGTGCTGCTCAACCTGTCGGCGCAGAATCGCGTCAGCAAGGACTGGTCCGTGCTGGTCCGCGTGGACAATGCCACAGATACCAAATACCAACTGGCCGACACCTATGCCACCGCAGGCCGCAGCCTGTATGTGGGTTTGAAGTGGGCGCCTTGACTGGAATGACACATCGCGTCACCTGCCCCGCCATCCTCGTCGCCGCCCCGGCCTCCGGCCAGGGCAAGACGACGGTCACGTCGGCGCTGGCACGCCTGCATACGCGCCAGGGGCGGCGCGTGCG
>JACXTT010006798.1_pt1 | contig 16261 bp, 14 predicted proteins | sample 9270951 | NCBI WGS metagenome assembly JACXTT01 (sample SAMN15532306, study PRJNA645909) | rock metagenome | isolation source: weathered quartz diorite | place: Puerto Rico | collected 2017-06-21 | reverse complement strand
GTCTGGTTGTGTTTTGTGCTGGCCTACTTTTGGCTGCACAAGGGTCGAGGTCACGGCCAACTTGCGAGTTTCGCCGGCGCGGCGTCGCTCGCGTGCGGAGCTTACGCGTGCGGCCAGATAACTCACTTCGGCCTGATCTGCGCGCTGACCTGGTTTCCCTTGGGATTCTGGGCGCTGGACGGCCTTGCGAGGGGCCAGACGACGGTAAGCCGCGCGATTGCAAAGCTGGCGGCTGCCTCGGCTCTGGCCTTCCTCGCCGGATACACGCCCACCTGGATGTGCTTCTGCATTTGCATGGTGGTTTATGCGGCCGCCGGTAGAAATCCTGGCAAAGCGCTTGCGGTTTGCGCAGCAGGGCTGGCGTTGTCAGCGGGCCTCGCCGCTGTCCAACTGGCGCCCACCGCGGAGGCGTCCGCACATAAGACCTTCGATCCGAAGTACGGCCTCGCATCGGGGCAAAAGAACCCCGAGTACTTCATTTCCTATGTCGTTCCGAACTTCTACGACTTCGAGTTGGGCGTGGAAGTGGGCAAACATCCTGGCAAAGATATGTTGTACCTGGGCAGCCTGGCGATCCTAGGATTGTTGGGATTCCTCGCATTCGGGTTACGGCGGCGGCTTAAGCTGCGCGAAGCCCTGCCGGCGGTAGCAGCCCTGATCGCATCAGTTCTGTTCTTCATCAATCCCTGGGCGATCCTCGGCGGCTGGATTGAGCCCTGGCCGCTGCTTTCGCAGATGATGTCGTCCTGGTATTTCCTTGCGGGCATTGCAGCGGCCGCCGCCCCGCTGGTGGCCATCGGCATCGAGTCCATTGCTCTACAGCCATCAGGGTCCACGCGAGCCTGGGTTTTCTTCTTCTGGATCGTGATTGCTGCAGCCATATTGTGGACGCTGTACCTGCTTTCGATCTGGGGCTTGCACTGGCGGCCGCTTGCGAGTGGACTCTCGTCGATCGCGGACGGCGTGACCAGTGTCGTCGTATGCGTGGCGTTGCTATGGCTGTGGCGCAGCGCAGACTCAGGCGACGCCCGTCGAACTGCAGCCGGATTCATTCTCGTCTTCTTTGCCCTGGCGGACTGGAAGGTTTTCGGAACGAGCAAGCGGTTGAACGCCTACGCCGGCCCTTCGAGTATGGTGCACTCGCCAACCAACTTCCCGGGGATGAGCCCGCAAGCGCTGGCGGCGATGACCAGCCATCCGGAATCCCGCGTGCTGTTCGACGAATGGAACTATGACCCCAACGTCGTGCGACACCTGCAACTGCGGACTCCGCAAGGTTTCGACCCCTTCCTGCCGCAAGCCTATTTCGATCTGATGCAGCAGCGAGGCAAGCCTTGGACGAACCGCCACTTTCGGCTTCCGCTGACGCCGGAGGCGCTCGACCTGTTTGGCGTGCGCTACATCGTCTCGGCGCGCACCGCGGAACAGTTCGCGGAATTGAGCGGCGCTCCCGAACGATTTCGCCTGTTGGGCCCGGCCGACAGCGCGATCCTGGTGTTCGAACATGTCGGCGCGAAACCAACTTATGGGTGGGACGGCGATCTCGCAGTGCACGTTTGGAATCCGGAGCATCGCCGGTTCCAGGTCCGCAACACAGCGACGGCGCCCGCAACCTTCCGTCTGACCGAACAATACTATCCAGGGTGGACCGCCACCATCGACGGCAACCCCGCGCGCATTGAACGCTGCCAGCGGGCGTTTCAATGCGTGCAGATTTTACCAGGCAACCATGCGGTGGAATTCCATTATTGGCCGCGGAGCCTCACTGCGGGCGCAGTGGTTTCGACCTTTTCGACCGGGATTCTGGTCCTGCTCCTGCTGCGTCGAGCCTAGAACACACGGCCCATGCCGAACCACCATTTGGCGCGGAACCCGTCCCCGAGGCTGCCGCCAGCGAACACCGGTCCAAACAGCGTCTTCACGACAATCAGCGCGGTCGCGTCCATGGGATTTCTGGGCGTATTCGGCAGCAGCGGCCCGTAGACCTTGCCCAATTCGTAAAAGGCGACCGCATACAAAGCATCGCCAAGCAGCGGGTTGATTTTGAACAGCTCATGCAGATAGCCGCCTTGCATGAGATAGTATTGGTTCCCCAGCAATTCATTCCTGCCGAAGGCGCTCAAGTTCAGAGGTCCGCCCAGCGCGAAAGCCTCCGCGCCCAGTCCACGCGCACCAAAGGAAGTTCCGCCCGCTCCAGTGAACCACATCGAACCCGAGCGTGTTACCGGCTGGAAATAGGCGATTCTCGTCGCCGCTGCCGAATAGCGGCCAGCGCCATTCGGACTGCTGCTCACCGCCTTGAGCTCCGTGCCTAAAGTGAAACCTTTGTGCGGAATAATCGCGTCATCCTGGCCAACGTAACGAAAGCGAAGGGACGAGATGCCACGCCCAAAGGTCGCGTTCGGAACCAGCGGCTGTCCGATGCGCAACTTGCCGCTCTGCCAGTCCACGGCCTGTCCGAACCGGATCTCCGCCCGGCGCGAAATGGAATAACCGATATCGACGCCAAGACCGTTGTTGCCCACCACGTACTGGGCGAGACGCTGCCGGTTTGAATAGATCTCGAAGTTCCGGTTGGTGGCGTACACGCGTGGCGCAATGAACCAGTTGCTCGAGTTGGTGAAGGGATGGAAGTACTCGCTTCTGACGCCATTCGCAGCGCCGAAGAAACCTTCCAGCCGCAATTCAGAGCGGTAGCCGCCCAGGTCCATGAAAGTCGCGCGGGCCGTCAGGCCAAAGCGGATGTCGCTGGTGTCGGTTCCGTCAATGTTGAGGCCGGCGTTGAGAAATGGCGGTGCATAATTCTTTTCCGTCGCGCGTATGGCCAGCCCTTCCCGGCCGTTCCGCGTGGCAATGCTGTAGCCGATGCTTTCGTAGTATCCCGCGCCGTTCAACTGCCGCAGTTCGTTTTCAAGCGCAGCGGGGTCGAGCGGGTTGCCGGTATGGCTCGACAAAGCCGCTTCGATGCTCGCGCTTCGCTCGGGGTTTGCGCCATTCACGCTGACAAAGGCAGGTTCCGGCACGCGCGTCCGCTTCCGGGCGTCGCGGGCGGCGAGATGTTGTTTCCACTCGTCTTCGCTCAATGCAAACCGCTCGAGCAAGGCGGCTTTGCGGGCGGCGGCCTCCACGCCTTTTGGAATGATGGCCTCGCTCCTGGTGAAGTCCGTGGAACTGAAACCCTTGAGTTCCGCCGAAAGCAGGATGTCCGCCTGTTGCATGCTGCGGATCTCGTTCGCGGCGATCATGATGGCGATGTTGCGAGCCGCGGCGCCGAGCAGCGACTGGTACATTTTCGGGTCATCCGTCCCGGGGTTCAAGTAGACGGCGATGATGATGTCGGCGCCCATGTTCTTGGCTACGTCCACCGGCAAATTGTTGAGTGCGCCGCCATCGGTAAAGATCTTGCCATTGTCCTTGACCGGCGCAAATACGGCGGGAATCGACATAGTGGACCGCAGCGCCCTCGAGAGCGAGCCGCGGTCGAAGATCGTCTGCGTTCCCGAAACGATTTCCGTGCCGACGCAACGAAACGGAATGGGCAGTTCGTCGAAGCTGGCCAAGTCGTAATACGGGAGCGCTGCGCGATCGAGAATCAGGCCGATTTCGTGGCCGGTGTTCAGTCCCCCCGGAAGTGACAGCCCGCCTTTCAAGCCGAAAAACAGACGGTTGGGGTAGTCGATGCGGTCTTCTTTGCGGCGAAAGGTGAGATCCTGCAGCACGACTTCGCCGCTGATGGTTTTGGCCCAATTGATGTTACGGGCCAGATCGTGGATCTCTGAAGGACGCTGGCCGGATGCATAGAGGCCGCCAATCAGACCGCCCATGCTGGTTCCCGCAATGTAGTCCACGGGAATGCGATGTTCCTCGAGCCACTGCAGCACGCCGATGTGGGCGAAGCCAAGCGCGCCGCCACCCTCGAGGACGAGACCGATTCTAGGGCGTTTCCTGGCGCTCTCGACCGGAGGCGTTTGCGCGAAAGCAAACGCAGGCCACAAGGCGAAACCCAGGAGTATGACATTTTTGGGGAAACGAATCGCTTTCAACCTAATGCCACACTCCTTAGATAAGAGTTTCGCAGATCATCGCTTCCCCCTGCCTCCGTTTGTTATCCTGAAGGTTCACCTCTCAGAGTTACCCCCTTGAAAGTCGGATTCGTCAGTCTCGGTTGTCCTAAGAATCTCGTCGACACGGAAGTCATGATGGGCCAGTTGGCTGCAAACGGCCACGAACTCACGCCTGCTCCGGACGAGGCCGACGTTATTGTCGTCAACACCTGCAGCTTTATCGATCCCGCAAAACAGGAATCCATCGACACGATCATCGAAATGGGCCGGTATAAGCAGACCGGGCGCGCGCAGAAACTGATCGTCGCCGGGTGCATGGTGGAACGCTACCGCGATCAGATTCAAGACCAGTTGCCGGAAGTCGACGCACTGATCGGCACCAATGAACTCGAAAAGATCGTGGGTTTGGTGAACGGCGGCGGTTCGAAGAACGGGATTGAAACCAGCGATCCGTATCTGTATCACGATATGACGCCGCGCGTTTTCACGACGCCGCGCCACTTCGCGTACATCAAGATTTCAGAGGGTTGCGATCATCCCTGCACCTTTTGCGTGATTCCGCAATATCGCGGCAAGATGCGCAGCCGCCGGTTCGAATCGGTGCTGGTGGAAGCCGAACGGATGTTCGCGCAAGGCGTTCGCGAGATCAACCTTATCGGCCAGGATACGACTGCGTACGGCGAAGATCTGGACATTCGCGACGGTCTCGCAACATTGATGGCCGGGCTCGCGCAAATTGAGACGCCGGTGCAAAAGTGGGTTCGCTTTCTGTACTGCTACCCCAACCGCATCACGCCGAAGCTGCTCGAGACGATCGCCGAACACAAAGATCTGGTCAAGTACATCGACATGCCCTTGCAGCACGCCGCGGGCAACGTGCTGAAGCGTATGAAGCGCGGTTCGAATGGCGATTTCTTCCTGAAGATTCTCGAGAAGATCCGCAAGACGATTCCGGGCGTAACCATCCGCACCAGCATGATTGTCGGATTCCCTGGCGAGAGCGAGCAGGACTTCGAACAACTGTCGCAGTTCGTCGAAGCCGCGCAGTTCGACCGTTTGGGTGTGTTCTCCTATTCGGACGAAGACACCAGCGCGAGCTACCACCTCGACGGCAAAGTGGACGCCCGCACGATCTACAATCGCAAGCGGCGTCTGATGGCGATTCAGAGGAAGATTTCGCGCAAGCGCAACAAGCTGCTCATTGGCAAAGAGATCTCAGTGCTGGTGGAAGGCCCGTCGGCCGATACGGATTTGCTCTGGCAGGGACGTCTGCCTTCACAGGCGCCGGAAATCGACGGCGTCGTATACATCAACGATTTCGGCCCCGCCGTGCCCAAGGCAGGCGAGATTCGGCGCATCCGAATCACTGAAGCGCACGATTACGACCTGGTCGGCGAGCTCGTCGATGGCAGCGAAGCCGGGTTCCGCGCACCTAAAGCTTCGGGCTCACTGATTCAAATCATCCCCATGCAGCGCGAACAGACTGCGCCGCTGAGCCGCTAAGATCGAGTTTGCTATGAAGTGTCCGATCTGCCAGAAAAACGTCGAACTGAAAGATGAATTCATGCCCTTTTGCAGTGAACGATGCAAAACCATCGATCTCGGCAATTGGGCCACCGGCAAGTACGTGATCTCGACTCCGATGAAGCCCGAAGATCTGCTCGAAACGGCGCGCGACGCCGCCGAGGAAATCTAGGGTGAGCAAAACCCGCCTGGCGGAATTGTTGGCTACCTGGTTCGGATGCGGATACGCGCCCGTTGCGCCAGGCACGCTCGGCTCGCTCGGCGCCCTGTTGCCTGCCGTCGCACTACGGTATTACTTCAACTGGGAACCGTGGTGGATCGGCGTGCTTGGCATCGCAATCATCCCCCTCGCCATCTGGTCGGCGGACGTCACCGCGAAGGCGCAGGCCAAGAAGGATCCGGGCCTGGTCGTGATCGACGAAGTTTCCGGCCAATGGATCACCATCGCCGGCATCATACACTGCAACTGGAAGAGCTGGCTGCTCGCCTTTCTGCTCTTTCGCATCTTTGACATCATCAAACCCCCACCTGCAAGGCAATTGGAAGCGCTGCCCGGCGGAACCGGCATCGTTTTGGACGATGTAGCGGCCGGCATCTACGGCGCTCTTGTCTTGTACGCGCTAGGGTGGTTCAATCTCTTATAGACATAGACAAGTAGGACTCCAATGGCATCAGCATCCCGCAAAGAGCCGCCCCAAGATGGGCGCCCCCAGATTCTCGGTGTCGAACCGCCAGCCTGCATACCCGGAGGCGAGTTCCGGGTTCGTGGCGCTTCGTTCACCACGCGCTCATTGCGCCCGTCGGTGAGCATCGGCGACACGCCCGCGCATTTGGTGGTCGGCTCGGAGTCGTACGTGGTGGTTCGCGTACCGGAAGGGACCACGGTTGGCGAACTGGTGATTGACAACCACGAGAAGTCCAGCGAGCCGTATGTGTGCGACATCGGCGTGCAAATTGCCGAGAGCATTCATCCGGTGGCGAATCCGGCCGTAGATCAGATGGGCAATATCTACACGACGTTGAGCGGATCGCGCGGGCAGAAGACGCCGGTGGCGGTGTACAAGATCGACCTCAACTACACGTTGAAGCCTCTGATTTCGGATCTCATGAACGCGACGGGCTTGGCTGTGGATCGCGATGGGCTGCTGTATGTTTCGAGCCGTTACGATGGCATCGTCTACCAGATCACCCAGAACGGCAACATGTCGGTGTTCGTGGAAGGCATGGGCGTCGCGACAGGCATTACGTTCGATGGCGAAGGCAATCTGTACGTAGGCGACCGTTCGGGGACGATCTTCAAGGTCGCTCCGGACCGCCAGATCTTTGTGTTCGCGACGATGGAGCAGTCGATCGCCGCGTATCACCTGGCGTTCGGTCCGGACGGGTATTTGTACGTGACCGGCCCGACGACCTCGAGCTTCGATTCCGTCCACCGGATTTCGCCCGCGGGCGAAGTCGAGATCTTCTACCGTGGCTTGGGCCGGCCGCAGGGTCTGGCGTTCGATTCCGATGGAAGGTTGTATGTGGCCGCGTCATTCGGAGGCAGCCGAGGGATCGTGCGAATCGATCCAGGCCGCAAAGCGGAGTTGTTCGTGTCGGGTCCGAACATCGTGGGTCTGGCGTTTACGCCGTCGCGGGCGATGATCGTGTCGACCAACAATGCGCTGTACCGGTTGGACGTCCACCTCGCGCCGTTGCGGTTTTTCTAATCCAGAATTCGACTGCCTGGCTGGGCCGTCAAACACTTTGCGCCCGGATCTCCTGATCAACGTTATTGGAGAAGGTCCGGGCGCAATTGCGTTTTGGGCCAACCCGCAGTGGTTCGCGTAAATTCTATTCAAGATGTCAAAGATCCGCCCGGGATGACCCTCTGCAGGGCAGCGCCGGAATTAGTTAGTAGGGCAGCCCGCGCCTCACGCGCGTGGTTACTTGAAACGAGACGGAAGGGCTGCTAGATTTCGAGCGGTTTGATGTCGCCTCGGAAGGCCTTTCTTACGACTTCCGGGTCGAAGGCGCCTCGGTCGAGGTCGACGAAGAGACATTCGTATTCCTGAGCGTAGCGGCGTTCGCCGAGGCGTTTCTTTTGGGCGGCGAGAAACTCGGCGGAGATGCGGGGGCAGTCGGCGCCTTTGATGCGGACTTTGACCCAGCCCGCCGATCCCTGTTCGGTTTCCGGGGAGGCCCATTCGGCGTGGAAGAAGCCTCGCTTGCCTTTTGGAGTGGAGAGCAGCCAGAGGCTTCCATTCGACACGGCTAGCATCGGCAGAAGCGCGTAGTAGACTTCGTCGGCGACGCGGGCGGCTTCGTCCACGATCACCAATGCGACAGCGGAGAAGCCGCGGATGGAGTCCTCATCGGCGGCGACTCCGATGATTCGCGAGCCATTCGAAAACTCGACACAGAATCTGTCGCCGCGGCGGGCCAAGCCGGCGAGTGTGGCGAAGGTCCGGACCTTGCGGAGGAGTTCGCGTGTTTGCTGCTTCGTGGGCGCGGTGACGAGAATGGTCACGCCGGGCCGCCAATGGGCGCAGTGCGTGGCTTTGAGCGCGGCAGCGGTGGACTTGCCGGATTGGCGCGAGCAGTTCAGGAGCGTGCGCCTGGAGCAGCGGCGAAAGAGTTCGAATTGCTGGGCGTCGCAATGGAAGCCGAGGCGGCGGCGGCCGTAATAGGGGAGGTCCACGACTTGGCGGAGGACGTCGAGTTGCTGGTCTGTCAGCACGTTTTCGCCGCTGTCTTCCGTAGGCGCCAGGACGGGAGAGGTTTTGACGAGGGCGTCCATCAGATCGGGGCGCGAATCGAGGGCACGCGAGAGGGAATTCACGGACAGAATTCGAGCGTCCCCATCGTCGTTTGGGTTGTAGCCGGCGCCCATGGCTTGGAGCCGGATCCGGCACATGTCGTCTCGATACGCTGCCTGCATTGAATTTTTTCGCGCCTTGTTTGCTTTCAGATCGTTGTCAGGTTCGTTCGTTCATTTTCTTGATCCTCCGCTGCGAGGCCGGGACATCAAAATAAAAGCCCGGCGCGACGGCCGGGGCGCCTGACCTTGCCCTCTCTGATTTCATTATAGGGGGCTATAGTGTCAAGCAATTGGCTGGAAGATGTTGAAAATACAAAGGCGATTGCTCGGGAACGGCTTTCGTTAGAGCTCCTTTTCGAAGTGGAGGTCGTGGCAAGAGGCGCATGTTCGTTCGAGTTTTGTGAGAACCCGCTGGGCAACCTCGAACCGCCCGGCCTGAGCCGACTGGAGTAGTTCCTTGGCCTGAGAACGGTTCAGGGATGCGATCTGACGCGCTTCCTTCAGATTGGTTCGGGCCCAGAAGGCTTCCTCGCGAACCGTCAGTTGCTCGAGCGCCTTGGCGCCTTCGAGCAGCTTCTTCTGATCTTTGGACGGCAACGCCTCGCGCACCTCCTCGCGGCGTTCCTGGGCGTCATCCATCCAGTTGCGATGGGCTTCCAGTTCCGCGGCGGTGAAAGGGCCTGTCGCGGCAAGGGCGGCGCATAAGCCCATCGAAATCGCCAGTAGTCGTTGTTTCAGCATGGACAACATCATTTTTGGAAATCACCTCATCATACCTAGCGGGCAGGCGGCTTGCCGATGTCGTAGCACCAGATGACATTCAGGTCTCGGATATACACAGACGGCTGCTCACGACCACCGGGTAGACCCACGTCATCTCGCGGGCGACGGGTCGATCAGCGACACCGAAACGGTCAATGTTAGCGGGTGACCATTGCAACTGCCTCCCAGGAATCTGTGTCTCGTCCTAGATCTCCAGCATTCTCGCCACCATCGATTTCCCCATTTGGAACACCCCGGACTGTCACTTGGAGTGTGGCTGCTCAGGCTGTATGTCCCCTTCGGCCCCCTTTGTAGGTTGACGTGTTAGGTGACAATCCCGGAGTTGATTCCAAAGGAGAAACCGCTGGTCAATGTCACAGTTCCCGAGGAGTCCTGCCACAGTTAATGGCAAGATCCTACGCGCTTGCCAATGTTGGCGAGGAAATCCTACATCAGCCCGGTCTGGCGCGTATCACGGGTGGAACTGGCGGATTCGAACTCGCCCGGACTACCAGCCCACCTTTCGCTTTTCTCGCTCGGTCAGTGTCTCGTGCAGGAGCGATTTGATGTATGTCTGGTAAGGCAGGCCCTTGTGTTCAGCCTGCTTTCGGGCCAAAGCCAAGTCTGCTGCGGGAATCCGTAGCGCGACCACAGGAGCAGCCGCTTTCTTCGACGCCGCTATCCGCTCCTGCAGTTTCGCCTTCGTCAACACTCGAGCCTCGCCGCTTTTCACGGCGGCGAGTAGTTCTTTTCCATGCTGGTTGCGGTTCTCATGCCACCACGCAGCCTCTTCCGCCTCGGTGGCGAAGGCCGGCACGACGCGCCCCGTCTTTTTCTCCAACTGCTTCTTCATTTGGGTTTCTCCAGAAAAGCCTTCCTGTCGGATACGCTAGCAGGAAAGGCGTAATGGCACGCACCTTGCCGCTGCGGATCGTCCACGCCACTGACAACAAGCGGCCGCGATTCGTAAGGCCAACAGAGCGGTACCGTTCCTCGTCGTCGATCAGATCGAAAGCCAAGTCGATAGGATCGTTGTTCAGCACCTGCTCGAACTCCGCCGGCGCGACTTTGTGGGCAGCGAGGTGCTTCTTGTTCTCGTCATCCCAATCAAATTCGATTCCGCTGGCCACCGCCTACAGAGTATCGCAACGTATATACGTCCGCGCCAGAGATTGGGTTTCAATTCGGCACGAACGTCGCGCAGCCCCGGCCAGCCTCCGGGATTTGAACGCGCAGTACCCCCGATTGGGCCGGCGGTCGATCTCTTTCAGGTATTGAACGCGGAGCTGTGCAGCGACAATCAGGTCTTGGGTTAGCTGGTCAAAACTCGGCCGCCGCTCTCGCTGCGCTTAACCGGAGAAAACGTCAGGTGGCCTTGAGCGAACCGGTCGAGAAGATCGTGCTCCGCAAAAGCACTCCACTCGCCAGTTGCTTCGTTCTCCAACTGCCAGCGGTCGCTGTCCAGCTTCTCGAGTCGTACGCCGATAGCATCTCCTTCTTCATTCCCGAAACTGCCTACGCTGAAGCCGAGGAGCAGTTGGCCGCACTCGTGATCAAGCGCGGCGGCGATCCGGCTATCGCATTACGTTCGCTACGTTCAATGGCCGCGCTCGGGACGATCGTCAGCCTCGACCTCTACCTGGACCACGAGGCGGAAGCGCGAAAGCGCCTGACTGCCCGCGATCCAGAGGACTGGCCGATTCTGCCGCCGCGTTGGCGCTCAGTTGTCCGATCTGGACTGAGGACACGGACTTCTTCGGGTGCGGTGTCGCGACTTGGACCTCCACCAGCATCGATAGCTTCCTCACGCAGTAGCTCCTATCCGGTTCGGTTTACCCAGCAGCGGCTTGCCAGACTTGACGATTGCCTCGTCTGCATCGCGGGAGGTGGGTTCGAGACGAGCCATGCTGCAGTCGAAGTCACGCTGCCGCCCATTGCATTCGTTGCTCCCCTTGCCGCCGACCTTGACCGGGCACCGCTGCGCTTGACGGCGTGACCGCCTGGCCGCGCTCTGAGTTCGTCTCCGCTCTGCGAGTTCGTTCGCTGCGCTCACCGGAATCCGCCCGGTCTCCCCCCCAACAAAGCGCTTCGACTCACCGCTTCGCTCTTGGGAGCGGCCCAGCTTGCTTTTGGGCGCCCCGGTCAATAGACGGGCAGAAGGAGACAACGAAGTGTTCAACAACGTGACTTTGATCGGCTACTTCGGCTCCGACGCCGAATCCCGTACCACCCGCAACAACACCGCCATGACGGTTCTCTCGGTGGCGACCAAGCGCACCTGGAAGAACCGCGAAACCGGCGAACGCGAGTCACAGACCACCGGGCATCGCTGCGTGACTTTCGGGCGCACCGCGGAGTACGCGGCCACCTTTACCGTGATCTCATGCCCGCTGAGTAGGCTTCAGATCATGCAAATTCGATTGCCGCCCTCCGGTATTGACGGAATTTTAATTGTCGTTAGCCGGGAGTTCTAATTGTCGTCCATCAAGGCCAGGATGCACGTGCCGGAGTCGGAGAGATTCTCGCGAATCAGGCGCAGATAAAGGGACCGGTCAGCGTTGGTAAAGAAAACCCGTTGGTGATTGGTACCCCTTTGAGTAATATGATAGGGGAGTCCTGGGGCGACGACTCTGGCGTTGCGGGGCATCAAATAGATAGTGGCCGGAACTGGCCAAAAATCTCACATGGGACACCCCGGACTGGCACTTTTTTGTGTGGCTGCTCAGGCTGTCTCCTTCGGCTCCCTTCGGCCCCTCTTCGGCCATGATAAAGGCCGCACGGCCCGGAATCGTCACGGTTCTTGGGGTGATAACCGCAAAAGCACCATTAGGGTCAGAAGGGTCAGAGAAACCGGCTTGCCGGAGACGCGACGAGACCTTGATCCTGGCTACATCGACAAGTCTTTGGACACCTCGTCAAGGACGATAATGGGATAGGTCCTACGGATGCCACGAGCACGTCTGAAGCGCGCATTGGGTGCACACACCCTGCGCAATGTTGCACTGATTGACAGTGCAACTCGCTCCACTATTGGTGCAATATATGCAACTAGTCGTTCCATCGCATGAAAAGTAACCGAACTGAAAAACAGCTCGAAGGGCAGTTCCTAACTCGTCGGAACTGTTGGCCAGATACTGATTGGTGCATCCTGCGCTACTATCCTTCGGGCCGCCACTTGCAACCCTTGATGATTGCGTAGGAAATCGATGCTGTTGGCGATCAAGATCATAGCTCCACACGTCTCCATCGACGAAAACAACCTCCACTGCGCCGATCATCGCTCTGGGTTTGGCGAGGTTCGAGGAATTGGCAGTGCGGATAACATCATCAGCTGAGATGCCAACACCTCCAAGCGTCGTCTTTCCTCTCCCAGCCAGTCTCACGCTCTGTTGAGGTAAACGAACGCTCGTGGCCTTTCCTGAGGAAAGATCGTCGCTGAACGATACTGCCAAAATGACAGACCTTATGGCGCGGTCGGTCCGGTTCGTTATCGCAATAGAATCAAAGAGAAACTCCGTCGTAGAGGTTGCAGAATTCAAAAGAATTGGGCAATCGTGCTGAGCTGTCGCGATCTCAAGTGGCAAGCTTGCAACAGCCGCAGTAAGAGTAACAGTAGTAGTGAGCAGTGAAACTAGCAGGGCATTCTTCATACGCAGTGTATAAATCTGCCATACAGGGCAGTCAATGCCAAAATTGCGTTTGTGTCCAATTGCGTTCCGAAAACATAGTTTGGTTGTCATCTAGGACATCTCTTCAGACCACATTTCGGGCTCTTTTGCGAGGTTTCAACTTTTCCAGTGGCGCATGCGGACGTCGCAACTTGTTAGGGCGCATTCGATTGAGCCTCCGCGCAGCCGGCGAAATCTCTCGCGTCAAAGCGAAAATGTCATCTACAATCTAGAACCTCGCCTAAAACGCAACTCCAAGGACCCCAAGGACCAGAACGCTTCTTGCGGATAATTCGCAGAATGACTAGTCTGCTTGACGATTCAGGGGATTAGCGCCAGAACGGTTCCGCGCGGAGGCAATGAGCTCCACCGGGACCTCGGGAAGGAATGGCTTGAGCCAATCCGCGCAATACTTCAGGCCCGCCTGTTTTGACTGAACGTGTCCGATCACGATCAGTCCTTTCTTCGCTCCCGCCGGAATCGCATCCTGCGCGTACTCGACCACTTCCCACTCGCGTGCCCCGCCGATGATCATCAGATCGATGTCGTCTTTGCAGAACTGCGGAATACCAGGAAACTGGCTCGTGCAGCCCCAACAGCCCTCGCGAACTGATGCCTGTCAGTGCCGGGAACAAAGTGAGCCAAAATAGCCGGGATTCCGGTGCGGAAATGGTGATGTGTGGTGATGTGGGACAACCTGTGGTGATGTGGGACAACCTGGGCTGTCCCGCCTTCGAATCGCCGTTGTGAGACACCTGCCGGCCGAATATGACGCGAATTCACGAATTTGCTGGGGCAGTCGTGGACCGCGGGCTCTTCCGGGTCCACTTCCTTTGAAAACGCGATTCCATCTCTTCAATGAAGGAGTCCTCGCCAAAAGGCCGACCGGCGTAGGTGCACTTTCGCAACGAGTGGATCTGCTCTTCGTTCATTGGACGGCCGTAGTGGAGTTCACGCCAAGTGTCGATTCCGCCGGCGCGGCTCCAGAAGTCGAGATCGAGGATCTTGTTGGTATCGGCGGCGCCAGCCAAGTGCGGCAGCGCGCTAGACCACCTGTAATCCTCCGGAGCGCTAACCATCAATGCACGGCAGGGGTTGGCTTCGACGTAGCGGAGTCCAACCCAGAAGTGGGTTTCGGACATCGGGCAGGAGTGAAAGCGGGCTTGCCAGAGGTGGCCGCAGCGGCCCTTGCGGATGTTGATGGCTTGGGCGTAGCGGCCGTTGGCTCGCCCGAAAAGGATGGCGAGTGAGTCCTCGCGGGAGGGGATGGCGACGAAGTGGACGTGGTTGGTCATGAGGCAGTAGGCCAGGATGCGAGTGCCGGAGTCCGAGAGATTCTCGCGAATCAGGCGCAGGTAAAGGGACCGGTCGGCGTTGGTAAAGAAAACCCGTTGGTGATTCGTACCCCTTTGAGTAATATGATAGGGGAGTCCTGGGGCGACGACTCTTGCGTTGCGTGGCATCAAATAGATAGTGGCGGGAACTGGCCAAAATCTCACATGGGACACCCCGGACTGGCACTTTTTCGCGTGGCTGCTCAGGCTGTCCCCGTCGGGCACCGTCCACGCTCACCGGGACCCTCGAGGAACTGTTCGGCGTCTTGAAGAACGGATTCTGGACAGCGCTGCCTGAAAGAGATAGCCGAGTTAGCAAGCATGGCAGCAACCCCACAGCGTTTTTTCTCGCTTGTCTATCTTCTTCTCGTGCTCTACCTTGGATTTCCGCCGGATCGAGCAGGATTGCTTGCCGCCAATACTCCGTCGGCCCACGCAATATTTGCCTTGTCCCAATCGGCTGCCGCGATGCGGACCAACTCACGGATGCTGGCCAAATCGATGAGGTCGCGGTCTTGCACTGGATTGAGCGTTATCCAGATGGAACGGACGGCGGCTTGCAAATTCCTGACCTCCTCCGCCGTGGGCTTGGCGCCGCCTGATTGTTCCATAGACTTGGTCATGTCTTTCGCAATCAACCCGGCAGTTCGCATGCATCGCTCGCGCGCTTCTCCCGTCAACTGTTCGGCGCGGTTCGACAAGACGATCAGCGCACCCAGGCGATGAGGTCCATCGAGCGCCTTCGCCAGTATCGCTGTCGAGTCAGGAGTCTTGTCAATTCGGGCCAGCGCTGCATTCCGGAAACGGCTATCCTCCCCGATGCCCGTGAAGTCCAAGAGTGGCTCAATCCCCGCACTCTCGGGGATCCTCTGAAATTGAGATTCCCGCACCCAAGAGTCGACGAAGACCGTGTTCAGTGGTGAGTGCACCGCGAGGAAGTGTTGATGCACCGCGACGATCTCTTTCCAGTGTCGCGCTCGCATCGGCGCCGACTGGTCTCCCAGCTTTTCCACGGAACGAAGCAAGCTTTCCTCTTCGGATTCCGCCGGAGCAGGACCTTCATTGAAGCGCCGGGTGAGATCGGCGGCGATAAGCCCGGCAGTGGTCCAACACCGGTCCACCACGGCATCCGGTAAGCGATCGACACGCTGGCCCAAGGCATAAAGTGCGGGGACCCGGTGGCTGCCTTCCAGCATCGCTGATAGCTGGGCAATCCATTCCGGGGTTTGCTCGATGCGCGCGATTGTCTTTTCCTTGAGAGTATAGTCCTCAGCCGGGCTGGCGAACTCCAACAGCGGCTCGAGTCCAGCAGTTTCAGGAATGCTCTCGAACTTCAACGTCTTCGCGGCGACCAATTCCGCATGCTTGCGCCCTGCGATCACGTGCGGCAGGTTGTCGACATACTCTTTGTTCAGATCCTTCCAGGTCGATATCACCAAGATTCCCGCGACAGGCGCCATCGCCGCCGCGATGAGGAACAGCTTCCGCGAAGACAGCAAGGCGCCGCCCATGAAGCAAAGCGGCAAGAGCGCCAACACCACACGATAGAGGATCCGATATCGCGTAGGCACGGCATCCTCTCGCGCAATCTGCACCAAGAGGCAACCGCCGGCCAAGGCCGCCGTACCCAGTACAATCATCAGGAACAAGACTAGCCGCGAAGGGCTCCAGGCATCCAGCCGCCCGCTCGCCACCCAGAACAGAAGGGCGAGCGCCAGCGCAATCGCCCTTGCGATCGAGAGGACCACGATCGGAATCATGGCCATGTTGTTCGGAACGAGGACCGCACTCAAGACCGCCGCGCCGCAAAAGAACACAATCGCCAGAGTCTGCATCGCCTAAGTTTCCGCCGACAGAACGGACCGACTGGTCTTCACCGGCCCAGAGACATCTTGAAATCGCATGTTTGTATTGGAACTCCTTCTACTGTTAACAGGCGTATTTCCGCGTCGATATCTGGCAACCTGTTGCCGCGTGAAATATTTCGCCCCCAAGTATGAAATACCGCCCTCTGAAAATGCGTAACGAGGGCGGTAACAGTTAGCGGCGACTTTTTGCGCGGTTTGGGATCATCCGAGGCTTCAGCCCGGCCGCATCCAGCCTCTCCAG
>JACXTT010006797.1_pt1 | contig 16261 bp, 14 predicted proteins | sample 9270951 | NCBI WGS metagenome assembly JACXTT01 (sample SAMN15532306, study PRJNA645909) | rock metagenome | isolation source: weathered quartz diorite | place: Puerto Rico | collected 2017-06-21 | reverse complement strand
GATCTCCCCGGCGAGCGCCTGCTCGCGTCCCTTGGCACCCACCAGCACGGCCGCGAGCCCGAGCCGATCGGCGAGCAGACGGAGGACCTCGCCGGTGCGCTCCGGAAGCCACCAGCGGCTTTCCCACGTCGAGCCGACGAACGCCGCGACGAACGGCCGCCGTACGCCCGCCAGCAGCTCGTCAGCACGCGCGTCCTCGGCCGCGGACGGCGAGAGTCCGAACTCCGCGGGCACCGTCGGCAGCCCGAGGTGATCCGCGAACGCCTGGTATTGCTGGAGCTTGCTCGAGAAGTGCGTCTGCCGCGGGATCGTTTCGGTACTGAAGAGCCAGTTCCCTTCCTTGGTGTTCGCTCGGTGGAACCCGATCCGGCGGGGCGCGCCGCTCGCACGGCTGACGATGCCGCTCTTCAGGTGACGCTGCATGTCCAGCACGAGGTCGAAGCGCCGGCGGCGAATCTCCGCGAGGAACGTGCCGAACGCGCGTGCGCCGAGGTCGCGGCGGAAGATCACCCGCTCGTCGATCGCCGGATGGCGCTCGAGGAGCGGCGCCGCCGCCGGCTCGACCGCCCACGTGACGTGTGCGCTCGGCATCGCGCGACGGACGCGCGAGATCGTCGGCATGGCGCGGATCACGTCGCCGATCGCTCCGAGCAGCACGACGAGGATGCGATCGGGCGCGGCGTCAGCGGGCACGAGGCTCCTCGGCGGGCGTGCTCCAGTAGAGGCCTTCCATGCGGTCGAGCTCGCGCGGCGAGACCGTTCGCCCCGCCGGATCGATCTTCGCGGCCGATCGTCGCAGACGCCGCAGAGCCCGCGCCCGCCCGGTCGCGCCGAGCGGCACGGCGTGCAGCGACGCGCGGTCGAGATCGACGAAGACGATGCCGTCGCGCCCCGCCCGCGAAGTCACGAGCAGGTTCCCGAGATTCAGGTCCGGGTGCTCGAGCCCCGCGTCGTGGATTTCACGGAGGTGGCTCGCGACGAGCAGCGGCCAGTCGTAGCCGGCGTTCGCTTCGAGGAAGGCGAGCAGCGGGACGGCGCGCGGCACCTCCGTCATGAACAGCTGCCCACGGTAGGCGAGGACGAAGCGCCGCTCGACGACCGCGGCGATCGCCTCGGGTACCGGGAGGCCACGGCGCCGCGCCCGGATCAGCAGGTCGAACTCGCGCAGCGGCCGAGGATCGCGACCGAAGTAGAGATCGCCGAGCCAGCGCATCGCGCCGCCGCGGCGGAAGCGGCGCACCACCAGCGCGCCCCGCTCGGTCTCCACGCGACGGGTCGAGCCGCGCCCGCCCTCGATCGGCTCGCCGACGTCGCCGGCGAACAGCAGGTGCTCGAGCCGATCGCGCCAACCTCGGCGAACCACGCCGCAGACCGGGCCTCGCTCGAACGATTCCAGGTGCTGGTCGCGCCAACGGACCTCGGCCTCCCAGAGCTTCGCGGCCCTGGCGATCCGCGCGTAGCCGGAGAGCACCGCCGCGCGCAGGCGCCCGGCCCTGGGGTTGTCGGCGAACGTCGTGGTGAACGCGCGCAGCGGCTCCCAAAGGAACTGCCGCGCGCGCGCAGTCTCGCCGCTCGCGAACGCGGCTTCCGCGGCCGCCGTGGTCTCGACGTTCAGCCGATCGAGCGCCCGGTGCCAGTCGGTGACGGTCGCACGTGCCGGCGCCGTTCGGCGAGCAGACGCGCCGGCGTCGTTCACGAGGGCACCGTCCCCGAAAGGGTTTGACCGAGGTTGCGAGCCATCGTCGTCGCTCGCAAGGCGCGACGACGACGAATATCGGGAACGTTCGAAGGAGTCGCAACGCAGCGAGCGGCGGCGAGGGCCGCAAGATCGGTCGAGCCCTTTCGGAGACGGCGCACGGGTGTCCCGAGTCAGGAGTACGTCGCCAAGATCCGCGAGGCATCGTCGTCGCCGGCAAGGCGCGGCGACGAGGAATATCGGGCCCTGTTCCGAGGAGCCGCAACGCAGCCGGCGGCGAGGACCGCGGAATCGGGTGACGTATTCCTGACTCGGGACACTAGAGCTTCGTGGCCTCGTCGATCAACATGATCGGAATGTCGTCCTCGATGCGATAGAGGAGCTTGCACGCCGAGCAGGTGAGCCCATCCTGCGCCGCGGTGAGCGTGAGGTCACCCTTGCACTTCGGGCACGCGAGTATCTCCAACAGCTCAGGGCTGATCGCCATCAATAAACCTCCTGGATCCAATGCCATTCACGACGTAGACCTTCTTCGAGCGGCGTCTGCGGGCGGAACCCGAGCCGCTCGCGCGCCCGGCTGCAGTCGGCCGAGGTGTGCCGCACGTCGCCGCGCTGGCGACCCTCGCGGCGAATGCGCAGCGTGCGGCCGCTGATCGCCTCGATCGTGGCGAGCACGTGGTTGATGCTCGCTTCCGAGCCGCCCCCGATGTTGAACACGGATCCGCCCTCGCCGCGCTCGGCGGCCAGCACGTTCGCGGACACCGCGTCGGCGACGAAGGTGAAGTCGCGGGTCTGCGCGCCGTCGTCGTAGAGCGTGATCTCCTCGCCGGTCAACGCGCCCTTCAGGAAGCGATGGAACGCCATGTCCGGGCGCTGCCTCGGGCCGTACACCGTGAAGTAGCGGAGCGCCACGGTCGGCACCCCGTAGCTCTTGAAGTAGAGCCAGCAGAGATGCTCGGCGGCGAGCTTGGTCACGCCGTAGGGCGAGACCGGACGCGGCAATCCGTCTTCGCGCATCGGCAGATCGTCGGTGTCGCCATAAATCGATGACGACGATGCGCACACGAACTTCCGGACGGACGCCTCGCGGGCGGCCTCGAGCAGGCGCTGCGTGGCCAGCACGTTGTGCGTGGCGTAGATCTCGAAGTCCCGCCCCCAGCTCGCGCGCACGCCGGCCTGCGCGGCCTGGTGGAACACCCAGTCCACGCCCGCGAGCAGCGGGGCGAGATCCGCGGTCGAGAGATCGCTTTCCTGGAGCTGGAACTGCGCTCGCGCCAGAAGCGTCCGCAGGTTCCGCTCCTTCACCGGGCGCGGATAGTAGTCGAGGAAACAATCGACGCCGACGACTTCGTGCCCGAGCTCGATCAGCCGCTCCGCGAGCGTCGAGCCGATGAAACCGCCCGCCCCGGTGACCAGACACTTCACGCCGGCGAGCCCCCCGCGATCTCGGCACGACGGCGCTCGATCGCCTCCGCCACCGAGTCGACGAGCGCGTCGCCGCCTTCGATCTCCATCGCCACCCGCAAGGCGACGAGCTTGTCCTTCGCGAATGGGAATTTGTCCAGCTTCACCAAGTCCTTTTCCGTCGTCACCACCAGGTCGAGCTCGCGGCTCCGGTGGGCGATCTTCTTCCAGTCCTCGAGAGTGTAAACGTGATGGTCGGGGAACTCCAGGAAGTCCTCCAAACGCGTCTCCCAGTCGTGCAGCGTGCGGTAGAATGGGTCGGGATCGGCGAGCCCCGCGACGCCGAGTGCACGGCGGGAGGACAGGAAGCCCATCGGCACCTCGCGGAGCCCCCCCGGATCCGGCGTCACCAGCGCCACGGCGCGGAGCTCGCCGCGGTAGACCGGAGCGGACCGCAGGTGGCCCTTCACCGACGGTGGAAGCGGCAGATCCCCCTCGGTCTTGGTGATCACCACCGCATTCGCTCGACGCAGCGCCGACAGCGGCTCGCGCAAGCGCCCGGCGGGCAGCACCACGTCGTCGCCGGGAACTCCGAGCCGATGGCAGACGAGGTCGAAGTCGCGGCGCAACGCGAGATGCTGGAAGCCGTCGTCGAGCACGATCACGTCAGCCCCGTGCTTCGCCGCGAGCCGCGCAGCCGCGACGCGGTTCTTCGACGCCAGCACCGGACCCGAGAATCGCCGCGCGAGCATCAGGTTCTCGTCGCCCACCACCGCCACGTCCTCGGACGCCGCGATGTCGTCGATGCCCGCGGGCGGCTTGCCGACGAGCGTCGGCCGCTTGGCGTCGCCGCCGTAGCCTCGCGACACGAGCGCGACCTTGTAGCCGCGGCCTTGCAGCCGCTCGGCGAGCCAGAGCGCGGTCGGCGTCTTTCCCGTGCCGCCGACGGAGAGGTTACCGACGGAGACCACCGCGGCGCGGACGCGCTTCCGCCGGAAGAAGAGGATCCGGTACGCGGCCGCGCGCGAGCGCGCGATCAGCGAGAAGACCAGCGACAGCGGGCGGAGCGCGACGAACAGCAGCCTTCCGCCGAGGCCCTTCCGCCTCCACGCGCGCTCGATCGCGGGCTCGTGCTCCGCCATCGTCCCATCCCTCAAGGAACGAGCTCGGCGGCGAGCCGGAAGTTCGCCTCGAGCGCGCCGGTCGCGGCGACCGCGTCCACCGCCGCCCGCGAGGCGTGCTCGCGAGCGTCGCGATCGCCGAGCAGGGCCGCGATGCGGTCGGCGAGCTCGCCCGCGTCGGCGATGCGAAAACCGCCCCCGCGCTCGGCGAGACGGCTGGCGATCTCCGCGACGTTTTCGACGTGCGGTCCGAACAGCACGGCGACGCCGGCACGCGCGGGCTCGAGCAGGTTGTGTCCGCCGACGGGCACGAGCGTGCCGCCGACGAAAGCCGCGGCGGCGCCGCCGTAGAGTCCACCGAGCTCGCCGAGCGTGTCGAGGACGAGGACGTCCTCTTCGCCGCGCCAGCGCGCGTCCGGGAGCGTGCTCCGCAGCGCATAGCGCACACCCTCGCGGCGGAGCACGGCCTCGACCTCCGGTAGTCGCGGGAGATGGCGCGGCGCCAGCAACAACCGAAGGTCGGGGAACGAGCGCTGCAGGCGGGCGTGCGCGCGGAGGCACGCCTCCTCTTCGCCGGCGTGCGTGGACGCCGCGATCCAGAGCGCGCCGGGCGGCGCCAACACGATCGCCGGACGGCTCTCGACCGGCGCTTCCGACTTGAGGCTTCCGGTCACCCGCACGCGCCCGGGCTCCGCGCCGAGAGCACGGATCCGCTCGGCATCCGCTTCGCTCTGCATGCCGAAGCGCGCGACCTGGGCGAGCACGCCGCGCAGGAACGAGCGAACCCACAGGTAGCGGCGGAACGACCGCTCGGAGATGCGCCCGGAGAGCAGCACGGCGGGCACGCTCCGCCGCGCGAGGCCGCGGAGCAGGTTCGGCCAGATCTCGGTCTCGGTGAACACGAACAGCGACGGGCGGAGCGCGTCGAGCGCGCGCTCGACCGCCCCGGGAGCGTCGAGCGGCAGCAGCACGGCCGCTTCGGCCTCGGGGAAGCCGCGGGCGATGTCGCGACCGGCGAAGCTCGTGGTGGAGAGGACGATCCGCCAATCCGCGAGCGCTTCGCGGAAGCGCGCGATCAGCGGACGCGACGCGAGCAGCTCCCCGACCGAGGCGCTGTGCATCCAGAGCACGCGCCCGCCGGCGAGCCGGGCGGTCAGATCGGCCGGGTACGTGCCGAGACGCTGCTCGTGGCCCGCGAAACCACCGAGCCGCGTCGCGGCGGACGCCGCCGCTTCGGCCGCGCCGGTGGCGAGCCCGTAGACGGCGTAGCTCACGGCCGCCCGGCCCTCCGCTCCGCCTCGATGGAGATCCGCCCGAGCTCGGCGGCGAGATCGAGCCGCTTTTGCTCGAGCTCGGCATCGCTCGCGCCGCGTGCGACCGTGATCGGTGCGCCGACCGTGTAATGGACGCGGCTGAACGGGATCGGGATGGTGAAGCGATCCCAGCTCCGCCGCGACACGAAGCGGCGCTCCGCGGCACCCGCGATCGGGAACAGCCGCGCGCCGGTCGCCTGCGCCATGCGGATGCCGCCGAGCTTGGCTTCGTGGCGCGGCCCGCGTGGGCCGTCCGGCGAGATCCCGAGGTCGTACCCTTCCTTCCAGGCCTGCATCATCTCGCGCAGGCTCGACACTCCGCCTTGCGAGGCCGAGCCGCGGGCCGTCCGGATGCGGTGGCGAGCGACGGCACGGGAGAGGATCTCGCCATCGTTCGAAGGCGAGATCTGGATGCAGATCCCCGGGCCACGGCTACGGTAGATGTTCTGCAGCACCGCCAGGTTCCCGTGCCAGAAGGCCAGGATCACCTGCTCGCGCCGCTCGAAGGCATCGAGCAGCTCGCGGTAGTCCTCACGCATGATCGGACGGGTGGTGCCGTGGACGAGCCCGTACAGGCCCCGCGCCACCAGGCCGAGCAATGCGATCTTCGTCGGTACGTCCTTGCGGGCGCTCATTCGCCTCCGGCCGCGGCGCGCGGCTCGTCATCGCGGAACTGCATGTCGTAGAGGCGGCGGTACTCTCCGCCGCGCTCGATCAGCTCGGCATGCGAACCGAGCTCGACGATCCGGCCGCGCTCGAGGACGGCGATGCGGTCGGCGTTGCGGATCGTCGAGAGCCGGTGCGCGATGACGAGGGTCGTCCGCCCCTCCATCAAGCGCTCGATCGCCTGCTGCACGAGCCGCTCGGATTCGTTGTCGAGCGCCGAGGTGGCCTCGTCGAGGATCAGGATCGGTGCGTTCTTGAGGAGCGCGCGGGCGATTGCCAGACGCTGGCGCTGGCCGCCCGAGAGCTTCACGCCAAGCTCGCCGATCACGGTGTCGTAGCCCATCGGGAGCTCGCTCACGAACTCGTGGGCGTTGGCGGCGCGCGCCGCGGCCTCGATGCGATCGAGGGACGTTCCGACGTCTCCGTAGGCGATGTTGTTCCGCACGGTATCGTTGAAGAGAAACGTGAACTGAGTGACCACTGCGATCTGGGCGCGGAGCGAACGGATCGTCAAGTCGCGAAGGTCGTGGCCGTCGAGCGCGATGCGCCCTTCCGTCACGTCGTAGAAGCGAGGGATGAGGTCGGCGAGCGTGCTCTTCCCCGAGCCGCTGCGGCCGACGAGCGCGACCGCTTCGCCGCGGCGAACTTCGAGCTCGATCTCGCGGAGCACGGGCTCTGCCTCGTAACGAAACGAGACGCGCTCGAGAGTGATTCCCTCGCGAAAACCTTCCAGCGCCGTCGCGGTCGGGCTCTCGAGGACGTCGCTTGGCTGATCGAGCAGCTCGAAGATCCGGCCCGCGGCGGCGACCCCCTGCTGCACGACGTTGTTCGTCTTGGTGAGACCCTTGAACGGCTCGTAGAGGAGCAGGAGCGCGGTCAGAAAGGCCATGAAGGAGCCGGCCGTGCGTCCACCTGCCATCACGGTCGTACCGCCGTACCAGACGACGCCCGCGACGCCGAACGACGTCAGAACTTCCATCATCGGCGTGGTGAACGCCTTGATGCGTGCGGCGCGGAGGTAGAGCTCGACGAGCCGCGCGCTCTCGGCATCGAAGCGGCGGACCTCGTAGTCCTCCATGCCGAACGCCTTGACGACGCGGTTTCCCTGGATCGTCTCCTGGAGCAGCGTGGCGAGGTTGCCGAGCGTGATCTGGCCCTTGCGGGTGAACTTGCGAAGGCGCCGCGACAGCCGGAGGATCGGCAGCACGGTGAGCGGGAACGCCACGAACGCGATCAGCGCGAGCTGCCAGTCCATCACGAAGGCGACGACCAGGAGCGCCGCGAGCGAGGTCGTGTCCTTCATGATCGAGGCCACCGCGTCGGTGAGCGCGCTACGCATGAGCTCGACGTCGTTGGTCATGCGCGACAGCAGCGTGCCGGTCGGCGTGCGGTTGTAGAAGGACAGCGAGAGCCGCTGGAAGTGCCCGTTCAGCTGGCTGCGGATGTCGGCGATGACGTGCTGCCCGATCCACTCCATCAGGTAGCTCTGGCTGAAGCTCATCACCGCGCGGAACAAGAACACGAAGATGATCACCAGCGGCAGCACGTTCAGCACGGACTCTTTGTGGTTCAAGAAGACGTCGTCGAAGATGCTGCGCACGAGGTACGGCATGACGCCGTTCGTCGAGCTGTAGAGCACCATGCAGACGACGGCCACCGCGAAGCGCGGGAAGACGTAAGGCCGCAGATAGCCGAGCAGACGCCGTGGCAGGGTCATGCGCGCGCCCCCGTGGGCTCGCGATCGAGGAGATCGACGACGAGGTCGGCGGCGCGCTCGGCCGCGCCCGGCTGGCCGAGCGCCGATCGGACGGAGGCCAGATCGCGGCACGTCTCCGCGCGGCGCTCGGGATCGTTCAGCAGCGGGCGCGCTGCGGCCGCGATCCTCTCGCCGGTCGCGTCTTCCTGGATCAGCTCGGGTACGATCCCGCGGCCCGCGACCAGGTTCGGCATGCCGATGAACGGCACGTCGACGAGCGCACGGGCCGCCGCGATCGTGAGCGGTGAGGCGCGGTAGACGATCACCATGGGGCGCTCGAGCAGCGCGACCTCGAGCGTCGCGGTGCCCGACGAGGTCAGCACCACGTCCGAAGCCGCGACCAGGTTATACGCATCGTTCTCGATCAAAGGGAACGGAACGGCCCGCCCACGCAGGAAAGGTTCGGCATGCGAACGCGACAGCGTCGGCGCGAGGGCGATCGCGAACTGCAGCGGCTGTTCCGCGGCGAGGCGCTCGGCGGCGTCGGCCATGACCGGCAGCATGCGGTCGAGCTCCTTCTTCCGGCTGCCGGGCAGCAGCACGACGAGCCGCTTCTCGGGGTCGAGGCCGTGGCGCCGGAGCGTCTCCTCGCGCGACGCGGTCGTGCGCACGCGGTCGAGCAGCGGGTGGCCCACGAACACGACCTTCGGATCGTTCCCGTAGACCGCGGGCTCGAACGGGAAGAGCACCGCGAGCCGATCGACGCGGCGGAGGATCTTCGGCACGCGGCCGCGCCGCCACGCCCAGACCTGCGGGCTCACGTAATAGAAGACCGGAACGCCGCTCCGCTTCGCGACCGCGGCGAGCGCGAGGTTGAACTCCGGAAAGTCGATCACCACCAGGAGCTTCGCGCGCCGCTCGCGGAGCTCGCGACGGAGCATCCGGTACGTCCGCAGCAGCGCCCTCCCCTTGTGCGCGATCTCGGTCAAGCCGAGCGTTGCGATGTCGGCGATGTCGACGAGCGTGCGGAGGCCCGCGGCGCGCGATTCGCGGCCGCCGACCCCGTAGGCCTCGAGCGCGGGACGGCGGCGGCGCAATGCCGCGATCAGCCCGGACGCGTGGAGATCGCCCGAGGCCTCGCCGGTCACGACGAGCACGCGCTCGGGCGCGGCGGGCGACGCCGCGTCGGCTGGCGTCATGGTCCTCTACGGAGCTCGGCCTCGACCCGTTCGAGGACGAGGTAGGCGAGCTCGACCGCGCGGAGCCCTTCGCGGCCGCTGACGAGCGGCGCCCGGCGCGTGCGCACGGCGTCGAGGAAGGCCCGGATCTCTTCGGCGAGCGCGTCCTCGCCGACGACGACGCGCTCTTCGACCTCGATCGGCGCCAGGCCGCCCGGAGGCGCCTCGCCGCGCTTGCAGATGCGCAGGCGCTTCTCGCCGTAGTCGAGCGAGATGTAGGTGTCGGGCTGGAACAGCCGGAGCTTCCGCTCGCGCTTCAGCGACACGCGGCTCGCGGTCAGGTTCGCGATCGCTCCGTTCTCGAAGCGCAGGCGCGCGTTGGCGATGTCGGGCGCCGACGTGATCACCGGCACGCCGACCGCGTCGATCGAGGCGAGCGGGCTCGAGACCATGCTGAGCACGACGTCGAGGTCGTGGATCATGAGATCGAGCACCACGTCGACGTCCGTGCCGCGCTCGACGAACGGTGCGAGCCGGTGGCACTCGAGAAAACGCGGGCGTGTGACGATGCCGTCGAGGGCGCGGATCGCCGGATTGAAGCGTTCGAGGTGCCCGACCTGGAGGATCCGGCCGCGCTCCTCGGCGACGCGGACGAGGTCGCGCGCCTCCTCGAGGGTGGCCGCGATCGGCTTCTCGACGAGCACGTCGATGCCGGCCTCGAGCAAGCCGACGCCGACCTCGCGATGGAGCGGCGTCGGCACGGCGACGCTCGCGCAGTCGATCCGGCCGTGCAGTGCACGCACGTCGGTCAGAGCCTCGCAGCCGTGCTTGGCGGCAATCTCGGCCGCGCGCGCGGCATCGGCATCGACGACCGCGACGAGCTCGACCTCGGGTATCGCGGCGTACTTCTCGGCGTGGAAGCGGCCGAGGTAGCCGACGCCGACCACGGCGGCGCGGGTCTTCATGACGCGTGTTCCGGGGAGCCGGCGGCGATCATCAGGACGAGCTCCCGAGGCTCGCGTCGTCGACGCCGACCACCGCGATTCCCGCCCGGTCCGCGTCGGCGAGCATGGCGGCTCGGTCGAGGAGGATCGTGCGCTCGGCCTCGAGCGCGAGCACGCGCGCCTTCACCGCGGCCATGGTGGCGATCGTCTGCGGACCGACGGCGGGCACGTCGAAGCGCAGGTCCTGCCCGGGCTTGGACACCTTGACGACGATCGCGTTCCCGGCGCCGAGATCGCCGCCGCGCCGGATGCAGGCGTCGGTCCCTTCCATCCCTTCGACCGCGAGGGCGACGCCGCCGCGGACGACGATGCTCTGCCCGACGTCGAAGCGGCCGATCTCCTTGGCCACGCGGAATCCGTAGGCGATGTCGGTCCATTCCTTCCGCTTCGGCGCCACCTGCCCGAGCACGCCCGGCTTGGTGACGATGGACGACAGGAACGTGGTGGAGGGCACGATCGCGATGCCGTCGTTCTCGAACTCGGCGGCGATGCCACGCAGCAAGGCATCGTCGCGGAAGCTCCGCATGCGCGCGAGGAACATCGCGCCGCGAAAGTCCGGGCGGCCGCCGCGGAAGACGCCCGCCTTCGAGAGCCCGCCGGCCATCACGGCGCGCTTCACGCCGGCGTCGCGGAACGCGCGGATCATCTTGCCGAGCTCGCCGATCCGCACCCAGGTGAGCGCGTCGACCAACGACTCGATAGCCTCCTGGGTCTCGCCGCGGTGGGCGACGGCGACGACCCGCACTCCCTCGCGCTTCGCCGTCTCGGCGAAGATCAGCGGGAACCTGCCGTTGCCGGCGATCAGGCCGATCGATTCGCCCGTCGGATCCGGCATGGTCTCACTCGGGATCGGCGTCGTCACCCGCTTCGCCGCGCAGGCGACAGATCCCGCGCGTCGAGCTCTCCACGAAGGCCACGAGCCGCTCGACCACCGGGCGCCCGGCCTGCTCTTCGCGCACCTTGCGGACCGCGTCGGGAAGGCGGAGCCCGGAGCGGAACAGCGAGCGATACGCCATGCGGAGGCTGCGCACGTCCTCGTCGGAGAACGCCCGGCGCCGCATGCCCTCCACGTTCAGCCCGACGAGACCGGCGCGGTCACCCTGCACGACGCAGAACGGAGGCACGTCCTGCACCACCATCGCACCGCCACCGAGCATGGACGATTCGCCGAGGTGCACGAACTGGTGGACCGCCGCGAGGCCGCCGACGATCACGAAGTCGTCGACCCGGACGTGGCCCGCGAGCGTGGCGCCGTTTGCGAAGATCGCGCGGTCGGCGACGCGGCAATCGTGCGCGACGTGCGAGAAGTTCATGAACAGGTTGCCGTCGCCGACGGTCGTCTTGCCGCCGCCACCCTCGGTGCCGATGTGCATCGTGGTGAACTCGCGGATCTGGTTGTCGTTCCCGATCACGAGCTCGCTGGCCTCGCCGTGGTACTTGAGGTCCTGCGGGATCGCGCCGAGCGAGGCGAACTGGAACACGCGGTTGCGCTCGCCGATCGTGGTGCGACCCTCGATGACGACGTGCGGCCCCACCTGCGTGCTGCGTCCGATCTTCACCTCGGCGCCGATGACGGCGTAGGGCCCGATCTTGACGTCGTCGGCGATCTGCGCGCCGGGCGCAACGACAGCTGTGGGATGGATCGCCACTATTCCTTCACCTTCGCGGCACAGAGGGAAGGTCTGCGCGAGATCCCGCCCGGACCGAACTCAGCGCAGCGGGCGGATCTTTCGGAAGGTGTTCGCTTTGTCGCGAAATCCTGCGAGCCGAAAGGCGAGCTGAGCGATGAAGCGAACGCCTTCCGCGCCCGCGAGCCATTCGGCCCGGGCGGGATCTCGCGCAGACCTTCCCGACCCATCAGAAACCCATCTCGGATCCGTCGACCTCCATCGTCAGGAACTCCGCCTCGGCGGCGACCTGACCATCGACCTTGGCCTTGCCCTTCATCTTCCACAACGGGCGCCGCTTGTGGAGCAGCTCGACCTCGAGGCGGAGCTGGTCGCCCGGCACGACGCGCCGTCGGAACCGGACGTGCTCGAGCCCCGCCAGGACGACGCCGCGCCCGCGCGGCAAGCCGTCGGCCGACAAGCTGGCGAGGAGCCCGCCCGCCTGCACGAGCGCTTCGCAGATCATCACCCCCGGCATGATCGGTCGTCCCGGGAAGTGACCCGTGAAGTAGGGCTCGTTCGCGGTCACGTTCTTGACCGCGACGATCGTCGCCCCATCGGTGAACTCGAGCACCCGGTCGACCAGCAGGAACGGATAGCGGTGCGGCAGCCGCTGGGCGATGTCCGGGTATTCGAGACGCATGCCGGGCTCGGAGCGCACGCGCTACTTCTTCGGCGGCGGCGCGCCACCCTTGCGCTTGGAGTTGTACTCCGTGATGACCGCGTCGGTGATGTCGATCGTGCGCGCGTTGTACAGCACGGCGCCGGTGTTCGAGGCCTCGAGGATCAGCGTGTAGCTCTGCTTCGCGCCGTACTCGGCGATCACTTCCTGGAGATCGCGCAGGATCTCGCCGGTCATCTCGTTGTCGCGCTGCTGCAGCTCGGCCTGCGAGTCCTTGTAGGTGCGCTGGAAGTCGCGGAGCTTCTTCTGGTAGTCGCGCTCGATGTTCTTGCGCTCCTCTTCCTTCAGCACCATCCCCTTCTTCTCGACCTCGTCCTTGATCTTCTCGATGTCGGTCTTCTGCTTGTTCAGATCGGCTTGCAGCTTGTCGACCTGACCCTTGAAGTCTTCCTTCGCCCGCTTGCCCGAGTCGCACTCGTTCAGCGCGCGTTGCAGGTCGACGGTGGCGAGCTTGAACTCGTCGGCGCGCGCGAGCGGCGCGGCGAGCAGGAACGCCGAGAGCAGGAACGTGAAACGCTTCATTCGATCCTCCTGAGATTGGAAATCATCGGCCCGCGCGTCAGAGCGGGGCGCCGAACGAGAACTGGAACACGCTGCTCTTCTCGCCCTTCTTCTTGTCGAGCGGATAGCCGACTTCGATGCGCAGCGGGCCGATCGGCGACAGCCAGCGGACGCCCCATCCGGCATCGTACCGGAGGTCGTCGAGCGGCAGGCCCGCGTTGGCATCCCAGGCGTTGCCGGCGTCGACGAACAGCACGCCGCGCAAACCGAGCGAGTCGACGAGCGGGAAGATCAGCTCGTTGTTCCAGATGAACTGCGAGCTGCCGCCGACCGGTGTCGTGTCGATCACGTTGTTCTGCGGATCGAACACGGGCTCGCGCGGTCCGAGCGAGCGGGTTCGGAAGCCGCGCAGCGAATTGATGCCGCCCGGGAAGAAGCGCTCGAAGAGCGGGATCTCCTTGCCGCTGCGGCCGTCCTCGCCGAAGCCGTAGCCGAGACGCGCCCCGGTCGAGGCCACGAACGTTCCGAACGTCGGGCTCTTGTAGAACGGATAGAACCAGCGCGTGCGGCCCTCGATCACCAGGAACTTCGCGCCCGCGCCGACCCCGGCGAACTGCACCGACAGATCCTGCACCGAGCCGTCGGTCGGGTCGAACGGATGGTTCAGGGTGTTGCGCACGAGCGTCGGGATGAGGCTGCTGGTGAGCCGCTTGCCACGCTCGGTCTCGATGCTCGGCACGCGGAAGAAGCTGGAGAGGCCGGTGATGTCGGCCTGTTCGAGCTTGTACTCGAGGCCGAAGCGGACCTCGTCGAGCGAGGCGCCGATGTACGGGATGCGGCGGAAGCCGAGAGCCGTGAACGGATACAGCGCCTGGATGCTGAAGCCGGTGCCGTCACGGTCGAAGTCGTCGAACTCGGTGCGGTAGTTGAACGCCGAGAACGTCGTCGTGAAGTAACTGTTCAGCGTGTAGGGGTCGGTGTAGTCGAACGTGAAGTTGCGGTAGACCGAGCCGATGTCCGCGTTGATCGAGATGCGGTCGTCAGTACCGAACAAGTTGTTCTCGGACAGCCGGACGTTGAACAAGAAGTGGTCGGCGGTACTGAAGCCGGCGCCGGCGGTGAACGCGCCGGTCTGGGACTCCTTCACGTCGACGAGGAGGTCGATCTTGTCGGGCTGCGTCGACCGCTGCGTGGTCATGTTCACGTCTTGGAACAAGCCGAGACGCTGGACGCGCGAGCGGCTGAGCTTCAGCGCGTTGCCGCTGAACAGCTGCTGCTCCTGGACGAGCAGCTCGCGGCGGATGACCTCGTCCTTGGTCTTGGTGTTGCCCGAGATCTCGATGCGGTCGAAGTAGACCTCGGGGCCCTTGTCGATCTTGTAGGCGACCGCGACCTCTTTCTGATCGGGGTTCACGTCGGTCAGCGGCTCGACGTTGACGAACGCGTAGCCGCGGTCGCCGTAAGCCTCGGTGAGCGCCAGGATGTCCTTCCGCAGGCGGCTCGCGTGGAACACCTCGCCGGCCTTCATCTCGAGCGACTTCACGATGCGGGCTTCGTCGCCGATGACGTCGCCGGCGAGCTTCACGCTGCCGACCTTGTACTCGTCGCCCTCGTCGATGCGGATCGTGATGTCGAGGCCCTTCTCGGTGCGCTCGATCTGCGGCTCGTCGATCTTCACGTTGACGTAGCCGTTGTCGTAATAGAACGCGGTCAAGCGCTCGGTGTCGGTCTTCAGTGCCTCGCGGTCGAGGTTGCCGGCGCCGTTCACCCAGGAGAAGATCCACTCCTGCTTGGTCTGCATGAGGCTGCGGAGCATGCGGCCCGAGAACTTCTTGTTGCCCTCGAAGTTGATGTTCTGGATACGGACGATCTTGTTCTCTTCGACCACGAACGTGAGCACGATCTCGCCGTTCTCGGGCTCGGAGGTCTTGAAGGTGATCGTGGCGTCCTTGTAGCCCTTCTGGTCGTAGAGCTTCTTGGCGTCCTCGATGCCGCGGTGCACCTTCTCGACGTCGAGGAGGGTGTGCGGACGCACCTTGAGGGCGGCCTGGAGATCGTCGTTGTTGATCTTCTTGTTGCCCTCGAGCTTGACTTCTCGGACCAGGGGGCGCTCGGCGACGTGGAACGTCAGCACGTGCTTGCCGTCGGATTCGTCGACGGTGGCCTGCACGTCAGCGAAGAAGCCCATCGCGTAGATCGCGCGGATGTCCTGCTCGACCGCCGCGGGGTCGAGGGGGCGCCCGACCTGGCTCCGGATGCGCACCCGGATGGCGGACTGCTCGACGCGGCTGTTGCCGGCGATGTCGATCGAATCGACCTCGACGGCGGGGGTGGCGGGCGCCGGGGCAGCCGCCGGGGCGGCTCCCGGCTCGTCCGGAAGGCGGAGCGGCACCTGCGCCGACGCCTGGACGGCGAGCAGCAAAAAGCAGAGCGCGACGAATAGGTTGCGCTTCTCGATGCGCCTCATGAGCCCCCTAGAAATCCGTGCCTCGTACCAGATGCCCCGCAAGCTGTACAGCACGACCCGTCTTTGGACGCCCGAAATGCCGCGGACTTCACTCGGGTCCGCCGATCGACAGAACGGGCTCGAGGCGTCCTTCGTGCAGGCGCAGAATCCGGTCCATGGCGGCCGCGAGTTTCGGGTTGTGCGTGACGACGATGAGCGCTGCTCCGCGCTCGCGGTTCAGCTCGATCAGCAGCCGCTGGACCTCTTCACCGGTCGCGGGGTCGAGGTTGCCGGTCGGCTCGTCGGCGAGGATCGCCTTCGGCGACATGACCATGGCCCGGGCGACCGACACGCGCTGCTGCTCGCCGCCGGAAAGCTCTCCCGGTTTGTGGCCGAGTCGGTCCGACAGCCCGACCCGCTCGAGGATCGCGCGCGCCTGGGCGGCCGCCTGCTCCCACGCGAGGCCGCCGATCAGCAGCGGCATCATCACGTTCTCCTCGGCGGAGAGGTCGGCCATCAGGTGGTGGAACTGGAACACGAAGCCGATGTCGCGATTGCGGAACGCGGCGAGGGCCCGCGGCGCGAGCTTGTGGATCTCGTCGGCTCCGTAACGGACGACGCCCGAGGTCGGCGCGTCGAGCGCGCCGAGCAGGTGGAGGAGCGTCGACTTGCCGACGCCGGACTCGCCGACGATCGCGATCTTCTCGCCCGGCATGACCTCGAGATGCACTCCTTCGAGGACCCGCACCATGCGGCCGGCCTCGGTGTAATGCCTTACCAGCCCGTCCAACCCAATCGACCGCCCCCCGGGGTCCCACCCCGGCCTCCCCCCACCCCCCCCACCCACACGGGGGGCACACGCCGGGCCGCCCCAGCGGGGCGGAAAC
>JACXTT010006796.1_pt1 | contig 16266 bp, 19 predicted proteins | sample 9270951 | NCBI WGS metagenome assembly JACXTT01 (sample SAMN15532306, study PRJNA645909) | rock metagenome | isolation source: weathered quartz diorite | place: Puerto Rico | collected 2017-06-21 | reverse complement strand
GAGATGAAAAAACAACTGGGATTGACACCTGCCCAGTGGAAGGTTATCCTTGTGCTAAATATCATGGATGGGCTAACTCAGAAAGAAATAGCAGAAAAAATTAGTATTGATGGAAGTACACTAGTACCTGTATTGGATAAGATGGAACAAGAGGGGCTCGTTCAGAGAAAAACAGACCCGCAAGACAGGAGAAATAATAGAATATTTTTAACAGACAAATCCGAGTCCACTGTTGACTCTATCATAGGAATTGTTTTTCAGTTGCGCAAAATAATCTATGCAGGAATATCAGAGTCTGAAATCAATTCTACAAAAAATGTTATCAGATCTATTTTGCAAAACGTAGATACAGCCATGAACAACTTGAAACCCTTGCAAAAGGATAGGTAATATGATCAAAAAAGAATGTCTTGTTGTTTTGCTTCTTTTTCCAATATCTCTTGCTTATGCGGAACCAGCAACACCTGGAACTATATTGACTTTTTATATTTCTGATTCAAATTTATCCACTGCTCATCGCGCTGTCATGACAATACCAACATCAGGCCTTGTTGATTTTACAATAAATGGTGTTCCTGTATCTGGACCTGGTGAAATGATTGAGACTGGAATAGATACTGGAGTCTTTCAAATCCAACTTACTTTACCAGACTCTGTAAATGGAAAGCCATTACAAAATGGTGATGTTGTATTGATGACATATCACCAAAAAGCTGACTATTCTGGACATCCTACTGATGTGACCCAATCAAAAGTTCTCTCAAGTGCCCCTTCAAGTCCGGTATCTAGCACATCGTCAAATGTTAGAATAGGTCAATATTTCAAATTACATCTGTATGCCCCTAACTTTAATCTGGATTCATTTAGACCTGATGATATACCACTTGACATGATTGAAGTGCGTATGGGAGGTGCTCAAACAACCCTTGCAGACAGTGCATTTCAGGTAAATCCGTACACTTTGAGGGAGACTGGACCAAATACTGATACCTTTGAGGTTACTGTCAAGATACCAAAAACAATTGCCGGATTTCCAGTGGAGATGGGCTCTACCTTGGAATTTAGGTTCAAAGATCCGTCTATGCCTTCTAGTGTGTTTGTGACAGTTGGGGGCACTGCGTCCAGCCCTAACTATGGCTCAAGTTCTGGCTCTGTACATAGGTATACAACTCCTCCTTCTCTGACTTTTTATTCTACAAATTCTGTTGGGGTCAAGGTAAACTATACAAACTCTGCATTATTGTCTAGCTTGCAGTCTCCAGTATGCAGTCCTCCATCTGGTTCGTTTTTTATGACCGGTACATCAACAGTTATCTGTGCTGCCAAGGATGAAAATGGAAACTCTGTGGTAAAAACATTTACTGTAAACGTAGTTCCAAGCCAGAACAAGATTCCGTCATGGGTCAAAAAAACAATAGGGGCTTGGTGCAAGGGTAATACAACTGATAACCAATTGTCTTCAAGTTTGCAATACCTTGTCTTACGTGGAATTATAACTGTGCAAGGAGATTCTAATCTAGGCAAGACTCCTGATAATGCAACACTATGTTTGTGGTCTGGCAACAAGGTATCAGACCAAGATGTGGCAAACTCTCTTTATTTGTTGTCTAGGTAACAATTTAATTCAAGATGTATCCCATACTGTCTTGTGAAGGCTACATTTGGAGCGGGATGTTTTTGGTGCATAGAACATGTCTTTAGGAAAAAGGGAATAACATCTACAAGTGTTGGTTACATGGGTGGTAAGACAAAAAATCCAACATATGAAGATGTGTGCACTGATACAACTGGACATGTTGAAGTTGTCCAGGTAGAGTATGACCCGTCTCAAATAACGTATGGTGAAATTTTAGATATATTTTGGAGCAACCATGATCCTACTACATTGAACAGGCAAGGTCCAGATGTTGGAACGCAATACAGGTCTGCCATTTTTTATCACTCTCAAGAGCAGGAAAAAGATGCAAAAATCTCAAAAGATGATCTGGAAAAATCAGGAAGATACTCAAAAAAGATTGTTACTGAGATAACACCTGCAAAAGAATTCTACAAGGCTGAAGAGTATCACCAGCAATACTATGAAAAATGTGGAATTGTATAAAAGGCAAATAATCTGACACTTGATCTGTTTTATATCTAGCAGAAGAGTTGGTCAATAATTGAATTCAAAGGAAATTCTAAGACTGGTATTCTTTTTTGGATTGATTGGCCTTGGGGCATTCATATTTTTGAGTCTTGACCTTGCACATCGCAAAAGAGACATGTATCTACTGTTTGCCTTGTCTATTGTCTTTTTCATATCTGGCTGGGTTGGACTCTTTCGTTACTCTAGATTTTGGAATATGCTGGAATAATTGTATGAAATATCTTGTTTTTGTGAAAGAATATTTGTTAAATATAGTAATACAATATTTTTTGACATAAATTCTTAAATAATTTAAAATTATAATATAGTTGTGATCGTAAAGTCACTTTCAATGGCTTGACGATGCGTGGTCCCGCAGGAATCTTTCAAGAATGCACGCAATGGCGTTGATTCCAAAGGAGGTAATCTCCAAGCGTCCTGCACTAGAGGGCCACGCCACTATCTATTCTTCTTTGGCCACATCTTTTTTTGAAATATTATGATTGCAACCAAGATGCCACCTGCGCCTGCAAGACCTGCTATTATCAGATATGTAAACAAGTTCATGTAAAAGTTGAGCACTCCTACATTGAATGCGTATGACAATATTCCGCCATTTTTGAAATCTACAAGATCAACTCTTATCACATGATTTCCTGATTCTTTGAATGTATAGTCCAAGTCCCATTTGCCAGAACTATGGTCAGCAGGCGGAAATGAACTGATGATATCATCGTTATAGTAAATTTTCACTCCCATTCTGAAATTGTCTATTGGTTCTTCATTTTTGTCAAGAACAAGAAAATGAATGGTAGTGACTTTGCCAATCTCTGGTACAGGAGGTGTTGTCTCTATCTTTACTTCGTAATCTCCAATTCGTGTAGAATCTGTACTAAATGGAGGGTGATTTACTTCGTATACCCCAAGGACTACAAAAAACCCCAAATATATTGGAAGAAAAAGATAGAATCGCTTTTTCACAGTCTAACTAGGGAACGTTTTACTATATTACATTGCCTGTACTTGTCAAAATGAGCAAGTATTTTTGCAGTAAAATCTTCGAGAGACTAATAAACAAAGATGTAACCTTTGGTAGCTAGTCTATGATATCTAAAAAAATTTTAGCAGTGATTATTGCTGTAATAGTTTCTTTGGTGTATCTAGCTGCAAGCATGGAAAATAACACTCCTCGTGGTGACATGATTGTCTCAATTAACAAAGATCCTTACATCTTGGAATATTCCTTGCCTCCAAATTCTGCACCAAATGGCCTTGTTGTAGATGAAAATGGTCTGGCTTGGGTATCCACAAAAAACGCCCTTCTTTTTAGTGTAAACCCATCTGATGGTTTAGTCCAAAGTCACAAAATCCAATCTAGCATACCATATGAGAACACAAATGCTACCATGGTTTGGGCCATGTTAAAAAATAACGGTAAGATATGGTTCTCGCCATATGGTGGTCAAGCAATATGGAGTTTTGATCCTGTACAAAATGTATTTGATACTGTCAAGCCAAGTACTGGGACACCATTTCAGATGAAGGCATCAGATGGGAAAATTTGGTTTACTACCTTGCGTGGAAATTCTGTGGGGGTCATTGATGGTATGCACAATGGCACATACCATGTGTCTGAATTTAGTGTTAGAAACAATACTGGTCCTGCTGGCATATTCTTAGACAAAAATTCTCTATGGATAGCAGATGTCGTCTCACAAAACATAGCACAATATGCAATTAATCAACAAGGAAATACTGTACAAAACATATCCCTTGTTAGAACAATTCCTCAAAACAACTCGTCATTGTTTTCTTCTCCAACTGATCTACACGTCTACAAAGATGTGATATGGCTCACTGAACATGGAACAAGTTTTCTTGCAAGATATGACATCGATAACGGAACCATTACAAGATATCCTACATCTCAGAATACATTTCACACAACCACACTTCCATTTTGGATTCGCGCAACGCAGGAACCAAATGTCTTGTGGTTTAACGAACACCAGGGAAACAAGATTGGGCGTTTTGATTTATCAAACAAAACCTTGACTGAATATTCTATCCAGTCACTGCCACATGATGGGTACCTTACATATCCATTAAATATTTCACAAGACCCACGTGATGAAAAAATTTTGTGGTTCTCTGAATGGAATACAGATAAAATTGGAATGATAAACGGACATGTTCCAATATCATTTACAATCCACCTTGATGATACTCGTATCATATTACATCAAGACAAGAGTGTTGTTGTGAATATGGATATTCCATCAAATGAACACCCAGAGACTATATTCTTGAATGCATCAAGCACAATAACTCCTACTGCGGAGCTTGGAAACTTGGATGTCAAATTTTCATCAAATATGGTAAATACCTCTCATGATAATGACATCAAGATCTCAATTCTTGATAATGGTGTCTTGCCTGGAAACTATACTCTGGGATTGAGTGCCTCAAATGGGCTTGTAACCAATACCAAGTTTATCGACCTGACCATATCTGACAAGTAATGGATGTTGTTATTTTTCAAAAAACTGGCTAGTCACTATGCGGTATTCTAGGGCATATTGTTTGATCTCGGAGAATCGAAATTCGTCTATTATAAAGTGAATATAGTCTTCCTTGTAATGCGGTAGCGGAGCCATCTTTTTTGTTGCCTTGTCCTCATAGTATTCAATATCTGGTCCTTTTCCAAGTAGATTTGTACACATTTCCTTTAATTGGTTTGTAGTAAATTTGTCAAGAAGAAAATATTTGCTTGATAGTTCCTTGTAAAATATTTTCTCTGCATCATCTATCTCTTTTTTTATCTTGACAACTTCGGATCTTCTATGTTCTTCCTCGTCTGATTTTTTGTCTACTCCTGAATGCATTTTATTTTAAAATGTTTTTCCCCAAAATATATACCATGAAATTTTTAAAATCAGATGTACTGTTTGGTTATGAACAATAATCTAGTTTTACTCTGTCATTATTTGCATCAATACAGACCTGCTTTACCTCTTGACTGTTCAAAAACCCTGTAGTATATCCATGAAAATCTGGAATCTCTGAATAGATTCGTGTCATGTTTCCGACAAATATGATTGTCTTGTATTCTGTCAACGCATAGACCTGTACCATTGATCCCAGTATCAACGATGACAAGAAAAACAATACAAGATAATTTTTTGTCATTGTAAAATAATATGGATGAAATTATACAAAACATGTTGCCTTGACAACTTTGCACCTAATCAGAAAATTATCTAGATAATCAAGACGGCGATCATTTTTTGATCGATCTAATGGTCTTGTAGGATCATACTGTAAGATCTTTTACCCTTCAAGTCACGGTATTTGTGTAATTGGTTATATATGGCACCTCTTTATAACCTATTTAAATGCCGCAAACAAAACCGATTGTGGACATCGTAAACGTAGTCGCATCTGCTTCCGTAGACCAAAAAATTGATCTTGTGGCAATTACAAAGGAATTTCCAGATGTTGAATATCATCCTGAACAGTTTCCAGGTCTGGTCTTTAGATTAAAATCTCCAAAGACTGCAACGTTGATCTTCAGCTCAGGTAAAATGGTTTGTACTGGATCAAAATCTGAAGAGGCTGCAGTAAATGCAGTAAATACCGTGGTACAAAGACTCCGCAAAGGCAAAATAAAGATAAAAAAGAATCCGGAAATTACAATCCAAAACATTGTGGCTTCTGTTAGTCTTGGTGGAAAAGTACACTTGGAAAAAGCTGCACGAAGTCTTCCAAGAAGTATGTACGAGCCTGAACAGTTTCCTGGTCTGATACATAGAATGCTTGACCCACGCTCTGTTGTTCTTATATTTGCCTCTGGAAAACTGGTATGCACTGGAACAAAGAAAGAGGCCGAGGTCTACCGAGCTGTACACAATCTTCACACATTGCTAGAAGAAAAGAAATTGATGGAATACGAATAATCGTAAAACCATTTTCTAAATTTTTATATTAAAATTATTACTGTGTTTCTTTAATTCGTCTTCTCTGTATTGCACTTCCTCCGAATGATATTGCAAGATTGATTCCTAGTGATATCACTGCAATGTATAGAGGGCCAAGCGCGGTCTTTAGTAGTGACGATGTGAGTTGACCAAAATTATTTGCCATCTCTATCATCAGTATGCCGGATATGATGCCTACCGCAAGTCCTATGATGAGAGGAATCCTCTGAAGTGATTTTGTATATAATCCAAAAAAGACTGCGGGCAATATCTGTACAATGAGTATGCCCCCAAGAAGCTGTAATGATATTGCATATGTGGCAGGAACTGAAAACACAAAACCAAGCGCAACAAACTTGAATATGGTTGAGGAGATCTTGGTTATCTTTATCTCTGATTTGTCAGACAAGTTTGGTTTTATTTCTTTGAGTATGTTTCTTGTCAAAAGATTTGCCTGGGCCATTGCCATTATTGCTGCAGGCACAAGTCCACCTATGAAGATCCCAAGCAATGCAACACCTGAAAACCAACTTGGAAGAGAATACAAAATCAACGATGGTACCACAAGTATGCCTCGTGAGCTCTCTGGAAAACTAGACAAGAAATTCATGGCACCAGGTACTGCATATACCAATATGCCCATCAATGCAAGTATTGCAAGCCCCACTCCGTATAGTGGCAAGAGTGCGGTACTGCTGCGAAGCTTTTGGGCACTTTGTGCACTCAAAACTCCGTTTATCGCATGGGGATATAGGTACAACGCAAGTGCACTGCCTAAAATTAGCGTGGCATACGCAGGAACTAGATTTTCTGGAAGTGTAACATAACTACTGCTAGCTGCCTTGAACGCATTTCCAAATCCTCCTATGGTTATTGGAACTATGACAATTACTGCAACTACCGTTATCCAGACAAGTATGTCCTTGAAGATGGCAGTAAGCGTTGCACCTCGCAATCCACTGGTATACGTAAATGCCGCTAAAATTATGAAAGCAATCAAGAGTGATATTTCTTGGACTATTTGTGAGTTGGCATATCCTGCAAGCATTACAGTAAGAACTGACTGCATGCCGACTATTTGGAGTGCTATGTATGGTAGCTCTGCAACAATTCCTGTAATTGCAATCATTATTGCAAGTGTCCTGCTGTTGAATCTGTCTTTGACAAAGTCTGATGCAGTAATGTATCCTTTCTCTCTTGATAAAGTCCAAAGTCTTGGCATTGTAACAAGTGCTACGGCAAAGGTGAGCATTACATATGGAATTGCAAAAAAGTATAATGATCCTTTTGCAAAGACCCCTGATGGGATTGCAACAAAACTATATGCTGTATACAGGTCTGCACCAATTAAAAAAAAGACAAGGGCTGTACCAAGTTTTCTTCCTGCAAGTGACCATTCATGAACATGATTTAGGTCGCCTCTTCTCCAATATTTTCCGTAAAATCCAAGTCCAATAAATACGATAAATAATGCTACAAATACAATTACAATATCTGGGCTTATCATGGTTTTCTCTCCGCTATCTTGGAGTATGCAAAATAAAATCCAGTACATGCAAAGAGCCAAACTGTTTGGAACCAGTAAAAAAATGGTAGCTCAAATAGTTCAGGTGTATCCCTGTTGTATATGGGGACTCCTAAATTTACAAATGAAGGTATCAAAATGAGCAACCCTAGTGTAACGTATTTTGTCCTAGTTGACATATTGCTCTTGAACTAGATGGTAAAAATATAAGCATTCAGAATTATTCTAATACGACAGTCACTATATTGTACCGTGGAAGACGAGCCGTCTGTATCATTTTGCAGGGAACTTGTAAAGGCATATGATTGTTCTAATCTGGCAAGGCCTGTTTACGTTATCCAAGAGCACCATGCCACAAAACTACACTGGGATATGCGACTTGAGGTGGATGATGTCCTGAAAAGCTGGGCACTGCCAAAGGAACCACCTCAAAAAATAGGTGAAAAAAGGCTTGCAATCTCGGTTGATGACCATCCTGTGGAATATGCCACATTTGAGGGTGAGATACCTCCTGGAAACTATGGTGCAGGAAAGGTCAGGATATGGGACAAGGGCACTTTTGATATGATAGAATCTGTGGATAAAAAAATAATTGTGGATATACATGGTTCTAGGCTGAAAGGTAAATACTGTCTTGTACACTTTGAGCCGCAAGAAAAGAATTGGTTGTTTTTTAAAATGAAATATGATCTCAAATAGATTTTTCTTTCTTTCCGATTGCAATTAGGAACATCGTTTCCTTGTTTTGCGCATGTGGCGAAAAAAAATTTGTTACAAGGTCATCATAAAAGGTCAGTCCTGTTGCTCCAAGTCCAAGGCAATATGATGCAAGATACATCTTGCCTGCTATTGTTGCAGCATCAAGTTGCGCAATTCGATATCCTCGATTTCCAAAGTGTTTCAATATATTGTCTAGGTTTATCATGAAAAAGATTGTAACACTTGCGTCATAGGGCAAGTCTTGATCAAGGCCTAGGTTTCCTGACGCGTTTCTAAAATTTCCACTTCGTAATTGTTCCAGTGAATTTTTTTCTCGTACATAATAATATGAACCGGGTTCTAGTCCGTCTACAGAATTTGCTATGATGTAAACCTCTGAGAGAAACTCTTCTTTTAAAGAAAAATCAGTATTGGTACCAGATGTTGATTTATCCAGTATGGTTGAGAGTTGTTCTAGTGTGATTGGTTCTAGCGAAAACTTGCGTGTAGAGCCTCGCTTTATGATTGTCTTCTCTAATGGTTCATCTGAATGAATACTTTTTGTAAGAGAAATTAATTTGTCAGAATATTTTTTCTCTACCGTGATTGGCCTTCTCCATTTTGTAACTTCGTCTGTTGTCAAAAGGCAAGACGCGTCATGCATTGCATTGATTTCTGGATATTCTATATCATAATCTGATGGTGTGGAATCTGGTATGGTTCTCGAGAGTGCGGACACAAGTGGCATCTTGTTATCAGTTTTGCCAAGAGATAGGATGAGAATTGGGGCTTCTACCCGCGTATCCAATCCTAGTAGATTTGCAATCTCTGAATCTATAAAACCTGTAATTACCTTGGATGGAATCTTGTGAGATGAGGATATTGCAAGTGTGTTTGCCAATATGGTTCCGCTGTCCCAAAATGTGTGCCTGTACGCACGTGATTGGTATTTGATAGAGTTTCTTGAAAATACATCAGTAAAGATAAGAGTTATTGGGGCTTGGCTCACTGATGATTCACTTCCAGTTGCATTTGTGATAAAACCTCTAAAGTCTCCTTGTCTTATTGTATCAAGTCTCATGTTCTTTGGATCAAAATGATATGCTCCAGCATCTAGTCCTGGAATGTTATCGCATACTATGTATGTCTCAATATGGTATAGTGCTCCGGTGCAAGAGGCTGCACGAAAATCTATATCGCCTAGTCCTTCAAAATGTAGTTTTTTTGTAATGCCTGATGAAAAATACAATATTCTTGTCAGAGTTTTAAGATCAGAGATTGTATCATCAAAACTTTCTTGTGTTGATATTGCATCAAGTGTCAACGTTCCTTTTGGGTTTTTGTCTAGTTCAAGTTCTATACTTGGGGCATTTTTGTAAATTTTGTATGGCGTGGGCCTGTGAGATGCATGATATACATGAAACCTGTTGAGCAACATGCCATTTGGATGCTTGGTACCATTGTGATAGTGCCATGTCGCTTCGGTATCATGATTTTTCACAAATGTTGTAGATGACATACCGGTTGTTAATGTATCGCAAACCAAGCAGAAGATTTTTACTAGTTGTTTTTTTCAAAACAAATTGTGGAAAACGAGAATATACTAGCAAACATGACTAGAATGAGCAATCTTACGGGAATACTCTCTGTGGAAGAAAAGTCCTATCAGATTCAGAGTATCTTTATTGCCAAATCTACAATTCCGGTACGCAAACCCACTACTAGAGGTGGAGTGTATTTTACAGATACAACTGCATACAAAGTAAAGGCTACAACATACGATCTATCTATCATACCCCAGATGCCAAGGCTCATGCTTGGACCAAATACAGATTTTGTACCTATATTGCTTAAAACCGCGGTTTCAGTCAATGACAAAGAAAATCATGTTACACTTGTCACTCATCTTACAAATGCGGTAAACACCAAGGAAAAAGTGGAACTAAACCTCATAGTTGACAAGATTGAGTTGAAATGATTCCACCGGGTGTGATTAGTATATTATGCCATTCTTTCATAGTACGTTCATGAAACTTGCTGTTATGGTGTCATGTCTTGTAATGTTATCTGGAATTGGGTCAAGCTTTGCCCAAGTCCAGTCTCCTGGATTTACTATTCCTTTGATAATAAGCAACGTATCGTATGATTCCGAGCAACCTCATGTTCTAGTCACAAATGACGGAGTGTTTGCAATATGGACTGCAAACCATAATGGAAAATCTGATGTAATCTTTTCACAAAGTACAGACGGTGGAAGTACATTTAGCAATCCAATTAATCTGTCAGAATCTACATCTGGTCAGTCAATTTATCCTCAACTTGCAGAAAATAACAACCACGTCTATGTTGTTTGGCAATCCTCACTTTCTGGCACTTCGACAATTTTGATGACAAAGAGTCTTGATGGCGGTAAAATTTTTGGAAAACCTGTCATGATAAGTGATGACACAAAACTTTCTGCATTTCCCCAAACTGCTGTTTCTGGAAATAATGTATATTCTTCATGGATGGAAAAATCTGAAGACAATTCAACAAATGTTGTATTTACAAAAAGTGCAGACCAGGGAGGTTCTTTTGAATCTCCTGTGTATCTTACGCATGGAGTACGAAATTCGGGAATTCCAAAAATATTTGCTGATGCACAACAAGTGTTTCTTACATGGGAAGACAACAACAAGGGTAACTTTGAGGTCTTTTTGAGCAAGAGCAGCAACTCTGGAAACTCTTTTGACTCTCCTGTTAACATTAGCACAAGCTCTGGAGAATCTGGAACCCCTCAAGCGTTGGTGTATCAAAATAACATCTATGAAATATGGATGGACAATACATCCGGAAATTATGATATAATGTTTACAAAAAGTACTGATGGCGGAAAAACCTTCTCAAAACCCATTGATGTTAGCAATCTCAAAGGTGACTCTGGATATCCACAACTTGCTGTATGGAAAAATGATGTCTATGTGGTATGGACTCAGACCATGAAGGGAATAAACTATGATATCTTTTTTGCAAAAAGCAGTGACAATGGTAATTCCTTTGGCAAGCCAATTAATCTAAGCAATGATTTCGGACCATCTGGATGGCCCAAGATCTCCTCTGATGGTACTGTCTATGTAAGTTGGGTTGACAGCACTCCTGGAAAATTTGACATATTTATCACAAAGAGCAACGATGGAGGGACAACATTTCAAGATCCTACAAACCTGAGCAGCAGTAAAAGCGAGTCATATGAACATGAAATGACTGTAATGAATAATGCAGTATACATGATGTGGCAAGAAGGCTCACAAGGCAACTATTCTGTAGTATTTTCAAAGAGCACAACTTTTGTTCCAGAATTTGGACCGTTTGCCTCTGTTGCGTTCTTGGCAGCACTTGCTGGAATAACTGTTGTATCTCTTAGGTCTGGCATAAAACTAAACATCCGATAGTTTTCTGTGAACCGTACTAATTTAAAAACCAGTATAAACAATTTCATAATTGTGAAATTTGACATGAAAGAATCTACTATGGCAATAATAGCTGCCTTGATTATAGGCAGTTTCCTACTCTATCAGGATTTTACAGAAATAGCGCCCTTGGACATCTTTAGCTTTTCAGGATTCTTTTGGACAGGCATTGCTCTTATAGTGGGGTCTATAATCGCATTTGTTATTACTCTAATACGAAAAAACAATGTAAGAAAATCTAGTCCAGCAACCTAAGTATTAATTTCAAAGAATATAGTTTTAATTTTTATAAAGAAAATTATGTGATTTCTAATAGTTCAACAAGACCACATTTTGTGTTTCTTGTATTCAAATCTACAAATGCTATGCGTCTATTGTCAAAACCCTCGACTGGATTGACTAGAACTGTTGCACCTTTTCTTTCTAATGTTTTCATCTCGGATTCTATGTCTTTTACCTCAAAACATAGGTGATGGATTCCGCCTCCCATTTTGGCAAACTCGCTTATTGCAGAATCTGGAGAGGCTGGCTCTATTAGTTCTATGAATGGCTCTCCAGCCTTTAAGAGGCAAATGTTGACTTTTTGGCTCTCAACTGGCAATATCGCACTTCTAGTCTCAAAACTAAGATAGTTTCCAAGCTCACCTAAAGACTGGTTTATGCTCTTTACTACTATGCCAATATGGTGCAGTTTCATCACAAATCTTGGTTTTTTCACGTACTATAATCTAATTCATGTTAATTTTATATTGATAATGCCATCAAGCTAAATACGTGCTGGAAAAACTAGTAAAAGAATCAAAGGCACTTGAGAAGGCCATTGCGGGAGAGGAACTGACATTTGATGATGGCATGGAATTGATGTCTTATGATAATTTGTACATGCTTGGCGCTGCAGCAGACTTGATACGCCAGAAAAAAATCGGACAAACGGTAACATTTGCTGCATCATACTACATGAACTATACAAACATCTGTGCTGCAAGCTGCCAAATGTGTGCATTTTACAGAAAAGGAGATGAATCTGATGCATATACGCTCTCTGCAAAAGATATCGAAACAAGAGTTGCAATGGCAAAAGACATGGGTGCAACAGAAGTTCACATTGTTGGAGGTTTTCATCCTGAACTTCCACTGGAATATTATGAAGATATGTTCAGGACAATAAAAAAAAGCCATCCTGAACTAAACATCAAGGCACTCACTGCGGCTGAAGTTTTTTTCATATCGCGGCTGACAAAAAATTCTGTCAAAGAGGTATTGACAAGGCTCAAGACTGCAGGACTTGATACAATGCCAGGTGGGGGTGCAGAGCTATTTCATCCTGATATACGAAATAAAATAGTTCGTGGCAAGTGTTCCGGGCAGGAGTGGCTTGACACAATTGAACAGGCACATAATCTTGGGATAAAAAGCAACGCAACAATGCTCTTTGGGCATATTGAAAAACCAGAGCATATTGTTGATCATTTGATAAAACTACGCGAAGTGCAAAAAAGGACCAAGGGGTTCATAACGCTAATTCCTCTCAAGTTTAGTCTTGACAATACGGAACTTGAAAAGAAGGGCCTTGTAACATCTGAGAGTCCATCTACATATGACTTGAGAATAACTGCCGTATCACGATTGATGCTTGCAAACCAACTTGACAACATCTCTGTATATTGGGTAGCACTGGGAAAAAAACTTGCACAAGTTGCCTTGACATATGGAGGAAATGACTTGGTGGGAACTGCCTTTTCTGAGGAAATTTATCGAGCAGCTGGCAAGGGGACAAACTCTTCAATTATAGAACTTGCTAACATGATAAAAGAAATTGGAAGGGAACCTGCACAGCGAGATACATTCTTTAAAATTCTTAACAAATTCTAGACAAAAAAACATGCTAGTTGTGATGTTAGCTAGTGGTACTGTTTAGGATCAATGCATAGAATCCTTTATCAATATACGGTACAACATGTAAGATTAAATGAGTATTTCATTATTGTTACTTGTTCCACTCCTTCTAGTTTCACAAACGACATCCTCTGGTGAATCTCTCCCACACTGGATAAAAAATAACGCCAAATTGTGGCACGATGGAGTAATCTCAGACGATGAATTTGTAAATACAATAAAATATCTTGTAGAAAACAAGATAATTCCAATAAAATTTGTAACATATGACAAGATCAAGACAACAATTCCTCCATCCCTGAAAGATATTGCATATCACTGGAGTATTGGTAAAATATCTGACAAGGACTTTGTTGGCACTATACGCGTATTGATAAAATCAGGGGCAATTGAATTGAGTCCGAAATTTGAATCCCAGATGCGCCAAGAATTGAAAACCTTGGTTGGCAATGATACTGCCAGGTCAATAGTTATTGTTCCTGTGCTTACAGCAAGTGCGTATGCGGAGCATGGATTTTATTGGTACTACCGGGGGGAGTGTGACCAGAAGTGTCTGACTGTCAAGATACGTGACGATGTTCCATCAATGATGAGTAGCAAAAATACTGTGGTTGTGCTAAAAACACTTGGGTATAATACCATAACTGATGTTGATATAGACAAAAATCCTGAGGTACTACAAAAATATGGCAAAGTTATAGTGCTTCACAATGAATACGTCACTCAAAGAGAGTTTGCTGCAATAACAAGTCATCCCCATGTATTGTATTTGTATCCCAATTCACTTTATGCCAAGGTGAAAATAGATTATTCTAATGATACTCTAACACTTGTTCGAGGCCATGGATATCCTGATAAAAATATACGAAATGGATTTGATTGGAAACATGATAATTCACTATATGAATATGATAGAGAGTGTGCCAACTGGAATTTCACTAGAATAAAAAATGGCATGATGTTAAATTGCTATCCGGAAGCAAGAATCAACTATGATGTATTCCTGTTACAAACAATAGCAGGTTTTTAGACTATCAATCGATATTTGATTTGGATAACGATTCTATCTTACCACGATATTTTTCCTTGTATGACGCTCTGTCTCTGTCACAAGAAGTTCTTTGTTGTTAAAAAGATGGTCCCCACCAAGCAAGAGAAAAAAATGAATCTTTATCTTTTATTATGTTTGTGCAGGCTTTTGCGTAACTGGTTTTCCTTCTCCGCCTTTTTTCTTGCGCCTCAGACCTATGCTGATTAATAAAATGAAAAAACCAAGACCTCCTACAAGTCCTGCTATGTTGCCCATTCCTACATTGATTACTTCAGCCTGAGCCAATGCCGCCTTTTCATCATCTGACATGTCTGCTTTGCCAGTTGGAACATTTTGATTCAGATATGCATAAGATGAAAATCCTATTACAACCATTGCAAGACCAAGTGCAAATACTCGTTTGTCCATTGGATAAATTTTGGTGATATCCTAGATAACTTAAGCTATGCGCAGATCAAACTCTGGAACAAAACCCTTCTCTATTCCCAACTGGAAAAGATTTCTGATTGCCTGCTCTCCAAGTACTCCCATGTCTATTGTGACATCGTTGACGTACATGCGAACAAATCTGTCAATTGTCTCCTTTGCTTGTCCTCTACCATACTGCATGGAATAATCAAGGGCCTCATTTGGCCTTGCCATGCCGTATATTATTGATTCACGGAAAAACTCGTCAAACTTTTTGATTATGTCAATCCCAAAATGATTGCTCATTACATTGACACCAAGCGGAACTGGCAATCCGCCGGTACTGTCTCTCCACCACGAGCCAATGTCAAATAGTTTTGTGAGGTTTTTCTGATCATATGTTATCTGGCCTTCATGTATGACCAGTCCTGCATCTGCCTTGCCACTTGCTACTGCATCTGGGATATCGCTAAACTTCATTTCTATATACTCGAATTTTCCAATCATTAATTCTAAAAGAAGAAATGCTGATGTGAGCTTGCCAGGTATTGCAATTTTTGATCTGCGTAACTTTTCAATATCCAAATTCTGTTTTGCAACAATGATTGGTCCATATCCTTTGCCAAAACTTCCTCCACTTCGAAGTATGGTGTAATCTTTTAGATATGCACATGCGTGTGCAGAGACTGCAGTAACGTCAAGCTCATGCTTGAGTGATCTTTTGTTCAATGTCTCAATATCTTCTACAACATGCTTGACTGTAAAATGGGGCGATGTGACCTTGCCTGTTAGCATTCCATAAAACATGAATGCATCATCGGCATCTGGGGTGTGACCTATTGTGATTTCCACAAGGGCCAACTCTATACCCTATTATAAAAATCAAATTTCCAAAATCTCAGTCAAGGCGACTGATAAAGATTCTGTACATTTCTTTAAATAATGTACCAATCAAAACAAATCCGATGAAAAACTACATTGCTTTTGTACTTGCAGCGTCTCTTGTATCTGGCATTGTCATGATTCCATCATATGCGGATACGACTCCGATGTCAAAACTGGATCTGACAAAGAACCTCAAGGTTCCTCCGCCAAATCCGTACTCTCATGACCACAAGACAAATGTTCACTTTGAT
>JACXTT010006795.1_pt1 | contig 16266 bp, 14 predicted proteins | sample 9270951 | NCBI WGS metagenome assembly JACXTT01 (sample SAMN15532306, study PRJNA645909) | rock metagenome | isolation source: weathered quartz diorite | place: Puerto Rico | collected 2017-06-21 | reverse complement strand
CTCGACGTGCTGGACGCGTCCGACGGCGGCGAGTAAGGACGGCAAGGGAGGTCACCGTGAAGAGGACGTTGCGCGTCATGCTGCTCGGCGGGCTCACGTGCGGTCTCGGAGCCTGCGTGGTCACTGCGCCGGTCGCCGAGCCCGTGTACGAGCCGCCCGCCGTGGTGGCGGAGCCTCCAGTGTCGGTGTGGTTGTGGACCCCGTGGCCGCACTACGAGGTGGAGCACCGCTACGTGATCGAGAACGATCGTGTGATCATCCACGATCGCCATTACACGCCCTTCTACCGCAATACGCACCGGTACATCAGGAAGGACGAGGGAAGACACCGGGGCTGGTACAAGCACGAGGATTAGCGCGGCGGGCTGCTCGAGGTGTTCCGGCCCGGGCGGCGACCCGCCGGGGCGGAGGGAGTGACGATCAGCGTCGCCGGTAGGCGACCGGGCAAGGATCGGCCGCCCGCGCCACCCCGCCGATCTGCTCCGCGTGCGGCCGGACGGTCGTGAACCGCGGCTCCAGCTCGAACGCATCGAGGAGCCGCCGGACCGTGCGGACGATCGCGGAGAGCGAGAAGCGCTGCGCCGGACAGGTGTGGCGGCCGTGGCCGAAGGTAGCGACCAGCTCCTTCGCCGGGAGCGCCGATTCCTCACGGAGCTTCCGCCCAGCCCACCTCTCCGGATCGTAGCGCTCGAGCCCGGGCGCCGCGCTCGCGTTCGTCAGCGGGAGCATCGTCGCGAGCACGACGTCGGGGTCGCAGCGATAGGTCCGCCTCCCGTCGTCGAGCTCGACCGTCGTCAGCGCGGCGCGCATCATTATCGAGCGCTGCGCGAGCCGGATCGATTCCTGGGCGCAGCCCTGGAGGAAGGCGTCGTCCCCGGATCGGACGCGCGCCAGCACGTCGGCGCGAAGCAGCACGTCGGCGAGGGTCCAGCCCATCGCCGCGAAGAGGTTCGACATCGACGCGAGATGGAGGAGGACGACGTCGCCCGCGATGCCGCGCGTGCGTTCGGGCTCCGGCGCGTCGGCCCAGCGGTTCGTGATCGTGGCGAGGAAATCGTTCGCCCGGCCGCGCGTTGCGAGGACGTCCGCGAGGACGGCCTCGATGCGCGCGAGCGCGGCCTGCTCCTCGCGTTTGCCTCCCGCGGCGACGCGCGCCATGTCGGTCGGGCGGACGAAGGCGTCGGCGCCGTCCAGCCGGTCGAGGTCGGCGATGAGCGCGTCGAGACGCGGCGGTGTCGACGACTCCTCGCCCGCCCAGCTCGCGAGCCCGAGGCGATGTCCGAGGCGGCGCGTCCACGCGAACACCTCGAGCGTGCCGGCGTCGCCGAGCTCGTCCAATTGACGGACGATGGCGCGGTCCAGGTGGTCGAGGTACGTCTCGGTCTCCTCGTTCCCGAACAGGTCGTGCGCGAGCGTGCGACGCGCGGCGAAGAGCCCCTCGGGGAGCTTCCGGAGGAGCATGCGAACGTCGGCGAGCGCCTTGCTCGCCCGGCGCTCGGGGAGGGCATAGAAGGCACGGACGCCCGCCGCGGAGAAGACGAAGAGGTAGCGCGTGTGGCCGCTGTCGACGACGAACGTGTCGCCGTGGCGGACGCGGGCGGCGGCGAGCGTCGCCACGATATCGCCGGAGTGGTCGGCGTCCCACGGGAGCGTGACGGCGGCGACGGGTGGCATGGGTTCGACCGCCGGGAGCCGATCCATCGCGCGTCTTATCCTCCTCCCTCGACGACCACGACAAGCGCGAACGAGGCCGCACGAGGGCGCCGAGGAACGCTTGATCCACGAAGCCCTCGAGCAGGTCGAACTCGCCGAACAGATCAGGCCGCGGAGATCCCAGTCATCGTGCTCGCACCCGTGCGCGGGTCATCACTTGCTCTGGTAGGCGAGGTCCTCGATCGTCGCCAGGGTTCGGCGAGTCGAGACGCGCGAGCGCGGCGAGGTTCCCGTTCAGGACGCCGTCGAAGAAGCTGAGCGACAGCAAGTTCACGATGTCGTGCGCGTATCGCCAGGGCAGGTGGCGCGGCTCGCACGCCTCGTCGAAGCCGCTGAGGAACGAGAGGAGGTTCCTCGGCACCTCGCAGAAGTCGGAGAAGGTGAAGTGGCCGGCGTCGATCAGATCGGCGAGCCCGACAACGACCGCGCCGGACGGCAGGAGGTCGAACGGCCGCTGCTGCTCTGCGGGGAACGGCAGGGTCTCGTCGATCGACCCGCCGAGGACGAGCGTCGGGATGTGGATCGCGGCGAAAAAGGACGGCGGGAAGATCGAGGTGAACGGCGCCTGAGGGAAGATCGCCTTCACGCGCGCATCGAACGTTGGCGCCGGGGGTCACTGTCAACGATTTTCCGCCTTGTGTAAGGTCGGCGGCCATGCACGACCTCGTGATCCGCGGCGGCACCATCGTGGACGGCAGCGGCGGCCCGGCCCGGGAGGGCGACGTCGCGATCGACGGGGATCACATCGCGTCGGTGGGCACGAGCGCCGCGCGCGGCCGGCGCGAGATCGACGCCAAGGGCCTCCTGGTGACCCCCGGCTGGGTCGACATCCATACGCACTACGACGGCCAGGCGTTCTGGGATCCGTACCTCACGCCGTCGTCGTGGCACGGGGTCACGACGGTCGCGATGGGGAACTGCGGCGTCGGCTTCGCGCCCGCGCGTCCGGAACGCCGCGACTGGCTGATCGGTCTCATGGAGGGCGTCGAGGACATCCCCGGTGCGACCCTCGCCGCGGGCATGCCGTGGTCGTGGGAGAGCTTCCCCGAGTACCTCGACGCCGTCGCGCGCATTCCGCGCGCGCTCGACGTCGCGGCGCAGGTCTCGCACGGCGCCGTGCGCGCGTACGTGATGGGCGACCGGGGCGCGAAGAACGAGCCCGCCACCCCGGAGGACATCGCCGGCATGGCGGCCATCGTGCGCGAGGGGATCGCGGCCGGCGCGGTCGGCTTCTCGACGTCGCGGACGCAGCTGCATCGCGCGGTCGACGGCGAGCCGGTGCCCGGCACGTACGCCGCTGAGGACGAGCTCGCCGGCATCGGCGCGGCGCTCGGCGCCCTCGGCCGCGGCGTGTTCGAGCTCGCGTCCGACATGATGCCCGAGGAACCCGAGCTCGCCTGGATGGAGCGCCTCGCGGTCGCCACGGGACGGCCGGTCAGCTTCGCGCTCTTCCAGCACGACGCGGACCCGACGCAGTGGCGGCGGCTCCTCGACGCGACGGAGCAGGCCGTGGCCCGCGGCGCCCGGCTCGCCCCCCAGGTCGCGGCCCGGCCGACGGGGCTGCTCATGGGACTGCAGAGCACGGCGCATCCCTTCATCTCGCACGCGAGCTACCGGGCGATCGCCGACCTTCCGCTCGACGAGCGCGTGCGCCGCATGCGCGATCCCGAGGTGCGGCGGCGGATCCTCGGCGAGGAGGTCCAGGTCACGAGCCCGATCGCCGCGTTCATCCTGTCCTCGTTCCACAAGCTCTTCCCGCTCGGCGATCCGCCCGACTACGAGCCGAGTGCCGACCGGAGCGTCGCGGAGATGGCACGGCGGGAAGGCAAGCAGCCCGAGGAGATCGCGTACGACATGCTCCTCCAGCGCGACGGCCGGGAGCTGCTCTACTTCCCGCTCCTCAACTACTCTGAGTTCGACTTCGAGACGATCCGCGCCATGCTGCTCCATCCGCAGGTCTTCGTCGGTCTCGGCGACGGCGGCGCGCACTGCGGCCTCGTTTGCGATGCGAGCATGCCGACCTTCCTCCTGACCCACTGGGTGCGCGATCGCCGGCGCGGTGAGCGCCTGCCGCTCGAGTTCGTCGTCGGCCGGCAGACCCGCCACACCGCCGAGCTCTACGAGCTGCGCGACCGCGGGCTCCTCGCGCGCGGCATGAAGGCGGACGTGAACGTGATCGACTTCGACGGCCTCGCGCTCGGGGCGCCCGAGATGGTCTTCGACCTGCCCGCCAACGGCCGCCGGCTCGTCCAGAAGCCGCGCGGCTATCGCGCCACGGTGAAGAGCGGCGCGATCGTGCTCGAGGACGATCGCGCGACGGGAGAGCTTCCCGGGACGCTCGTGCGCGGTCCGCAGCAACCGCTTGCTTGAGACCGCCTAGCGTCGGCCGCCGTCGGGATGGTCGCCGCGCTCGCCCTCATCGTGTGCGCGGGGACGTACCGCCGCACGACGTCGACGAAGACCGCCTGTTTATCCGCCTTCGGCTCGCGCTTTGAGCCCGGCTCACCGGTACCCATGCACACTGCTACAAGGTTTCGCTACCCACGAACGCCCCGTTCGGCGACGCGCAGTAAATCTGCGAGTTCAAATGCTCGAGCGCCCCTACGGTCGTGCCAGCTAGCGACGGGAGCGATTCAGTAAGGCAGATTGGGCACCCCGTCAGCTTCCCGACTGCCGTCTTGAACTTGACCAGCGCCGTCCTCTGACACTCGCCCTCAGGGAAGCTTGCACCCTTGACGCGCGCGTCGGCCAGTTTTTGGTGGCACTTGACCAGAGCTACCCTGAGCTTGACGACTGCCACGCCAGCCCCGTCTTCGCACTTCGCCGTGGGCTTGTCGGGTGGGATGATGTCACCGTTACCCGACGGTGCTGGAGTGTCTCCGGCGCAGTACAGCCACGGAGTTGTTTGAGAGTCCACGTCATCCAGAAGTTCAGCTGCGATGGCGGGACGACTTACGCATCCCTCGCATCCCGTTACTTTGTCTGCCTGCGTACTATACTTCGCCTGTGCGGCCGCTTCGCACCCTGGTTCATCGAACGTCTTCTGCCCCAGCCCAGCGTCGGCAGCCTTCCGATGACATTTGATCAAATTTACGTGCAGGATCGCGAGTGCCTTCGCTAATTTGCCCTCGCATTTTCCCACGTCCTTGCCCGGCGGGATGCAGCCGCGGCCGAGCCCACTGGCATCGAGTGCCTTCGGAGTCCGAATGTGAACGCATTGTGCATTGGGCGACAGACAGATGTCCGCGGTGCAGTTATCGAGATCGTCGCAGTTCACCGGGCCCGATCCGACGCACTGCCCGTTGCCATCGCACGCCTGTTGCAAACAGGCCGGACCCGCAGTGCCGCAAGGCGTGCCAGCCGCTACCGGGCTCGAGGCAACACAGTTGCCGCTTCCGTCACACACGGCGTCCGTGCAGTCGTTGCTGTTGGTGAAGCAGGGCGTGCCCGCCGCTACCGCGCTCGACGCGATACATTTCCCTGCTCCGTCGCACACGGCATCCGTGCAGTCATTGCTGTTGCTAAAGCAAGACGTGCCCGCGCCTACGGGACTGGACCCCACGCAGTTTCCGTTCCCGTCACACGAATCGGGGTCGGTACAGTCGTTGCCGTCATCGCAGGGTGCAAGCATCGCCTTCGGTGGATTAGAGCATACCCCCGTGGCCGGGTCGCATATGCCGGTGTCATGGCACTGATCGAGCGGTTGACAGACGCCGGTACAGAGTCCGTCGAGCACCACGCCGTTGATGCCCGTTATCGTTATCGGATGGTAAGTCGTCTGCGTCTGCACATCGACAATCGCAATTCCTCCCGTACCGGTCACGGTGCTCGAGTGGATGTCGTTCTTGGTGGCGACGGTGATACCGCCCGACAATCCGTTGTACGTACTAGTCCATTTAAATCCGATTCCAAGGTCCGTATAGGCTAGGTCTCCCTTGAGACCAACGAGATGCGTCGTGAACGCCATGCGGCTCCCTGCCGGCGCTGTCCCCGGGCAGCCGATTCCGCCAACCAAACAGGGATCTGCGGGCTCGTCGTGGAAAAGCAGCGTGTTTCCACCGATCTCATGGTTCTGAAGTTCGCCGTTTGTCGGGTCATAGTAGAAGGGATAGCTGAAGTCAGGCGCGGGTTGTGGATACGGTGGAAAGGGAGCAGGAGGTGGTAGCAGCGTATAGCCACCGGGAGGTGGATCACGGAACGGTGGCGGGGCAGATTGCTGTACATTGCTGACCTTCTGCAAGAATGGGTTGGGAAGTGGTAATTCGGTAATCGTCTGCTGCCAGTCGAAATCAGTAAAGCCGCAGAGCCCGGCAGCTTGAGCGAGAGTGTAGCCACTGTTGGGCGTAAAGGCGGCATCAATGTCGATCGTGCCCGCACCAGATGGCCCAGAAAGGCCATTGTTGATGACGGAAGTGCACGCCATGGCCCTGCCGAGCGAATCCTCCAGGGCAAAGTACCCGGTCCCTCCGTTCGGGGCGATCGGCGTGATGAAGTTGACTCTACCGGATGTGCCGCTGAATCTTATGTTCGTGAAGTAGGCGTTGGGACCGCCGTACCTGCTGGCGTCGAGCCGGTTGCCTGGAAGGCCGTAGGTATCATTTGCGATGCCATCGCCGTCGAAAGAAAAGATGGGACCCGAAGAAGACAAGTCCAAGCTGTAGAGCGGGTTGCTGCTCTTGTTGACGACGCCCACTAGGGTGTCGTCCTGCCCGTCGTAGGGACCTTGCCCGGTCAGAGAAACATCGGCGGTCGTATTGGAGACCGTTATGATTGCACCGCAATCGATATCGCTCCCGACAGCTGGGCACAGGAATTGCGCACCGGCAGGAGCCTGTGAAGCGGCGAGGACAGCTAGGCCAACGAAGGCACCGGCGCGGGTGGAGCTTTTCGGTAGGCCCATACGCGCAGCGACATGCGATAGAACGCGGATCAGCAGACGCCGAACCGACACGCGGCGAACCGTCATCTTCCCCCTCCCGCGACTGCGAAGGCGGTACCTTACGTGACAGGGGAGGGATCTGTCAAACAGAAAAAGCCAATTGAAAAGAGGGGCCATGAAGTCTGTCATGTTAAATTTGCATGGACACAAACGAGTTCGAAACTTGGGAGGATGCGGTGAATGGGAAACGGCCTTGGTACGCCCGCCTGCAATCGATCGGGGTCGGGCAAGGAGATGTACGCGCAGAGCGCGTACATCTCGACGGCGCTGACGCCCTGGTTCGGATCGTGACGTACGTTGTCACGTGCGCGCGACTCGAGTCGGCCGGTGAGACGGCCGCGCCAATCACCACGAGAGGATCAGCGCGCGGCGGCAGCTGTCAGTGTTCAGCTGACTCATGGTCTCGTCAGCAGGGCGGGGCGCTTCGGGAGGTGCCGGAGCCCCATCCACGCGAGCGCGGCCAGGTGGCTCGCGACCGTCTCGGCGGGCGGCGGCTTTCGGGTCTCCGTCCACCACTGCCCGACGAAGGCGACCATGCCGACCAGCGCATGGCCGTAGATGGGTGCGGCCTTCGCGTCGTAGCCCGCCATCCTGAACTGCTCCGTGAACACGCCGCCCACGCGGTCTGCCAGGTCGTACATCAGCGCCGGCATCTCGCCGCTCCGCTTCGAGGGGGCGGCGTCGCGGAGGAGCACCGAGAAGCCGTCCGGACGCTCCTTCACGTAGGTGAGGAACGCGAGGGCGGCGCGCTCCAGGCGTTCGCGCGGGGAACCGGTGGAGATCGCCTCGACGATGCGGCCGACGATGTGCTCGACCTCGCGGTCGACGACGACCGCGTAGAGGCCCTCCTTGCCGCCAAAGTGCTCGTAAACAATGGGTTTCGAGACCTTCGCCCGCTCGGCGATCTCCTCCACGGACGCGGCCTCGTAGCCGCGCCGGGCGAAGACGGCCCGGCCGACCTCCACCAGCTGGGCCCGCCGCGCCGCGGCCGTCAGACGTTCCCGGTCGCGCCCCACTTGACAGGGGATACTACGGTGACGTAGGTTACGCAAACGTAAGTTACGGTGACGTTAGCGTAGGGAGATATGGCCAGAACGACACTCGCCGCCCTGACCGACCTCTTCGCCTCGCCGCTGCGGACCTCCCACTACCTCGAGCTCGTGAATCCGCTCTGGACCACCCACAAGCTCCAGGCGCGGGTGGTCGAGGTCTGGGACGAGACCGCGAGCGCGCGCACCCTCACGCTGCGCCCGGGACGCGGCTGGCGCCGGCACCGTGCCGGCCAGCATGTCCGTGTCGGCGTCGCGATCGACGGCATGCATCACACGCGCACCTACTCGATCTCGTCGCCGCCGGAGCGCGACGACGAGTGCATCACGATCACGGTCAAGGCGGCGCCCCGCGGCCGCGTCTCGCAGCACCTCGTCCGCAGCGTGAAGGCCGGTGACTACCTGCCGCTCGGGCTCCCGCAGGGCGATTTCGTCCTCCCCGACGCCGTCCCCGCCCGGCCGCTCTTCATCACGGCCGGGAGCGGGATCACCCCCGTGATGAGCATGCTCCGCAGCTACGCCGCGCGCGGGAAGCTCCCGAGCATCGCCCACCTGCACTACGCGCCCCACGAGTACGACGTCATCTTCGGGAGGGAGCTCGCGGACCTCGCCCGGGAACACCCGAGCTATCGCCTGACGATCGTCCACACGCGCGAGCCGGGAGAGGAAGCGCGCTCGACGCGGCGGCACTTCAGCGGCGAGCAGCTCGTGGACGTCTGTTCGGACTGGAAGGACCGGGACACGTACGCCTGCGGCCCGCAGACGCTCCTCGCCGCCGTGGAAGCGCACTGGCGGGACGCTGGCATTCCGCCTCGGCTCCACCTCGAGCGCTTCCACGCGCCCTGGGCGGAGCTTCCCGGCGCCGTGGCGGCGGGACGGGTCCGCTTCGTGCGGAGCGGCCTCGAGGTGCCGACCGACGGCCGGATGAACCTCCTGCGCGTCGCGGAGGATGCCGGTCTCAACCCGCCCCACGGCTGCCGGATGGGCATCTGCCACAGCTGCGACGCGCGGGTCGTCGGATGTGTCCGCGATCTGCGGACCGGCGCCCTCCTGCAGGCCGCCGGCGGGACCGTCCAGCTCTGCGTCAACGCGGCGGCGGGCGACGTCGAGCTCGAGCTCTGACCACGGAAGGAGGCCCCATGTCGTTTCCCGTCCACCTGAGTGCCCCGGCCATCGAGGAGTTCGGTCGCGAGCTCGACGCCATCCGCGACGAGGTGATGGAGAGCCGTGGCGAGCGCGACCGGCGCTACATCCTCAGGCTGATCCGGATCCAGCGGAGCCTCGCGCTCGGCGGCCGTCTCGTGATCTTCGCGAGCCTCGCCTTGCCGTGGTTCCTTCCCGTCATCGTGCTCGGCACCATGATGCTCGGGCTCGCGAAGATCCTCGAGAACATGGAGATCGGGCACAACGTCATGCACGCGCAGTGGGACTGGATGCGTGATCCGGAGATCCACTCCGGGACGTGGGAGTGGGACAACGTCTGCCCGGCCGACCAGTGGAAGCACTCGCACAACGTCGTGCACCACACCTGGACGAACGTGGTCGGGAAGGACCGCGACGTCGGCTACGGGATGCTCCGCGTCGCGCGCGAGCAGCGCTGGCACCCGTTCTATCTCCTGCAGCCGGTCTCCGCGTTCGTCCTGATGGCGCCGCTCTTCGAGTGGTTCATCGCGCTCCACGATCTCGAGATCAACCGGGTGGTCGCCGGCGACCGGAGCTTCGCGCAGGCCCGCCCGATGCTGGCGGGCATCGGCCGGAAGATGGCGCGTCAGGGTCTCAAGGACTACATCCTCTGGCCCCTGCTTGCGGGCCCCTTCTTCCTCTACGTGGTCGCCGCGAACTTCGCCGCGAACGTCATCCGGAACGTGTGGTCGTTCGTCATCATCTTCTGCGGCCACTTTCCAGCGGGGGTCCATTACTTCCGGAAGGAGGACGTGGCGGACGAGACCCGTGCACGGTGGTACCTCCGGCAGCTCCTCGGCTCCTGCAACATCGAAGGAGGGAAGCTCTTTCACGTGCTGTCGGGCAATCTCAGCCACCAGATCGAGCACCATCTCTTCCCGGACATGCCGAGCAACCGGTACCCGGAGGTCGCCCCGCGCGTCCGCGCGCTCTGCGCGCGCTACGGTGTGCCGTACAACACGAGCTCGCTCCGGAGGCAGTTCGGCACGACGGTGGGGAAGATATTCCGGCTGGCCCTCCCCGCGGTCGCGCCAAGTCCGGCCTGACGGCCACGGTTGACGATGGGGCGGCGGTCGACGTACGCGCCGCTCCCATGGCCACCGCCGGGACGCTCGACCACGACAAGACGGCCAAGTTCCTCTGGCAGGTCGTCAACGACGTCGGCACGGCGCTCCACGGCGCGCTCAGTTTCATCGGGGACAGGCTCGGGCTCTTCAAGACGATGGCCGCCGCCGGGCCCGTGACCGTCGACGAGCTCGCCCGCCGGACGCGCCTCGACCGCCGCTACCTCCAGGAATGGCTCGACGCGATGACCGCCGCGCAGTACGTCGAGCACGATCCCGAGACGCGTCGCTACCGCCTGCCGCCCGAGCACGCGCTCGTCGTCGCGGACGAGACTTCGCCGCTCTTCGTGGGCGGCTTCCTCGAGTTCATCGTGCCGTGCGTCAGCCAGGCGCCGAAGCTCGTGAGGGCGTTCCGCAGAGGGAAGGGCGTGCCGCAGCGCGCCTATCCACCCGAGACGTTCGAGGCGATCGAGCGTGCCTCGGCGAGCTGGTACCGGCACCGGCTCGTGCAGGAGTGGCTCCCGACGATGCCAGAGGTCGTTCAGAAGCTCCGCGCGGGCGGCACCTACGCCGACGTCGGCTGCGGGAGCGGACGCGCGGCGATCACGGTCGCGCGCGCATTCGAGCACGCGCACGTCTTCGGCTTCGACAACCACGCGGGATCGATCGCCCGGGCGCGGAGAAACGCGCGCGCGGAGGGACTCGGCCGCCGCGTCACGTTCGAGGCGCGAGACGCGAAGCGCCTCCCGGCGGGCAGGTTCGACCTCGTCTCCACGTTCGACGTCGTGCACGATGCAGCCGACCCCGTCGGACTCATGAAGGCGATCGGGCGGAGCCTCGCACCGGGCGGCACGTTCCTCGTGCTCGAGACCAATGCGGCGCCGACCGTCGAGGGCAACGTGAATCCGATCGGGAAGTTCCTCTACTCCGTCAGCACGCTCTACTGCATGACGCAATCGCTCGCCGCGAACGGCGCTGGACTCGGCGCCGCGATGGGCGAGCCGAAGGCGCGCGAGCTCGCGGCGAAGGCCGGCTTCGGGCACTTCCGCCGGTTGCCTGTCGAGGATCCCTTCGCGGTCCTCTACGAGCTGAAGCTCTAGGACGCCGCGGAGCGCGGCTCGGCGTCGGACCGCAGCTCGTCGATCGTGAAGACGGCCGTGACCGGGACGCCTGCGCCGGCGACGCGCCGGATGCTCGCGAGCCCGTTCTCTTCCTGACGATCGACCAGGACGATCACCGCGGCGACCTCCAGGCCCTCTTGCCGGCACTTCTCGATCGCGTCGATGGTGGATCCGCCGGTGGTGACGACGTCGTCCAGCACGGCGACCTTCGCGCCGGGCGTGGCCGCTCCCTCGATCCACCGCCGCGTCCCGTGCTTCTTCGCTTCCTTCCGGACCGCGAACGCGTTCAGGGGACGCCCGTGACGCGTGGCGTACCCGGCTGTCGCGTGCGCGATCGGGTCGGCGCCCATCGTGAGGCCGCCGATCGCGGTCACGCCGGGTGGGACGTGCTCCGCGACGGCGGCGCCGACCAGGTCCGCCGCGTCGCCACGCATCGTCGTCGCCTTGCAGTCGACGTAGAAGCGGCTCCGCTTGCCGGAAGCGAGCGTGAACTCGCCGTTCGGGTCGTACCGGTAGGAATGGGTCCTGAGCAGATCGCGGAGTTGCTCTCTCACCGGTCGGCCTCGGGCGCACCGAGTACCTGATCCGGGAGCGGACCGCCACCGGCGTTCATCACGGAGCGCGCGGCTTCCCGCCCCGCCCACGCGCCGATGTCGACGATCGCGGCCGGGGCCTCGACCGTCGAGCCGGCGAGGTAGAGGCCGCGGATGCCCGGGACGGTGAGGTCGTGACGCCGGAGCGGCGCCCAGGACCAGCTCATCGTCTGCGGGGCGGTCACGTACTGGTAGCTGCTCCACTCGAGGCACTCGTCGAGGTCCGCGTAGAATCGCCGCAGGTACGCGATCGCCTCGTCGAGCTGTGCGCGCGCTGCCGTCCAGGGCTGCCCCGCGGTCGAGCCGCCACGGAAGAAGCGCGCCATGACGAGCGAGAGGAGATGCTTTCCCGGCGGCGCCGAGCGCGGGCTCGTCATCGAGGTGATGTGATAGCCGCCCCGGTACCGCCGCTCGGGTCCGGCGAGGAGCCGGTTCCAGCCGGCGTGGTGCTCCGTGCGGCCGGTCGCACGGATGGTCGGAAGCCGCCGGAGTCCCGCCTGCCAGCCGACGAGGTCGGCGCGATGATCCCGCAGCGCGCGCGCCGTCCGGACCAGCTCGGGCGGAAAGAGCCGCTCGTCGACGAGGTCGAAGTTCTCCCAGACGGGGTAGGTGGAGATCGCGACCGGTGCCCGCACCTCGCGCACGAGGTTCGCGCGATCGACCGCGACCGCGCCGCGCACGGCGCCGTCCGCGACCACGATCTCGACCGGCTTCCAGCCGAGCGCGATCTCGCCGCCGCGCGCGCGGATCGCCTCTGCCCACGGCTCGATCAGGCCCTGCATGCCGCCGACGCGCTCGTCGTCGGGGATGAACGGGCCCTTCTTCGGCGTCTGGAAGAACTTCATGAGACGGCCGACCGACGCCTCCGCCGGGCGCGGATGGAAGATCACGGTCGCCATCAGGAGGAGCGCGCGCCGCGCGCCCGGATGGTGGACGTGGGCGGGGATCCAGTCGCCGAGGCGCTCCGGGATGGCGGCGTCGACGTCCGCCGGCGCGGCCGACGAGAGGCGGCGCACCACCGCGGCGAGCTCCTCGACGGCATCGGGCGGACATTCGAAGAACTCCCGCGCCGTGCGGAGAAACGCCTCGGGACCCCAGCCCCCACCCTCGACGACCGTCCCCTCCGGCAAGCGGTGCAGACGGAGCGGCGCCTCCACCGCCCGGAGCGGGAGCTCGACGCCCGCCTCGCGCGCCGCCTCCGCCCCGTGGTGCCACATGAGCTGGCAGTCGCCGACGTCGTGGCCGTCGCGGTGCCCGAAGTCGATCCACCAGCCGCCCGCGTGCTCGACCGCGCCACCGCGGGCGCCGACCGTGTCGGCGTGCTCGAGAACCACGACGCGCCGACCGTGGCGCGCGATGATGGCGCCCGCGACGAGGCCCGCGAGCGCCGACCCGATGACGACGACGTCCGCGCGCTCCTCCATGGCGCGGCGACGCTCGCACCCGCCCGGCGCGGCTGTCAACGAGGTTGACTCACTGAGAAGCCCTCAGTAATGAGAAACCCTCATCCTGAGGAGGGTTTGCCCATGCCGCTCGACCCCGCCTACCAGTCCGTCGCGCCCGAGGACTTCCCTGAGATGCTCGAGCCCGCCCGCTACGGCCGCCGCTCGCCGCACTTCGAGGAGATCATCGCGCGCACCGAGGAGCACTTCTGGAATCCCGAGGACCCGGACTACATCCGCTTCGACGAGCCCTGGTCGGCGGACCAGCCGATCCTGCCGCTCGGCTTCGTGGTCGAGTCGCACACGGCGGTCTGGGACCGCTTCGACGAGGGACAGCAGATCGCGTTCACGAACGAGACCGCGCGCTGGCTCGCCTCGAATCTCCTCCATGGCGAGCAGGGGGCGCTCAGCCTCTCGGCGAGCCTCTGCGAGATGTTCCTCGATCCGGGCGCGCAGGAATACGCCGCCAACCAGGTGCGCGAGGAGGCGCGGCACGTCCACGGCTTCACGCGCTACATGGACGCCCGCTTCCACGGCGAGACCTTCCCGGTCGGCGACACGATCGGCGCGCTGCTCAAGGAGCTCGTCTCGACCCAGGTCGTCTACAAGAAGATCGTCGGCATGCAGATGCTGGTCGAGGGGCTCGCGATGGGCGCCTTCACCAACCTCCACAAGGTCGCGCGCGACCCGCTCCTCCGCCGGCTCTGCCAGCTCGTGATGACCGACGAGGCGTTCCACCACAAGTTCGGGAAGATCTGGGCGCACGCGACCGTGCCGGGCCTCTCGGAGGCGGAGCACGCCGCGGTCGAGGACTGGGCGCTCGAGTGCTTCAACCTCCTGCTCTTCAACCTCATCAACGCGGAGCAGAAGCGGCTCATCTATCCGCGCTTCGGGCTCGACTGGCAGTGGGTGCGCGGTGCGGTGCTCGAGGTGTTCACCGACGCGGACCGGCGGCGGCTGCTGCGCGAGTCGACCAACGTCTTCCGCACGCTGATCAAGACGCTCCTCGGCGCCGGCATCATCACCGAGCGCACGCGGTCGCACTACGCCGCCTGGGTCGACATGGGCGAGCTGTCGGCGGAGAGGGACCGGATGGTGGGCGAGGAGGTGGCGGAGGATGGCCTGCGTACGCTCCGCGACATCAACGCTGGCAAGCGGAAGATCGTCCGCAAGATCGCCTGATGGCGACGCCCGCCGTCCAGACCCGCGCCGAACGACGGAAGCGCGCCACCGAGGAGCGTCTCCTCGACGCGGCGCTCGACGTCTTCTGCGCGCGCGGCTACGACGGCGCGACGACGGCCGAGATGGCGCGCGCCGCGGACGTCGCGGCGGGCACGTTCTATCTCCACTTCCGGGACAAGCGCGCCGCCTTCGAGCGGCTCGCGCGGCGCGCGGCCCACGACCTCCTCGGGCGATGGCGCGGCGCGATGCGCCCCGGCATGCGGGTCGCCGACCGGGTGGTTCTCGCGCTCCGGCTGACGGCGGAATTCTGGCGCGCGGATCCCCGTCGCGCGCGGCTCCTCCTCGAGGGGGGCCCGTCCTTCGGCAGCGAGGGACACCTTCGCTTCGTCGACGAGATCGCCGCGGCGCTCGGACAGGCCGGAACGCGCCCGAGGAAACCGCTGCCCACACGCCCGCTTGCGCTGATCGTCGCCGGCCTCGGCATCGAGCTCGGCCGGCTGATCGTCGCCGACCCGGGGGCGGACGTGGACGGGCTTCTGCGGCTCGCCCGCCGCTCGCTCGCGCACCTCGACCGAGTGTTCACAAAAAATTGATTCCGCGGTAAGACCCCGGGCATCCATGAAAAGTCCTTCGACGGCGTGCTCGGCCGGACGCGCTCGGAGTCCTTTCGGTCACGGCGCTCTCGCGGAGACGCCCGATCCGGCGCGACTGCCATGTGCTCGTGACGAAGCGACGACGGTCTGACGGCACGGCCGTTGCTCGCGAAAGGAACAAAATAATGCTGCGCCTGACCGTCCTCGTTGCGGTCGCGGCCGTCCTCCCCCTCCGGAACGCGTTCGGGACTACCGCGGCCGACATCCCCTGCCAGTCGTCGTCGCCGCCTCCGAATCCGTGCGTCCTCAACACGGCTGTCACCGTCACGACGGGGTCGGTGATCGATTTCGGCACGCGCGGTTTCACGGTCAAGTCGGCCGGCAGCCTCGATGCGAAGGGCGGCACGATGAAGATCCTGGCCAGCAGCGTCACGCTCCAGCCGGGCTCGCTGCTCGCCTCGGCGGCCGGCAGCATCGAGGTCGACACGACCGGGCCGATCCTGATGCAGGCCGCGAGCAGCAAGTCGAAGGTCGACGTGTCGGGGAACTTCGGCGGCAGCGTGCTCTTCGTCGCGGGCGGCGACCTCACCATCGCGGGGCAGATCCTCGCCGACGCCGTGCTCACGACCGCCGACGGGGGCTCGATCGACATCACGGGCACGACCGCGACCATCACCTCCGTCGCGAAGCTCTCCGCGATGGGCGGTGGCGCCGGGACCGGCGGCGACATCACGGTCGCCTCGACCGTCGGCGATGTGACCATCAACGGCACGCTCGACTCCTCTTCTTCTCTCGACGGCGGGACGATCGAGATCGACGCGAACAACACCGTCACGACGACGTCGACCGCGGTCCTCAACTCCAAGGGCGGCGCGGGCGGGGTGGGTGACACCATCGACCTCACTGCCTTCAACGGCAACGGCGTGCTCGCGGGCACCATCAACGGGTCCGCCTCTGGCGACACGATCAACGGCGGCGGGTCGGGGGCGGACTTCAGCATCGACACGAACGGGCCGATCACCTGCTCCGCGACCATCGACGTGAGCGGTGGTGGCATCGACGGCACGGCCGGCACCGCCGACTTCTCGACCTTCGATGCCATCACGCTGACGGGCTCGATCGACGCTGCGGCGCCGGGGTCGCAGGGCTACGGCGGGGTCGTCTCCTTCGAGACCACGCAGGGCCTGATCGACCTCCGCGCCAACATCGACGCCACCGGGCCGGGGTTCGGCGGTGACATCCCGGCGTTCAGCCTCCTGGACGTGCGGGTGAGCGCGGAGCTCCAGAGGCACCGCCCGCACGCTGGGTTCGCGCCCACCGGCCGCAACCTGAACGTCACAAGCACGACCAACCCCTCCGCGCTGGGGCCGAACGCCTGCCTCCCCTTC
>JACXTT010006794.1_pt1 | contig 16266 bp, 12 predicted proteins | sample 9270951 | NCBI WGS metagenome assembly JACXTT01 (sample SAMN15532306, study PRJNA645909) | rock metagenome | isolation source: weathered quartz diorite | place: Puerto Rico | collected 2017-06-21 | reverse complement strand
TCGCTTTTCAGCGACTTGTGCCAGCGCTCGATCTTGCCGTTCGACTGTGGATAGTAAGGGGAGGTTCGGACGTGAGTCATGCCCGAGATGCGGATGAACTCCTTGAAATCACGAGCAATGAACTGCGGACCATTGTCCGAGATGATGCGCGGCTTCGCTGCCGAGAACTTTTCCTTGGCGCGTTCGAGAATTACTTCGACATCCGCTTCCCGCATCGACTCACGCAAATCCCAATGTACGAGGAAACGGCTGAACCCGTCCAGAACGCTGCACAGGTAATAGAAGGTGCCGCACAGGTTGATGTAGGAAACGTCGATATGCCAGTGCTGGTGCGGTTGCAGCGGCTGCTCGAAACCAGTGCCCTTGCGCGACGGTTTGCTCTTCCACCGGGATAACAATCCAGCTTGCTTCAACACTCGCCAAACGCTCGCCGGACTAACCCCCACAACGTCAGCGTCGAGCATCATGAACGTCAGCCGCCGATACCCTTCCAGCGGGTTCTTCAGATGGAACTCGATGATCGCTTCCTTCTCCCACAGCTCCAACCAGAAATCACGGGGAACCCAACCGTTATGCTCGTTGACGCACCCGTACCGCTGCCGCCAGTCGTAGAACTTGCTGGCGGTCACGCCCAGCCACGGGATGAACCGTCCGACGCCGATCTCGGCCTTCTTCGACCAGCGCCGGACGAAATCCACGATTAGATCCCGCACATCATGCGGTACCCAGATACCGGTTAGAGTTCCCCAAGACTTTTTTTTAGCGCGATGTGCTCAGCCATCAGTTCAGCCAGTACCTCGTCCTTGGTCTGCACCTTCTTCTCCAAGAACTCGATCCGTTTCTGCTTTTCCTCCACTTGGCGGTGGGGACGCTCTTGAGACTGAAAAGCGGCGGCTCCGTTCTCGAACAGTTCTTTCTGCCAGCGGTAGAACACCGTTGGCCGCAGGCCCAGTTCTTCACACAGATCCGAGACGGGCACTTTGTCCACAAGATGCCGCCTCAAGATGGCTACCTTTTCTTCCGGGGTGAAATGCTTTCGTTCTTTCCTCATACGTTCGCTCCGTTATCTTAACGGACAAACGCTTTCTCCATTTCCAACTGAGGCAGGACAACCTTAGCAACGCGGTGACGTCGTTTGAAAGCTGGTCCCAGGCCTTTCCATAGTCGCCGTCTTTTGCCCACTCTCTCTTCGTCGCAACTATTCTGGCGCTGAACTGCCGCAGCACGGCAACGAATGTCTTCTCATAAAGTAGGCCATGGTCCGGATAGGCTTTCGCACTGAGGAGACAAGCTGCGTACTCGGACCAACAGTTCTCCGCAATCTGGAACAGCACGATTTCCATTCCACCAGAGATTGGTTTGCTGAAGCAGAGTCCCAGGAAGCTGCTTGTCGCGAAAATAATGCTCGTGAGCATGCGCCAATTCGTGTGCGATTAGGTACTTCCCGCTCACGCCTCCATCTGCTGAGTCAATCAGTGGAACGATTCCTGCACTCAGAAGGATGTGTGACTTCACATTACCATCTCGCATCACAAGCGGTGACATCGCAACGCCACCAGCAAAGTCGTCCAATGTTGCTGTCAGAGGGCCGGAAGATTGGAATCCTCGATTCAATTCCCGAAGCGCAACATCGTAATCATATGCAATTGTGACGCCATCCAAACCAGCCATGCTGAGTTCAAGAGTGGACGCCATTTCTTGAAGCACTTCGCTGACCCGCTTTGCGACCGCGATTGCAGAGTGTTCGTCCGGGAAGGCACGGCATGTGAAGCCGATATCAGAGCCCATTTCGTCGTCACGGTAGAAACAATTGATTGATGAACTCCGAGGTCAACCGTAGCCTCTTGCGCAATGCCATCTCCACGACTGTGAAGCAACGGCTGCGGAATTCACCAACATATTTGGCGAGCCGGTGAATGCGTCCCGAGAGTCAGGCGGGAATCGCTGCTGTACCCTTCGCTTCGCGCGCCAGACAACGTTGTACTTCGAGTTTATCGATGATGCTTTTTTTGCACAGTTCATCGAGGGAACTTCTCAAAGAGTGCGAAAAGGGACTCTCAGTTTCGAGCCATTCAGCGAGAAGATAAGTTCGGGCAGGGTCCTCCAAGATCTTGCGTGCTTCGTCCTGCACGCGCAGAACGGCGGTGGCCGGAAAAATACCTGTTCCCACCGCAGACCTTACGCCGGTCACAGCGACAATCCCCGCGAGATTCGCTGCAAGCCGTGCCCGGATCTTCGCGTGTTCTGTGGGTGGAAATAGATCCGTGATTTTACGTATGGCGCTTTCCGGATCGGCCGCTGTCACCCGACAAAACACCAAACTGCGCTCAGCAGCAGCAATGGCCATCTCAGAAGTTGCAGCATCGGACAGTTCGGTGAGGGCCAGAACCTGAGCATCATCCTCGATTGCTTGATTCAAAGCAGGTGCAAAGTCAGGCGCATCAATCGAAATCTGGCGCTGTTCTAAAAGGGACTGACCCTTCGCATGAAGATAGAGAACAGGCTCCTCCAGCGTGACAACGCGTGCGGAGCGGGTGCGGTTTATTCGATCGACCATGGCCGCGAGGAACCCACTTCGACCACTCCCACCGATCCCCGTGATTAGAACGAGACCGGAGTTCAACCGCGTGAACTCTTCGACCAGTACAGGGAGATGTAGATTCTCGATTGTGGGAATGACAGCAGGAAGTTTGCGAAGTTCTACGAACGGAAGGCCACCGGCGAGCTGCACCCGAAGCGCCCAGAGAATTCTATCCTCGAATGGAGCGGCGTTTGTCGCGAGTCCTTTCGCTTCCAACCGTTCGGTCTGCCAGCGGGTCAGCGTTCGGCTCAGAAGGTCGTCAAGTCTCTCTGCCGTCCAGATGTTTCCGTGCGGCAGTACGCTGACCTGGTCCGCAACCCGAATTGACGCCAGTTCGCCCGCTTTCAGGAAAAACGCCGTGGCTCCTGCGTCCAGGGCCATCTGAAATTCCGGTTCAAAGGCCCGCCACCATTCTCGCAATTTCTGACCCCAAGACGGTCCGGGTGCAGGTATAACTACTGCTGGAGCCGGACTAGACACTTCCGCCAAAGCGGCCTCGTTCAATTTGTGGGCAAGCGGAGCATTCTCGGTTGCCAGGAACTCGATTCCTGGGGGGGTCAACGTGTAGCGCCTGAGAGGCCGACCGCGCCCGCCAACTGCCAGATCTTCTTTGGTCAGAAAGCGGGAATTCTTCTTGTCCAGGCGATGAATGAAAGCTTGAACAGACTCGCGGCTCATGCCTGAGGCCGAAGTCAGGTCAGTCACGGTGAAACGCCGCTGTTCGATCGCGAGCCTTCGAAGCCGGTATTGGGAAAGGGAGTCCTTCATTGCGGTCTTCACTGTAGCATAATTTATTTATATATGTCAATAAATTAAATATGCCTCTAGGGACGGCCTGCCTCATCGTGTAATTCCTTTATATTGTTCCACTTACACGACAAGATCTTCTTAGACTGTGCTGGTGCTAGGTTAGCGAAAGTCAGCAACACACGGTCGATCCAGTTTGCATCCTCGTTCGATGCGGAGGTCAGGATGTCGTGGGTGAACTTCCAGAAAACACGATGGGCGATATGATACAAAGCCGCTGCGGAAACCTCCAGCCCAGCATAGCCAGCTGTCCGAACAAGATTCAAAGCGGGATTCTTCGCATTTTCGATTCCGGCGACATGATCCTCTAATGCTTTACGGTATTCAGGCCAGAGGATGTTTTTCCATTGCGGCTGGGATGGATCAGCCAAGTATGTTTCATGGAGCAAAGCGACCAACCATCGTTCGGTAACGGCTCGTCCTAAGGCCCGGTTCCGAGGAACCAGATGGGAGAGATATTCGTGGGCGAAAACACGTTCGATTAACACCATCGCGGGGAGCGCGTGAGGAACGATTTGAAGCGCCCATTGAATCCGACCGCTATGAGAATCCGAAGCGGCACAGTACCTCTTTGATTCGGGGTCAGGAACGATATCGACGTCGGCCGGGGAATTGGGCAGCAAAGGATCGAGACTTTGTTGCTTTAGAAGAGCTTGTACGAAGGAATGCGCCGCGCGGTTTGCTTGTCTCAGATATTCAAAACTGAGCGGTCCGCTCATAGCCGCCGTCATGTTGGCGTCCCGATGTTGCTCGAAGAAAGCGAGCAAGCGCCTCGGCAATCGCCGGATCCGATCCTCTTGCAAGAAGTCGTTCCAAATGTATCGGAGAGACTCTGATCGTTCGTTGTCCAGCCCACCTTCCCCTCCCTTCGGTGGCGAACTTCCGATCGTAGGAAGGCGCCGAGCCGCGAAGTACCCTAACAATCGTGGCACGTCGATCGAACTGAGGCCGACCTCGTCTAAGTCGTAGACAACGTCATTTGTCGCCAGAATTTCCTGTACCGCTTGCGCGAGCAACTGCGTAACCCAGAGAATGCTTTCGTGTGCCGGGAGCGGCGCTTGCTGAAACTGAACGGTATCGCTCATGTTTTTTAACCGCTCAATGTTGCCTGCGCGCTCCTTTCTTGGCTGTATGTCCTTGCTTCTTCTTCGCCGGCCCGTTCTTGCTGCCGGTGGCAGTTGCTTTGAGTGAAGGGCTGGAGGTGGGGCCGGTCAGTGGTTCGGGAGCCGTGGTGCTGATGTTCCTCTTGCGCAGAGCGTTCTTGATGAGGGAAAATAGGCTCTTCGCGCCCTCCTTGCCGGCCTCTTCCGCTCCCGCCTTGGCGGCTTCTTTTACGAGTTCCCATGCGATTGGCGACAGGACGGAGATAATCCATGCCCACTCCGCACCCAAGCCCAAGAACCCTCCCTGAGGAGTGCCCTCCGTGCGTAGATCGCTGATGCCACGCTGTCTTCGAAACTCTTCGGTGGCCTCTTCGAGAGCCTGGGTGACGTCCTTGCGCAGATCCGCTTCGGAACGGATGGTGCCGGCCGCAATAAGAACCAAGCGAACATCAACCTTGTCGGGTTGCTTCGGCGCTTTACTCATGTTTCATTCTCCTTGTGTGTTCGGCCGCAATAACAATAAAACCTGCAAGGGCTGCGAATGCCTTTGGGGCGTGCCTTCAGACTCGGGCGAAGGCATTGACGAGTGAATGCGCTACGTACATTTCTTGGCCGACACGTCTGCCCCTCGCTTCACCTGTCCAGTATGTCTAACGCAAACAGACTTACCTACTCTACCCACTTCCCATCCACCATGGGATTCTTATACGCGCAGTCCTCTTAGCTCGTCACACGCATGCGTGCGGCGGCGCCCTTGTACCTACGCACTTATCCTCTTTGGGGAAAATCGGCGAGTAGAAGCCCCCTCGGACGAGAAGCCGAAACTCCGCTTCATCCTTCGCTTCGCCGAATCGGGATAAAGATATGCATCAGAGGGTTGAATGTCAATGACGCTGGACGAAGTAGTGCCGAGGATCGTGGAACGTGCTGGCTCCTCGCGCCTACGTCATGGTCGAGATAACCATTGTCGAGCCTGAAGTCACGCTCCAGTGTCTCATCTTTAACTTTGGTAAACGCGAGCGTGAGCTCCGCGAGAGCGGACAAGGTTGCTGCGGGTGCACATGTCATTCAGGTAATTTGAGGCGTCCGACCATTTGAGTAGCGCACCCAACGGTCTTTGGTCGGGCCGAGCGTTGGTGCGCCCTTCCGGCGACGATCCACGCCAAAGTTTTCAGGCTATGTACAAGAAGTACTTTTAACGACTTGTAAGGCTACGTGAGACTGCCACGTACTTGCAAGGACACGGAGGACGGGTCAATTTCGGACTGAAGGTGCGGACCGGGAATGGTCGGCTTTGGAGGATGTCCGGCGCGTGAAATCTGGCAGACTCAGCTGGCCGTTCGAAACGAGATGGTGATCGTATCGCGTTTGGCGAAAGGCCTGAATCCCCGACTGTTGCCAGAGTGGGCTGTTTCTGTCATGACTTCCCAGCCATCGCTCAGCATGAGTGCAAGGTGTTTGTCCATCGTCTGCATGCTCGGCAGCAGTCTCTGCCGGTAATACTTTCCGGTCCAATTCCTCTCGTACGTAAAAGACTTCACTTTCATCGAGTCACCCGCTTTTCTCACAGAAATTTTCTTTGTCATATGCTAGGCGGCCAAATCGCGCTCTGCAAGCAGAGTGTGTGCGACAAAACCCAGTACAGCAGCGCGACAGAACAAGAGTTCTTCGGAGCGTGGTACAGATCGGCCTGGTGGATGGAGTATTCATATCGTGGGCGGAGTGCGCTAGTTGACGGTTCGGACGTTCTTTTCGTTCTCTTCTTGCAGCTTGCGCAGCTCGCGCCAGCGCTTGTACTGGTCGCCTTTCGCGGGATCAGGGTCTTCTTCGCCTTTCAACCAGAAACGAAACCAGTCAACTGTGCCGCCCTGCGAAGCCAATCTTTCTGCCGGATTGCTTAGAACGTGTGCCCCCTCCGCCAGCATAATCAGATCCACGGGTTTATTAAGAGCACGCAAAGTTGCATACGATTCCCACTCGCCAAGGAGGCTTAATGGACCCTTTCCGACGACTTGGAGGGGTGTTCTTACTTTATCCATATTGAATCCAGGCGACCTCCTTAACCATTGCTGCAAGCCATGACCGAACGGTCTTCCATCGTTCACAATTTCCAACTCACCGAGTTGTTCATCACTATTGTCGGAGACCGCCAAGATATATTGGAAGTAGCCACCATCAAAGCCTTCTGTGATAGAGCCAGCCTTGAATCGCTGCGGTATAGTGGTCAACGCTTTCAACACGTAGTAGCAACTGCGGCTGAAACCAACGATCCCGACATTGTCCGGATCTACTAACCCCTCTGCCGCTAGCTCTTTTATTGCTGATTCATAGCCTGAAACACTGCAGAGCCCTTCTTCCGCACTGTTACTTGGCGAGCAATCCTGGACCTGAAGCACGACCATTCCGAATGCAGACAGTTCACGCGCTGCAAAAGCGGTAGGAAAGAGACCGCTCGGGAGAAAAAAGTTTGGTGCGAAACCATGGGTCTGGATGACCAGAGGATAACGGTGTCCGACAACATAGTCTGGCGGTTTGTACAGCCCCCCTATCCAGTCACGATTGGCTACGTCTTTCCACCTGAACATGGACGCTTCCCCCAAGTCGATTTCTTGGAGCTCAGGATTCGGATTCCAGATCGTTCTCGAAATCGCGCTTCGATTGTCGGTTGCAACAAGAACAGGTGGAACATCTAAGCCTTGCTTAACGAAAACACTAATCCGCGTGCGCCGAGAAATTGTTGTCATGCTCGAAGATGGGGCCCAGGAGCCGTCCCTTGACCGTACGAACTCAGTTGATTTCTGTTCCACGCCTCGGGAACGCTCTTCAGCCTCGTAGGTCACGATGATACGATCCTCGACACCAGGCTCAAAGTACGCGTTCTCAACCAGCCGGTAGCCTTCGCTACCAAACGGTCTGATGTACTCCAAACATGAGACTCTGCTGTCTCTTAGATTGAGTACGCCAACGCAAGGTAGGTTGGCGTGGTTTTGTGAGGTGCTTTGTTTGGCGGGAGGAAAAGTATTGGATAGGACAACCGATTGCCCGTCCAGAGACCAGCGGGCTCGCGTAAACGCGAACCATCCCGCAGCTTCACCGGTGGGCGCTGCGACCAATTCTTTTACACGACCTGTAGGTAGGTCGATCAGTACATACTGGTTTACGTAACCAGATCCGTCCAATGCCTTCAAGTCCTGGACACGGGCCCGAATTCGGTATGGAGAGTTTGGCTGGGGAGGGGGGTAGAGCGTTTCCCATTCGGGTGGGACAACTTCGATCGGAAGAGTTGTCACGAGGGAACGACCGTCAGGCGAGAGTGCAAGCGAACCCGTACCCGTGGAGTAGAGATGAACCGGGGTGGTCATGGAATTGCTTTCAACCCTAAATCGCCTGCCATCCACAACAGCCCAGAGTTCACTCAGATCGTAAAACCTCGCAATGCTGTCCGGGAAAAGGAGGCTCCCTATGGAGCGTCCCGTGGCAACCAACGAAGTAGCATGTTTTTCCGCGTCAATCTTCGCCCGGACTGCGGAACTCTGAACACAGTAAACAATGTGCTTTCGGTCGCGGATATCGAAACCCGTTACAAACTGGTCTTCCGGCGTCAGTGATCGGACTCTCCTCGTCTTCATATCCGCGAGGAAAAGTTGATCATTTCCCGATACGCTCTTTGCCAAGAATCCAAATCCGCTTGAGTCTGCCAGCCAGCGGATTTGGGAAATCACTGGGCCATCCTTGTAAGTCGATTTTGCAAACGTCCAGATGGGCAACGGCTCTGGAAGTGGTCCTGGATGGAGAAGGAACCGTTGAACATCGTCGGTATTGAAAATGCGTATGGTGGCTTCTGGCCGGTTTTCACGGAGAAGACCGCGTTCTGTGTTCACTGCAAAATACTTTCCATTCGGAGAGAAAACATCTGGATCAGTCACATCCGAGAAGGGCTGTCGAAATTGGACCAATGCAATATCATCGGCTACGGTGAAATGTCGTTTAGCAGCTCTGCAGAGAGGGCTCTCCACAGCTAAGATAATTGTCATCAATATTACAACTATCCGTTCACTTTGCCGAGGACGGAATTACTCCATCTTAGTCATCAATGACTTTCTCCATCTGGCAGTGAGTACAGAAGGGCCTGATACCGTTTCTACTCTGAGTTCTCTGCCGCGCGTTGCTTAGAAGAACAGCTTCAGAGCTAGTTGTATGGACCGTGGACCACCGATCTGATACAGGGGGTCGAGGGCTCCCCCGCCCGTATTTAGATTATTAAGGCTCTGTCCCAGCGTCTGAGTTGACAGTCCGAAAGGAGCGCTACAGTTGGAACCAAAACATCCGCTGGGCTGCCCAAAATTAGGATGATTCAGCACATTGAACATCTCCGCGCGAAATTGCAATTTCAGCAGTTCGTGAATCGGAAAATCGCGATGGACCGCGAAGTCCCACTGTGTCGCACCAAATCCTCTCACGAAATTCCTTGGGACAGTTCCTTGTCGAAGTGGATTTCCGGTGTTGGGATCAACTGGAGGGTCCATGAATGCGTTTACGTTAAATGCCTTTCCACCGGGGTATTGGGAGCTTGATAAGTAGATGGCCGTATGCGGAACTAGATCGGGTCTTACATCCGCGTTTATTCCGTTGTTATTAAGGAAGAAGAAGTTCTTATCGGAAATGTTCACGGGAGGAGCCGAGCGAGCCACAATGAAACTCTTCACTGACCAGCCTTGCAAAACCTCTTTGGCGACGGACCTCAGCTTCGGATATGGAATCTCATACGTAATTCCTGCGGAAAAGGCATTGCGAACATCGAAGTCTGAAGGCGCCCGATTCGGGTTTCGGCCGCTTGCTGGTACTCCCTGATTCGAACTGAGCAAAGGCGAGGATGCGGAACCAGTGTCAATTGGTTGCGACCACGTATAGGAAGCGAGAACCTGAAGGCCCCGGGATAGACGTCGCTGGAGTCGAAGTTGAAGCGAATTGTAGTCGGAGACAGAAGTATTATCTACGAAGTTCCCGTTTAGACTCAGATTCGTAGGTGGAGAAAAAATTGAAGATGTCTGTAAGAGACGTCGGCCAGCACTACCGATGTAGGAGGCAGATAGAGCTTGCTGATTACCGATAGACTGTTCGAGTGCAACGTTCCACTCCATGGTATAAGGTAACTTCAGGTTAGGATTAAAAGCATAAAGGCTCGAAATCACGCCTGTTGGCGGAATCAATGGTGGCACAATCTGATCCGGTGCGTAAGGAAACGTGCCAGTAAGGAAGGTCAGCGCTCCAAAGGGAGGAACATTGGTAACCATGTTTCCAGCCTCTGAAGAGACGAGGTCGTAAAAGATACCTACTCCGCCACGAACAACTGTTCCCAGATTCGGGCCCTGGTACAGTTGATATGCCATACCAAAACGAGGCGCGACATTGGTGTATGTTGTCTTGAAAGGAGACGTTCCGGCTTTGGCAACAGCTAGTTTAGAGAAATCGTTCGGGTTGTAGCCAGTGATAGATGGTATGCTAGGGCCGTTCAGAGTTGTTGGTGCAACATCCAGGTCCCATCGGAGGCCGTAAGTCAACGTGAGACGCGGCGAAACCCGCCACGTGTCCTGTGCGAAGACACCTAAATTTCTAAATAGCACAGTTACGTTAGCCGCAGATCCCGTGCTCCCGAACCCTGAGTTCCCCTGTTCCGCGGACGGCACATCAAAGAAGAAGACCGCTTGCGTATACAATGGAAGATGAACTTGTGGAGACAGGCGGCGAAAATCCACACCAAACCTAAGGTCGTGCGAACCTCTTTGTAACGATAGCGTGTCAACGAGATTGATTTGGCGCTGGTCGTAATGTGCGTTGCGTCCTACCTCTAGTTGAAAGCCATTGTTCAGTGACAGGATGAAGAATGCAAAAACTGAATTCTGAGGCGTGAAAGGACTCGGCACTGGCAGAGAACTTAGAGGAACAGCCCCTCCGAACGTATCCAAGTGGGAGGAACTTTCCGTGCTTGTGCGGCTGAAATTGAAACGCAGGTCATTGTTAACTCTCCGTGAGACTATCCATGTAGTGCCAACTGTTGCGGTCTGAGTTGTGCTATGGGATGGGCTGACAGTGCTCAAAGCTAGCCCCGCGCCGCGTTGTATAAGTTCTGAGGGAGAGTGAGCGTATCGCCCGAAGATCGCCCATTTCTCACCAAGCTTATGATCAATCCGAAGGCTATACGCATCAAGCGTCGCGCGATTCGAAAAACTAGCGTTGAGCTCTGCTGCGCCCGTTGGATTACCACCAGAGTCCAAGATTTCGTGACCGTTCGGAAGGGGAAATGCATTGAAGTATGGTTGAAGGGCCGGTATGGCGTTTTGCCGAGAATTCGTTGTCCCCCCCGGCGTGAAACTCGCGTCTGGAACACTAGTTAATTGAGTTTGTGGAAGTCGCAGCCGAAGGCCTTCATAAGAAAAGAAGAAAAAAGTGCGATTCTTGACAATCGGACCACCAAGTGTGCCGCCAAAATCATTTTGCCGTTCCTCTGGTTTACGCAGGCCTTTGTTGTTCGCAAACCAGTCGTTGGCATCCAAAACGTCGTTCCTGAAGTAATCGAATAGGGTTCCGTGAAACTGATCCGTGCCTGAGCGCGTGACGATTGAAATCTGTCCACCTGGTGTCCGGCCAAATTCTGGGGCATAGGTGGACGTTTGGATTCGAAACTCTTGCAACGCATCCACCGAGACCAGACTGTTGGTTCCGCCTAACACGCTGAAGGACCCGAGTGTTCCACCGATTCCATTTCCTGGAATGTTTGTGGAACCTATCCCGATATTTGCGCTTGCACCATCCACTGTCCAATAGTTAGACGAAGCGCGCTGACCGTTGAAGCTAAATTGGCCTCCGTCATAGGCATTGCTCGCGACAGCCACAGCCCCAGGCGTGAGCTGGATGAGGGTTTGGAAACTTCGGCCATTCATAGGTATATCCTCGGCGAATTGCCGATTCACGACTGTGCTGACAGTTGCATCCGTAGTGTTAACGTTGTAGGCATCTGCCGTTACGGTCATCGATTCGGAAATCGCGCCCAACTGTAATTGAAAGTTTCTGACCACATTGTCCTGCACATTGAGAGTGAGTTCCGTGAGAGTGACTGTCTTGAAGCCGGGTTTTCGAACGGAAATTAAGTAGTGACCCGGGTGGAGGGAAGGGATCGAATACAGTCCCTCTGAATTCGTTGTCCGAACGACTGAAACGTTTGTCTCAACGTTCTTGATCTCAATCTCCGCCTGAGGAACCACGGCCCCTGACGGATCCGTCACTCGTCCAAAGACAGTTGCCAGCTCAGACTGGGCTAGGGCGCGAGGGCCCCTTAGGAGGGAGAAGAGCACAGCAGCCACCACCAAGAATGCAAGGCAGCTATGACAACGGGAGCGCGAGCGCGCGAAGACGGGCATTCGAATGTCCTCCTATTGTCAGTGTGCCTCCGCAGAGCTCAAAATGTTTCAAGCTGGTTACGAAAAAATTGGTGGCCCCTCGGTGGCGCTGATCCAAACACGCCATCGGTCGTCGCTAGGGATGATTGGCTTGACCCTTTAGGTAGGCGTAGAGGAGCTTGTCACCTTTGGGCTGGGTGGGATTGCCACTGGGAGGCTCGAGCGTCACGAATACCGAGTCAATCTCGTTCAGGACTTTGGGGTCGTCGTATTGGAAAACCCAACGCTTTTGGGACTTGTCGTCAGAGAAAAAGATCCCAAGATTTCGGGGGCGCTGATTTGGTCCTTCTTTTTTCCCCCAAATCCGGTATTGGTAGCCGGCGTTCTTGAGTAGAGCATCCGGCATATCGTAGGCGTAAAACAACAGTGATTTTCCCTCGGTGAAGAAAATTCTGCCAAACGCGGGCCGAGTTTTTCCCTTGGGGTCGGTGTCGAACACATCGACGATGTGCAAATTCCTGGCTGCCATCAATTCCCGGATGTCTCGACCAGCCGCAAGCAATTCTCTCTCCCGATTTAGAGAATTCGAATTCTCGGCCAGCCGATCCGAAAGCTCGCGAATCTTCACTTGATCTTCGACCAGCGCAGCTTGATTGTTGTCGAGGCTTGATTCTGCCTTCTGATAGTCGCCGCGCAAACTCGTAAGGGCGCTCTGCGACTGGTCAAGCCGCGCCTGGAGGTCTCGAATCGAGTCCTCCTGCTCCTTGGTCTTGGCCACGAGGGCGATACGATCCTTCTCGGACGCCGAAATGTTCGATTGCGCCGCGGACAGCTTCGAGGATACAGAACTGACCGATGCCTTGAGTGACACAATTCTAGCCGCGAGATTCCGGTTGTCTTCTTCGAGGCTCGCAATGGCAGCCCTTCGCTCGGGAGCGGAAATATCTACTCTGCTAACCGTGTTTTCACTATTCGGAGCGGTCGCGCGAACCTGATGCATACCTAAGTAGAAACCGCTAGCACCGATAGTCGCCGCCAGAGCTAGCGCCGCGACGGGACGTAGCGGCATATACCAGTTCCAAGGGCTTTGCAGCCGAACATCCGGTTCCGGAAGAGTGTGATTGGCACTGATGTGAGAAAAGACGATCCCCTCCTCCTTGGCCTTCTTCAGGAATCTCTCTCGGAAAAGAACTGAGTCGATGGAGCTGACAGCCTGCTCGTGGGTCAGTTCATCGTTGCCAGCATTCTTGGCGTACTGTGCAGCATTCAGCCGCAGAAACTCCGAATAGCGCTCCTGGCACGATGAACACCAGCCAAGATGCTCCTGCAGCTCCGCCAGTTCGACTCCGGAGGCCTGCCCGATACTTGCCGCGGCACAGAGCTCTTCGAAGTGCTCATGCTTTAGCACGGCCCACCTCCGGAATCGGGAGCGCCTCATCTTTACTGAGCACCAGCGACCGGGCAGAAACATTGACGCGGAGCCGATCCAGCCCGCGATAGTAATGATTGCGCACATTGCTCAGTAATTCCCCAGTCTCTTCTGCCACTTCCTTCAAACTCTTCCCTTCGAAGAACACCATCTGAATTGTCTTGCGTTGCGGCTCGTTCAACATTCCCAACGCCTGTTCGACCAGTCGCGCCGCTTCTTGCGTCGCGAACTGCGGTGCAGTCGCACTCGAGTTTTCCCATGTCGCGGCTTCCTGAACATCGGCCCGGTCGTAGAAGTGCCGAAGTATGAGGTAATTTCGCCGGTTGATACTCCGATGATAGGCAAATTGAAGGAGCCACACTTTAAGACTGCCTCTGGCCGGGTCGAATTGTCTCGCTGCTCGGTAAATTTCCAGGAAGACACTTTGCGTGACCTCCTCCGCTTCCGATACGTCGCGCACGATCTTAAGCGCGGTGACCAGAACCAATCTGTGGTAGCGATCGAACAGAGTGGCGAAGGCATCTCCGTTTCCCGTTTGGACCTCGGCCATTATCTGTTCATCGGAGAGTGCAGCGAGTGCAGAGGCGCATGGAGATCGGTGATCGGCTCGATTTGTATTGTGGGGCAACACGCTTAATCAGACCTTGACAAGAACGTATTCTGGCATCAATTAACACATCTCAGGTGAAAAATCCAAGGGTCAAAAAATCGGTTTGTGGTTGAGAACAATTTGTCCTGACGGAGGCATACTTAAAAATAGGCAATTGGCATGGCCTCCCCGGATAATTCTTTCTCTCGCTGACACAAACGGCGCACGTGGGAGGCATACTCCCCTAGATAGCTCTGATTCGGTTTCGGGCCACTTTTGCGTCAAGTTAACGCGTGAGGCCGAGAATCGCAAGGAGGCGAAGTACTCCCGATGATTGCGACCCCGGAGGGGGCTGGTTGCAAGCTTCGGGTTTCTGTATTGCACGATGAAAATAGCAGCCCCGAATGTGGCATTCGATTCGCCGGATGTTGTGTCAGCCGTTAGAGTCATCAGTGGGAAATGGAAGATCCGGATCATTGGTGCACTTTTCGGAGGAACCAAGCGGTTTGGTGAACTCCGTCGATCCCTCGCCGGCGTTCACCGAGGAACGCTCACCTACGAACTGCGGGGTCTCGAAACGGACGGAATCATCAAGCGTACTCAGCACTTGACCATACCACCGACCGTTGAGTACACGCTCACGGCGAGAGGGATGGCACTCAGGCCTGTGTTCCTTGCTTTGTTACGCTGGAATGATGCAGCTGGGGAATTGCCTGATTCATCATCGCGGGGAAGGAAGTAGGTGCAGTTTTGAGGCGGGAGTCCGCAGATATAGCTCTGATCGCGGCCTACTGGACACTGTCGATGTCGACACAGTCGAAGGCTCGGATCGCGGAAGGATCGAGCACGTGATTTGGCTCAAGTTCAGCGTCTACGCTGTTCCACTCAGGATAAACGACTCCGCCCGGCAGGACGTTGAGCGTTAGAGCTCCATCGCTGTCTGCTGCCTGACGAAGCAGGTCGGCCACCAGATGGCATAGCTCGTCGGAGAGTGGACTGCGGGTGTCCAAGATCAGATCGAAGCAGATCTCCGCACGCACTCCAATCCGATGTCGATATCGGGTGGCCATCTTCAGCACCTCCATTGCCAACGGACCCACAAGCGCCGAAGGACGCGGAGATCAGAAACGCAGCAGCCCCATCCTGAGTCGGCCGCGGACGACACGGTCACATTATCAGCCAAAAATGACCGGTAGCCTCAAGAATTCTGGGAGTGCGGTGCTGCAGAATGATCTCACAGGCGAATTGTATCCTATAGGCGAAATGTAGCCCAAGGAATACCGCCATGCTTATGGCGTGGCAACTGAAGATGTCTGCCTGCGATTCGGGAAGCGCGTTCGGAAGCTCCGCAAGGAACGGGGCTGGACCCAAACGTACCTTGCCGTTCATACGGGACTCGGCAGGCCATTCATCTCCAACTTAGAGACGGGCAAAAAGGAACCTTGCCTCCGTTCCATGGAGATTCTTGCCGGCGCTTTTGAGTTGTCATTGTCCCAGCTTATGCGAGGTCTCTGAGTTTGTGTCGGTGACCTTCAATGACGCAGATGGTGCGAGGGCTTCCGAGAGCCTTCGATCATCCGTGCCCGCTCCTCAGCGAACGCCTCACGCACGACTTGGACGAGGTTTCGGACTAGTGGACTCGTGATGTCTCTCCGGTAGGCAAACCCAAAATCGAACATGGGCAGCCCCGTTAGAGGCCTAAGGACGATTCCCTTCGGCTCAGAGCGGGTTGCCCGCACAGCGGCTATGCCATCGCCGTTCGCCACAAAATCTAACGTTTGGTCAAGGTTCACGACATCGAGTATTCTCTCCGGCCGATAGCCCCAAGCTTCAAGACTGGCGAGGATCTTGTCATGCCCGAGGTCAACCGCAGAAGAAAGCAAGATCAATCGGCGGCTCTTTAGTTGCCGCGGCGCGATGGTCTTCGCAGTAGCCAGCTTGTCATTCCGTCTGACGACTAGAAGCAGCTGTTCCCGATGAATGTTCAGGACTGTGAGACCTCGGCAGCGGACGGGGAGCTCGATAAGTGCAGCGTGGAAGTCGCTCTGCATCACCCCTTCAATGAGTTCACTAGCGCGGCCGGACACGAATTGAAATTGAACCTCGGGGTAACGGCGTTCAAAAGCGGCTCGTATCTGGAAGAAGAGCTGAAGATTAACCAGTGGAGAGACGCCCAAGAACAGTTTACCAAGTTGGCCCTCTCCGGCGGCTCGGGCCATAGAGGCGGCACGGTGAGCGTAGAGTAGCGCCTGCTGTGCGTTTTCGATAAACACTCGTCCGGGTTCCGTGACCTCGACTTTCTTCCGAGTACGCTTGAAGAGTTCCACGCCCAGTTCTGCCTCCACATTGCGAATCTGCTT
>JACXTT010006793.1_pt1 | contig 16267 bp, 16 predicted proteins | sample 9270951 | NCBI WGS metagenome assembly JACXTT01 (sample SAMN15532306, study PRJNA645909) | rock metagenome | isolation source: weathered quartz diorite | place: Puerto Rico | collected 2017-06-21 | reverse complement strand
GACAAGCCGCGCCGCGTCGACGTGCGCGTGATCGCCGCCACCAACCGCAACCTGCGCGAGCATGTGCGCGACGGCTCGTTCCGCGCGGACCTGTACCACCGGCTGTCGGTCTACCCGATTCCGATTCCGCCGCTGCGCGAGCGCGACAATGACGTGCTGCTGCTGGCGGGCCGATTCCTGGAACTGAACCGCGCGCGGCTCGGCATGCGCAGCCTGCGCCTGTCGCCGGCCGCGCAGGACGCGCTGCGCCACTACCGCTGGCCCGGCAATGTGCGCGAACTCGAGCACGTGATCAGCCGCGCGGCGCTGCGCTCCGTGAGCCGCGGCGCCAATCGCAATGACATCGTGACGCTGGAAACCGAGCTGCTCGACCTGGACAGCCTGGCGCCGCCCTCCGACGCCTCGGCTTCCGTCACGCATGCCGCGCAAGCCGAGCGCCACCACGTGGCACTGCCCGCCGGCACCACCTTGCGCGACGCCGTGGAGCAAATCCAGCGCGACTGCATCGACCAGGCGCTGCGTGCGCAGCAGGGCAACTGGGCCCAGGCCGCGCGCCAGCTCGGCATCGACGCCAGCAATCTGCACAAGCTGGCGAAACGGCTCGGGTGCAAGCAGGCGGCTCGGGAATGATGGTGCGCCAGCCGCCTGCGCGCTTCAGCGATGCCCCGTCTCTGGCGCTGCGACGCCCAGCCCTGCAGCGAGCCGCGACACCAGCGGTTCAAGCCATGGCGGCCGCGGTGCCGCGTCCAGCCAGTACTTCACTTCGAGCCCCAGCGCCGTGTCGCCGCTGATCACCAGCTTGCGCTGAAAAAAGAGCGTGTCGGTATCGCACTGGCCCGCCAGCAAGCGCAGGTAATCGGGCACGCGGGCGCGCAGCGTCAGTTCGGGCTCACCGGCGCTGCGGCCGGCCGAGCGGAAGCGTCCCTGTTCGCAACGGAAAGGCACGTCCAGGCCGAGATCCTCGACCGTCAACAGGAAAGTGTGCCCGTCGAGCGCCGCCGGCGGCTCCAGCCATCCGGCGCGGCGCGCCAGTTCGAGGGCCGAGACCAGCGGCAATGCGCGCGCCCGGGCTGGCATGCGGCGATGCACGCGGGCGAGCAAGCCTTGCAGTACGCTCATGGCCGGTCCTCCCACGCAATGCCCGGGCGACCATGCCAGTAGCCGTTGCACGGTTGCGCGCCGGCCGGCACCACGCCGCTCGGCGCGGGCGCGCGTTCGCCGGCGCGGATCGCTGCCAGCGCGGCCACCGCCTCCAGCGTCCCGGTCGAATGCGGACTCACGCGCAGCATATCGACACCCATGTGCGCCATGGCCTGCGCCTGGTCGCACAGGTCCAGGCACGTCGCAGACTGGGTCTGGATGCCATTGAGCGTGAAGAAGTCCTGGCCCTCGCCGGTGGCGGCAACGAGGCCGTCCGGGTAGTCGAGACAGCGAAATTCGCAGGCGTCCTTGCGCAACCGGTGGTGTCGTGCGGTGAAGCAGCGCGCCGAGAATGCCAGCGGCATGCGGCCCCAGGTCAGCACCTCCAGTGCCACGCCGGCGCAACGCCCCGCCGACAATGCGGCCAGCGTGGCGCCGTCCATCTCGACCGGCATCACGCAGCCCCGGGCGCCAAGGCTGGCGAGCCACGTGAGCGTGTCCGCGTGATAGACATTCAGGTGCGGGCCGCCGATGAACGGGCGGCCGCCCATGCAGCGCACCGCGCCGACGTCGTTGGCCTCGACCAGGTAGTCATTTTGTTCGCAGACACGGCGCATGCAGGCGATATCGGTGTCGGACTCGATCAGCACCGGCGTGGACAGCACCACCTCCTTGCCGGCTTCGCGCAGCATCTGCGCGATCTCCAGCCAATGCGCATGGCGCAGCTCGTGGCGGCGCGTGCAGACCGTCTCGCCAAGGTAGACCCGATCGACGGCCGACTCGGCCACGTCGGCATAGAACTGCATCACCGTCGCGCGCGGCCAGTAGTACAGCAGCGGTCCCAGCGCGATGCCGAACCTGGCCGCGCCGGGTGTGGATGGTTCCCGCATGAATGACTCCGTGGTTGGATTTGCCGTGCTCATCGCCACGGCCTGTCGTAGGCGCCCTGCGTCACCTGGTCGCCTTCGGCATGGCGGCCCAGCGTGCCCTGCCATTCCTGGCGCGGCGCGAAGCGCGCCGGCTCGGCACAGGCGGCGTCGATGGCGGCGCGCAGCACGCCGACCACATCCGCCACGTAGCGCGGGCTGCGCTGGCGGCCTTCGATCTTGATCGCGGCGATGCCGATGTCTAGCAGCGCCGGCAGCAGTGACAGCGCGTTGAGGCTGGTGGGCTCTTCCAGCACGTAGCCGCGCTCGCCCTCCACCTCGAATCGCCCCTTGCACAGCGTGGGATATCCGGCAGGCTCGCCGGGCGCGTAGCTGTCGATCAGGATGCCCGACAGGCGCGCGTGCATGGTGCCGTCCTGCTCGGTCCAGCGCACCGCGTGCGCGGGCGAGCAAACGCCCTTGTTGTTGGGGGAATCGCCCGTGGCATACGAGGACAGCAGGCAGCGGCCCTCGGCCATCACGCACAGGCTGCCGAAGCCGAATACCTCCAGCTCCACGCTGGTCTGCCGCGCCAGCTTGCCGATCTGCGCGAGCGACAGCACGCGCGGCAGCACCACGCGCTTGATATGGAAGCGCTCGCGCATCAGTTCGATGGCGTCGGCATGCGTGGCCGAGCCTTGCACCGACAGGTGCAGGCGCAGTTGCGGATGCCGCTTGCTGGCGTAGGCCATCAGCCCGGCATCGGCCATGATGACCGCATCGGCGCCAAGGTCCGCGGCGGCGTCGACGGCACGGTGCCACTTCGCCACTTCGCCCATCTGCGGGAAGGTGTTGATGGCGAACAGGACCTCTGCCTGGCGCGCATGGGCCTCGGCCACGCCGGTGCGGATATCGGCCTCGGTGAAATTGAGCCCGCCGAAGTTGCGGGCATTGGTGGCGTCGCGCAGGCCCAGGTAGACGGCGTCGGCGCCGTGCTCCAGCGCCGCGCGCAAGGCGGCCAGCGAGCCGGCTGGCGCGACCAGCTGCGGGTGGCGCGCCCGCACGGAAGATGAGGTTGTCATGTCGGAGGCGCCGCTCGCACGGCGCGGAAGTTCGGCCAGCGCAGATGCTAGCGAGCCACTTCGCGTGTGGGCTTGACCACGCGCAAACCGCGCGGCAACGCCTTGCGGCATAGACCAGTCGGCCTACGTCATTGGTGCAGGGGCGGCCGCCCATTGACCTGAGGCAAACGCCTGCGCCGATCGCTGTGCCACGCTTGGCCGTTCGTGCGCGGTCCGATATCGCGGACCGTGCGCAGCTCCCAACAAGCGAGACCATCATGACAGAACACTGGCTGACACTGGCCGGGCGCCGGCTGCTGCCGATCGTCCAGGGCGGCATGGGCATTGGCATTTCCGCGCACCGCCTGGCAGGTACCGTGGCCGCGCACAACGGCATGGGCACCATTGCCAGCATCGACTTGCGCCACCACCACCCCGACCTGATGGCGCAAACGCGCGGCACGCGCGACAAGGCACGCATCGAGGCCGCCAACCTTGTGGCGCTGGACCGCGAGATCCGGGGCGCGCACGAACTCTCGGGCGGACGCGGCCTGGTTGCCGTGAACGTGATGAAGGCCGTGGGCTCGCACGCGCAACTGGTACGCCAGGCCTGCGAAAGCGGCGCCGACGCCATCGTCATGGGCGCGGGCCTGCCGCTTGACCTGCCGGAAATGACCGCGGAACACCCCAGGGTCGCGCTGATCCCGATCTTGTCGGAAGCACGCGGCATCGGCCTGGTGCTGCGCAAGTGGATGAAGAAAGGGCGGCTGCCCGACGCCATCGTGGTCGAACACCCGGCCCATGCCGGCGGCCATCTCGGCGCACCCGCGATCCAGGATCTCGGCGATTCGCGCTTTTCCTTTGCGCGCGTACTGACCGAATGCCGCGAGCTGTTCCACACGCTCGGGCTCGCGTGGGACAGCATTCCGCTGATCCTGGCGGGCGGCATCAACAGCCATGCGAAGGTGCGCCACTGGCTCGGCGAAGGCGCCGCCGCGGTGCAGCTCGGCACCGCCTTCGCGGTCACGCAGGAATGTGACGCGCACCCGGCCTTCAAGCAGGTGCTGGCCAGCGCCGGCCCGGAAGACCTGCGCGAGTTCACCAGCGTGGCGGGCCTGCCGGCGCGCGCCGTGCTCACGCCGTGGCTGTCGCGCTACCTGTCGAGCGAAAGCCGGCTGCAGCGCCGCGCCAAGCCCCGCGATTGCCTGGAAGGCTTTGACTGCCTGCACGCATGCGGCCTGCGCGACGGCGTCGCGCGCATCGGCCAGTTCTGCATCGACCTGAAACTGGCGCAGGCGGTGCGCGGCGACGTGGAGCGCGGGCTGTTCTTCCGCGGCAAGGGCACGCTGCCGTTCGGCGAAGCGATCCGCCCCGTGGCGGACCTGCTCCACTACCTGCTGACGGGCGAGAAACCCGCCGCCATGGCCGTACCGGCCACTGTCGCCACCGCAGCAACCGTCGCCGCATGAGCGACAGCCGGGGCGTCCGCGCCTGAAGCATCGTCAGCCAGGCGCCCCAGGCCTTCGGTATCGAGCAGGAAGATCTTGCCGCGCTCGAGCCGCACCAGATTCTCGGCACAGAAGCGGCTGACCACGCGCGACAGCGTCTCGGGCGTGATGCCGAGCTTGGAGGCCATCACGCGCTGCGTACAGGCCAGCCAGGTGCGGCGTCCCGCGCGCGCCTCGTCCCGCAGGAACCCGGCCACGCGCTGCAAGGCGTTGTGCAGGCTGGTGGCTTCGATATCCCGCATCAGCCCATGCAGCCGGCTCGACAGGTTGCGCAGCAGGCGCGCGGACAGCAGCGGGTCGTGCGACACCGCGTCCCATAGCACGGCGCTGTCGATGCAGAGTACGGTGGTGCGCGTCATCGACTGGCAGTCGGCGGGCTGTGGCGCATCCACGAACAGCACGTCCTCGCCAAATGCCGCGCCGGGGCCGAAGACCTCGATCGCGCGCTCCGCGCCTTTGGCGCTGCCGGCCGCGGCGCGCAGCGCCAGCTTCACCAGCCCGTCCATCACGATGAACAGCGCGCGGCAGGGTTCACCGCGGCGGAACAGAAACTCGCCCTTCCGCAGGCGCCGCTGCGTGGCAGCGCCGGCAATCGTGTCCAATACGCGGGCTTCGACGCCGCGGAACAGCGGCAGCTTGTCTAGGGTCACGGTCTCAGCCATGGTGGACGCCTTCCGCAACCGGCTGGCGCGGCGGCAACCCGCCGCGCGCACGCATGGCGCGCATGCAGCGCATCGCCTTCAGCAACTGCAGCCCGAGCCAGCCATTGGCCAGCGCGAACGCCAGTCCGCCGGCGCGCGCCAGCCATGCCGGCGCGAACGGCAAGGCCAGCAACATCGCGAAGGCGGCTAGCAGCAGCCAGGCCTGGCGCCGCTGGGTATCGGGCGTGATGATGGCCTGCATGGCCGGCACGCGCGCGCGCGGCGGCAGCAGCCGGCGCAAGTGCAGCCATACCAGGAACGGCACGATCTTGCCGAGCATGGCGGTCACGGGCAGCACGCCGCCACCGACGAGCGCGAGCGTGCCAACCCACCATGACAGCGTCGCATGCCAGGGCTGCGGCACCAGCGGCAGGGCCGCCGCCAGCAGCGCCGCTGCCAGCATGCTGGCAGCAGCGAGCGGCCATAGCAGCCAGACCGGATCGTGGCGGCGCCGTGCGCGCAGCGTGGTCGCCAGTGCAAAACCAGCCACTAGCGCCACAAACACCAACCAGGGCAACAGGCCCCAGCGCGCAAACGCACCGTTTGGCTGCGCCACCACCAGCGCGCTGAACACCAGCAGGGGCAGCCAGTGTCCGAGCGGCAGGCAGCGTTCCAGCCAGCGCGGCAGGCGTGGCGCCTGCCAGAACATCGGCAGTACCGTGGTCGCAACACCCGTCACCAGCGCGGCCAGCCAGCCGCCCAGGCCCCAGGCCACGTGCAACGCCAGCCACTGCGACGGCGGCACCATCCAAAGGCCGCCGAACAAGCCGGACAGGGCCGCGCCGAGCAGGCCGGTCAACATCAGCGGCGCGCCGATGCCAGCCAGCGTGCGCGTGGTGGCATCCACCGCGGCCACGCGCCGCCCGGCCAGCCATAGCATGCCGCCCGAGAATGGCAACAGCAGGCCGCCTGTCACCGCGGCCACGCGGAACGGTTCGGTACCGCCACCGAGGAAGCCCACGGCCAGCGCGCCGGCCGTCATGCCGCCGCCGAGCGCCACCAGCGGCGCGACCCAGCCCGAGCCCGGCACCGCCACGCCAGCCACCACCGGCATCATCTGGAACAGCGCGCCGAGCATGACCGGCAGCAGCATGCCGAGCGCGAGCACATGCACGGCCGCAAGCGCCAGCGGTGCGAACCTGTCCGGCAGCCCGGCCGCGGGGCCGAGCGCAAGCAGCAGTCCCGCGGCGGCGCCCAGCCAGGGCGCCGGCATCAGGCAGCCGAACACCACGCCGGGACGCGGCGCGCGTTCGTAGTCGAGGCTGACGATTTTCAAGATGACGTTCCTTTCGCTTAGGGTCAGTCCCGCTTCGCCAGCAGCGCGTCCAGCCCCGGCACATGTGCGCGGCACATCGGGAACAGCACGTTTTCTTCCTTGAGGTTGTGCTGCTGCAGCAGCACGGCGAGCGTGTCGAGTTCCGCGGCCAGCGCGTTGGCATCGCTCAACTGCAGCCATTCGCGCGCGTTGTCGAGCAGCGCGCGGACTTCGCCGTGTTCGCGGCGCATCACGACGGTGGGGCCGCTGGCGGCACCAGCGACCTGCTCGAAAGCGGGGAACAGGCGGTCTTCCTCGGCCGAGAAGTTGCCTTGCAGCGCCGCTTCGAGGCGCCCGAACGCAGCCGCAGCCGCGTCCCAGTCCGGCTTGCGCAGGCAGGCTTCGAGGTCTTCAAGGGCTTGATCGCAATCGCGGTGCTGGCGCACCAGGGTCTCAATGGCGCTGGACATGGTCGTTCTCCGGGTCAGTCCCGATGGATGCTAGGACCCGTATCGCCGTCCGGACTTGATCGCGAATAAGTCCGCGCGAGATTCGAGGGCAAGACCCGACGCGCTTCAGGGTCTATCCGGAGCCGGAACATGGCCCGCGCTTTTCCATCACGCCGTGATATTTCCCATGCCGCTGTGGTGCGGGCCCGGCTCACGGGTCCGGCATCGCTCAGGAAGCGCAGATCTCAGCACAAATCGATACCACGGAATGGCACTTTCTTGATCTGGCGCATGCTGTGCCGCCTCGTCCGCGCGGACAATCGCCCCTGAGGTTGACCGCCCCCAGTCCCCAAACCTTGTTCCCATGTCCAATCCCGACACCGACACTGCGCCCTTCGAGGGCGGCAGCCCGCTTCCCGATGCCGCCGGCCTGACGCCGCCCCGCCACCGGCTGTCCACGCGCATCGTCCTGCTGTCGCTGGCATCGCTGCTGGTGGTGCTCACCATGATTGCCGGCACGCTGTGGCTGTCATGGAAGCTCGAAGGCGCGGGCGCCGCCATCAACGACGCGGGCAGCCTGCGCATGCGCGCCAACCGTGTGGCGATCGAACTGTCGCTTGCCCGCGCCGGCCAGGAAAACGCACCGGAGGGCGAGATCCAGGCGCTGGACGACACACTTGCGCAGCTGCGCAAGGGCAACCCGGTGCGGCCGCTGTTCCTGCCCGACGAACCGGCCATCCATGCGCAGCTCGACCGCGTCGTGCATGACTGGCAGCATGGACTCAGGCCGCTCGCACAGGCGCGTAACGGGCCCGCGTACGTGCAGGCGCTGCCCGGCTTCGTCGCCGAGGCCGACCGGCTGGTCGTGCTGATCGAGCATGACAGCGCGCGCAAGACCGACCTGCTGCGGCTGTCGCAGGCCGGGCTGGCCGCCCTCGCATGCGTGGGCACCGTGGCCGTCATCTACCTGCTCTACCTGTGGATCATCCTGCCCGTGCTGCGCCTGCAGGACGGCCTGCGCCGCATGGCCGCGCGCGAGTTCACGCTGCGCCTGCCAGTGGAAACGCGCGACGAGTTCGGCACGCTGAACGCAGGCTTCAACCGCATGGCCGACGAGCTGCAGGACCTGTACCAGGACCTGGCGTCGCGCGTGGCCAGCAAGACCGCCGAGCTGGAGCGCCAGAACCGCGACCTCGAAACGCTCTACGACATGGCAGCCTTCCTCAACCAGGCCCGCGATGCCGAAGCCATGGCACGCGGCTTCCTGCAGCGCGTGATGCGCCAGTTCGATGCCGATGGCGGCTCGGTGCGCGTGATGGACGCGCAGCACGGCAAGCTGCATCTGCTCGCCTCGGCAGGCCTGCCCGCGGCGCTGGCCGAGGCCCGCAACTGCATGGCCGTGGATGCCTGCCACTGCGGCGATGCCACGCACGAAGGCGTGGTCGCCATTGCCGACCTGCGCAAGACCACGCGCCGCCCGCTGCTGCCGCAGCCCTCGCCCTGCACGCGCGAGGGCTTCACGGCCATGGCGGCATTCCGCATCGAAAGCCAGCGCGGCGCCATCGGCACGTTCGCGCTGCATTTCCACGCGCCGCGCGAGCTGCCCGCTTCGGACCGCCAGTTGCTCGAAACGCTGGCGCAGCACCTGGGCATCGCACTGGAACACCTGCGCCTGTCCGCGAGCGCGCGCCAGCTTGCCGTGGTCGAAGAGCGCAATTTGGTCGCGCAGGGCCTGCATGACAGCATCGCGCAGGGCCTCAATTTCCTGAACCTGCAGGTGCAGCTTCTCAGCGACGCGGTGGGCCGCGACGATCTGGCGGAAACGCGCGAGCTGGTGCCGATGCTGCGCCACGGCGTCGAAGAGAGCTACCAGGACGTGCGCGAGCTGCTGAACAACTTCCGCTCGCGGCTCACGCCCGGCGAGCTGCGGCCCGCCGTCGAGGAGACCGTCGAGCGCTTCCGCCGCCAGTGCCGCACCGAGGCCACGCTCGTCATCGACGACCATGGCAACAACCTGCCACTGCAGCCCGAGCAGCAACTGCAGGTGCTGTTCATCCTGCAGGAAGCGCTGTCCAATGTGCGCAAGCACGCCATGGCCGCGCACGTCACCGTGTCGCTGAGCCACGGGCACGATTTCCGCCTTGTCGTCGAAGACGATGGCGATGGCTTTGACCCGGCCGACCTCGGCCATGACAACGAAGTGCACGTCGGCCTGAACATCATGCGCGAACGCGCCGCACGGCTCGGCGCGCAGCTTGCCATCGAGGCCCGCCCGGGCCAGGGCGTGCGCATCGCGCTGCTGCTGCCGCGCGGTGGCCAGGCGACCCGCGCCGAACGTCATTTCACCGCGGGGCAAGCGATGCCGCGCCCAACCCAGGAGTCCCTGCCATGACCATTCGCATCCTGCTGATCGACGACCACACGCTGTTCCGCTCGGGCATCCGCGCGCTGCTGCAGCGGCAGTCCGACTTCGAGATCGTCGATGAAGCGGCCGACGGCGTGGAAGGCATCAAGCGCGCCAAGCAGCATCGCCCCGACGTGATCCTGCTGGACCTGAACATGCCCGGCCTGTCCGGGCTCGAAGCGCTGCAGTTGCTGGTCGAGGACCTGCCCGGCTCGGCGGTGATCGTGCTCACCGTGTCCGAAGAGGCCGAGGAACTCGCCACCGCACTGCGCAGCGGCGCGCGCGGCTACCTGCTGAAGAACATCGAGACCGAGGCCCTCACCAGCGCCATCCGCCGCGCCGCCGCCGGCGAGCCGGTGATCTCCGAGGCCATGACGGCCAAGCTCGTGCAGCAGTTCCGCGCGCCCACGCCGGCGCCGGCGCGGCAGGACGACACGGCGCGGCTGACCGCGCGCGAGCGCGAGATCGTGCAGGGACTGGCCCGCGGCGAGAGCAACAAGGAAATTGCCCGCGACCTGGGCGTGGCCGAGAGCACCGTGAAGATCCACGTGCAGAACATCCTCAAGAAGCTCAACCTCGCCAGCCGTGTCCAGGTGGCGGTCTATGCGGTGGAGCACGGCCTGACCGAGGCCGGCTAGCCGCGCGCCCGCGTGGCGTCGTCCGATTCCTACACTGTTTTCAGCCGCGCTCCGGAAGGATGCGCCTGCCCCCTCGGCTACGCTGAAACTACGTGGCAAAGCGTGTCCCCGGCCCCATGTCAGGCAACGGGCACCCGGACAGTGCCGAGCCCAGATGACAAGCTTGGCCTGATGGCCAATACCTGGGAGCACGATATGGGAATCGGCACCATTCTTCTGATCCTACTCATCCTGTTGCTGGTTAGCGCCTTGCCGGCCTGGCCCTACAGCACCGGCTGGGGCTACTGGCCAAGCGGCGGACTCGGGCTGATCGTCCTGATCGTGGTGCTGCTGGTCGTCCTTGGCCGCATATAGGCAGGCCCATGCATGAACGCGTGGCCGGCCGGCCAAGGTTGCGTGGCTAGCTGACCGGCTGACCATAGCTGGCGCAGCCATACACCATCATTTGCCTCGCCCAGTTGTCGGCAAGCGGCATGTCACGCCTCCTGGCGGACCGTGCCGGACTCCCGAGCGCCTGCGGGCTCCGCATCGGCAGCCGTTTCGCCCGGGTAGCGGCTCGCGCGGGCCTCGTGCTTGGCCGCCTGGTTCAGATGCGCCTCATCCAGCGAGTGGCTGGACTTGATCCCGCCTTCTTTATCGGCCAGTTCCGCCAGGTGGCGATAGAAGGTGACGAGCTGGCGCAGCTCTGCTTCGTCGAGATTCTCGATCGAGGCCAGCAGCTCGTTGAGCTTCAGGTGCACGGCAACGGCATCCTTGTTCTGGCTCTGCTGGATCAGGAACACCATGAGGAAAGTCACGATCGTGGTGCCCGTGTTGATCACCAGTTGCCACGTCTCCGAATAGGCGAACATCGGGCCCGTGAGCGCCCACGCCACGACCACGATCACCGCCAGGACGAACGCCGCCGGCGAGCCGGCGTAGCGCGTGGCGGCGCCGGCAAAGCGGTCGAACCGATGCATCAGCCGAGATCCTGGCCGCGTGCTCGCGGCCGACGCCGAGTCGTGCGGACCCCGCAGGTCGAGACCGTTTCTGCTCATCGCTGTCTCCTCGTTCGCAGCAAGGCAAGGGCCGGCGGATATGCCGCCGGCCCTCGCCCCGCTCTCCCACCCTGAATCCTTGTCGCCGCCGGGCGCGCTGGCCGCGTCCGGTGCGGCGGGTACCGCCGGCAATCAGCGCCACGGATCGTAGCGGTCCGACTCCCAATACGGAGCAATGCCGTAGTACTCGTGAATACTGGTGGCCCACTGCGCATCGGCCATACCGGGCCAGTGGTCCTTGTTGAAGCCAGGCGCGGCCTTGAGGCGGTCCTTCTCCACACCCAGCACGAAACATTTGCGGCGCGTGTCGAGCGTCAGCGCCGACCACGGCAATGCAAACAGCTTCTCGCCGAGGCCGAGGAAGCCGCCAACGGCAAGCACCGCGTACGCGACGCGCCCGCCCGGCACGTCGATCATGATGTGGTCGATGGTGCCGATGTCATCGCCGGACGGGTCGACCACCTTGTTGCCTTCCAGCGTGTCGGCGGCCATCACGAACGGGCCCGGGCCCGGCGAATCGCGATTGATATCGCCGACAATCGCCGCGCCGCGCGGCTGCGGTTCACGGGTCGGGGGTTGGTCTGGTCTCATGGACACCTCCTTAAACGATGCAAGCGATGCAAACGATCAGACGAAAGACGAGTCGCCCGTGAACGCCACGGTCCGTCATGCACGGCGCGGCTCGCCTTCTCGTCCGGCTGGCACCGGCGGTGCCAGCGGGTCAAAATCGGCCCAGCGGCCTTCACGCCAGTGGCCCTGCGCGCGTTCGATGTCGTGGGCGCCGCCGTTGCGCAATAGCGCACACACGAGACCCGCGGTGGCGGGCTCCACATGCGCGGCCAGCAACACGCCGGCATTGCGGACCGGGGCACGGCCCCTGCGGCCTTCCGTACGCCCCTCGCGCGTGAGGGACAGCGCGCCCGCCAGCGAACCGACGTAGGCGCCGAGCCCGGTCGTGAAGACCAGCACGAACAACGACACCGGCGGCGACACCGCCAGCAGCGCGATCAGTGCGGCACCGAGCGCGGCGCCCGCGCTGGCGCCCAGCAGTACGCTGGTCATCGCGCCGAAGCCCGAACGGCGCGCGCCTGGATCGGCGGCATGCTGTCCGGGCGGGTTGACATAGAAGACGCTCAGGTCCTCTTCAGCGAGGCCCTGCGCGCGCAAGCGGCTGGCAGTGGTCTCCGCCTTGGCAAAACTGTCGAAACGGCCGGCGATGATGGCATCAGACATGGTGGCTCCTTTGTCGTGCGCTTTGTCGTGCGCGGGCATCGTGCGCTTGCATTCAGGCAGTTTCCGCAATGGCCATGCGCTCAGCTACGGCCGGTAGTGCCTTTACGGTGGCCAGCCGGCTTGGCGCCGGCGGGCTGGTGTTCGCTGCCGCGCTTGAGCTTCCAGTCGACGTCGTCGCGGCCGGTCTGGGTCTTCTTTTCGGCATGCATCGCGGCGCCCGGCGAAATCGGATCGCTCGCGGGAAAAGTCATTTCCAGGGAATCATCGACCGCGCTCTGGTAAGTCTTGCGCTTGTCTTCGCCGGACGCGGACGAGCGCGCATCGGCCTTGGGGGACGGGCGAGACGGGCGGGACCGGCGCTTCGCGGCAGCGTCCTTGCGCGCCCCTGCGCTTTTTGCCGTTCTCGCGGTATTCGCGGAAGGCTTGCGGGCCGGGCTGGCCTTGGCGGGTGCATGGGCTTTGTGCATGGCTGGGTCTCCGTTAGGAATGTCCCTTCCTATGCAATCGACGGGCCAGACCGTGCGCGGGCGTCCCGCTGGCGTCCTTGTGCCGGCCGGGGCTCACCAGAACTCTGCGCGCGGCGGATGCGGGGACGCGATGGCGGCACTATGTGCCGGTGCGATGTAAAACCTACAGCCGGGGGGGATGGAGCGCGTGGCGCGGAAATTTCACGCTGATGCACACGGTGACCTTGTCGGTGTCACAGGTCTCGCTCTCGGTACTGAGCGCGGCGCCGTGCAGTTCGACCATGCGGCGCGTCAGCAGCAGCGCGCTGGACTGGCGTCCGGACTGGCCTGCCTGCGGCGCGCGCCGGCCGAAGAAATCGGACAGCACGGCAACGCGGCTGGTGCTGCGCGTCTGGTCCAGCCGCGGACTCTCGGTGATGCGCAGCTTGATGTGGTCCACTTCCGCATGCAGGTGCACGGACACGGTGCCCCCCGCCTGCGCGCGCCAGATGCAATGCACGAGAAGGTGTCGCAGCAGCGGCGCCAGCCGCACGGGATCGGCATCGATGAGCCAGCCTGCTGCGTCGCCGCTCGCCTCCACCGCATTCAGCTCCACCCCACGCGCCGTCGCGGCCTGGCGGCGGTCGGTGACGGCCTGCATGGCCGCGGCCAGCAGGTCGATGCGGCGCCATTGCGGACTGCTTTCGTCGGCGAGCAGATGTACGGCCTCTTCCATTTCCTCGACCAGCGTAAGTTGCTGCTGGATGCCGGCGCGCACGCCCTGCAGCGCGCGCCGTGCCGGCGTGGCAGCCTGGTCGACGGCACGCTCGAGCACATAGGCCCAGCTCTGGATGGCATTCAGCGAGGAACGCAAGTCGTGCGCGGTCTGGTCGATCAATGCCCCGACCTCGGTGACAGTACGCACGTCCTGCCCGGCTAGCGGCAACGGCTCGCTCTCACTGTTCGGATGCTCCGGCTCGCTGGCTGGCGAATACTGCGTCATGGTATGTTGGCCCGGTTTTCCAAATCATTGCCACGCAAGAAGCATGCAACCTCAGACAGGACCTGCCGGTGACTCCATTGGCGCGCCCGTGGGAATCAGCCTGTGGCGGGGACTCCGGTCTGGGCCCCGGTCTCGACGCCGACCTGACTGCTGCGCGCGGCGCGCAACCATTCCGGCAGTTCGCCACGCGCGGCATAGTCTTCCAGGCGGTTGTACAAGGTCTTGAGGCTGATGCCAAGAATTTCCGCCGCATGCTTCTTCACGCCCGCACATTGTTCAAGTGTCGCGAAAATAAGCTGGCGGTCGGCGTCCGCCAGCGACATCCCCACCGGCACCGAGACCATCGCGGCCGCCGGCGCCTGCGCGGCAACCACCTGCAGCGGCACCTGGACCTCGGCGATCAGGTCGTCGTCGGCCATGATGTAGGCGCGTTGGACGAAATTGCGCAGTTCGCGCACATTGCCCGGCCACGTATGCTGACGCAGGCTGTCGAGCACACTCGGCGCGAAGCGCCGCGTCGAGCCCTGCTCGGCATTGAGTTGTTCCAGCATCGTGTTGGCGATCTGGATCACGTCGTCGCCGCGCGCGCGCAGCGGCGGCAGCTCTACCGGAAACACATTGAGCCGGTGAAACAGGTCCGCGCGCAGCTTGCCTTCCGCAACGGCTTCCTCGGGATTGCGGTTGGTGGCCGCCAGCACGCGCACATCGGCATGCTGTTCGCGGTGGGTCCCGACGCGCATGAAGGTGCCGGTTTCCAGCACGCGCAGCAGCTTGACCTGCAGTTCGGCGGGCATCTCGGTGATCTCGTCGAGAAACAGCGTGCCGCCATCGGCACGCTCGAAATAGCCCTTGTGCTGGCGATCGGCACCCGTGAAGCTGCCGCGCTCGTGACCGAACATTTCGGTTTCGATCAGCGTCGGCGAGATCGCGCCGCAGTTGACGGCCAGGAACGGCTGGCGCCGCCGCGCGGACAGTTCATGCACGGTCTGCATGGCCAGTTCCTTGCCGGTGCCGCTTTCGCCGATCAGCAATACGGTGGCTTCGGTAGGCGCCACGCGCGCGAGCTGGTCATAGACCGCCTGCATGACATCGGAGCTGCCCAGCAAGCGCCCGAAGCGGCCGTAGCGCCGCAATTCGCCGCGCAGCGAATGGATCTCGGCACGCAGCGCACCGGTATTGGCGAGACGCTTCAGCACGGTCTGCAGCCGCGCCACGTTGATCGGCTTGACGAGATAGTCGGTTGCACCCAAACGCAATGCTTCCACCGCGCTGTCCACGCTGGCATAGCCCGTGGTCAGGATGACTTCGACGCCGGCGGATGCGACCTCCGCGAACAACTCCATGCCGCTGCCGTCGGGCAGGCGCAGGTCGGCCAGAACCACGTCGGGCATGCGCCAGCCGATTTGCAGACGGGCTTCACGCAGGCTGCCCGCGGCGCAGGCGGTGAACCCTTCCAGTGCCACGATCTCCGTCAGCGCAGCGCAGGCGTTTTCGTCATCGTCGACAATCAGGATGTGAGGCATGGATGGCGCGGCCCTGCGGCCGGAAGTTAGCCTGGGAACGGCGCTACCTGCCGAAAAAATGGCATTCCCCGCCTGCGGCGACGCAACACCGGGTGTTCGCATCGCGGACATGCGGGGGCAACGCCAGTGCGTATCGGAAGTCTAACCATCCGCGGCACCGATTGTTGCCAGTGTCTCTCTGACACGGCTGTCGGATGTTTCCGCGCACTGCGCCTGACGTCTGGCATGGCCCGCCCTCACGGGCTAGCATAGGAACGTCCCGCGCCCCAAGATTCATGCCAACGTGTCGACCAACGCCAGCCCATCCCGACGCGGCGCGGCCCCGCAAGCGGAGGGCCCGCGGGGCCGCGCCATTCCGTCTCAGGTTTCCCTGTTATGGGAAAGCACTTCGCCCGCCATGCGCCGCTTGCTGGTGCAAGTCGAGCGCATGGCTGCCACTGATGTGACCATGCTCGCGGTAGGGGAAAGCGGCACCGGCAAGGAAGGCGTGGCGCGCGCGGTGCACGCGCACAGCAGCCGGCACGACGGCCCGTTCGTCGCCGTGAACTGCGGCGCGATCCAGCCGACGCTGATCGAATCCGAACTGTTCGGCCATGAAAAAGGCGGATTCACCGGCGCCATCGACCAGAAGGCGGGTTACTTCGAGCAGGCGCAGGGCGGCACGCTGTTCCTCGATGAGGTCACCGAAATGCCGCTGGCGATGCAGGTCAAATTGTTGCGCGTGCTGGAAAGCCGCACGTTTCACCGCGTCGGCGGCGATACGCTGATCGTCAGCGACGTGCGCATCCTGGCCGCAACCAACCGCGACCCGCTCGACGCCGTGCGGGCCGGGCAGCTTCGGGAAGACCTGTTGTACCGCCTGGCCGTCTTTCCGCTGCATATCCCGCCGCTGCGCGAACGCGTGGAGGACATCATCCCGCTGGCCCGCCACTTCCTGGACCAGTACAACGCAATGGAGCGCACCGACAAGGTGTTCTCCGCCGGCACGCTGGAGCGGCTGACG
>JACXTT010006792.1_pt1 | contig 16267 bp, 15 predicted proteins | sample 9270951 | NCBI WGS metagenome assembly JACXTT01 (sample SAMN15532306, study PRJNA645909) | rock metagenome | isolation source: weathered quartz diorite | place: Puerto Rico | collected 2017-06-21 | reverse complement strand
ATTGTTTCGCGCCGGCAATTACCTGGAGCAGCCGGAATTTCCGTCACGCATCGGCGTGGAGGCGGCAGGCGTTGTGGATGCAGTGGGCGCGGATGTTAAACACATTCGCGTCGGCGACAAAGTCAGTGTTGCTCCCGGACAGTCCATCGGGCGCTACGGAACTTACGGTGAAAGCGCGATTGTCCCGGCTGCATCCGCCCTTCCTTATCCTGCGAATCTGACTCCCGTGGAAGCAGCATCAATCTGGGTGCAATACCTGACCGCCTACTTTGCATTCGTTGATGCTGGTGGCGTTAAGCCCGGCCAATCCGTGCTGCTGACGGCGGCCACAGGTGGCGCGGGTATGGGCGCTATCCAGGTGGCGCGATTACTCGGCGCGACGATCATCGCAGCAACACGGTCTTCAGCGAAGAAGAAGTCCCTGCTGGATGCCGGCGCACATCATGTCATTGTGACCGAAGAGGAGAATCTCGTCACGCGGGTCAAGGAAATCACCAAAGACAAGGGAGCTGACGTGATTTTCGATCCGGTCGCGGGGAAATCCCTTCCAGTGCTCGCCGAGGCAGTGGCCTGGGGCGGACAGATCATCTTGTATGGCGCGTTAGGTGGGCGGGAGACTCCTTATCCTCTCCCGACGGGTTTCGCGCGCAACTTCACCCTGCGCACCTTCCTGGTTTACAACTACAGCGGCCTGCCCGAAATCGGACTCTCCCGGAATGAAGAAGCGTTTGCGCGCGCGGTAAAGTTCATTCAACAGAATCTCGCGGACGGCAAACTGAAACCTCTCATCGCGAAGACCTTTCCATTGAGCCGAATCCGTCAGGCACACGAGTATATGGAATCGAACCTACAGTTTGGCAAGATCGTCGTGGTGGTTTAACGCAAAAGGGAATGGAACTATGAATACAAAGAAAAACCCGCGTTCGCGAAGGAGTTAATGGGTCTCAAGAAACAGACGATGAATTTCACACCTGCCCCTTCAAGTAAAACAAGTGCCAGTGAAAGTGCCAGTGAACGAATAATAAATGAGTAGTCCGCGAGTAGTTGATTGGTGTTGAGTGCGTGATGTCGAGTGCTTGACTCACAGGCAGAAGTGCCTGATTCTATTGGCGTTCGTTAGTTATGAGGCTGCGTGCCTCTGGTGGCGGGGTGGTAGTAACGGAGTAGTCGAAATGGCGATTCCCGTTCGATTCCGACCTCCGCCTCCAGTTCCTTCCGCGTGTGCGGCAAGGATTTCTGAAGGGGAGGGGTCCAAGCGGACACCAAAACGGACACCAATTTTCGGCTTCGGCTTTAATTGGCGTAACTGAGCCGTAACTATCAGTTGTAGAATAGGTCACCGCTTGGAAGCTGTTGGTATTATGAAAAGATGCCAACGTAAGGACCACTCGGCCTGTACTCACCAAACGATGACTCCGGAATTAAAGCTCAAAGCTGGAGGCAAGACCATCCTAATTGCGACCACCAACCAGAAGCTCAGTGCGCAGGCTGGGCAGGCAACGTTTTGGGGTTTTATGCACTTGAGAAAGTTCCCCAGCTTCCTGGCGAAGATCTTACCTCATCGTCCGAGCAGTCCCAATGCGTTGCCGACGGTGGACATTGGACTGGGGTTTATCAGTGGGATTTTGAGTGGGGCTGATAAGCTGACGCGTCTGGCCCATCTACGGACTGATCCAGTGTTACCGGTGGTGATGGGTGTCAAGCGCTTGGCCAGCCAATCCACTTACACGCGTTTTCTGGCGGGTTTTGATGGGGCCGCTAAGAATCTGCGAGCCTTTCGGGCCTTGTGGCATTGGGGAATGAATCGACTGAACAGTCAGCGCGGTGGCTACACGTTGGATTTGGATTCGACCACTCTCTTGCACACCGCCGGTCATCAAGAAGGGGTGAAAGTGGGGCACACGCCGCGCGGTAACAAGCCGTGTCTGAGTCCTTTGTTGGCGGTGTTGGCCGAAGCGAAGCTGGTGGCGCAATTCTGGTTGCGGCCAGGCAATGTGCATTCGGCCACCAACGTCATCAATTTCACTTTGGATCTATTGTCGAACTTGCCGCGGCATATTCGGGTGCGGCTGATTCGAGCCGATAGTGGCTTTTACCGAGATGATTGGCTGAGTTTGTTAGAGGCGCAGGGGCTGAACTACATCGTTGTCGCGGAGCTGCAAATCAAGCTGCAAGGTTTGATTCGAAAAGAAACTCGCTGGCAGGCTGGAAAGGTGGCCGGCACCGAGGTCGCCGAGGTTCTCTATCAGGCCGTCAGCGGCCGTCAGCGCCGGATGGTCCTGGTGCGACACCGGATCACTGAGAAAAAGCGTGCTGGGGGCAAATATTTGTTTGATTGCCCCGGTTATCGCTTTCAGGCGTTGGTCACGAACTTACCGGCCCGTGTGGCGGCGCTGGAGGTTTGGTTGGAGTATAATGGGCGAGCCGGAACGGAGAACGTGATTAAGGAATTGGATTACGGCTTTGCCTTACCCAAGCTGTGCTGCAAGAAATTTTGGGCCACAGAGGCGGCTCTCTCGCTGGCGGTCTTCACCTATAACCTGAGCATGCTCTTTCAGCGCCATCTGGGTTGGCTGGATCGAGTGAATATTGGGACCTTGCGCTTTCGACTCTTTTCTACGGCGGGCATTATCAGTCAAAGCCAAGGCAGGCCCACGATAAAATTAGGAGTGGATCTGGAAAACCGAGCTTGGTGGCGAAAGCTTTGGGAGAAAATTCTAGCTCCAATCCCCAATTGCAATGCAGTTGGACAATTACCCTGAAACACCCATGAACAACTGCTTTTATAGGAGTCCAACTGAATAGTTACGGCTGAGTTTAACCATTCTTTTACGGCTCAGACAGCGGTTTCGGCTCGGTTTATCTTCCGCGGTTACGTGAACTTGTATGAAAACACGTTACCGCCTCATACGGCGCGGAGTGCGCAATGGAGCTTATTATTGCGTCGACAAAAAGACCGCGAAGCGCACTAGTCTGCAAACCGACGACGAAGATGTGGCGCTCCAAATTGTCGAAGCAAAGAACCAGGCCCAGCGCCAACCAGTGCTGAATCTCCAAATCGCCAAAGCCTACCTCGCCGGCACCGATTCAGCCATCTGCGTCGGCGCGGGAACGATTCTGTTCTTTCTGCTGTTTCAAAACGGAGGTCCACTGTCCGCCGTCCCGATGATTCTCGCCGGAGGTGCGGCCCTGATGGCCGTTGTCGGAATTGCTTCCTTCAAAGAAACGGCCAGTCACATTTGAACGTTGAGCCCAGGAAATGCAAAGCATTACCTTCGTGCGAGTTTTTGGACACTACCGGTTCACGATACTGCGAACCGACCCCGACCTGACTCACGTCCGCATCCGAGTGCAACAGCCTGCCCCAATTCAATTGTCCGAGCGTGAACTAAGCTTGCTCGCAAATTGTCCCTTTTTCATTCCACTGGGTGTTATCATGTGAAGACGTGAAAGATTTCAGCGACACTGAATTGTTGGACGCCTATGCCGGCGAGCGTTCCGAGGATGCGTTTCGCGAACTTGTCGCGCGGCATGTTGACTTGATCTACTCGGCGGCGATGCGCCAGCTCCGGAATCCGCACCTCGCGGAGGAAGCCACACAGTCGGCCTTCATCGCGCTCGCGAGAAAGGCCGGTCAGCTTCGACGGAGAACGGTCATTGCCGGTTGGCTACATCGGGCCGTTCATTTTGCCGCGCTGAACCTGCAACGGAGCGAGGCTCGCCGCAAACACTGGGAAGAAGAGGCCGCGACTATGAATGTTCCCGGCGATACCGACCACGTTTTTCAGGAATTCGCGCTGCCGCATGTTGATGGGGCACTTGCCGAACTGGGCCAAGCTGACCGTGATGCCGTGATCCTCCGTTTTCTCCACCAACGCAGTTTCCGCGACGTGGCGGAAACGCTAGGCACATTCGAGGAAGCCGCCAAGAAGCGCGTCAGCCGTGCGCTCGAAAGATTGCGCGGGTTGCTCGCGCGACGGGGTATAGCGATTTCCGCCGCCGCGCTCGCCACCGGCTTGTCGCAAATGCCTGTCACGGCTGCGCCCGCCTCGTTGCCCTCGACAGTCGCGGCGCTCGCGGCCAGCACTGCCGTTCCGACGATTTCCATAACCGCAACGATTCTCAATTTGATGAGAACTAAAGCAAAACTCGCCATCCTTATCGGCCTGGTCATCCTGGGCGGGTTCGCTGCCCTGTTATGGGCGTACCGCCCCGGCAACACCGTCGCAGCCGGCCCCAATCCCATCAGCTCATCTACGCCGATGATAAGACTGGCAAGTGTCATGGTGGACGACCAGGACAAGGCGTTGAAGTTTTATACGGATGTCCTGGGTTTTGTTAAGAAGACCGATATTCCGACAGGCGAACCAGGGGGAGCAAGATGGTTGACCGTAGTTTCGCCCGACGAGCCGAACGGTACCGAGCTACTTCTTGAGCCCATGGGCTTCTCCCCAGCCAAGACCTACCAGAAGGCTCTTTTTGAAGCGGGGATTCCTTTAACGGCATTTGCCGCTGGGGATATTCAAAAGCAGTTCGAGCGATTGAAGAATCTGGGTGTGATGTTCAGCACGGAGCCAACGGCGGTGGGAGCGACAACCATCGCCGTCTTTGAGGATACCTGCGGCAACCGCATCCAGATCTTTCAAACGCCTGCCATCAGCAACTCCCTCACAGCGTCTACACTGAGGATCAAACTCAGCAGTGTCATGGTGGACGATCAAGACAAGGCTCTGAAGTTTTATACGGACGTTTTGGGCTTCGTTAAGAAACGAGATATGCCGGCCGGCGCTGGCAGATGGTTGACGGTCGTCTCGCCGGAAGAACCGGACGGGCCTGAGTTACTGCTGGAGTCTGTGGGCTTTTCGCCCGCCAAGACGTACCAGGAAGCGCTTCGCAAGGCAGCGATTCCGTTCACGCAGTTCGCGGTTGCGGATGTTCAAAATGCGTACGAACGCTTGACCAGGCTGGGTACGGTCTTTCCCGGAAAGCCAACAAAAATGGGACCGACGACGATGGCTGTGTTTGACGATACTTGCGGCAATCTCATCCAGCTCTTCCAGAAATGAGGCTGAGTTTGTAGCCACGTAACTCGAACCAGGAAAGGGCGCCGAAAGCATGCCCAAAAAATCCAGCGGACAACCAAAACAGAATAATTATGAAAATAGTGATCACGAGCGTGATGGTAGCTGATCAGGACAAAGCCCTCGACTTCTACACCAAGACTTTGGGTTTTGTGAAGAAGGCAGATGTTCCTCTTCCGGCATGCCAACATAGATGGCTGACAGTCGTTTCACCCGAACAGCCCGATTGCCCAGAATTACTCCTCGAGCCATCCGTGACAGCCTTCCCGCCCGCCAAGACATACCAGAAAGCCCTTTTCGATGCCGGGATACCATTAACATCATTTGCGGTCCAGGATGTCGCAGCCACCCACCAGAAGTTGAAGAAGCTTGGCGTGGCGTTTCATACGCCGCCAACCGAGATGGGACCTGTTATTATCGCCATTTTTGAGGACACCTGCGGCAACCTCATCCAGATTGCACAGAAGCAATCACCATAGTGAGTTGCTTAGACGCTTTTACACGCATCGAGTGAATCTATGAAAGCATCGAATAAGCCGCCTGCTGGCGGACCCCACAGGGAACTTTTCGCCGGCGGAGGGCTTTCGGGTAAAGGCCTTTTCAAAAACGGCAAACGCCACGACAAATGGCAATTTTACTACCGGAACGGCAAGCCCAAGGCCATTGGCAAGTATGTAGCCGGTGAGCTTGATGGCCGCTGGGAATGGTGGCGCGAGAACGGCCAACCACTCCAGGCCGGCTCTTTCAAGATGGGAAAGCAAGTTGGCCCGTGGAGGCGTTACTACGAAAACGGTCAACTCTGGGACGAGGGTGTTTACAAAGACGGCAGGAAAGTAGGGGAATGGAAAACTTACGACAAGTCTGGCGCACTCAAGCAGTGCAAGGCATTTAATCTGAAAAAATGAGACTGATAGATGGCATGAATGCTGGCGGACGCGCAATTAAACTTGTACATGCGGAATTGCCATTCAAGCGGCGTTTGGCAGCTCAAACACCCCGTGGCAATGGCTTTGCCAACGATAATTCTGGAGGTCGGCTGCCTGAGGTGTCGGGCCGCCCGCTTTCTCCTCAGGCGTGTCGCCGGCTAACCCTTGGTGCACGCGAGCCGTATTGTAGTTGTCTTTAAACAACGCCAGCTTTCGTTCCAAGTCGTGTGCGCTCCAGACGATCCAAATACTCGCGGCGAATCGTCCTGATAATCCGTTCGATAAATGGTCAGCGCTCATTGAAGTGCATCGCGGTCCGCGCGGTCCGCTCTTCGTAGTCTGGGAGCGACGGGATGATTTCTCGGGAGAAGATTCACCTGAAGTGCCTTTCGATTGCGCATGGGCGACGGAGAAAGCTACCGCTATGAACGTGTTGGGCGACACAGTGCCGGTTCGAGTTCTGGCAGCGATTCGGCCGAGTCGCGCAGGCTCGCGGGATTGAACGAACGAACGATCAACCACGAAACCGTTGCGAGCCAAAGTCACAATCACATCGGAGCACATCGGAGCATGGACCGTCATCGGTGAGCCCTTGCCGTGGCAAGGTTGGTTGATTCTGGCAAACACCATCCGCATTATGCCCCGATGAACCGACGGAAATTCCTCCAGAGTGCCGCCGCCATCTCCATTCTGCCGATCGGCTGCACCAACATCTCGCGGACGGGCAAGAAGGGTGCGGCGATCCAGGCGAGCGTTCGCCGTGTCCGGCCGGGAGATCCGGGTTGGCCTTCTGCCGTGAGTTGGGAACGCCTGAATCGCGAAGTGAGGGGACGGCTTATGAAAGTCCAGTCGCCGGTGGATGCGTGTCGAATGGCGCCGGATAGCGCCGAGTGCAAGGAACTCTTTCGAAAGCTGAAAAACCCTTACTATATTGGCGACCATCCGGCGTTGACGCAAACTTCAGGTTGGGTTGATGCGTGGACATCGGCGCCAAGCGTCTATGCGGTGGCGGCCACCAAGACCGAAGATGTGGTCGCGGCGGTGAATTTCGCGGGCATCAACTTCCTTGAGACGTTTCCGATTTTTGCGACTGCCGTCCTCGTTGCGCACCTCACAGGCCATCGTGGCACACTGACCTTGTGGGGGGCGAATCTGTATTTTTGGGGTCGTATAGTTTACGCCATCGCCTACGCAGCAGGATTTCCGCTCGTGCGCTCCGCGATCTGGAATGTTGCGGTGATAGGGATTGTATTGGTTTTGGTCGGAGCGTGGTAATGAAACTGATGCCAAACACGTTGGTGCTGGGACAAAGCCACATGGTTCAAACAAACGGGGCTGCCTATTGATTAGGATGCGAAACGTCGCCATTATTCTTACGCTTCTGTTGCTGCCGTACTGGGCAGTGCTGCCCGCCCACGTTTCGGAACCATTGCGCGGGCGAATTGGCGTGGCGCTTGTGTTCGCCTTTACCAGCGTCGGTCACTTCATCAAAACCTCAGCGATGACTCGGATGATCCCGAGCTGGCTGGGCGCCCGTGTTCCGCTGATTTACGTCACGGGAATTCTTGAATTGGTCGCCGCAGTCGCCATTCTCGTTCCGTCTGTGTCGCGTCAGGCCGGAATCGTCCTTTGCATTTTCCTGCTCCTGATCCTTCCCTCGAACATTTACGGTGCATTTCAGCGAGTTGATTTTGGAGGGCACGCAGCCGGGCCGTTTTATCTTCTTGTTCGCGTGGCGTTGCAGTTGTTTCTGATCGGATGGGTGTATTGGTTCGCGGTAAAACAGTTCGGTGCGCCCGAATGAATATATAGAACTCTTATGAAAGCTGCAGTCTTGCGTACTCTTGGCCAGCCGCCGCGCTTTGAGGATTTCCCTGATCCCAAGCCGAGCGGGGGGGAGGTGATTGTCCACGTGAAGGCAGCGTCGCTGAAAAATATCGAAAAGATGATGGCCAGCGGTTCGCACTACGAGAGCCATCACGAGCTGCCGGTGGTTTGTGGCGTCGATGGAGTCGGCACCCTGGACGATGGAACGCGGGTATTCTGCGGCGGATCGCGTCCGCCCTACGGGACGATGGCGGATCGCACCGTCGTGTCCCGCGCCTGGTGTTTGCCGATTCCTGACGGCATTGATGACATTACCGCAGCGGCCCTCCCGAATCCTGCCTTATCTGCCTGGCTTTCGCTTGTCTGGCGGGCACAACTCAGGCCCGCCGAGACGGTCTTGATTCTCGGCGCCACGGGAGTGGCGGGCAAACTCGCCATTCAGATCGCCAAGCACTTGGGTGCGGGGCGCGTCGTTGCCGCCGGACGCAATGCCGAAGTATTGAAAACACTGTCTGATTTGGGCGCCAACAGCACGATCTCGCTCGATCAGTCGGAGAGCGCGCTAACTGAAGCCTTTATCCGCGAGGCCCGCCACAAGCACTTCGACGTTATCATTGATTATCTGTGGGGCCATCCAACTGAAGTGCTGCTTCACGCCTTAACCGGCCATGATCTCAAGGCCGAGACCGCCAGAACCCGTCTCGTTGAAGTTGGGGAGGTGGCTGGTCCGACGATCTCACTTCCCGCCGCTGCCTTACGCGGCTCGGGTCTCGAGTTGTGCGGGAGTGGCGGCGGCAGCATTTCTCCCAATGCCATCTTCGCAGCCTTCCCGCAGATTTGGGCGCTGGCCGCGAGTGGCAAACTCCGGGTCGATACCGAACGAGTTCCGCTCGCCGATGTCGAAGCGGCCTGGCAACGGCAGGATACACCCGGTCGCCGACTGGTTATCACGCCATAGCCAACGAAGTTTACTCATTTGTAATCTCGACGCGCCATGACTCCGCATGTCCTCGCCCAGTTTCGATTGATCAATCAGCAGATCGCTTCGGGCCGTTGCAACCGAACCAGTCGAAGTGGGCTAGGAGAACGGAGTCTGCGCGAGCGGACTCCGTTTTTGCATTGTTCATCGCGCACGCTATGCTGTTGACCGCATGAGCGACGTGACGCGCATCCTACAGTCAATGGAACAGGGTGATCCCAAGGCGGCGGAAGAGCTGTTACCCCTGGTTTACGACGAACTGCGCAAGCTCGCTGCTGCGAGGATGGCGCAGGAGTCGGCGGGGCAAACTTTGCAGGCGACGGCACTCGTTCATGAGGCGTGGTTGAGGCTGGCTGGCTCCGAGCGTCAGGAGTGGCGCGGGCGGGTACACTTCTTTGGGGCGGCGGCGGAAGCCATGCGGCGTATCCTGATCGACCAAGCGCGGCGCAAGGCGAGCCAGAAGCGCGGTGGTGATCAACCGCGTGAAGAGCTTCACGAATCGAAAATCGAGCTAAGCGCTCCCTCGGACGAAATCCTGGCGGTCCACGATGCCCTGGATTCGCTCGCTGCCGAAGAACCTTTGGCCGCCAAAGTGGTGAAGCTGCGCTACTTCGTCGGCATGACGATTCCGGAAATCGCCGATGCCTTGGAGATGGCCCCGCGAACGGCGGACCGACATTGGGCGTTCGCTCGCGCGTGGTTGAAGCGTTCAATCGAGGGTGAGCGGCAGGAGCACGGGTAAGATTAGGATTTAAGAGGTTTCGACGGCGTGTTTTGCCCGCCGATTGCGCCATTGAATAGTGACGAAAGTTCATGAGCGAACCTGAGGCCACCAATCGGTCGGAGAAAGAAATCTTTTTCGAGGCGATCGAGAAGGCGACGCCGGAAGAACGGGCCGCTTATCTTGACGGTGCTTGTGGCAAAGACGTGTTGCTGCGGCGGCGCGTGGAGGACTTGCTGGCGAGACATTTTCAAAAGGACACTTTCATGAAGCAGCCCGCGGTCGAAGGTTCGCCTACCATCGCGTTGCCACTTTCCGAAGGACTGGGAACGGTCATTGACCGCTACAAGCTGCTGGAAAAACTTGGCGAGGGCGGCTTTGGGATCGTCTATGTTGCGGAGCAGAAGGAGCCGGTGAAGCGCCGCGTCGCGCTGAAGATTATCAAGCTCGGCATGGACACCAAGCAGGTGATCGCCCGCTTCGAGGCCGAGCGGCAGGCGCTCGCGTTGATGGATCATCCCAACATCGCAAAGGTCCTCGATGCTGGCGCGACTAAAACGGGCCGACCTTATTTCGTGATGGAACTCGTCCGAGGTGTGCCCATCACAAAGTATTGCGACGAGAATAAGCTGTCCACCGTCGAACGCTTGGAGCTATTCATCGCGGTTTGCCACGCCATTCAGCACGCGCACCAAAAGGGCATCATTCATCGCGACATCAAGCCATCAAACATTCTGGTCACGCTGCACGATGGCGTGCCAGTGCCCAAGGTGATCGATTTCGGCATCGCCAAGGCCACTGCGGGCGATCTCACGGACAAAACGATTTACACGCAATTCCAGCAGTTCATCGGCACGCCGGCTTACATCAGTCCGGAGCAGGCGGAGATGAGCGGATTGGATATGGACACGCGCAGCGACATCTACAGTCTGGGCGTTCTCCTTTACGAATTGCTCACGAGCAAAACACCGATCGATGGCGAGCAGTTGATGCGCTCCGGCCTGGATGAATTGCGCCGAACGATTCGCGAGCAGGATCCACCGCGACCGTCCACGCGCCTCAGTCAACTGGCGATGGTCGATGCGGTCAGCGTGGCGAAAGGTCACGACGCGACGCCGGACAAACTGGCCGCGCTCATCCGCGGCGATCTTGATTGGATCGTGATGAAGTGTTTGGAGAAAGACCGCACGCGCCGTTACGACACGGCGAGCGCTGTCGCCGCCGACTTGAAACGGTATTTGAATAACGAACCTGTCGTCGCCCGGCCGCCCAGTACGGCATATCAATTTCAGAAATTTGTCCGGCGACACAAACGCGCCGTCGCTGCTGCGAGCGCGGTCGTGGTGGCGCTATTTCTTGGACTTGGGTTTGCCACGATTGCCTTCCTCCGCGAACGACAAGCGCGACTCAACGAAGCGGCAGCAGAAAAAGCGAAGCGGGCTGAGACGATTCGCGCGGATGCGGTCGCAGGATTCATGAAGCAATTGCTGACCACCACTGCGCCCGAGTTACTGCAGCAGGGCCACCAGCGCCCGGTGCGCGATCTCCTCAACTCGGCGGACCGTCTGGCTTCGACCGCATTGTCCAACGCTCCGGCGGCAGAGATTGAATTGCGCGGCCTGATCTCGACCTTGTATCTGAACGAAGGCCCATCGCTGCTGGACGCGGCCGCTTCCTACGAACAACTCAAACGCATCTCCCAACTTCTGCCGCTCGTGCGTGATGACAAACTGCCTGTGCCAAGAGACGTGTTTCGCATTTCCACCGCTGCAGCCGCTCTGTGGGCCGGCCACACCGATCTCGGCTTAGACGAGCTTCGGGCGCTCAAATATGAATACGGTCGCAAGACACCACGCGCGAAAGATTTGGAAGCCTGGTGTCTGGCGATTGAGGGGAACTGGGAATTCTGGAAAGGGAACTCAGCGCCCGCCGAAGCCAAAATGACGGAGGCGTTGCATCTCATGTCGGCTCAAAGCGCCCCCTCGTTAGTTTATTTCATTCGCGCGTATCTGGCCGTGGCCCTCGCGGATCGGGGCGCAGCAGCCGAAGCCGAAAAGGTCATCCGCGAAGGATTGCTCCCGCCAAAAAAGCTTGCACCCGAGCTGATGCAAGGACACATCGGAATGCTGTCGGTTCTCGCCAGCGCACTCTGCCAGCAGAAACGTTTCGACGAGGCCACGTCGCTGCTCTGGGAACAAAAGCGCGAACTGGCCGCTCAGGGCTGCCCTCCGCGCGACCTGCTCAACCTCCTTAAGAAAATCGGGGAGGTCCTCGCCCGTTTCGGCAACGCGAAGGAGGCGCTGCCCATCATGATGACCGCGGCGACAAACTCTCTCGGAACAGCGCGTGATTGCGTGGAGACAGCTTTCGTCGCCATCGGTTCCGAAGATGTCGCGACCTATCGCCGTTTGTGTGGAATTGGCCTGCTCCGATTCACCGCGGGAGCCGAAGGAATCAACGCGTTAAGCTTATCCGAGATGTTGCTGGCGGCGCCCCAGGATGAGCTGATCGCGCAGGTCGTCGAAGAACTTGTTCAGCGCGCTGAACAGCCGCGCGATTTCTCGAAAGGCTCGGCGGGCGGCACCCGCGCATGGTTCCTCTTCAGGCAAGGACATCTGGCCGAAGCCGCGGCCCTGTTACCAAGAGAAACCGAGTTGCCTGTGCCCACGACACCCATCGTCGGGCGATTGAGGAAAACAGATTATCACGGGGCGGTCGTTGGATTGCGATACGCCATCGCCCTCGGCCAACTCGGCCGCTCTGACGAAGCCTGTCGCGCCTATGCCGAAGCAATGAAAAGTCTTGGGCCGACGCCGACGAAGGATCAAAGGCGTGATCTTGGAGACAGCTATGCCCGCTGGTATCTCGCCGAGGCGCATCGCCGCGAAGCCGAGAAGGTGTTCAAGGCCAAAGGCATCGCGATTCCCAACACTCCAGTCCCGTGAGGTTTTCAGACAGCTTCATCGCTGGCTCTCGTGACCCTTATCGTCTTCCGACTCAAAAAAATTTTCGTTGCTTGGCGTGTTTCATCGCCCGTTTCCGCCATTGGATGGTGAAACGACAATTATGAACACGCTCACGATCCCTGAAATCGAAAACCACGCCACCGCTCCGCGAACGAGCCAACCGCCGGCGGAACGGTTTTACTCGCTGGATGCGCTCCGCGCCTTTGTGCTGTTGCTCGGAGTCGTCTTCCATTCGTTGATGGCTTATGTGCTGCCGTCCGGGTTTTGGGCCGTCGGCACAACAAAACCGCCGACGCCGCTGTTGTGGTTTGTTTACTACGTGCACTCTTTCCGCATGGAAGTGTTTTTCCTTCTGGCAGGATTTTTCACCTGCATGGTCATCGAGAAGCGAGGTGTTGCGTCGTTCCTGCGCGACCGGGCCAAGCGCATCCTGCTCGTTTTCGTCGTGGCGCTTTATCCGATGAAGCTCCTGCTCAGTAGCGCCTGGATCAGCGGCGGGTTCAAGACAGGCTGGCTGAAGCTGCCGCCGGAGGTAGCGAAGCTGCCGATTTGGCAACTGGCCATGGGAGGTTTGGGGAGGGAATCATGGCCGAACATCAATCTCACGCACCTCTGGTTCCTCTACTGTCTGGCGTGTGTCACGTGCGTGTTCCTCGCGGTGCGATGGCTCATTGTAAAATGGATCGTTCGATCCGAAAAGTTGCCGCGCGCGCTCGACGCTGGTTTTCGTTGGCTAACTTCAAACCGGTTCGCGCCGCTCTACCTAACGGTTGTCGCAACCCCGCTGCTCGCGACGATGTCCGGGGCTGATGTGGACACACCGGATAAGGGTTTCGCGCCGAACTTTCCGGTGCTGCTGCTTTACACACTTTTCTTCTGCTTCGGCTGGTGGCTCCACCGGCAAGCCGAACTGTTCGATACGCTGGCGCGGCGATGGAAGTCTTTTCTCCCGCTCAGTCTGCTTGTGAGCGTCATCGCCTCTATCGGAGTGGGAATGCGCCTGTCGGGAGCAGAGCACGGGACCGGGCTTCGATGGGCAACGTCGTTCGGAACCAGTTTGACAATGAGCCTTGCCGTCCTTGGCTGGCTTGGCTTGTTCGTTCGCATGTGCAATCGCGCGTCTGCCTGGGTCCGTTATCTGGCGGATTCTTCGTATTGGGTTTATCTCGCGCATCTGCCCGTGGTCGTGGCGCTCCAAATTCTGTTTTCCGATTGGCAAGCACCCTTGTGGATCAAGTTGCTCGCCATTAACGTCATTGCGTTTGCTGTGCTGCTTTCGACTTATCATCTTTGCGTGCGATTCACTTGGATCGGCGCTTGGCTGAACGGACGGCGAGCAACGCGTTTGAGCAACGCTCCGTTGTTGCAGCGCGCGGTCGTCGTGCTTGTTCTATTTCTCGCGCCGGCTTCGGTGTTCGCTCAAGAATCGCTGCGAAAAGTTTCCGTCGGCGATGGAGTCGAGTTGAATTACATCGAGCGCGGCAAAGGAGTTCCAATTGTGTTCGTCCATGGGACGCTTGGCGACTACTCCACATGCGAGGGCCAACTTGGCGTCTTCGGAGAAAAGTACCGAGCTCTAGCCTACAGTCGCCGGTACAACTATCCCAATTCAAACATACTGCGGCCCAATCATTCAGCCATCGTCGAGGCAGAAGACCTCGCTGCATTCATCAAGAAGCTTGACCTTGGGAGAGTTCACGTAATCGGACACTCATACGGCGGTTACACGGCGCTGTTCATGGCGATCAAACATCCTGAGTTGGTTCGGACGCTGACGGTATCCGAGCCACCTGTTGTTTTTGCCGGAGATGCCCTTGATGAGACGAAACGGCGAGTAGCGAGGCGGGCGCGAACGGCATTCGAGAAGGGAGATACCGAAGGAGCGGTTCGCGCCATCATCGATTCGACTCGCGAGGGTGCCTATGACAAAATCCCCGAAGCTTGCCGCCCGCTATTGCTGCGAAACGCCGAAGAATTGCGTGCGCTGGTCACTTCCGATGACATGTACCCGCGCCTCGACCGTGCCATCGTTCGGAAAATCGCGGTGCCCACGCTCCTGTTATCTGGCGAAAAGAGCACGCCTTCCCTGAAGTCGGCGACCGCAGAATTGGAGCGATTGCTTCCCGAAAAGCTGCGCAAACACGTCGTCATCACAGACGCGGACCATGGCATGTGGTTTCAGCAGCCCGACGCGTGCCGCAATGCAGTCTTTGAATTTCTCCATGGGAAATGATGGGAGCCCATGAATGTGGAGAGACGCATGGAGCCAGCCCATTCAAAGACCACACCGCGGCTGAAAGCCTCCTACGGAATCGATGCACCGTATTTGTTGCCGATTCCCTTGGCAATCATGGCCTGGAACATCGCGCACGGCATGATGTCCAGGACGCTGTGGTCCTTCCTCGCGGCCGGAATTGTAGCGGCGTCCATGGGCTGCGGATTGTACACTTCGCGGCGCGGGAAATTCATCGTCTGGGCTGAATTGCTGGACGAGCTCAACTTGCGCGGGGACGAACGAATACTCGACATCGGATGCGGTCGCGGCGCGGTCCTGCTGATGGCAGCGCAACGTTTGACCACAGGCCGAGCCGTCGGAGTAGATCTATGGAGACGTGGAGATCAGTCGGGAAACGCGGCCGAGGCCACTCTAAGAAACGCTGCGGCAGAAGGCGTCGCGGAACGAATTGAACTGCATACGGCTGACATGACCGCTTTGCCTTTCGACAACAATAGCTTTGACATTGTGGTCTCGAACGTAGCTGTTCACAACGTTAAGGGCCGGATTGGACGGGACAGGGTAATCGGCCAAGCCGTACGAGTGCTCCGACCCGGGGGGCGGCTTATGATCGCTGACATCATGGCCACGGGCGAGTATCTTGAGGAACTGCAAAATCTCGGTATGATCAACGTTGGTTGTAACAATCTGGGCTGGCGAATGTGGTGGAGTGGGCCTTGGCTTGCGACTCGTCTCGTCACGGCGATCAAGCCTAAGCCGGCGGTCACTGCGAGCAGCCGGGCGGCGTGACATGCGCGACATCATTCGGCGACATAACCGTCTCGACGGACTTGCCTTTAGCACGATTGAGTTTGCGCTGATCTCCCTGTTATGCGGCACTGAACCACGGTTCACGAGGAACTGCTGACGTCGACAGGACAATGAGGAGATCGTAATGCACACGGATACCAAGAAATACAATAAGGCCCAGCCGCCGAGCGATCGGGCGATTTGTCAACTGCTAGCGGAGCAGATCGATCGCAAGCTACCGGAGGCGGAGAACAAGATATGGCACGCCCATCCTGTATGGTTTCTCAATGGAAACCCTATCGTCGGGTACAGCAAGTTGAAGAATTGCGTACGCTTGCTCTTCTGGAGCGGTCAGTCCTTTGTAGAGAAAGGACTGAAAAAGGAAGGGAGCTTCAAAGCCGCTGAAGCTCGGTACACTGCTGTCGATCAAGTTGACGCAAAGAAGGTGGGGCGCTGGTTGGCTGAGGCGCGAGACATCCAGTGGGACTACAAGAACCTGATCCGAAAGGGTCGGCTAGAGCGATTGATGTAGAGCTGCAGCGTCCTTTTCTGGAGAGTAGAGCTCGTCAAATGCACCGCAGAACAAAATCGGTCGAGCGAACCGCCGCCCCGCTGGGCCGTTGCCGCGCGGCGCTGACGTTCGCACGCGCGTTGTGTTGGCCACGCGCTCTGCCGGCGGCGGTCGCTCACCTCAGTCGTTCGTCGGCGTGTTTGGAACGTATTATCTCACGCATCACCGACT
>JACXTT010006791.1_pt1 | contig 16267 bp, 14 predicted proteins | sample 9270951 | NCBI WGS metagenome assembly JACXTT01 (sample SAMN15532306, study PRJNA645909) | rock metagenome | isolation source: weathered quartz diorite | place: Puerto Rico | collected 2017-06-21 | reverse complement strand
GACCCGATCCGGATACGCCAGGGCCAACAGTGCTCCCAGCCAGCGCGGGTGGTCCGGGTCGACCACCGGCTCGCTCGCCGAGCCGCGCAAATAGCCGCGATACTGCCGCGCCAGTTGCCGCGCCCGCTGCACACCGCCCTGGGCACCACGGGTCGCTCGCTCTTCACCCGCCAGCAAGGCCAGCCGCGTATGCAGGTCGGCCCCGCCACCACGCTGGATATCCCGCTCGCCCAGGAGCGCCGCCACATCGCAGGCCATGCCCGCCAGTCCCAGCGCCTGGCCGCGCAACAGCAAATGCGCAATCCGCGGATGGGCCGGCAACTCGGCCATGGCCTGGCCGTGGTTCGTCAATGCGTACTCGGCGTCACTCTTGCCGACCAACGCACCGAGCCGCTGCAGCAGGTCCTGCGCCTGGGCATAAGCGGCGGTCGGTGGCGCATCCAGCCAGACCAGTTCGCCTGGGGCCACGCCCCAGCGCGCCAGTTGCAAGGCCAGCCCGGCCAGATCCGCCTGGAGTATTTCCGCGCTGCCATAGGCAGCCAATTGTTCATGCTGGGACTCGGACCACAACCGATAGCACACCCCCGGCTCCAGGCGCCCGGCACGGCCCGCGCGCTGGGTGGCGCTGGCGCGGGAGATGCGCTGGGTGTCGAGGCGGGTCATGCCACTGCCGGGATCGAAACGCGGCACCCGCGCCAGCCCGGCGTCGATCACCACCCGCACGCCATCGATGGTCAGGCTGGTCTCGGCGATGTTGGTGGCCAGCACCACCTTGCGCTTGCCGGCGGGTGCCGGCTCGATGGCCGCGCGCTGGGCCGCCAGGTCCAACTCGCCATGCAGCGGGCACAGCAGCACATTGGCCCGCGCCCCCAGGCTTTCCTCCAGTTGCTGGTGCACCCGACGGATCTCCGCCTGGCCCGGCAGGAACACCAGCAGGCTGCCGTGCTCTGCGTCCAGCGCCTCGTGCACGGTCTGCACCACCCGCGGTTCGATAAATTCGCCGGGTTGAAAGGCCCGCCCCCAACGCAGGGTCACCGGGAACATGCGCCCTTCGCTGCGCACCACCGGCGCGTCGTCCAGCAGCCCGGCCAGGCGCTCGCCTTCAAGGGTGGCGGACATCAGCAGAATCTTCAGCGGCTGCTCGTCACGAAACATCTGCCGCCCGTTGAGGCTCAAGGCCAGGGCCAGGTCAGCGTCCAGGCTGCGCTCGTGGAATTCGTCGAAGATCACCAGGCCGACACCCTCCAGGGCCGGGTCGTCATTCAGCCGACGGGAGAGAATGCCTTCGGTGACCACTTCGATGCGCGTCTTCGGGCCGACCCGGCTTTCCAGGCGGATGCGATAGCCGACGGTTTCACCGACCTTCTCCCCCAGCTCGCTGGCCAGCCGCTCGGCCGCCGCCCGCGCCGCGAGGCGCCGGGGTTCGAGCATCAGGATGGTTTGCCCGGCCAGCCACGGCTCGTTCAGCAGGGCCAGCGGCACCCGAGTGGTCTTACCGGCACCGGGCGGCGCCTCCAGTACCGCTTCGTGGCGTTCGCCCAACGCCTGGCGCAAGGCGGGCAATACTTCATCAATCGGCAACGAATTCATGGTGGCTCCAAAACAGAGAGCCAAGTATAACGACGAACTGCCCGGTCCCTATCGTGGTCTTAATAACTGATCCAGACGCGACCTTCACCAGCGTCACGTTTCCTTCAGGAGATATCCATGCGTATTGCTTCTCGTGTCATCGGCACCTTGCTGACCGCTACCCTGCTGACCCAACTGAGCGCTTGCGGCTCGATTTTCTTCCCCGACCGGCGTGGCCAGATCGAAGGTCGGATCGACCCGCTGATCGCCGGTCTCGATGCCATCGGCATCCTGTTCTTCGTCATACCGGGCCTGATCGCATTCGGCGTCGACTTCGCCACGGGTGCCATCTACCTGCCCCAGGGCAAGACCGCGCAGATCGCCCCGGAAAAACTCCACGAAGCCATCACTGCCGACGGCCAGGTCGACAACCTCAAGTTGCAGGCGATACTCAAGACAGAGCTGGGCCAGACCCTGCCGCTGAACGACCCGCGCCTGATCCAGCAAAAAGGCAACCTGCAACAGCTGGCGATGTACAACCTGCGCCCTGCGGCCTGAGTCCGGGGACACTGAAAAAGGATCGCTGCGCTCATGACCAGCAGCCCGGAACACGCCCGCCTGTTACGCCTGGCCACCCGGGCTTCGGTCGCGGTCGCCAGTATCCTGATCCTGACCAAGGCCGGCGCCTGGTGGCTGAGCGGCTCGGTGAGCATGCTCGCCGGGCTGACCGACTCGCTGCTCGATGGCGTGACTTCGTTTCTCAATCTGCTGGCGGTGCACTACGCCTTGCGTCCGGCCGATAGCGACCACCGCTACGGGCACGGCAAGGCCGAATCCCTCTCGGGCATGGCCCAGGCGCTGTTCATTGCGGTGAGTGCGGTATTGATCGCCATCCAGGCGTTCGAGCGGCTGAAAAACCCGGAACCCATCGGCGCACCGTGGATCGGCATCGGGGTGATCGTGCTGTCGCTGATCCTGACCGCCGGGTTGCTGCTGTTGCAGCACAAGGTGATCCGCGAGACCGGCTCCACCGCCGTGCGCGCCGACTCCCTGCACTACCGTTCGGACCTGCTGCTCAACGGCAGTATCCTGCTGGCACTGGTGCTCGCCAGCTTCGGCTGGCCGCAGGTGGACGCCTGGTTCGGCCTGGGGATCTCGCTCTACATCCTGTGGAGCGCGATCCAGATCGGTCGGGAAAGCTTCGCGGTGCTGATGGATGAGGAACTCTCGCCGGACATCAGCCAGCACATGCTGGAGCTGGCCTGTGGTGTGCCCGGGGTGTTGGGTGCCCACGACCTGCGGACACGGATTTCCGGCAACCGCTGGTTCGTGCAGCTGCACCTGGAGCTGCCGGGGGAATTGACCTTGTCGGTGGCCCACGGCCTGAGTGACCAGGCCGCCGACGCCATCCATGCCGCCTACCCGCAGGCCGAGGTGCTGGTGCACGCCGACCCGCGGGAGGTGGTCAAGCCGCGCCAATGAGCGCCTAGTAATTGACCTGGTAACCGCGACTGCTCAGGCAGTTGCCCTCGGCCTGGCGATAGGTCTGCACCACGGAGGGGTCTGGCGCATACGTCACGTTGGCCGGGTCAAAGCCACTTTGTTGCACGGCCCAGCGATAGCAATCCTCGCCATCCTGCTGGACCTGCTCCGGGCTCTGGCCGTTGGCCGGATACGCCACCACATCGTAGCCGTTGCCTTGCGACTCCGGCGCCACCTGCGGCGCGGTGGCCGGCGGATCGACCACCACGTAGTCCTGGGTATCTTCCTGGTAGAGGTAATAGGCGCCGGCCGCGAGGAAAAACAGCGAGCTGCCAATCCAGACTTCCCGCGCATAGTCGGGCAGGTAGCTGGTGCGAATCCCCCGTGGCGGGGCGACCACTACGTAGCGTTCGCCCTGCGGGCGATACCAGTAGCCAGCGGAGAAGAAATAGTCCTGGCCACGGTACGGCACCCGCCAGTGGCGCTCGGGAAAGCGGTCGACCATATAGCCGGGGCGATATTGCGGGCCGGGGCCCCAACCGTTGCCATGCCCCTCGGGACGACCCGGCCAGCGACGATCGTCATGGCGTTCGAAATTGCCGCCGGGGCGATTGTTTTCGGGACGCCAGTTGTTCCCGGCTGGCCCATTAGGGTTGTAACCGTTGCGCCGGGGAATATCCGAATAGTTGCCGCGCAGCGGCTCCTGAGTCTGGCGCACGCTATCGGGGTGGGGCTGGATCGGCAGGTTGTTCTGCTGCGGTGCCAGACGCGGCTGCTGATTGGGCTCATTCTGTGGCGGACGACCTTGCCATTGGCCAGCGGGGACCTGCTCGTGCCGCTCGAAATGCTGATTGTTTTCCGGACGAACCTGGGGACGAACCTCCGGCGCTGGCGGACGCGGTTGCGGTGCCTGGGGACGGATCTCGGGGGCTTGTGGCCGCGGGGCTGGAGCCTGGGGGTGGAACTCAGGCGCTTGTGGCCGCGGGGCTGGAGCCTGGGGGTGGAACTCAGGCGCTTGTGGTCGCGGAGCCGGGGCCTGGGGACGTGGCTGATTGTTTTGCGGACGCCCCTCATTGCCTCTCGGATGCTCTTCGGAGCGATGTTCGCCCTCGCGTTTCTGATTCTCCTCACCCTGGTTTTCTGCCAGCACTTGCGCACCAACACTCATACAGAGCAAACCAACACCTGCCAGACGCCAGATGCGCGATTTCATTCCATTCCTCACTGCGGTTCAGGGCTTAACCATAAGACTGGGAAAGCGGATTCCGGTTCTGTGACACTCTACCAGTCGCACGAATTATTTTACGCCCAATAAAAAGGGGAGACCCGTCGGCCTCCCCTTGAAAACTTCGTCCGTGCTCGACGCTTTTGACGCCGGCTCACCTCACACCGTCTTCTGGACAGCGTGTAGCCCGGTGGCCGGCGCAACCCTGTGGGATTGTCGGCCGCGGCTGGCCTGATTCGGCGGGCCGCGCTGGACTGGGGTGGCTGTCTCGACGGTGAACGTACTTGCGAGACAGGCCACTGGTCCGGGCAGTGATTCTGGTGATAAGCATAGGCCCGGAGCGACGACACAGGATTGCGAATATTGCTCAAATAAACATGACTTTCGCAATTTTTAACTTAAGATAGATAATTTACCGCAATAGTTACTGTAAAGGCCTGAATGATGAGCAAACTCGACCGATACGACCTGAGCATTCTGGCTGAATTGCAGCGCGATGCCCGCATCTCCAACCAGGAACTGGCCGAGCGTATCGGCCTGTCGCCGTCGCCCTGCTCGCGGCGGGTCAAGCAGTTGGAGGATGACGGTTATATTTCCCGTCAGGTGGCGTTGCTCGACCGCAAGATGCTCGGCTTGAGCCTGACCGCCTATGTGCTGATCGGCATGGACCGACATACACCGGAGCGCTTCGAAAACTTCGAGGCGGCGATCCGCAGCTTGCCGCAGGTGCTGGAGTGCAGCCTGGTGACGGGGATGGACGCCGACTATCAGTTGAAGGTGGTGGTGCCGGACATGGACCACTACCAGAAACTGCTGCTGGGGCACCTGACCCGCATCGAAGGGGTGACCAGCGTGCGTTCCAGCTTTGTGCTGAACCAGGTGCTCAACAGCACGGAACTGCCGTTAACCCATTTGCGCAGTTGATCGCTTTATTGCCCGAGATCAGATGGGCTCGCGTCCATGGCGTATAATCGAACGGTTTTTCACCCCGCTCGTGCTGGAGAAGTTCGATGGATCCTGCTGTATTCGAAGAGTGGATGATGACCGGCCTGGTAAGCATCCTGATCATTTTCATGGGCTTCATCGTCTGGGACCTGGCAAAGAAATCCAAGGCTGGTCGCTTCGGCACCCTTATCCTGTTCTTCGTGCTCGGCCTGGGCATCGTCGCGTTCGTGATCAAGAGCGTGGTGATCGGGCTGATCGAGTCCGGCTCGCTGTAAAGCAGCGACCAGCTACAAACGCGCCGGCACTTCGCGCCACTGACCTTGATCCAGCCCCTCCAGGGTCCAGTCGCCGATGCGCACCCGCACCAGGCGCAAGGTCGGCAAGCCCACCGCCGCGGTCATGCGCCGGACCTGGCGGTTACGCCCCTCGCGAATGATCAACTCCAGCCAAGCGGTGGGAATGCTCTGGCGAAACCGCACCGGCGGATTGCGTGGCCAGAGCTCGGGCTCGTCGATCTGCCGGGCCTGGGCGGGCAAGGTCATGCCGTCGTTCAATTCCACGCCCTTTTGCAACTGTTCGATCTGCTCGGCACTCGGCACGCCCTCGACCTGCACCCAATAGGTTTTCGCCAGTTTGTGCTTGGGGTCGGCAATGCGCGCCTGGAGCTGGCCGTCGTTGGTCAGCAACAGCAGGCCTTCGCTGTCGCGGTCCAGCCGACCGGCGGGGTAGACGCCGGCCACGGCGATAAAATCCTTGAGGGTCGCCCGCCCTTCGCCATCGCTGAACTGCGTCAGCACATCGAAGGGTTTGTTGAACAGGATCAGCTTGGGTTCGACCGGCGGGGCCTTGGCGACCCGACGTGGCGCAACGGGAGTTTTCGCGGCCGAACGACGCACGACGGGACGGGGTGGACGAGACATGGCAAAGAGGACATCTGAGGATCAGGAGCCACCATGCTAGGGCGTGTCAGCCGTTATTTCCAGATGCGCGTCATCAGACGCGCGTCTGGAAGAGCCGGACTTAACGGAACGGCGGCTCGTCAAAGCTGCGCAGTTTGCGCGAGTGCAACGAATGCAGCTCGGTGCGCAGCAGGTCCACCGCCGCAATACCGATCTTCAAGTGCTGGCTGACAGCCCGCTCATAGAATGCGTTCGCCGAACCCGGCAGCTTGATTTCACTGTGCAGCGGCTTGTCCGAGACACAGAGCAAGGTGCCGTAAGGCACCCGCAGGCGATAACCCTGGGCAGCGATGGTGCCGCTTTCCATGTCCACGGCCACGGCGCGGGACAGGTTGATCAACGGCCGCTCCTGGGCCCAGCGCAGTTCCCAGTTACGGTCGTCGTAGGTCAGCACGGTACCGGTGCGCAGACGCTTCTTCAGGTCGTCGCCACGTTCGCCGGTGACATTGGCCGCCGCCTGTTGCAAAGCCATCTGCACTTCGGCCAGGGCCGGGATCGGGATGTTCGGCGGCACCACGCGGTCGAGAATCCCGTCGCGCCGCATGTAGGCGTGAGCCAGCACATAGTCGCCGATGGTCTGGGATTGGCGCAGGCCGCCGCAGTGGCCGATCATCAACCAGCAATGCGGACGCAGTACCGCCAGGTGGTCGGTGATGTTCTTCGCGTTGGACGGGCCGACACCGATATTCACCAGGGTCACGCCATGGCCGTCATCGGCCTGCAGGTGATAGGCCGGCATCTGGTAGCGGTGCCAGACCACACCGGCGACCATGGCCTGGGCCTCGCCGTACTCCATGCTCTTGTCGATGATCACGTTGCCCGGCAGCACCATGCGCACGAAACGCGGGTCGTCACGCAGTTGTTGCAGGCCATGGAGGATGAACTGGTCGACATAGCGGTGGTAGTTGGTCAGCAGGATCCACGGCTGTACATGGCGCCAGTGGCTGCCGGTGTAATGCACCAGGCGCCGCAGGGAGAAATCCACCCGGGCGGCATCGAACAGGGCCAGGGGCAAGGGCGAGGTGTTTTCCCAGTCGTGCAGGCCATCGGCGATGTCATCGGTGGCGGCCGACAGGTCGGTGCTGGGGAAGACCCGCGCCAGGGCCGATGCGGTGACACCGGAGCCGGCCAGTTCATCGCCCTGCTCGACCACGTAGGGGTAAGGAATGTTCTGTTCGCTGACACCCACTTCCACCGTGACGGTGAAATCGCGCATCAGTGGCACCAGCTGTTCCAGCAGGTATTTGCGAAACGCCGCCGGGTGCGTGACGGTAACGCTGTAGGTGCCCGGCAACTGGACCTTGGCGTAGGCCCGGGTGGTGGCGGGGACTTCACCCTGGTAGGTGTAGGTCAGACGCAGTTCTGGATAGCGGAACAGGGCACGTTGGTCGGCGTCAGGCTCGACGCGATCCTTGAGGTAGCGCTTGAGTGCGTGGCTCAGGGCGCTGGTGGCACGCTCGTGGAGTTCGGCCAGACGGTCCACGGCTTGTTCAGGGGATTGCACGACAATAAAAGCTTCGGTCACGGAGAGCATCCTGTCTTCTGATGTTGCAGGCCTTCATCTTGCCTGCAACATCGTCGGACGGGAACAGCGGGTTGTCGCTATTAGAAACCCTGCGGGGTCGAGCGAGCGACGATGGCCTCGACATTCACCCCACGCGGCAAGGTGCCATAGACTCGCCCTCCCGCCGCCAGGCGACTGGCGATAAAGCCATCGCTGACCTCGGCATTGCCCGCCTCCAGCAGCAACTTGGCCTGCAACGCCAGGGCGATGTCCTCGGTCAGTTGCCGGGCGCGGTACTGGATATCGTGGGTGTCGGTAAACGCCAGCTTCAAATGCTCGATATGCCGAGCCAGGCGCTTGTCGCCGTGGCCGTCGCCCAACTCGCTGAACAACACTTCCAGTACGCCGGGCTCCTTGGACAATGAACGCAGCACATCCAGGCACTGCACATTCCCCGAACCTTCCCAGGTCGAGTTGACCGGCGCCTCGCGGTACAACCGCGGCAGGATGCTGTCCTCCACATACCCCGCGCCGCCCATGCACTCGGCGGCCTCGTTGATCATTGCCGGAGCCCGCTTGCAGATCCAGTATTTGCCCACGGCCGTCACCAACCGGGCGAATTTCGCTTCATGCCCGTCGCCCAGGTGATCCAGCGCCCGGCCCATGCGCAGGCTCAAGGCCAGCGCCGCCTCGCTCTCCAGCGCCAGGTCGGCCAGCACGTTTTGCATCAACGGCTGCTCGCTGAGCACACGGCCACCGACCAGCCGATGGGCACAATGATGGCTGGCCTGGGTCAGCGCCTGGCGCATCAAGGCACTGGAACCGACCATGCAATCGAAACGGGTCATCGCCACCATTTCGATAATAGTCGGCACGCCGCGCCCTTCCTCGCCGATCATCCAGGCCAGGGCGCCGCGGAACTCCACTTCGCTCGAAGCGTTGGAGCAGTTGCCCAGCTTGTTTTTCAAGCGCTGGATATAGAACTGGTTGCGGCTGTCGTCCGGGCGGTGCCGAGGCAGCAGGAAACAGGTCAGGCCTTTGTCGGTCTGGGCCAAGGTCAGGAAGGCGTCGCACATCGGCGCCGAGCAGAACCATTTGTGCCCCACCAGCTCATAGGCCTGCCCCGGGCCGGTAGCGCCGACCGGATAGGCCCGGGTGGTGTTGGCGCGCACGTCGGTACCGCCCTGCTTCTCGGTCATGGCCATGCCGATGGTTGCCCCGCGCTTGTGGGCGATGCCGAGATTGCGCGGGTCGTACTGGGTGCTGAGGATACTCGGCAGCCATTGCCCGGCGATATCCGGCTGCAGGCGCAACGCCGGCACGCAGGCGAAGGTCATGGTCAGCGGGCAGCCGGTGCCGGCCTCGGCCTGGCTGTGCAGGTAGGTCATGGCGGCGCGGGCCACATGGGCGCCGTCCTGCGGATCGGTCCAGGGTAATGACGGCAGGCCGTGCTCGACGGCGGTGCGCATCAGTTCGTGATAGGCCGGGTGAAACTCCACCAGGTCCTGGCGATGGCCATACTGGTCATGGCTGACAAACACCGGTTTGTTCTGGTTGGCAAGAAACCCCGCCTCCATCAGCGGCCCACCGGCCAACGCGCCATAGGCCTCGATCCGCGACTCGGCCCAACCGGCGCCGAAGCGCCGCGCCCACTCTTGCAGCGGCAGGTCGATGCGATAGAGATTGGTCCCGTCCAGCGACGGCGGCTGGTTGGTGACCTCATGGGTTTCAGCGTATTGATGGAGATTCATGTCGGGCTCCTTTGAGAAGTGGCTTCGCAGAGAAAGGCCAGGGAACCCAGTGAATCACGCGTGTCGCTACGAAAACAGTGACATAAGCGCCTAAATACCGGCGCTTTCACCCTCTGCCGACGCCAACAAACGACGGGCCAGCAGGTGCTGCAACTCGTCGAAGCGCACCGGTTTGTACAAGGTTTCCGTGACACCGGCCGCCAGGCAACGCTCGCGCTCCATGGGGTCGGTCGAACTGACCAGGGCCAGGATCGGCAACCCGGCACTACCGGGTAGCGCCCGCAACTGCCGGCAGAGCAAAGTCTCGGCCGTCGGTTGCGGCGGACAGTCGAGCAGCAGCGCGTCCACCGCTTGCCCACCCAGGACATCGATCGCGGCCCGGGCGTCGCTCGCCGTGAACACCCGATACCCCAGCTTGAGCAACATGCCGCGCACCACCAACTGGCTGACGCTGTTGTCATCCACCAACAACAGGGTGCAATCGCGTGGCGCGCGCGGTGCCGACAGCGGGCGCGACACCCGCGGGATCAACGCCTCGACTTCCACATCAAGCTGGAAGCGGCTGCCCATGCCCGGCTCGGACTGATGGGTGAGGCGACCGCCAAGCAAGTCGATCAACTGCCGACAGATCGCCAGGCCAATCCCCAGGCCGCCGTACTCACGGGTCATCGAACCGTCGAGCTGGAAGAAACGCTGATAGAGCGTGGCTTCATCCAGGTCGATGAACCCGATGCCGCTGTCGATCACCGCAAACGACAGGGCCCAGTGCTGCGCCGCGGCCGGTCGAGCGCTGACCCGCAGCACCAGCCCACCTTCGCGGGTGAACTTGATGGCATTGTCCACCAGGCAATCCAGGCACTGCATGATCTTCTGGGCATCGCCATGGAGACTGTCCGGCACGTCGTCGGCCACTTCAATAGCGAAATGCAGGCCCTTGCCCTGGACACGCCCGACGAACTGCTCCTGCAAACCGTCAAGCAAGCGGCGCAAGCCGAACGACTGCGCGCTCACCTTGAGCCGACCGGCCTGCAATTCGGTCAGGGTCAGGATGCCATTGACCATGCGCATCATGTCCCGGGCGGAACCGGCCGCCGTCTGCTGGTATTGCGCAAGCTCCGTGTCCAGCTCCAGGGTCTGCATCAATTCCAGGGAGCCGATCACGCCATTCATCGGCGTGCGCAGCTCATGGGTGACGGTGGCGAGGAATTCGTCCTTGAGGCGGTTGCTATTGGCCAGCTCGCGGTTCAGCACTTCCAGCTTCTGCCCGGACTCCAGCAAGGTCTGCGCCTGCTGCTCGCGCATGGTATTGATCCGGTCGGCCAGGGCCAGGGACAACAGGCCGACCTCCAGGGCCGAGCCGATCTGGCTGGCGTACATGGTCAGGAAGACGTTCGGCAGGTAGCCCAGCACCATCAGGGTATTGACCAATCCGCCGAGCAGGAAGGCCGACCAGGCGATGATGAAGTAGCGCGCCACCCGTAACCCGCGACACCAGGCGCCGATCCCGGCAACGAAAATGGTCACGGTGAACGCCAGGGCCAGGGCCGTTGCCAGGCGCAGGGCCAGGGCGTAGCTGGTCAGCAGCGACAGCGCCGTGACCACCGCGCTGTAGGCCATCAACAGCAGCAACAGCCGGTCCAGCCAGCGACTGTGGGCGGCCGTATGCAGGAAGCTGCGGGTGAACTGGCAACCGAAGAAACCCGCCAGGCCGATAAAGAAAGGTGTCGAGGCGTTGGCCCAGCCGGGGTTGTTCGGCCAGAAATACTGCACCGCGGCGCCGTTGACCGACAGTTGGTAGAAGCCGAACGAGGCGATGTAGAAGATGTAATAGAGGTAGCTGGTGTCACGCACGCTGAGGTAGATGAACAGGTTGTAGACCAGCATCCCCAGCAGCACGCCATAGATCAGCCCCAGGACATAGAGGCGTACCGGCTGGTCTTCGAGGTAGGCCTGCATCGACCAGAGTGTCAGCGGCGCCTGCATCGAACCTTCGGTTTGCAGCCGCAGGTAGACGGTCTTGCTTTCGTTGGGAGCGAAAGCCAGTTCGAACAGGTAGTTGTTCTGCTTGATCGGCCGGCTGGCGAACGGCAATTCATTGCCGGTACGCTGGGCCAGGCGGTAGCCGCCGTCGGCGTCCGGCACATAGAGATCGATGTGCTTCATCGGCGGGTAGGCCAACTCCAGCAACCAGATGCGCAGGGCGTTGGGGTCCTTGGGTGTGTAGGTCAGGTCGACCTTGAGCCAGAACGCCGACAGCGAGTAGCCAGCATTCAGCGAAGCCTTGTCGTGCCGATGAAAGCGCGCGGCCATGGAGGGCGAGGCAACCTGCGCGATATCGGCCTGGCCGCTCGCGTCTTCGAACACCTGCATGACCCGGCCCAGAGGCAGACTCTGAGTGGACTCATCAAACTCGACTGCACTCGCCAACAGCGGCAGCCAGCTCAACAAAATCAGCAGCAAATAGCGCATACAGCCCCAGCGTGGCCAATCAAGTCGCGTCAGGAGCCCCCCTTCCCTTTGAGACGACGTGAAACTTCATGGCCTGTTATTCGTTTGGATCCACTCTAGCATAGCCAATGATGGCTAAAACACACCACTGAAACATTTTATCCAAAGGCTCTAGAACGGGCGTCCCAGCACAGAATTACGCGATATGGCGAAGGGTTATCGGCCACCCCGGAAAAAGCTTCAGGGCGCAAATTCAACGCCAGGCGGGCGGTCCCGAAAAAAGCGTTTGGTGGTAAGCTCGCGCTCCATGAATACCTACAGCTCCCGTCCCGTTGTCCTCTGTCTCTCCGGCCACGATCCCAGTGGGGGTGCCGGCCTCCAGGCAGATATCGAAGCCCTGCTCGCCCAGGGTTGCCATGCCGCTCCGGCGGTCACCGCGCTGACCGTGCAAGACACGGTCAACGTCAGCGACTTCCGCGTGCTCGACCGTGAGTGGGTGTTGGCCCAGGCCAATGCCGTGCTCGACGACTCGACCGTGGCGGCCGTCAAGCTGGGCATGCTCGGCTCCCTGGAGATGGTCGACACCGTGGTCGAACTGCTCCAGGCGCACCCGCACCTGCCGCTGGTCTGCGACCCGGTGCTGCGCGCCGGCGGCGGCGGCCGCCTGGGCAAGGACGAAGTCGGCTATGCCATGCGCGAACGCCTACTGCCACTGGCGACCATTGCCACCCCCAACCTCCCTGAAGCCCGCATCCTCGCCGAATTGCCCGAGGGCAGCGCCGACGAGTGCGCGGAAAAACTCCTGCCGTTCTGCCAACACCTGCTGATCACCGGCGGACATGGCGATGAAGACGAAATCCACAACCGCCTCTACAGCCGCGACGGCACCCGCCAGACCTTCAAATGCCAGCGCCTACCCGGCAGCTATCATGGTTCCGGCTGCACCCTGGCGAGCACCCTCGCCGGACGCCTGGCCCTGGGCGAAGGCCTGGTCAGCGCCGTGCAGACCGCGCTGGACTACACCTGGCGAACCCTGCGCGATGCCGAACAGCTGGGCAAGGGCCAGTTCGTACCCCGGCGCCTGCCCCTGGATTTCTGCTCGTAACTTTCAGCGCTTCCCAAGACTCCGAGGCTGACCCGATGAAACTACGCGGCCTGTACGCCATCACCGATAGCCAGTTGCTGGCCGGCAAGTTCCTGCCTTATGTCGAGGCAGCACTGGATGGCGGCGTGACCTTGCTGCAGTACCGCGACAAAAGCACCGATGAGGCCCGCCGCCTGCGGGAAGCCGAGGCCCTGCGCGTACTGTGCGAACGCTACCAGACCCGCCTGATCATCAACGATGACGCCGAACTGGCGGCGCGACTGGGCGTCGGCGTGCACCTGGGGCAGACCGATGGGCCGTTGACGCCAGCCCGTTCGCTGCTGGGCAGCCGGGCCATTATCGGCTCCACCTGCCATGCGCAGCTTGAGCTCGCCGAACAGGCGGCCCGGGAAGGCGCCAGCTATGTCGCCTTCGGGCGCTTCTTCAACTCCAACACCAAGCCCGGCGCACCGGCGGCCGACGTGGCGCTGCTCGAGCGCGCCCGCCCGCGACTGCAACTGCCGATCGCGGTGATCGGCGGCATCACCCTGGACAATGCCGCCCCGCTGGTGGCCCACGGGGCCGACCTGCTGGCCGTGATCCACGGCCTGTTCGGTGCCGAAAGCACTGCGCAAGTGACCCGCCGCGCCAAAGCCTTCAACGCCCTCTTCACTTCATGACTCCTGAGAGCCTGCCCATGTCTCGTTCCGAAACGCTGTTTGCCAGTGCCCAGAAACATATCCCCGGCGGCGTGAACTCGCCTGTTCGTGCATTCAAGAGCGTCGGCGGCACACCGCTGTTCTTCAAGCACGCCGAAGGCGCCTATGTCACCGACGAAGACGACAAGCGCTATGTCGACTACGTCGGCTCCTGGGGTCCGATGATCCTCGGCCACAGCCACCCGGACGTGCTCGATGCCGTGCGCAAGCAACTGGAGCACGGTTTGTCCTACGGCGCGCCGACTGCCATGGAAACCGAGATGGCCGATCTGGTCTGCACCATCGTGCCGTCGATGGAAATGGTCCGCATGGTCAGCTCCGGCACCGAGGCGACCATGAGTGCCATCCGCCTGGCCCGGGGTTTCACTGGTCGTGACAGCATCATCAAGTTCGAAGGCTGCTACCACGGCCACTCCGACAGCCTGCTGGTCAAGGCCGGCTCCGGCGCCCTGACCCAAGGGGTACCGAGCTCGGCCGGTGTCCCCGCGGCTTTCGCCAAACACACCCTGACCCTGCCGTTCAACGACATCGAGGCGGTCGCGAAGATGCTCGGTGAAGTTGGCCAGGAAGTCGCCTGCGTCATCGTCGAGCCAGTGGCCGGCAACATGAACTGCGTACCGCCGGCAGCGGGTTTCCTCGAAGGCCTGCGGACCCTGTGCGACCAGCACGGCGTGGTGCTGATCTTCGACGAAGTGATGACCGGTTTCCGGGTTGCCCTGGGCGGTGCCCAGGCCCACTACGGCGTCACGCCGGACCTGAGCACCTTCGGCAAGATCATCGGCGGCGGCATGCCGGTGGGCTGCTTCGGCGGCAAGCGCGAGATCATGTCCCGCATCGCCCCGCTGGGCCCGGTCTACCAGGCCGGGACCTTGTCCGGTAACCCGCTGGCCATGGCCGCCGGCCTGACTACCTTGCGCCTGATCAGCCGCCCGGGCTTCCACGCCGAGTTGAGCGACTACACCCGCCGCCTGCTCCAGGGCCTGCAAGAACGCGCCGATGCGGCCGGCATCCCGTTCGTGACCACCCAGGCCGGCGGCATGTTCGGCCTGTACTTCAGCGACGCCGACGACATCGTCACCTTCGACGACGTGATGTCCAGCGATGCCGAGCGCTTCAAGCGCTTCTTCCACCTCATGCTCGACGGCGGCGTGTACCTGGCGCCGAGTGCCTTCGAAGCCGGCTTCACCTCCATCGCCCATGGCGAAACCGAGCTGAAACTGACCTTGGATGCCGCTGAAAAGGCTTTTGCCGCACTGAAATAACCGATGTCGCCGACGCCGGTTTCAGCTGGCGTCGGTTTTCCCGCCTAAACTTCCACTGTTTCTTACCGTCCTCTGTCCAGATACTTGCAAAACACGCTGCTATAGCGGCCGTGCAGCAGAAAAACGAGTAAAGACTTTGTAAGGTGGCCCCCGCTTATTTCATAATGCGCGCCATAGTCATCCCCTGGCCGGGTCCGCCCGCCCTTCAGAGGTACGTCGATTCCCATGAACCGCACCGGCCGCGCCCTTGCCTTGGGCTGCCTGTTGCTCCTTCAGCCGCTGCTGGCACAGGCAGGCGGTAACTCGTTGTTGATCCCGGCGATGGGTCGTTGCACCCTCAACACCCAGCCACAGGACCTCGCCGAGGCCCTGGCCGCCTGCGAACAAGCGGCAAAGGGCGGCGATGCGCAAGCGCAATACGAGTTGGGTGCGTTCTATCACGACGAGAAAAACCCGCAACACGACCTCAACAAGGCCCTGAGCCATTTCGAACAGGCGTCCCTGCAAGGCCATGCCCAGGCGCAATTCCAACTCGGCACCATGTTCTACAAGGGCGAAGGGGTGCCGGCCAATAACGTCCAGGCCTATATCGTGCTGAAGATGGCCGCGGTCAACGGTGCCGAAGATGCACTGGACACGGCGGATGAGGTCGCGGCGCAGATGCCCCGCGACCAGCTGGAGATGGCGACCCAGGTGCTGGGGCAGATCTTCCGCAAATACCTGCTGGAATTGCAGACGGCTGACGGCCGTACACCGTTCTCGCCACTGCCCTGAGCCCATCGCGTGAACGGCGAACCAGCCGACGCATTACATCTGCTGAATCGCGTTATCGTTCATCGTCGGAACGCCGCCCGCAGCAAGCCGGCTCCTACAGGGGCTTCGCGCTTTTTTTACTTGTCAGGCATCGGCATCGGGAACGGCATCACATTGCCCACACCGCGCGCCTCGCTGATCTTCGGCGTGCCCAGACGCTCGACCTCATCGATCCGCACGATCGAATGCATCGGCACGAAACTGCGCACCACGCCTTCGAACTGAGCCTTGAGTTTTTCCTCGCCGGGATCGACCACCAGTTGCGTGCGCTCGCCAAAGACAAACTCTTCGACTTCCAGGAAGCCCCACAGATCGCTCTGATAGATCTGCTTGGCGTACATTTCGAACACCTGGCCCTGGTTGAGGAAAATCACCTTGTAGATAGGAGCTTCACGTTTGGTCATGGTGGGCGGGCAACACGTCGGGGGATAAAAAGAGGGCGCGAACTATAGCATAGCCGCCGAACGCACAGCGCTAGGAAGCAAGCGCGATGACCACTATAATGC
>JACXTT010006790.1_pt1 | contig 16268 bp, 14 predicted proteins | sample 9270951 | NCBI WGS metagenome assembly JACXTT01 (sample SAMN15532306, study PRJNA645909) | rock metagenome | isolation source: weathered quartz diorite | place: Puerto Rico | collected 2017-06-21 | reverse complement strand
TTTCTCCTCCTCCCTGGCTCCAGCTGGTTAGCGGCGTAGCGTGGCATAGGGACCACGCGCCACCCAGTCGAGGAAATTTCTACCGCTTCCCAGGCGTCATTGGCGAGGTCGAGGTAGACCTTCCCCTCGTGCTCCGCTATGCGTGTACACACCGGGTATTGGGGCCCTTCAAAGAGCGCTTTGGCTTCGAGGACATTCAAAGCATCTTGTAACGCTTGCGAGCCCGGGGCTTTCCCCTCTTCCTCATAAAATCGGCGTGCGAGAAAACGGCGAAAGTTTCGATGCTTCAGCGGCCACGTTTCCCGGTGATGATTGACCTGGACAACGGCCCACGCTTCGCCATCTGGCGTGTGAAACAATTCCACATCGCCCGCTAAGTCCATGAGGACTGTCGCTTGCGTTGCCCCTGGTTCTTGGAGTGCGCGCACGCTGGCTTCGAGGTCTCGACGGCTGATACCCAGCTTCGTTTTTACGAGGTTAGTAGCAAGACTAAAAGTAGCGCGATCATTACGGTAGAGATCAGCAAGGACGGGACGGAGGAGTTCCCATTCTTCTTTCTTCTTGACATCATCCAAATCTGTTCCTAGGGCAGAGAGATGATTTACAATATCAAAATCTGCCATTATTCCACCTCGCCATTTATCCGCGCTTCAAGCAAGACGCGCCGAGAGACTGCCGCGCTGTAGTCACGTGCCGCTTGCGCTGTTAGATCGGCAAACTCTGCTTCTAGATCAGGACGGCCATGAAGGAGGCTCAAGAGTTCGGCTGCGTACGCTGCTTCGGTGTTTGCCGCACGCCATTCCTGGAATATCTCGTCAAGACGTTTTTCTTCACGTTGTTGAAGGATCACTTGTTCCTTTCGCTCAGCGTCGCGGCGTCGAATTGCGGTCGCGATCCGTGCTTTTTCTCGTCGTGTGAGAGAAGCGATAGCCCAGGGTTCGCCAACGAGTTCGGCAAACTTCTTGACTCCGCCACCTACGCCGCAGCCAAAGCAATAGAAAACGGCTTTCTCTAGGTCGATAGAGAGTGAAGGTCTTTCCTCCGGATGAAAAAGGCAGAGCCCGATTCCCCTAGATCCGCGAATCGTGAGTTTGTGGACATGTCGCTGCACGAGGGAAAGAAAGCGGGCTTGGAGTGAGAGCATCTTCACACCTTCGGACAGCCTTTACTCGCCCACCGTAAAAGTTCGTCTAAGTCGAAGCGGACGTACTTGCCAAGCCTGAGCATGGGAATGGCGTCTCTTCTCGATCGGTCGTAGATCCACGACACGGGCACCTTGAGTATCTCTGCGGCTTCTCTAACGGTCCCGAGTCGCCGTTGGTTATTGACCATTGCTGCTGACTTTTCTACCTGCTCCATAACAAACCTCCATCGTGCTTTTTTCATCACGATAAGGCTTTTCTCACGACAGTCTCCTGACAAAAAATGTCCTAGATTTAATGTCGCTCAATAATGACCAGGATCATTAAGATAGGGGGAAGAATCACAGACAGGAAAATCCAGAAAAGGTAGGAAAAAGAAGACGCTTAAATTCAGTCGACAAAAACAAAGGGGAGCCTGAGTAGGGGTTCGTCGGTTAGTCTGAGTTCTCTTTCTCTCTATCGTACGCCTCATTGATCATGGTGTGCATCAAAACGCGATCCCATCTATCGCTGCTCCATTCTTCTACGGACTTATGGGCTGCTGCTACGTCATCACCGAAAAAGTTACGGTAAGGATTGTGCCGGGGAAACTGAAGGGAGGGAAAACAAAGCCGGTGCAAACGTTCGTACTTTTCGCGGATTGTTCGTTCGATAGGTAGCCAGTGTCGAGAGGCAAAGAAAACAGACTCAGCGAACGGATCTTCTTTGCTTATCGCCTTTCGTGCTTGCTTTTTTCGGTCGATCTGTCGCTTCACAGCAACCAAGACCTTTTCCCATTGCTCCGGGCTCGCCCACATTTTTCTCTTCGTCGTATCCGTCCACGCCGCAAGCTCGTATGCGATGTCTTGCCTAGACATTGTCTTCCAACTCTCAAGCCGTTCCTCTAAGTCCGGATGTAACTGTCCTGGTGGGTCCTGAAATACAGAGAAACTCTTGAGCACCGCCTCTCTGATTGCTTGCTTTCTTTGTAAGAACTTTTTGTCTCCCGCAGCCTCACTCTGCTTTTTCCAAAGTACATATTTAAGCTGAAACAGGACATTTGAGTACACACACGCCGGATCTTCCCAGGGCCATACGAGCTTGCTCTCTTGAGGACGCCCACGAAGGGAAAGAGTAAAAGGGGGCTGTTGAGGAAGGAAGTCTTTTCTCACATTTCCGCTTAGGTTACCCATGCGCCACTTTTGGTAGGCGTATCGAAGATCATAAAAACGGTACAACATTTGGAGAAGTGCTCGCTCTTGATTTTTTAAATCCCAGGGTGCTCCTGGTTGACTCGTACGCATCAAGAGGGCAGCGATAAATTCTCCCTGAGCGTGCTCCCACAGTTCGAGAAAATCTTTCTCTGCTTGCTCTTGTAACTGAGGAGAATTTCCACACGCAACAAGAAACAGTACCCAAGTTGAGCCTCGTTGTTGTCGTTCTTTTCCACTTTGTGACATTTTCGCTTCTCTGAAAACAGGCGCTTTTCAGCAGTCCTCTGTAGAAGGGGACTTGGGGCTCTCCTCTGGCCAAAACAGCTCGGGGAAGACTGTCCCGATTGTCCCGGTTTTGTCCCGATGTTAGCAGAAAACAGGCTAAAAGAAGAGAAACCAAGAGCAAAGACGAAATCGCTAAGTTCTTGTTCTTATTACGGCTTGTTTGCTCTTGGTTTATTGTAGTAACTCACAGTGAGGGACTGAAAATCCTCGTGTCGACGGTTCAATTCCGCCCCTGCCCATACCTGAATCCCTCATGGGGAGACGGATCCTGTCACGAAGAAATCTCTTCGCACTACTTGCCGACAGTTCGACGGGAGTCCGCACTTTTCACAACGGCGCGGAGCGCGAGACAGAAGGCAATCCCAACGTAAGCCATGAATGCCATAGTTCCCCAGAATATGAAGTGCTCGAACGTCATTAAACGAGAGCCTCCTAGCAGCCATAGGTATTTTCCTTGTATCGTTATCGGACCCCACAGCCGGAGGGATAGAGGGAGACCGAGACTAAGATGTACATTTGACTGCAATTTGACCTTTGTTAGTCGAACTCGTCCCTCTTTTTCTACTCGCCATTTTGATGGCGCTCGATAGACGACATAGTCAATTTACCGCCGCGTGCGAGAGCATCGCGGGCTCCCGAGGTGCGGAAAGAGCGGTAAGTGCGCTGCCTGCGTCATGGATACATTTTCCTCCTTCGGGGGCGGCGCACGTGCGGTGGGTTTTCAGCGCCTTCGCCATTTGTTCGAGGAGCTGGAAACGCTCGACGTTGGTCTTCTTGAGATATTTGCCAAAGTAGGCGCAGCAAGCGTTCTTGATTGGTGATCTTGCCCCCACAACCGCGCGAGCGAACTCTACACTGCGATTGTCGTGCAAGGCGAATAGAGGCTCAACCCTTGCTCTGGGATATGCAGCGCTTGAAACCCAATTGGTTCCTCTTTTGACAGGCTTACGACTTTTCCGGTTCGTCGGAGCGTTCCAAGTTGCCTGAACGAGCTTGGAACCAACAATTCACTTGCTCGTAAAGGATTGTCTCTTAGCCAGCTCTCATACTCGTTTTGCAAACTCTGGGACGGCGCTTCTGTTTCATCGAACATTTTGTTAAATAGTTCTGAAAGCTATTGACTCGATTTGCCGTAATTTTTTGGGTAACCGTTCTCCATCACCCCGCGACCTAGCGCCACGGCGCTTCGAGGTTCCTCGCCTGCTTGTCGGGGCCGCAGGTCGACTTGTATGGTGTCTGCGTTTCACACAATCCTCTTAAGAAGGAGTACACGATGCGATTGAAGGACAAAATTGCTTTGATTACCGGCTCTGGTTCTGGCATCGGCGAAGCAACAGCCAAAACTTTCGCTCGCGAAGGCGCTACCGTGGTGGTCACCGATATCGATGACGAGAATGGCCGCCGAGTAGTCGAGGAAATACAACAAGCCGGCGGCCAAGCCGCCTACACTCACGCGGATATTGGGAGCACGACGGATATCGAAAAGATGATTGCGTTCGCTACGGATCGATTTGGCCGACTGGATATTCTCCACAACAATGCGCTGTTCACCGTTATCGCTCGGATCGGCGACATCAGCCTTGAAGGCTGGAAAAAAACGTTGGACATCAGCCTCACCGGCTACTGGTACGCCAGTAAGGTCGCGCTCGGCCCGATGCTGAAACAAGGCAAAGGCGTCATTCTCAACACCGCCTCGGTTTCAGGGCTGGCGGGAGACTACACCCTAGGCGTGTACAACGCTGTGAAAGCTGGCGTGGTCAATATTTCGCGAGTCACGGGGATTGAGTATGCCCGGAAAGGCATTCGCTGTAACGCCATCTGTCCTGGCCCGATTCTGACTCCACCGCTGAAACGATTAGGAGAAAGTCAGCCAGAAGTCTTCGCACGGATCAAGGAAGCCATTCCCATGGGCAGATATGGCGAACCACAGGAAGTCGCTAATGTCGCCTTATTTCTGGCCTCGGATGAAGCCTCGTTTGTGACCGGCGCTTTCTTTGTCGTGGATGGCGGCCTGTGGGCGCACTCAGGAATGCCAAGCCTGAGCGGCCAAGGCCCCGATTGGTGACAAACTGAAACTTAACCTACGCAAACTTGATAGAAGAAAGAAAGGAAATCTGGCCGCCACAACAGAAACCAAGAGTAAAGACGCAATCACGAAATTACACCTTCCGTTTGCAGTCTTTTCTCTTAACTTATGATTGATCACTCACAGTGAGAGATTAAGAAGCTTCGTGTCGTCGGTGCAGGGCGTCCCTGCCCGACTTTGCTTTTACAGACCGTCTGCCAGTCTGCATCAAGGCGTCGCCGTCAACGCTGCTTGATGCACGGCGCGCAACCCTGTCGGGAGGCGGGCGATCAAATCTCGCGCGAGAATCCCGGCTTCGCCTTTCTCATCCGCCGCCATATCGCCTACGTAACCGTGTAAAAAAACTCCGAGACAACATGCTTCCTCTAGAGGATACCCTTGCGCGAGCAAGCCGCTAATAATACCGGTAAGGACGTCTCCCATACCGCCGCTGGCCATGCCCGGATTGCCGGTCGAGTTGACCCAGACGCGGCCGTCAGGGGCCGCAATCACAGTATTAGCGCCTTTGAGGATAAGAAAGCAGCCGTACTCTGTAGCAAAAGCGCGAGCAACGGCAAGACGTCGAGTTTGCACTTCGGCATTTGAGCTATTGAGCAGCCGCGCCATTTCACCAGGATGGGGAGTTAAAGCGACTGGAACGCGCGCGTTTCGTAAAATACTGACATCTGTCGCTAGACAGTTTAAACCGTCAGCGTCGATCACCAAAGGAATATCACTATGCGTGAGCAACCATCGCGTCATACCAATAGTGTCGGCAGAAACCCCAACGCCAGGACCAAAGGCAACAGCGCTCTTTCCACGCAAAGCTTGGCTGAGAGCGTTTTCATCTAAGCAAAAACTACCGTCGGCTAATTCAGGGAGCGGTACCGTCATGGCCTCCACCAACACCGAGGAAAATATGCTATTGAGAGAACTCGGACCACCAAGCGTCACAAGTCCAGCCCCAACCCGTAACGCAGCCCCGCCGCATAACAACGCTGCTCCACTTTTTCCCCGAGCTCCGGCTAACACCAAGAGGTGACCAAAATCGCCTTTGTGCGCAGCGCGCCGACGCGCCCGTACGAGCATCCCGACTTCCTCTTTTGTAAGGAGTTCCACTTGAGGACGCACTCTTTCCAGAGCTTCAGGAGCAATACCGATGTCAACAACTGCCAGTTTGCCAACGTATGACGTCCCAGGATCACTAATCTGACCGATCTTCGGGTAGCCGAAAGTCACTGTCAGTTCGGCCTGTACGGCCTCTCCCAATGGTTCTCCTCGGTCTGCGTCAAGCCCTGAGGGTATATCCACTGCTACGACAGGAATGCCACTTGTATTGATCAGTTCAATCAGGCTTGCAACGAGACCACGCACCGGCGCATTGAGTCCGGTGCCAAGCAAGGCATCAACAATGACGCCACATTTGCTCAATTTGTTTTGGACAAGAGTAAGTTGACTCACCTCAGTGAGCTCGGTCACCTTCCCCCGCATGCGCCGAAAGGCGTCCAGATTCTGCAGGGCGTCGCCTTGCACATCGTCTTTTTTTGCTGTTAAAAAAACCTCACAGGCAATGTTTTGTTTCTTCAGTAAACGTGCGATGACCAAGCCATCCCCGCCATTATTGCCTTTGCCGGCGAAAATGAGCACTGACGTCTCCCGGACATGGGGGAACTTCTGTAGCAGGGCTTCCGTAGCGCCAGCGCCTGCTCTCTCCATCAAGACATGACCAGGGGTCCCATATTCCTCAATCGTGAGCCGGTCCAACTCGCGCATCTCTTTGGCGGTCACCAGATACATGGCGCTCGTACACTCCTCAGAAAAGAAAAGGGCAGGTTCGTCACCTGCCCTTACCCTAGCGGCGATTATCCGTTTGGACAAGAAGATCGGAGCAGCCAGCCGATTGGTCGCTTAAGTCCATTGCACTAATGTCACTAATCCTTAGCTGTGCAAGCCCAAATGCGCCTGCAGGACCGCAGCCACTTCTTCCCCATAGCTTTTCACAAGGAGAAGATCTTCCCCTTCCACCATGACGCGCACAAGGGGCTCGGTGCCGGAATAGCGCACCAAGAGGCGTCCGCGGTCTCCAAGCGCTTTGATCACGTGACTCATTATTTTTGCTACCGGCTCAACTGCAGCCAGATCTCGCCGTTCTCGAACTTTCACATTGATGAGCACTTGGGGATATCGTTGCACAATTCTTTTCAGCTCGGACAACGGGCGCTGGCGTTGCATCATTATCGAGAGGATTGAGAGAAAGGTTACCGTACCATCGCCGGTGGTGTTAGCATCCAAGAAGACAAGGTGTCCGGATTGCTCGCCTCCGAGATTATACCCGCCGCGCACCATCTCCTCGACGACATAGCGATCTCCCACCGCGGTCCGCACCAATTGGACGCCTCGCTGTCTGAGGGCGACCTCTAAACCAAGATTGCTCATGACCGTCCCCACCACAGTCTTGTGACGAAGCGCGCCGTTGCGCAACATCTCGTCGGCGGCAATCGCCATGATCGCGTCTCCGTCAACAATTTCACCTGTTTCGTCCACCAAAATGGCGCGGTCGGCGTCTCCGTCAAGCGCTACGCCAAACTGGGCGCCATGCTCGCGCACGAGGCGCTGTACTTGTTGAGGATATAAAGCTCCACAGTTCTGATTGATATTCTCACCGTTCGGTTCAACACCAATCGCAATGACGTCGGAGCCCAATTCTCGTAACACATCAGGCGCCACCTTGTAGGCCGCGCCGTGAGCGCAATCGACCACCACTTTCATCCCATCGAGCGTAAGATGGCGTGGGAAATTCGTTTTGACAAAGACATTATATCGTCCCTCGGCGTCATCAACGCGGAAAGCCTTCCCAATGGCATTGGCCGTTGGCCGCAAATGGTCAATTTTGCGATCAACAATTAGTGATTCAATTTCATTTTCCAATTCGTCGGGCAGTTTGAAGCCATCACGCGAAAAGACTTTAATTCCATTATCTTGAAATGGATTGTGGGAGGCGGAAATGACGACCCCGGCGTCGGCACGTAAATTCCTTGTCAGGAATGCGATGCCAGGCGTAGGAATCGGCCCAACCAGGAGCACATCAACTCCCATCGAACACACCCCTGACGCTAATGCCGTCTCTAACATGTAGCCGGACAGACGGGTATCTTTCCCAATCAAAATTTTATGTTGTCCGGGCCGGTCTCGAAACACATACGCGAGGGCTCGCCCCACCCGCAAAGCGGTCTCCGAGGTCATTGGTTCGATGTTCGCTACCCCACGAATACCGTCCGTGCCAAACAGTCGTTCTCGCATGGCTCCATTTTCAGTCATATCAAGCTCCAGATTTTGTTCTCTTCTTAAGTATCGGTGGATTTTGCGATTTCTTTTCGTTCTCTGCAATTAAAGTCAACTCCACTTCCGCCGGATCTTGCACAACGATCTCCACTCTGGGTGGTAGCGACACCGTCACTGGTAAGGTTATGGTTCCCGGACCCTGTCCCTGCGCGTCAGCGAAGACCTCTTCATTCGTGATGCTTAGTTTCTCCACGATGCGTTGGGGCCCTCGCACAGTCATATCTGTTAACCAGGAGGATGGCGTCACTCGATAAGGCGTGTTTTTGACCGTCGTCCGCAAACGCCGGAATTCTCGCGTGACCATCACCTCTTGGATGTCCACCCGCGCCCGCACCTGATCCACATTGTAGCTAATTAGATCACCATCTATTGCTTGCAAATTGAGATTGCGAGTCTCTAACTGCGTGAGATGGCTGACATCAACAGTCTCTGTAGCAATGGCTTGGAGTTTTTCGACTTGCGGAGCGGGGCCAGACACTTCGACAGTCGCAGGCGACACCTCCACTTCGCCGGTTGTATACCCGAAGGGCGGCTTCCCTACGAGATCAACGTGTACAGGGACAATCCGTTTTGTCATGCGGGCAATCTCTAAAGTAATGACAGATGGAGTGACACGAATCAGCTTTACGCCGCGCGGCAGGTTAAGCAAGTCGAGGTTAACTCGAAACGACGAAGGACCAGGACGTACGGCGGTGAGGTCAAGAGAAATTTTCTTGGAGCTTAAGCGACCGAGTAATGTCCTGGGTCCGCTGACGCGCACGTCCACTTCCTCAACTCGATGTCCTACGACAACGAGTTGAGGAGGAAGATTCCGCAGTTCGAGAGGAAGAAGCAAGGTTTGTTCGGTATAACGTTCCCCAGCATTGACCAGCAACCATAGGCCCAAGGCAAACGCCAAAGAGAACAATTTCAGCGTGCCATTATAAAAAATCCAACGACTAAGCGTTCGCCACAGCATGAGTGAATAATGGCTGAAGCGCTCCCAATAGCGCGTCCGCATCAAGATTGTAAGAAATCCGCCCTTCGCGCGCCATCGATATTGCTCCTTCTTCTTCTGAAACAATCACAACGACCGCGTCGGTTTCTTCAGTCAAGCCAATTGCAGCGCGATGACGAGTGCCCAGCCGTTTACTCACATCTGGACTCAGCGTCAGCGGCAGGAAGCAACCAGCGGCGGCCAAACGACCTCGCTGAATAACCACAGCCCCATCATGGACAGGGGATAGAGGAGAAAAAATACTATGCAGAAGTTCTTTGCTCACACGAGCGTCAATACTGACGCCTCCCTCCACATACTCGTTGAGCCCAATTTCGCGTTCGAGCACGATCAAGGCCCCGATCCGCCGCTGTGCGAGAAAAACCGCCGCCTTCACCAGTTCCTCGAGTACTTGCCCATACAGCCCTCGCGCTCGTACTGCAAAAAATGAACTGCGGCCCACCTCGGTGAGAGCCCGACGAATATCGTTTTGAAAAAGGACAACAATGACAAGTAAGGCCGAACTCAGGAAGTTATCAAGCACCCAATTGAGGGTATAGAGTTCTAAGGATTGAGACCCTAAGTAGGCGACAACTATGACAACGAACCCGGTGAGCATCTGCATGGCCCGGGTTCCTCGGATCGTCTGGATAATCCAATACACGCCGCAGGCAATCAATCCAATGTCAAGGAAATCTCGCCAGCGCATTTGTGTGAACAGGTCAACCATACTCGTCGATAGCGCTTCGGAGCGACAATGGGAAATGCTTACTAAGAGTGAGGAAGGACGAAAGGAAAGATTCACTTCCCTTCGCGTCCTTAACGTGTCTTATAAGTAAAAGCCGAGCTACGGGGCAATCGTGGCTTTGGAATCAACCGAGTCTACGCGGCTGGAGACGATTCCACCGGAGCGGATCTTTCTCGCACTGACCCGTTGCCACAGCTGCAGCGTTGAATGATCTCGTCAATCTCCGCAGCGTCCAACACCTCTTTTTCGAGCAACACATCGGCCATCTTGTCGAGAATTTCTCGGTTTTCTACTAACAAATGTTTGGCGCGGTCGTAGGCGTTGCCAATGATGCGGCGGACTTCCATATCGATTTCAAGAGCGGTTTTTTCTGAATAATCTTTGATCTGCGTGAAGTCGCGTCCCAGGAAAATCTGTTCTTCTTTTTTCCCGAACGTCATCGGTCCCAAGTGATCGCTCATTCCCCATTCACACACCATGCGTCGAGCAAGCTCAGTGGCTTTTTCGATATCATCCCCGGCGCCGGTCGTCATATGACCAAGTACAAGTTCTTCAGCCACACGACCGCCAAACATAATGGCGAGTCGATCAAGGATGTATTCTCGTGACCAGGTATGGCGATCATCCACAGGAACCTGTTGTGTCACTCCCAAAGCCATCCCACGAGGAATAATAGTCACCTTATGCACAGGATCCGTACCGGGGATAAGACGCGCCACTAGCGCATGACCAGCTTCATGATAGGCCGTATTACGCTTCTCTTCGGGACTCAGGATCATGCTCCGCCGTTCCGCCCCCATCATCACTTTATCCTTGGATAGCTCGAAGTCCTGCATGTCGACTTTATCTTTGTTCTTACGAGCGGCAAGCAGCGCTGCTTCATTCACCAAGTTTTCAAGATCAGCGCCGGAAAACCCAGGAGTTGTACGCGCCAGGGTTGCGATATCCACCGCGTCATCGAGGGGCACGCGACGACTGTGCACTCGCAGAATTTCCTCGCGCCCCCGCACGTCAGGACGAGGAACGACCACGCGACGATCAAACCGACCAGGACGCAGCAGCGCCGGGTCAAGCACATCGGGACGATTAGTCGCCGCAATGAGAATGACACCTTCGTTTGCTTCGAAGCCGTCCATCTCTACTAACAGTTGATTGAGGGTCTGTTCGCGCTCGTCGTGTCCGCCTCCCAGTCCCGCGCCCCGATGGCGTCCAACAGCGTCAATTTCATCAATGAAAATAATGCAAGGCGCCTGCTTCTTTCCTTGTACAAACAAATCGCGAACGCGAGACGCCCCGACACCGACAAACATTTCAACAAAATCCGAACCGCTAATCGAAAAGAACGGGACCCCAGCTTCGCCTGCAATCGCTCGCGCGAGCAGCGTCTTGCCAGTACCAGGAGCGCCCACAAGCAACACACCTTTAGGAATACGTCCGCCCAAGCGAGTGAATTTTTTGGGGTCTTTCAGAAATGCAATAATTTCTTCAAGCTCTTGTTTGGCTTCTTCCACGCCAGCAACATCGCTAAACGTCACCTTGTGTTGGTTTTCCGTCAAGAGCTTGGCGCGGCTCTTGCCGAACGACATCGCTTTGCCCCCTCCCATCTGCATTTGACGCATGAAGAACACCCATACGCCAATCAAGAGCAGCATAGGAAACCATTGGACGAGTATGGCTATATACCAGGGGTCGCCCTCTTCGGGACGGACAGAAATCTCGACCTTTTTCTCACGCAGCATCCGCATTAAATCCGGATCATCTGGCGCAAAGGTCTTAAAATGCTCATCGTTGCGCAGCTTTCCACGGATGACGCGTCCCTGAATGACAATTTCCGAGACTTCTCCTTTTTCAACTGCTTCAACAAATTCGCTAAACTTTTTTTCCGGCTCTCGCAGTTGCTGGCGGTTAAATAGATTGAACAGCAGCAGGAACATGAGTCCCAGCACGAGCCACAAAGCGAGATTATGTGAAACTTTATTCACTCCTTTGCCCTTTCACATCAACGTCCTCACCCTAACATAGTTTTTGTTTCTCCGGCAATGGGTTTGCTGTGAGTCGAATAATACGCTGCGTCATACCCGTCACCGTTGCTTGCACTCCCCGTACACAACCTGGAGCCCAGAGAATGTCTTCCCCGCAGGCGATCAATGGCCAAACCCGTCGTTGTCGAAGAGTTATCTTCTTATCAATAAAGATATCATGGATTTTTCGATGTCCGTGCATATTAAACGGACGGATGCGATCACCTGCTTTCCAACTACGCACAATCAGGGGTGCAGAGAGTGCGTCTACGTCAAAAATCGCTTGCCAAAGGTCGGCTACCCGCGCTGCAGCCACATCCTCATCCCATGATAGGCAAGAGGAGACACTAACCATCCAACCGATTTCAGGAATGGTCAAGGTAGATCCAGGCGTAAGAGGGTAAGAATAAGGGCAAGGCTGCAATGGCTGAAAACTTTTGTCAGCAAGGGAAAGGATTTCCCCTTCTCTTTGAACGATATAGGCGCCAGGAAGCTCCACGATGCCGCTTATTCGTCTTTCACTTAATGCTTCTAAGTTTTTGAAATGATGGAAACTGAGTTCGCCAGAGTGTCCAGCTTGTACTAACCACAAGCGAAAAATACGCGGGCGGAGGGCTGACGGTTCAGCCAAAAGATGAGGTAAAGAAAGGGTTCGTGCTCCAGCGCGCACTCGCGCATAAGCCTCTCGCGCCTGAGCCTCGATCCAACCTTCTTCCTGTCGCAACGATTCCGCCACCTGTAAGAGATGACGACGAATCTGGGAAGAAAATTCTCGTTCCAGGAAGGGAAGCAAGACATGGCGGATTTTATTGCGCGTGTACTGCAAATCTTCGTTACTCGCATCGATTGCGAACGGTAACTGTTTCTCGACAAGGTAAGCAAGCACGTCAGAGCGCGAACACGTCAGCAATGGGCGAACAATCCAATCATCTCGCATCGAAGGCATCCCTGCCAATCCACGGTGGCCAGCGCCACGCAGCAAGCGGAATAATACAGTTTCAGCTTGATCATCGGCAGTATGCGCCACAGCAACAGCGTCGAGGCTATGGAAATTTTTTGCCTGATGAAAAAAACGGTACCGCGCCTCTCGCGCCCAGGCCTCGACGCCGCTGTGCATCGATGGAGGAACAAGTGTTTCAACCACACATGGTAATTGCCAGCTTCGACACAGATCCTCCACCAACTGCTGTTCTTGTTCTGCTTCAGCACGTAACCTGTGATTCACGTGAAGAACAGTCAGTCGTCCACCTTTTCGCCAGACTAGCTCGAACAGCACGCTCAGAAGAGCAATAGAATCCGGCCCGCCGGACACGGCGACTCCTAAGTGCAAGTCATGCCGAAACGCAAACAAGCGCTTGAGAGCAGAGGCAACTTTTACAAACAGGCCAGACATCGAGAATGAGTCGTTCTGAGTTCCTGGAAAAAAATCCGAAAACGTTATCTTTAACTACTTTAACACTACATCCTGCTCCTCCTACTTGTTCAAGCAGGGGAAGCTTGGCAAGATGCTCAAACTATGAGAAAGCATCTCAGTATTTTCCTTATTGGTTCTTTTCTCATCGGAGTATTTTCCTTCGCACATGCAGGAGAAGACACAGCGCCCATGGATGGAACGCCTCCAGCTTTGGGCTCTACGCCTCCACCTGAAGTGCTAAAATTTTTACAAGATCTGAAACGCCAATACGGGGCAGATACCGTTGCGCTGGTCAGTTGGCTCATCGACGCCACCAACCATAGCGGCTCTGTGTTAACTTCATCTGTCAAAGTGGACGGTCCCGAGACCAAAGACGACACCAAGTTCCTTGTATTTCTGGTTGACACCGGACTGATCCTCAACGAACAAACCACAGACCAGAACGGTCGAGTGCTCACAGTGTGGGACCAGATTCTGACGAAGGCTTTTCTTCATATGGACACACTGCGTGTGCCAGCGGACGGCGTGAGAATAGACTTCCTTTATCATCACAAGTCGTTTCCGCAGACCGATGATTTGGTAGAACACGTTGATGAACCAGGACCGGTCGAAGAAGCGAAATTTTATATCCCTGGCGATCCCATCCGCTCCTTCATGAAAAAAGAACTCTCTGAGCAAGAACTTTTGTCTCACACGCAGGTGTTTGTAGACGACAAGCCGATCATACTAGTCACGCCAGACGGCGCACAGCATTTGTGAGAGAATCCTTACGACAACTTCTATATTTGATTTGACAATGAGGAGATGATCATGGCGCTGTCGACGAAAGTAAAAATTGTAGATCTCACGGCGCGGGATGGATTAGAGGGATTCAAGCACTTTGTTCCGGTCGAATTCCGAGTCGAGCTGATCGACCGACTGACTGACGCCGGTTTCCCCGCCATCGAAGTCGGCGAGTTTGTCAGCCCGAAAGTCATTCCTGCTATGCAGGGAACAGACCAGGTCAATAAGCAGATTAGACAGAAACCAGGCGTTGAATACAGTGCTCTTGTTCCCAATATGCGCGGGTTTCAAGATGCACTCGCCGCTGGCGTGCAACACATCACCGTCTTTGCAAGCGCCACTGAAGCGTTCAGTCACGCAAACATCAATTGCACCATTGCAGAAAGCTTTGCACGATTTGAGCCGGTTATTGCCGCCGCGCAAGAGCACGGCATCAGCGTTCGAGGCGCAGTGTCATGCGTAGTGGGTTGTCCGTACGAAGGCCTCGTTGATCCCAAAGCCGCGGCACAAGTGGCGGCGCGTCTCTATCGCATGGGCTGCCATGAAATTGCGCTCGGCGACAGTATCGGCGTAGGTACGCCCCGCTCGATCAAAGCGCTGATCGAAGCCTGTGGAGAGGCTGGCGTTCCGACCTCGGCTCTCACCGCGCATTTTCATAATACTTGTGGGATGGCGCTGGCGAACTGTTACGCCGCCCTTGAGATGGGGGTGACCGTGCTGGAAAGTGCGTGTGGTGGACTCGGCGGCTGCCCGAACGCTCCCGGCGCTACGGGCAATGTTTCCTCTGAAGAACTCATCTACATGCTTCACGGGCTCGGCATCGAAACCGGAGTTGATCTTATGAAAGCCGTCGCCATCGGCCAATGGGCGACAAAAGCTATGAACCACCGGCTGGATTCCAAGGTCAATGAGTCGATGAACAATCCGGGCATGACGTATTTCAGCAAAGTAGGGCTCGGGGTCCAACCGGAGGCGTAAGAAGGCAAAGGAGAAAGCAAAAAGACCTTAAGTCTGAGATGAAAGCGGCTCAGTTCACCACCAGCTCTCAATACCCTGCTGCTTCGTACGGTCCGAGCCCACGTTTATAGATCAATAAGCGTCGCTCAAAGGAACACACCTCTTCGCCCCGTTGGTTCACGGCGCGAGTTTTGACGTGTAGCAACGCCTGATCTGGACGAGATTGGGACTCGCGTTTTCCCAACACTTCAGATTCGGCATACACGGTATCCCCAGCAACCACAGGATGAGGAAAGACCACATTCTTCCATCCCAAATTGGCGACTACTTTGTTGAAGGTTTTCGTCGTCAACGAGGTCACAACCGTAAGAAGCAGCGTCTCGCCGATCCGTTCTTCTCCTCCATAGACCTGCTGATTATAAAACGCGTCGGCGTTGCGCATGGTCAAGTCAGCTGAGCGCATGATCTTGCGACGGTTTTCTTCCGCCGTGAAGGTGCGCCCGGGGCGATGTTCAAATACCTGCCCCACGGCAAAGTCCTCGAAGTTCACTCCGGCGATTTCAATAAATATATTGTCTGCAAGTTTTCGATGAGAATACAAGTTTGACATAGCATTGCTCTCAGTAGTTTGCCTTCTCAAATGGCGCGCAGCCACGCTTGTACATCAGCATGTCGTACTCCATCGTGCACACCATCGCACCGGTCTGGTTGAAGCCCTTTGTCACCACTGTCAACTTGCCACAGGTCGCATCACCGGGGAGGTCATGTTTCCCTTTGATCTCGCTTTCAGCGTAGAGCGTATCGCCGCCGAAAACCGGATGCGTCATGGTTAAGTCTGCCCACCCCAGAATGCGCAGCTTTTTCGCAAATGTCTTCCAGCCCATACCTATCAGGAGCTGCAACGTTAAGGTGCTGACCATCAGGGGTTTCTTCCACTCGGTTTTTGACGCGTAGCAATCGTCGAAGTGCAACATTGCTTGATTCAGTGTATCCATCGCCTCTTCAGCGTTATCTTGCTGAGAGAGGGTCACACCTGGACGATGCTTGAAGACTTGCCCAACTGCAAAATCCTCAAAGTCGAGGCCATAGCGTTCTCGATACCGATTTTCACCAACTTGCACGTGCGAGGCAAATGCAAACTCAGCCATAAGATTTTCTCCCTATTCCCAACGTTGACGGGCAATCAGTGCTAAAGCTCGTTCTTAGACAGCCTCCCCTACCACGGGCAGCTTCGCGAAGGTATATGAAGAAGACGCCTTTCTCAACAACCAATACCGATGAAGAGAGGAAAACTGAAACGCCTTTGAACTCAGACGCCCACACCGTCGCACTTCAGGGTGGC
>JACXTT010006789.1_pt1 | contig 16271 bp, 12 predicted proteins | sample 9270951 | NCBI WGS metagenome assembly JACXTT01 (sample SAMN15532306, study PRJNA645909) | rock metagenome | isolation source: weathered quartz diorite | place: Puerto Rico | collected 2017-06-21 | reverse complement strand
AATTCCGAGGTGGGTTGGGCATGCGTCCTCCGGGTTGCGGAGTAGTGGCGTTTTGGAAGATTGAGCCGCTGAGAGGTGTCAGGCGGACTCAGGCCGTGAGCGTCAACCACGGTAGGGCCATGTACTGATACTCCAGGAAAATCGCCTCCATGTGGCCTCCGGTAGCCTTGTCCTGGGCAAGCGAAAGCCCGGAACCATCGTTGGCGATGAGGTTCACAGACTCGTCGTCGTGTTGACCGAAGCCGTAGATGCCGATGCTCGCGTTGTGTCGTTTCGTCACCGCGCTGAGTGCGATCTGTGCGCCCGCGTATTGCGACTCCCGGTGTTGCGTCGTGCTGATGGGAGTATCGTTCGGATCGCCGTCATAGTTGGCACGGTTGTAGTGATAGAAAGGGGAGATAGTGAGCAACAGGCCGGGTTGAAGCGTGTGTATCCAGGAGAAGCTCGCCAGTGCATCGCGCTCCCGCTCAACATCCCGAATTCCCGCGGCCTGCGCATCAGGGTCGTTGGGAATCTGATAGTCATCACGCCGCAGTGATGTGACAAACCGGAACTGATTGTTCGCGTCGCGGTTGTAGATCAGCGTCCCCATGCCGCCCAAGCCCCACACACGGTCGTGCAGAACGTCTGGGCCGGGAGTCCCCAGACCATAGTCGCTGCGGTTGCCATTGAGGCTGGCGAAATAAGCGAACTTCTCAGTATGGCTTCCGAAATTGATCTGGTCGTTCGTTTGGTTAAAGCTGCCGAAAGTGGTGAACAACTCACCCTCGTTGTTTCGCTCGAAGCCGGTGCGCGGCACCACATTGAACACGCCGTAGGTTCGGTCTCCGTAGGCTGACGAATAGCCCCCGCGTTGCGCTTCCAGGTAGTCGATATCTTTCGGGTCGATCTGCGGCCCTACATTACTGGCAATGTTGGTATTGGGGATGGGGACTCCATCAATCGCCCACGTCACCTGATGCCCTCCGCGCACGTGAAGCTGATCGTGCGTCATCCAAGCGCCTGGGACGTAATCCGTTATTAGGTTAAAGCTATTGCTGCGATCGGCGCCGGGAGTCGTCGCGATTTCACTGCGGCTGACGATCGTGGTGGGTGTCATTTGCTCAGGATTCACCGACAGAGCGCCCTCCGTAACCGTGACCTGCTCAGTCCGTGTTCCAATGACGAGCTGGAAGTGCAAGACCGGTGCGCTTCCTGAAGCAATCACGATCTCCTGGACTGAAGGAGCGAATCCATCCCTGCTCACGGTCACGAGGTACGCGCCGACTGGAAGGGCCGACGCTTCGAAGCCTCCGTCGGCGTCTGTGGTGAGCTTCTGGACGTAATCCGAGCTGCTGGACTTCACCACAACCGCCGCTCCCTGGACGGGCCGATGGTCTGGATCGTGGACGATGCCACGTACGGTTCCGAAAACCGCTGCCCAAATTGCGACAGGCAAGAGACCGCAGAAGATTACCCAACCCCGAATATGTCCTGAACAATGCATAAAGCCTCCATGGCAACACCGATACTTGAAAAATTGGATTTACCCTGGCGGACGCGGGACAAAGTAGTTCGACGCCCAACGTGCACTTCGCCCGCGGCGGCCCAAATGGAGAACTAAAGTTGTCTAGGAGAGGAAGGTCGGAGGTCCGCGCTTCTGACCGGCGCGGCTGTAGGAGCTATGGCAAAACGATTCCGTCTGGTGAGCAGATGCACCGTGACGGACAAGTTGCTCAAATCCGGCTTGGGAAATCCCGGCTAGAGCGACCGTTCGGCTGGCGGGAACACCCTCCACAGTGGGGAAGAAAGAGCATCTGCCTGCCTGCAAAGCTGGACCCGATGACGATTCTGATTCCGTCGCCATCGTCGCGCAATGGTGCTTTCCATTACGTCGGCAGCACCCAGGCAGCTTCGAGTCCGCACCCAAGGCAAACACGGAGGGGCTGATCAGCGAAAAGCCGAAGAGGGCCAGCAGCAGCATTGCCGACGCGCGCCGCATAGAGATCATTCTACTCCAATTCGAGAGAGCTCGAACCACAAAATGCTGGGCTAAGCCGCCATGGTGACCTACATTGATCCGGATGTGCGGGCGGATCAAGACACCGGAAGATTTAAACCAGATCAAGGTCGAAATGCAGATCGAGGATCTGCTTCTCGATTACGTACCACGTTATAACATCCCGCCGACCGCACCCGTGCCCGTTGTAACGTCCTCGGACGGCGAGCGGCGCCTGTCGTTGATGCGATGGGGACTGATTGCAGCTTGGGCGAAGGACGCCAAGCTCGACTACGCAACCTTCAATGCTCGCGCTGATAGCGTGGCGATCAAACCGGCCTTCAGGTCCGCGTGGAAGGCTGGCCGGCGCTGCCTCGTCATCGCCGATGGCTGGTTCGAATGGCGGAAATCCGACAAGCAGCCGTATTTCATAATGCTCGGAAACAGGCAACCGATGACCTTCGCCGGTCTCTGGCAAGAATGGCAGCCGCCCGTCGGACAGCCGTTGCGCTCCTGCACCATCATCACGACCGAAGCCTATGAGCTCGTTGGCGAAGTCCACGACCGGATGCCGGTGATCATCGGCACCGAAAACTGGGCTGCCTGGCTCGGCGAGGAGCCCTGCGATCCGGCCGCGTTGCTGAAGCCCTTCCCGCCCGAGCGCATGACGCTGTGGCCCGTCAGCAAGCGCGTCGGCAGCGTCAAGAACAACGACCCTGCCCTTACCGACCGGGTGTTTGTCGGCTCGTCCTGACGCTTCCTGTTCGAAAATCCCCTTGTTCTCGTTTTGTTCTTGACTAGATTCCCTTCCTGAGTCATCAGTTGCAGATGGCAACAAGGGAGGTTTGGGGTGAAGGTCGAGGATTACAAATGGCTGTTTGTGGATATGAACGGCTATTTCGCCAGCTGCGAGGTGCAGGAGCGGCCGGAGCTGCGCGGAAAACCCGTGGCCGTGGTGCCGATGCTGACCGACTATACCGTCGCCATCGCCGCCAATTACGTCGCCAAGGCCTATGGCGTCAAGACTGGCACCCCTATTCTCGAAGCCAAGCAGATGTGTCCAGACCTGCGCTGTATTCTCGCCCGGCACGATGTTTATGTCCGTTATCACCACCTGGTGCATGACGAGGTGCTCAAGCACGTACCGATCAGTAAGGTTTGGTCGGTTGATGAGCTATCGAGCCGTCTCCCGCCCGGCTTCAGAAACCGTCCCGAAGCCGAGGCCGTCGCCCGGCGGATCAAAGACGGCATCAGAAGGAACGTCGGAGAGGCGCTCACCTGCTCCATCGGCATCGCCCCGAACAGTTTTCTTGCCAAGGTCGCTACAGACATGGAAAAGCCCGACGGGCTTGTCGTGCTCGACAGGAGCAACCTCCCCGACCGCGTTCTCGCGCTGAAACTGACCGACCTCCCCGGTATCAGCAGCGGTATGGAGCGTCGGTTGAATGACGCCGGAATTACTTCCATCGAGCAATTTATGCGCATGCCGGCACGACAGGCCCGGATGATCTGGGGCAGCGTGCTCGGTGAGCGGATGTGGTATCGCCTGCACAGCTACGACGTGGAAGATCCGCCGACCAAAACGAGAGTAAAGGGCCATTCTCGCATCCTGGAACCAAACCTGCGCGCGCCAGAGGCAGCCTGGTGGATGGCTCGGAAACTGACAGTCAAGGCCGCCGCGCGGCTACGCCGCGAGGAGTTTTTCGCCACGGTATTCAACCTCTCTGTGCGCGACACTGAGGAGAACAGATGGCAAGGCGCCGTGAAGCTTGCGCCGGCACAGGACAATTTCGTGTTCCTAGAGGCCTTGGATAAACTCTGGCAGCAGATGCTGACAGAGTTCAGACTTCCGAAGCTGCTGCAGGCCTCCGTCGACCTCCGTGGCCTCTGTCGCCGGCAGGAAATCACGCCGGACCTGTTCGACACGTCCTCGAAAGCATGGCAGAAGATCCAGGCCAAGCGCGACGCTATTACGGCCGCGATGGACACAATTAACCGGCGCTTCGGTGCGGATACCGTGACGCTCGGCATCGTGCCCGAAACCCAGGCCGGATACGTGGGCACGAAGATTTCGTTCACGCGCATCCCGGAACCGGAAGAGTTCATGGAATGAAAAAGACGTGGGCAACAGGGAGAAAGGTTTTGACTGAAAGGCGCAGATTCCCTAGGCTTTGAACCATGTCCGCTGTATACATGGAACGTTCTGACCACACGCGCAACCTCGCCCGCTTTTATCAGGTCGAGATACAGCCGACGCTCTTTGGAGAATGGTCCGTTGTCTGCCGTTGGGGGCGCATCGGCACCTACGGCCGCACGCGGCAAGACTGGTTTTCATCTCTGCCTGAAGCGCAGATTGCGCGAGATCGTGCGGTGACTCGCAAATGTCTCAGGGGATACGCGCCCTGAAAATAAGTTGAGCTTAGACCAGATCAAAGTTAGTCCCAGTCTTCATAAAAATTGGGTGCGTTTGCCATTGATTCAAGCTGCTCTCGGACATTCACGGATCTTTGATCGCTCCGCTGATAAAGATCGCGCAGCATGCCATTGATGTAGTTGTCGCCCTCATGCCGTCGATGCAATCGCTTAAAGATCTTTCGCAAAATGCCGGCATTGCTAGCGGTGATCGCGAGGTCACCCGGCCGCCAGTTAGATCGTAGGAACGCGTCAATGAGAGACACCCTGAGATCTTTTCCGCGATCCCAGTTGTATGACCCGAACAGCACGGAAAAGATAGATGAAGAGCGATGGTCTTCCTCAATGGCGACAGCATACGCATCCGCAAAGGTCTCGGCAACGACGCCCCCTAGCGGGAAACCTACATGGTCGAAAGAAAAACGAAGCATTTTCGCCGACAGGGATTGCCGCACGTTCTGCTCGGATTCCGAACTTGAGCGGCGCAGGACTTGAAGAAAGGATTCCTCCATGCCTTCGGGGAATGACTGGTATGAAAAGCGTAACAGCGCATCGCATAATCCCGGCAGCACAGGTGAGCGCCTTTCAAATAGGCTACGGGGCGCGCGTGCTATCCACATCCAAGCCCGCGCCACGGCGGCCTGGCCAGAATAACAGGCTTTCACGACCAAGTCAGTGAGACGCGATGCTGAAACACTTTGGAGCCACCGCGATGACTCAGAATTTTCCTCGAATCTCCTCATAGTCGGTGATTCCCGCCCATCGACGATGTAGCAGGTGATAAGGCTGCGCATCGTAGCGTCAATGAGCTGAAGAAAAAACGGCCGACCCGAAAAGGAAAAGACCGAATCAAGCACGTCGTCTTCTTTGGCTAGAGGCAGTTCTGTCTCATTCAACAAAAGTGGAATGATGGTTTCCGCCGGATCCGTTGTTTCCGCTCCGCCTAGCAGTATGCGTACGATGCGAACGTCGTTTGAGATGATTTCGCTCAACCAGTACGGTCGGCCGTATGAAATCTGGTTACGGATCGCCGCCGCCAGAACGTCTGCTTTCCTAGGTTGACTAAATTCGTCACTATCGAGCAGTTCGTCAAAACCTTGGCGACTCTGTGGATAGGTCGCAGCAACGACGGCACCGAGACCGGGAGACCATACAGGCGAACTGGATGCCCAGTGCCGCACGGCATCTGGATAGGCAGCGGAAATCTGGTCGCTGACTATATTCTGGGCGTTCGTGTCGGCAAATTCTTTAGTGACCCTAAATAGGACGGCAAGAGTTTCGCCTACGTCTTCCTCATGTAGGTCGCGCAGCAGCGCTGCCAGCACTTGCTCATTGTGCTCAGGTTCCAGGACAGGTAGGACTGATTTCCGGATAAGGCGGAGTGTGTCGAAATCCCGTGTCGACGACAACCATTCTGCGAGGATGCCCGGTGCCGCCCTTCCTCCAACCTTCAGGTATGTGGCAGCAAAAGTTGGCTCTTGGCGAAATATCTCGGCAGCGATGTCTGGATGTTCCCGAAGTGCATCCAGCCGTGAGGGATTTTTTGTGGCAAGATCGCGAAGACCGCTGATAATGCCGCAAGCAAACGAACTCCCGCCTGTGAAACTGTCTGCGAGCCAACCGCCACCGGCTTCTAAGGCGGCTTGCGGATCGCGCGCTGTAACCTGTGCGGCGGCGGACGCCAGACGTTTTCCAACGTCCTCGCTGACTAGACGGAATGAATCGCGCCGAAGTCGGTCATCGATGAGCCGGAGACTCATCAACGCTTCTTCTGGTGGCGCCGAAGATGCTGCTTTGATGGCATCGACAAGCACGACACGCTTGAGGTCAACAGCTTCTGTGGGTTCGTGCGCGAGAGACTCGACCACGTCGATCGCGCCTACGCCCGCGGTCGGAGATTGTGGTGCTCGATTGCGTAGTTCTTGGATGAGGAAGAGTTTGCGAACTGCCGTGGGGTCTTCACCAAGCTCGTTCCACACGGGAAGTTCATTCTCCGACATAGGCATTTGCCGACCGGGCGCGAACAAAGCCTCCGCCCAATAGTCGGACCAGGTTTCCGGCGGCGCACTTTTTTTTCCCGCACCCGGCTCGATCAAGTTCTCGGGTGATAGTTTCGTGAATCGCGAATATACTGCTGACGGCGCGAAGAGGAGGTCGAATGGCCCCTCCTCAAGTGTTCTTTGTTGCAGGCTGAAGGTACAGCAGGAAAAAACGGCCCGCAACCCCGGCCACAGATGCTCCAGCAGCCTCCACAGCATCTCATCTGGCTGCTCGGCATTAAACCATACGATGGGTCTGACTCCCTTGCCAAAATACCGCGAAACAAAATACTTCGATGCGGCCGGGTCAATTCTAAGTTCGGCCGCGTCTACTGCGGAGGCAACGCTCGGCATACGGAACGTTTCAGCGAAATTGTGATTCGGCGTCGAACGCGGGTTCCTGAAATAGGAATTCACCCTACGGACGTTCTTGAGGCTTGCCCATACATCCACGGGGAAGAGGAGTGTATGCGTTATTACGCAGCCGGCACGCGGCGCGTCCGGGTCCGGCCACGTTCGTGCGACGGCAAAGAATTTTCGACTCGGCAACGGATAGAGCGTCAGGTAGGGATCGAGCTGAAGCCCGGAAGACAAGCTTCCCGAGAGATCACTCAGGCGCGTGACGAGCTCGGAATCACGATCCGGCAGTCGTATGCTCGCCGAGATCTGCCCGTGACCGCTACGATATCCGTGTAGGAGCTGATGAACCTGATCCGCCGTCACAATTACTTCCTACTTCCGTTGGAAGTGGCTCCAGTGATACCGAGAGCCCACGCTACTGGCAGCGTAATGTCGCTCGACGTCGTAATCGCTCCTTCTAGGCTGTGGATCACCTCGCCAGCTTTCAATGGATTGCCTTTGAGGTAGGAGGCCTTGAACTTCGGGTCCGATGCCAAGTCACCCGATGCTACAGAAACTCCGAAATATGCGAATTCGAACGATTCATTGTTCGCTTGAACAAACTGCCAAAGCAACGGAAGATTCGCACGAACCCATGCCTCTGGGCCTTGGGTCTTCTGTTCCGCAGGCGCGAGGTCCCAGGCTGCGACGACGATACCAATTCGTGGCTTGTATGCGCCGTTCACTTTGTCCGTAAAAGCCTTTCGCAAAAACTGAAGCCAGTCTACTAGCACAACCTGAGTCGGCGGCTTTACGTGATCGCTGTGGTCCTTGTCCGGGGACGCTTCTGGCACTGGCGCGCCAAGCAGATTCGTACAGTTCATCCAGTCTAGTGGCGCAATCAGTTCCGGCGAATCGACTCTTACGAATAGCAGGCAACCGCATCCAGCACGGATCTCGTCCTCCCATTCATCCGACCATTGCCTGGTTCGGAACACTGATAGGACTTGCTCGCCAGGCAAATCGGGGACAATCAACGTCCCCTGAAATTCCTGACCGTCGGCAGACGCTTTGACGGGGATTTCAGTCTTGTCGTGAACCTCCTGGGGCGTGTGAGGCGCGAATTCTCCCTTGAGGAGATGATCTGCGCCGGTCTTCAGATAGTCGAGATCTTGCGGCAACCCCGCCTTCGCTAGTATCCCGCCGCCAGCGTCGAGGTTCAGCCAGAACCGGGAGAGAAAATTGGTTTTCCCGGCATCTTGGACGCCCACGAGCAATACGGATCGAGGTTGTTCTTCGCCAGCCATAATCACCCCCTGAAACGACTGAAGGCTCGCCCGCCTGGTTCACTGGGCGGGATGATCGAGCCATTTTCCGGCGCTCGATAGGAAAGAATCGTCTCGATCACATCCAGAACACCGGTTCCATTTTTGCAAGTCTCCGGCTTCCGCGAGAACGACGCAACCGAGATCTTTGTAGCCGGAAAGCCGAGGCCCACAACGTACTCGCATAATTCAGTGGCGGCTGCCGGCATCTGCATATCGATCTCGTCCGATTTGCTGACTACTATTACGAAAGGTGTGTCGCGGCTAACGTTCACGTCGTTTGCCAACCGATCGCAGAAATATTTCATCCGCTGCAATTCGGCATGACGTTTCTCATCAGACATCAATATGATTCCATCGACCAGCAAAACGATCCCGTCCGCGCGCTGCAAGAAGCGGAAAGACGGTGCGTGACTGGCCCGTAACACCAGATTGTCCGTCCACTCACCCGGAAGATCGCTCAGCAGAAGATCGAAGCGGTGCCGTTCACCAGTCGATTCGCGGATCGCAAGGTGGAGGAGACTCGGCTGCCTTGGGTCAGAAAGTATCGTATGATCAGCTAGCTGGTTAGGCAATTGGCCCTTGTTCCACTGACGCAACCTGCGCGCCCTATCCTCGAATGCGTGAAGACTGAGACTGCCCGCAAACAGATATGCTTCCGGTAGATGCCCTCCTGAAGCCATGAGGTAAAGCGACGAAAGAAAGCACGTCTTCCCGGCATCCGTTGAGCCGAGCACCCCAATCACGTGAGCATAGCGTGCGTTCATGACGGCAAGAGCGTCCTCGACGCCGAGTTCCGCTCCCTGGTGAAATGCCCGGCCCGGCTTCTTTTCCTTGGGCGGCGGCGTTACAAGCGCGGTCGCTGCCATTGCGTCCGCGGCTTCAGCCGTCCCCTCGCCTGTCTCAGCCCTAAAATGCGGGCATTCGCTGAGATTAGAGTGCGACAGCAGGCATTTTCCTGTAGCAGCTACAGTGCAGTCCGGCTTATCGCAAATGCCTGGGGCCACGATCAGTTCTCCTTATTCGCCGCGAATCGCTGAAGGACCGCTTCGCGGAAAACTTGTCCTCCCCATTGGGAAGGGGTTTGAGTGTGCGTGAGAGGCAATCCGGTCGAGGCCGTGAAATCCTTACCAAGCTTCGGCGCGTCCTTACATTCGCGAAGCCGCAAGCAGGCATAGGAAAGGGGCAAAAGAGCCGGGTGACCTGAGAGGAGGCCGTCACTTTCGCCATCCGAGGGCGCCAGCGCGCCGATCATCGGCGCAGACCACTCGCCAATTGCATCCTGAAGCGATATGGCCCCCACTGTGGATGCCTTGCGACCAGACTCGATGGCTCGCTTGACCATTGCAAGGGCGGTCTGCGAAGGCGGCAATAATGCAAGCTGCGCTAGCTCAACTCCGGAACAGAAGGCAGCCGCTGCCGGAGCCAGTTCTGCCAATGGCTTCTGCACGATTTCCGAATAGCCTCCGAACATCCACCACAACGTTTCCAGCTCTTCCCGGTCTACAATTTCTTGGGCGCTCACCTCGCGAATTGCTGCCCTGACAACAGGCATAATCGCATCCCAAACATCGCCTTCTGCGGGTTTTTTCAACTTCTCAAGCTTAGTTAACGCCCCATTTCCCCGGTTCCTGCGGCGTCGAGCTGCCGTTACGAGCACCTTACCGCTTGCCGCGCCAAGAGTTTCTAGCATCCAACGGATGTGTTTGTTTGCAGCGGCGGAACGCGAAGACAATGACGAATCTAGAGATAACGCTGCCAAGACCGACTCCTCCCCTGGCGAGTCAGGGTCCTTCATCAATAGCTCCCCAATAGCAATGGCTGCGACCGCGCGAAGTTCATTTGCGTTCTCCGTAAGGTCCTGAGGCAGCGCGTCGCGGTCCTTGATGGACTTTATGATCAGAGCCACAGCTGGTGCATCTTGCCAAAACGGTGCGCCCTCAAACCCACCGACTACGCCCTGCAAAAACGCCAGCAACATGGCGCGGTTTTCCTTATTGCTTATGTGAACTAGCAATTCTGTGACACTCTCTTGTCGTTTGCCGACCTTCTCGTGGCTCGGCTGAACGTCTGCGATCCTCAGGAATTCCAGTGTGTGATTGAGCATGCTTGCCTACCTATTCTTTTGATGGAAACGGATTCGTACTACGCTTGTCTTCGGGAACGAGCGGCATGATGGCCTCCCACAAAGCATGGAGTTTACCGGCATTTTTCGCCGCGTTCTCCAGTGCCACGCGCTCAAGTGTCTGCGGGACCGGTTGATCAGCCGTCTTTGGAAGCGCATCGACATCCACGAGAACTTTCAGGCGCTGACGCCAATCGAGGTAGCGCCAGAAAAGATATCGGAGCCGGTCAAAACCGGCCGTTTGATTATCCATGGTTGATTTCACCTGCGGGCCGGAAGCCTCCGCTTGCGGCGATGCCTGAGGCGCTCCCGGTTGCGGGTTTTGCGACGATGCCACCGGGGCTGCGGCGGTGACAGGAGCCGCGGCTTCCACGGGCGGCGTGGTCGCAGGGCTGACGTTCGGACAGTGGATCATGATTCTCACCGACTCCCCAGCCCCGCCTAGACGGCCGTGGTCGGCATCGAATCGAACGCCCTGCTGCACCCAAACGCGCGGGAAGATCTCGACAGCGAGATAATGCTTTCCATCCTTTTCTTCGTACGAGAATTCGAGCCAATTGTAGGTATACCCAAAGACACCCTGCGGGGGCGTCACCGCCCCGGCATAGATTACTAGCCACTCTTTTTTAGAAATCGCGTCCTCGGTCTTCTGGATATTAAGCGAGTGCTCGTGACCGACCATGATCACGCGCGCATTGTTCTGCAGAAACTGGGACGCTTCGATCTCGTCGATGAACCAGTCGAGCGGATGGTGAACCAGCACGATGTTGATCGCATTTGCTTGTTCAGCAATTATGTACTGCTGGTTCCCCAGGACCATCTTGCCGACCGCATCGTCCTTGTCACTAACCTGAACACTTGTGAGACCAAGGAATCTCAGCTTGAGCCCGCCTGGAAGGTCAAAATCCCGGAGCCATAATGGCCGCGCGGGCGATTCAAAATCACAGCCGAAGCTGTTGGCGAACTGCCGGTAAGCATGGAGCTTGGGCAAAAACGGGTTGGCTGCTTCGCCGTCGGCGTTGATGTTGTGAAGATTCGCTTGGAGAAGCTCCGGATTACACGCTCGCAACTGGCCGTAGATCATCTTTGCCATGTTTGAAATCGCGGTTCGATCGCAATCGTGGTTGCCCGGAATCGTGCTGACATCTGTTACGTCACACCCGCAGGCTTTGGCCAATTTTTCCAGCCACTGATTCGCGATTTTGTACTCCTCGACAGTTCCGGAGTAAGCGGTGTCGCCCGTGACAAGGACGCGCGACGGCACGCCTCGCCTTTTGGCGAGGCTTTCCGCATCGCCGACCAGAGCGTCCCGAATATGGTCGTGTTTGACCAGCGTGCCATCCTTCTGTTCCTGGCCAAAGTGGATGTCGGAAAGATGCAGAAAACGATGTACCATCAACGGCGTCCGGACGATTCACTGATTATCGAATTAGGATCGGAGCATATCATCGCTTTACGCCTCCGACCAGAAATGTTCCGCCACACGATTGGGCAGCGGCAGTTGAAGAAGCCCATCAAGCACCGACAAGCAATCGGCCACGAGTTGTCCATCCCGGAGCGGTTCGTCAATAGGGCCTTCTGGAAACTTGCCCCCATGAAAAACATTGTTTCGTACCGTCCGGACATTCAGCAGAAGATCTCCTATAGTTGAGCCCGCCCCGCCTGCCCGATCCATCCACTGAAGTCGACCGTCAATAAGAACCTGCTTCTTGGGTGGGTGTTCCAGCAAATACCGGGAGCTGGAAAGGACCGGATCGACATGTTTGGGTTCGAGGCCGGCGAGGTCGCGAGCAAAACGGTCCCAGTCCGCCCACGCGCGTCTTTCGTCACCCTGGACGTACCCTCCCCTCTTAAGCGCATATTCGAAACGCGCGAAGGTCGCGAAAAATTCGAGCGCGACTTTTTTGGGTACGCCGAGCAGCTCAGCGATCGAGGCCGTTGAACGATTCATGCGGCTGTTAACTCCCCTCGAAACGCTTTTGCTATTGTTGCTTGCTCCAAGCGGTTAAGGAGTTCGCTCGCCCGCGATACCTCGAAGCCCGCCTTGTCGACGGCAGCGAATGCTGCTTCAATCAGGCTGACGACAATATCCATTTCCGCGGGCGGTGCCAACGGAATGGGAAGCCCCCCAACTTTCGAGATGCTGAGCGTGTGCAGCCCAGAGCTTGAAGAAGCGACGGTCTCAATCGCGCTGCGTGCAGGCGGTGAAAGCAGCCAGTACAGGGCGTACTTGGATCGGAGAGTCGCCCCCGGACGGACACGAATAATATGATTCTGGTGAACGCATTCCGATATCTCGCCGTTCCACAACGCAACCCGGCCGATTTGTTCAATGCTGCCATTGCCTTCAACGATCAGCAGATCGCCTGGACAAAGGCGCGTCTTTTCGCGCTCCGCCGCCGTGCAACCGATTTTCAGAATTTCTTCGAGTCGGATCTCGTTGGCGTAAACATTCGCAACGCGCAGATACGGCATCTTCAGCTTCAAGGCTTGACGTTGGGAATTCTTCGTGAGCCCACCTGAGATGCAAGCCATCGACGAGAGACCGGACCACGCCCATGACGCCGGCAAGGGGGACAGGTTACGGACCCTCGTATCGACCGTTGTCACATCGCCGCGAACAGGCGCAATGTGGTTCAGGGTCCTCCATTCGGTCGTCAAGTCTCCGCGGTATGCAGCCGCCAAAACCGCTTCTTTGTATCGCCTGATGAGATCGGTTACACGATCGAGTTCGGCCTTCGCTTTTCGGCAACGCGCCAGAAACTTCTCCAGCCTGGAGACTATTAGCTGCTGCTCGCAGAGAGGGCGTATTGGTAATCGCAAAGCAGCCAGCTTTGTGCCGTTGAAATTTGGCTGACCCGTTCCGGCCGCTCCGTCACGGATCTGTCGCCAATAGTCCGCAGACTGAAAAAATAGGGCGGCGTACTTCGGGTCCACTCGGTCCGCCGTGCATCTCACGCGTATGAGATAAGAGGCGAATACTGCTTTTCCGGGATCGTCCTGGATCAGAAAAGATTTGCCGACAGTGGCGCCGGAGCGCGCAAAAACGATATCGCCTGGCTTCAAACGATACCGTTTGTAGTCGTCGGACGCGATCGTTACGTGAGGAACCGATTCCCAGTCGACATTGTCGTTCTGAATGTCCGTAATGCGGAGGTATTTCGGGCCGCTCAGATGCTCGGCCGATTTGGCCGTGTATCCGTACTGGATCAGATCGGTCACTTCCGCAAGCTCGACTTCTTCGACCCGCGATTGTCCGCTCACGCCCGCTCTCCCGCCATCTTTCCGGCCAATTGTTCCGAAACACTCTCTATCTCTTTGAGTGCGTTCTGCAAGTGCCGCGAAATTGCGGCAGACAACTCTTCCGGTTCAGTCATTTCATCCTCGGGGTCGCCGCTCGTATCTCGGAGCCAAGCGATGTCGAGATTGTCATTCCTATCGGAGATGTTCTTCCGATCGTAATAGCGGAACCGCCCCTCCTCGCCTTCATCCCGCCGCTTGGTATTGCCATGGGGATCAGTACCAAACGCCTTCTCGAATGGCTTGAAATCAGCCACGGTCAATGGCCGGGTCTTACCGAATGCGTCCATGTTGGCCCGCATATCGTATATCCAAAGTCCTTTGGTATTCCCCTTGTCCGTTTTGCCACGGGTCAAAAAAAGAACGTTCGTTTTCACGCCCTGCGAGTAGAAGATTCCAGTAGGGAGCCGCAGGAGCGTGTGCACATCGCAAAGCTCCATCATCCAATTCCGAAGCCGACGCCCCACGTTAGGCTCGAATAGTACGTTATCGGGAAGGACGAACGCCGCACGTGCCCCCGGTTTTAGAGCACGGACTATGTGCTCGACGAAAGCCAACTGCTTGTTTGAAGTATCCGCCGTCACTGAAAAGTCGGAGCGCGTCGGCCGGCCGCCGCCCTTCTTAGTGCCGAATGGCGGATTCGTCATGATCACATCGGCCTTGCCGATCCGTTCTCCGTCCGGAGATAACGTGTCACCACTCTCAACGATGCTCTCGATGCCGTGGAGCATGAGATTCATTAAGCAAAGTCTATGCGTTTCCGGAACCAGCTCAATTCCGACGAACGCATTATGGCGCTGAAAAAACGCCTGCGACTCTTTCAGCTCGTAAAGCTCGTCGGTCCGGTCTTTTATATAGCGATCCGCAGCGACAAGAAAACCGCCAGTTCCGGCAGCCGGGTCCTGTACCACCTCTCCCACCTGCGGTTTCACGAGACGAACAATGCAGTCGATCAACGGACGCGGCGTGAAGTACTGCCCAGCACCCGATTTCTTCTCATTGGCATTCTTTTCCAAAAGACCCTCGTACATGTTGCCGAGGCCCTCTTCGCGTGCTGAAAACCAATCGAGCTTGTCAATGGCGTCCGTCAGCCCTTTCAAGTTCGTCGGCTTGCGCAGCTTGGTCTGCGCATCCGTGAATATCGCCAACACGACCTGATCTTTTGTCTTTTTCGGATTGCCGAGATCAAGCAAGAGCTGCCGATAGAATTCCAATTGCTCGATCCCCTCGCCTTTGGCGAGTTTTGCCCATCGGTACACAGCCGGGAGCCGTTCCTCGTGCCCGGTTTCGGCCAGCATCTTCAGGAACAGGAGGAACGTCAATTCGGTGACGTAATCGGTATACGTGATCCCGTCATCGCGGAGAATATTACAGAGGTTCCAAAGTTTCGCGACAATTTCGCGAGTGATGCCATTGCCGTTTGTCACGCTGCTTTCTTCCATAGTTCGCCGTTGATATCGCTCAAGACCACCTCAAGCTTTCCGTTGAAAACCTTATTGAGTCGCTGAAACCCGCCGTCCTTGCTGAATGGTTCCTCATCTATGGAGGCACGGTCAACAACCATTTCACGCATCAGTTGTTCTTCTATGCGCTTCAGCCATTTCCGCTGTACCTCAGTCCACTGCTTGCTCGCCAGAATGCGCTGCATGGCCGAGCGCACGCGGACATCGAACGGGACCAGGGCGTCCCCGATCGCCGCCTGTCGTACGAAGCCGATGATCGAGGCGGCAATATCTTCGTTCTTCGCGTCCGACCACGCCCGCCGGAGATTGGCGTCGGAGTAGCCGAGCGCGTCCAGTTCCAAACGGAGAGCCTTTAGCTCGGCGCGGGTCAGGTCGCGCGGGCGCTGTACCACGATGTTCAGAGCCGCGATCTTGTTTATGTTGCCGCGAATGAAGTTCGTAAAGCTGTCGAGGAAGTCGGCTGGTTTTTGTCCTGCGCCGTAACCGCGCGTCACCTCGACGATCTGGTCAGGATGGTGCGAAATCGGGATCAGGACCGGGCCGCTCTGGTCCGGGTCCCAATCAAGGATGCGGCCAGCATTAGGCCGCTGCCTCACCCACTCCGCCACTGCTGCGGGGGGCTGCTCCGTCAGACGTTTGAGTGTCGCTTCCGGGGTTTCACCCGTCTCCGTCTGGTACATCGCGCGCGCCTGTTCGTGCATGCGTTTCAGGCGTCGGCGCATCTTAACGAGGATCTGCTCGCGGACGAGATCGCGGTGCGCCGCGTCCTGCAATGCTGCGAACTCCTGGAACAACTGTTCGAGAGTGATGTCCGGGTTAACGACGACCGGCTTCATTTCCGTAAGATTCTGCAGATGCGGATACAAATCGACGGCGTCAAAAATCCTGAAGGTCTCTTTATTGATCTCAGGGCACTGGCGCGTCGCCCGGCCGAGCATCTGCTCGTAGAGAATGCGGCTGTTCACCCGTCTGATGAACACAAGGTTCTCGATGCTGGGAACGTCAATGCCCGTCGTCAGGAGGTCGACGGTCACAGCTATCTTTGGGAGCGCGTCATTACGGAAGGAGCGGATCAGGCTACCCACCTGGTCGACACTGCCTGTGATCTTGCGGATCGCGGCGTCCTCGATCTCGCCATAGGCAGCGCGGAACGCCTTCTTGAGTTCGTCGACGACGATATCAGCGTGGCCGTCGCTCACCGCAAAAATCAGGGTCTTCCCCGGCAGGCTTGGATCGATATGGCGGGCCAGCTCCTCGGCCACCGCCTTGTTGAACGGTACGGTGATAACG
>JACXTT010006788.1_pt1 | contig 16271 bp, 13 predicted proteins | sample 9270951 | NCBI WGS metagenome assembly JACXTT01 (sample SAMN15532306, study PRJNA645909) | rock metagenome | isolation source: weathered quartz diorite | place: Puerto Rico | collected 2017-06-21 | reverse complement strand
GGTGGCCGGCCCTGCGCCCAGGCGCCCCGCCCTGCAGTGGGGGGCGCAGCTGTCCTCGGCTCGCCAGCCCGTGTGGGAGCCGGGCTCCGGGCGCTCGGCCCGGGGGTCTGGGCGTTGGGCTTTGGGCGTGCGCGGTGGGGGTGTCGGGTTTGGGGCTTGGGGCTTGGGGCTTGGGGCTTGGGGCTTGGGGCTTGGATACGAATTGCATGTCACATTTTTGAAAATATTCCCGGTGCTGAGACTGATTCGCGCGCTCGCAAGATTCTCGATCTCGAACCCCAAGCCCTATGACCCAAGCCCAGTCTTACGGCTCATTACCTTCACGGGCTTGGAACACATAATTCCCGACGGATGACGACCCCTGACCGCGCCGACCGCGACCGCCGCTTCCCGCCCGAGCCGGATCCCGCCTCGCTGCAAGACCCGATCTACCGGAAGGGGCCTCATTTTTTGCTCATGAGCCCCCGCTCCCCGGCCAATTGCGGGGCGGCGGCGCGGGCGCTGAAGAACTGCGGGATGCGCTCGCTCTCGCTGATCGCGCTCGAGGAGTACGCCTGGAAGGACTACCTCGGCGATCACGCGCGGGCGACCGCGTGGCGCGCCTACGACGTGCTGCTCGCGGCGCGCCGGCCGGCCTCGCTCGCGGAGGCGAAGCGCGACCTCACCGCGCTCATCGCGGTCGATCCCGATCCGCCCGAGGGGGTCGTGCGGCTCTCGCTGACGGAAGCGGCCGACCTCGCGCTCTCGGATCCCGATGGCACCGGCTTCCTCTTCGGCCGCGAAAACGACGGACTCACCCGGCAGGAGCTGCACGGCTGCACCCACGGCCTCGCGATCCCGACCGCGCCCGACTACGGCGACCTCAACCTCGCGCAGTCGCTGCTGCTGGTGGCGTGGGAGATCCACCGCCGCCGCGCCTCCGCCGCGCCGCCGAAACCCGACGGCGAGCGGCTGGCGACTCACGGTGAGATCGACCGGCTCGTCAAGCGCACCGAAGCCTGGCTGCGCGACACCCACTTCATCAGCGGCGACAACCTCCGCTCCGCCCGCGGCCTGCTCAAGATGCTCCTGCGCGCACGCCCGAAAGCCTACGAGATCTCGCTGCTCCTCGGCGTCATCCACCAGGCGCGCTGGCGGGCAAGGCGCGGCGGAAAGACGGCGGAAAAATGAAGCGGGGCGGCTTGCGGCCGCCCCCGTCGTCCCGCGTCCGGGAATCGCGGCCTCAGCCCCGGCTCGCGGTCGCCCGGGCGGCCTGCAATTGCGCGAGCAGGTCGCTGCCTTCGGGGATGAAGGTGACGCCGAGCTGCGGGCTGGCGAGCAGCTTCTGGATTTCGAGCACGTCGAAGAGCGCGTCGCACAGTTCGTGGTCGCCCGAGACCTCGCCCAGCGCGTCGCCGACGATCTTCGGGCGCATGGTCGCCGCCTTCGCGAATTCGATCGCCGCCTCGCGGTCGGCGGTGGAGCGGATGACATTGACCCGGTTGGCGCCGTCCTGCTGGATCGCGGCGGTCACCTGGCGCAGGCGGTTGACGACCTTCTGCTCGATCTGCGAGATCATCCCCGCGTCGCGGAAGTGGACCTTGCGGATGTAGACCGAGCCGGTGCGGTAGCCCCACTGCTTCGACTGCGAGGAGACCTCCTCGCGCACGGTCTTGCTCATCGTGTGGCGGTCCTCGAGCATCCGCTCCAGCTTCATGTTGCTGAGCGAGCGGACGGTGGCGTTGGAGACGTTGGCGCGCAGCGAGCCGCGCGGGTCGAGGTTGTTGTAGAGGTAGGCGAGCGGATCGCTGACGATCATCTCGTACCAGACGCCGATGCCCATCGGCGCGCCCTCCTCGGAGTTGACCGGCTGGCTTCTCAGGTAGGTCTGGTCGAGGCGCAGGTCGACGGTCCGCTTCTTGCCGAAGAAGGGGACCAGCGCGGCGAAGGGGCCCATCTTGAGCCACGGCCAATGCAGGCCCGGCTCGTCGACGACCATGCGGACCTGGCCGAAGAGCTCGAAGACCGCGCACTCGCGCTCCTGGACGACGAGGTAGAAGTTGAAGGCGCGCAGGATCGCCAGGAAGATCGGCATGCCGATCGTGCAGGCGACGAAGGTGACGAAGACGGTGACGATGAAGTTCATGGCCGCACCTCGGCGTCGTGGTTGAGGACGATCTGCCCGGCCTTCGAGAAGAGGCCGAGCCGGGCGTTGCGGACGTAGGCGCGCAGGGCGCCCGAGCCGCGGGCCTTGAGCAGCTTCAATTGGTCGGCGAGCGCCAGCAGCGGGGCGACCTCGGCCTGGGCGTTTAGGGTCTCGATCTCGACCGCGCGCTTCGACTGCACGATCTTCTGGTCGGCGGCGGCCTGGGCGAGCGAGATCTCGGAGGAGACCTGGTTGTGGGCGGTGTTGATCGCGGCGAGCGCGCTCTCCACGTCGGCGGGGGGGTCGATGCCGGTGATGAGCGCGGCGTCGAGCGCGATCCCGTAGCGGGCGGAGGCCGAGGCGCACTCGGCGCTCATCCGCTCGTTGAGGTCGCGCAGGTGCTTGCGCAGGTCGTTGATCGAGATGTTCTGCACCCCGAGATCCGCGCTGGAGAGCTGCGCCGAGGGGCCGGTCTGGGTGGTCTCGCTGGCCGTCGAATTCTCGGGCGCCTCGAAGTTGGCGATGCGGTCGCGCAGGATCGAGATGAAGTAGCCCATCACGTGCGCGATCGGGTTCTTGACCCCGAAGAGGTAGGCGTAGAGGTTGCGCTCCGAGACGGTGTAGCGGAGCTGGCCGGTGAGCGCGATGTTGAGCTGGTCCTTGGTCACCGCCTCGAGCATGCGGCCGCCCATGTTGGCGCTCGGCATCTCGGGGTCGAAGGCGATCGAAACCGTGGCGGTGGCGATCGAGACCTTGTAGATCCGCTCCCACGGCCACTTCCAGCCGAAGCCGGGGCCGATCACCCGCACCTGCGGGTAGACGTAGCGGTCGCGCTCCTCGGGCCGCAGCGTCTGCGCGATCGGATCTTGCAGCGTGGTCGCCGCGCCGATCCGCTCCGCGCGGCCGAACGAGGTCTTCACCGCCCGCTCGTTGGGGCCGACGGTGTAGAAGCCGCCCAGCCCGTAGCGGACGAAGAACCAGATGATGAATCCGAAGACGAATCCGATGAAGATGCCCATGGAATACTCCTGCGGTGGGGGATCGCGGGGGAGATTAGCAGATCGGCACGGTGCACCCGGCGGCGACCCCGCGCGTTCGGTCACGAGGGAGTCATCAGTTTGTAGCGCCGAGCGCGACTACTCAGCCCCCGGCGCTCGGCACGCTCGCGCCCGCGGCGCGACCACGATCAGCATCACGCCCGCGAGCAGCACCGCCGCGCCGAGCAGGAACGCCGGGTTGAGATGCGTCCCCTCGAACAGCCAGGCCCATAAATTCGCGAGCGGCGGGTTGAGGAAAACGAAGGCGGCGACCTCGGTGGCCGGCAGCCGGCCGAGCGCCCACAGCCAGGCGGCGAAGCCGAACAGGGTGCAGAAGAGGCCGAGGTAGAGGCAGCTCCAGAGCGCGGGGGGATGGGCGGCGAGGGCGCGGACCGTCGCCGGGCCGGCGAAGGCCATCAGCGGCGCGCTGCCCACCGCGAGCAGCGCCAAGGTCGCGTCGAGCCGGTCGGTTCCTTCCGGGAGCCGCTTGCCGATCACCGTGTAGCCCGCCCAGCTGAGCGGCGCCAGCAGGAGCAGCAGCGCGCTCCGCAGATAGCCGAGCCCCAGCGCCTTGCCGGCGCCGTAGCGGATGACGATGAAGACCCCGAGCGAGGCGAGCAGCAGGCCGCCGAGCCGGCGCCAGCCGAACGGCTCGCGCAGCACGAGGTAGGCGAGCAGCGCGGTGAAGGCGGGGTTCATCGCGATGATCAGCGCCTGCGTCCCGGAGGGAACGTCCTTCGCGGCGAAAAAGAAGAAGAAGTTGTAGCAGGGGACGCTGAGCAGCCCCATCCAGACGATGCGCGGCCAGGCGGCACGGGGGATTTTCAGCGGCCGCCGCCATGCCATCAGCAGCAGCGAGCCGATCAGCACCGGAGCGAATCGCCCCGCCAGCGCCTGCGGCACGCTCAGCGACGCCATCGCCGTCCCCGCGGCCATGAACGAGAAGGACCAGACCAGCAAGGTCAGGACGAGCAGCGCGTGGGCCAAGCGGGGATTTTATGTGCGCGGCGCGCAGCTCGCGGTGCTCAGTACTTGGCGTCGCTGACCCGGCATCATTGTTAACGCCGGTCACTTGTCGCCGGCGCTTGCCGGGTAATTCTGAAGCCGCACGCTTCCGCGCGCACCGCGCGCCACGCCCGCTATCCTCCCCGCATGGTTGCGAAGAAGAAAACCGCCCCCCGCGCCGCCGCGCCGGCCGCCGGCTTCGAGACGGTCTCCGCCGCGCTGCGCGCGCTCTTCAAGCCCCATCTGAAATCGCTGGTGCTGAAGAAGGAGACCCGCGAGTGGCTCTACCTCGACACGCCGCATCTGCTGAAGAAGGACTACCCGCTCCATTTCGGCGGGGTGCGGCTCGGCAAGGCCTACGTCAGCTTCTACCTGATGCCTTGCTACACCAACCCCGAGCTGCTGGAGGGGATGTCACCCGCGCTGAAAAAGCGGATGCAGGGCAAATCCTGTTTCAACTTCACCGCGGTCGAACCGGCGCTCCTCAAGGAGCTGGGCGCGCTGACGAAAGCCGGCTTCGCGCTCTACAAGAAGGCTGGATTTCTGACGTAGGGGCGAGTGGCACTCGCCCCTACGGTTTAATATCCCCCCATGCCCGTCTGGTTGCGCGTCGTCCTCGTCATCTTGGCCCTCGGCCTGTTCGCGGTCGTCTCGATTGCGGGACTCGGCTGGTTCTGGTGGCATCGCCACGGCAAGGAATTCCTCGAATCCGGCAAGGCCTCGATGGAGGCCGGCCAGAAGGCGGCCGCCACGACCGATCAGGCCGGCTGCCTCGAGGCCGCCTTCCAGCGGGGGCCCGGCTGCCAGAGCATGGGCTGCATGCTCGACCGCAATCTCTTCTTCAACGGCTGCGTCCGCGAAGCGCGCGAGACGCCGGGTTTCTGCGACGGGGCGCCCCGCCAGACCCAGATCATGGACTCGGTGAAATACCGGCTCGACCAGTGCGCCAAGCGCAACCTCGCCCAGGACCAGGGCTGCCAGCAGCTCTACGGCGAAGTGCAGAAATTCTGCGAGCGGCGATGAGGGCGGGGACGGACATCGGGGGTTCCTTCGTGTGGGACGGGTAGGGGATTCTAGCGGTAAGGGAAGCGCTGTCAGCGCGTCAGCGATTCGACGACGGCCCTGATCGTATTCCAGCCGCGGATCGCGGCGGGCGCACCGTGGCGGCGGCCGATTTCGTCGAGCTGCCGGATGACCTTCATCTCGCGCCGGTGAACGCCGAGCAGGAAACGACCGCGCGCCGCGACGATCTTCACGAGCCAACGCCCGCTCCCGGGCACCCGGAGCGGCGCCGCGACCGCGGGGCGGGGACGTTTCGCCAGCACCGCGACGAAGCGGACGATGTCCGGCGAGGCCGGCTTTTCGGCGAAGGGAGGATTCGCGGCCGCCGCGAGCAGCTCCCGTCCGTCGCAGAGGATCACCTCGCAGTCGAACGGCAACCATCGGCGGATCTCGGCGCGCAGTCGCGTTCTCCCGACCGGCTTGCGAACCAGGAAGGTGCCCGCGGCGCCGAGGCTGGTCACGCCGTATTTCCGCAGCCGCGCCGCGACGACGCTCGGTCGCAGACGCCGGTGGCCGCCGACGTTGACGCCCTTCAGAAAGACGACGAGCGCCATCGCCCGATCCCGCGGCGCTCAGTGCTTCCCGGCCTTCGCGTCCTTCCGGGTCACGAAGATGTGGTACGTCACGCTGTCCCAGGCGTTGTGGATGCCGACGAAGAGCATCAGCAGCGCCGCGCCGCCGACCGTGAAGAGGGCGCCGCGGGGGCTGCCGGAGGCGGCGAGGGCCGCGATCGCGAGCAGGAGGTAGACGGTCAGCGGCAGCCAGGTGTGGAAGAGCCAGTCCTCGAACTCCGGCTTGTACGCGCTCTGCCGGCGCATGCGCCGGGCCACGACGCCGGTGTACAGGACGCCCGCCAGCCCGGCGAGCCCCCACGTCACCGCCGCGGGTGCCAGCGACTGCCACGGCGCGCAGAGCAGCGCCGAGAGCAGCAGCACGGTGCTGAAATGGATGATCGAGGGGGTCGCGAAGGCGGCGCCCGCCTCCTCCGCGCGGGGCGGCGGCCGCTCGGCCACCAGCGTCATCACGACGAACTGCAGCCCGATCAGCGCGCCGGCGCCCGAGCCGACGATCACGTAGAAGCTTTCCCACTCGCGCAGTTCCTGCATGGCGTCACCCCGTCGGGATCTTACCTGCCGAACCGCTCGAAGCGGTAGGCGAGCCGCGGCCCGCCCGTTCCTTCATAGGCGAGCTGTCCGATCAAAAGCGTGAACGGCTCGGCGTAGCGGGCGATGCGCAGCGGCCCCGCGTCGACCGGCGCGAAGCCGACGTCACGGATCAGGCGGGCCGCAACCCGGTTGGCGCCCCGGTCGTCGCCACAATAGACGAGGCTCGGATGCGGCTTCTTCTTCCGGTTCGCGAAGACGTCGAGGAGCACCTCGCTCGGCACGGTCCCGAAGGCGCTGACGATGCGCGCCTTCGGGAGCCGCGCCGCGAGCTTCTCGGCGCCGGAACTCGTCTTCCCCACCGCCAGCTCGCCGTCGTCCGCGCTCATCGGCAGCGAGCAGGTGATCACGACCTTGCCCGACAGGTCTCCGGCTTGCTTCAAGACGTCGCCGAAGCGGAGCCAGTGGACCGCGAGCAGCAGCGTCTCGGCGCCTTCCGCTGCATCGCGCGGCGTGCCCGCGCGCGCCCTCCCGCCGGCCGCGCGCGCGAGCCGCTTCAGCTTCGCCTCGCTGCGCGAGTAGCTGAAGACCACTTCGTGACCGGCCCTGGCGAAAATCGTGCCGAGCTTGCCGCCCATCAGCCCCGCGCCGAGGATGCCGATTTTCATGGAGTGCCTCTTATTCTGCGGTCTCGCCAGCGCGAAACTGCGCGTCGCTCACCGGCTCCAGCCAGTCGACGCCCTTGCCGTCGAGCAGCTCGACGATCGCGATGTGGGTCATGGCCGTCGTCGCCGTCGCGCCGTGCCAGTGCTTCTCGCCCGGCGGGCAGCGGACCACATCGCCCGGCCGGATCTTGACGACCGGCCCGCCCGCGCACTGCACCAGGCCGCAGCCGGCGGTGACGATCAGCGTCTGTCCGAGCGGGTGGGTGTGCCAGAAGGTCCGCGCCCCCGGCTCGAAAGTGACGCTCACCGCCAGCGCGCGCTGCGGCGCGACCGGCTGGTGGAGCGGATCGAGGCGGACGGCCCCGGTGAAGGTCCCGGCCGGCCCATTGCTGGAGGGGCGCGAGCCGCTGCGATGAAGGTCCATGCTCGACTCCTGCGCGCACCGCGGCGCGCTCGGCATTCTACCGCCGTGACGCCGCGCGCTTGACTTCCGCGGAACGTCGTGGAGAATTCCGTCCCCCATGACCGCTCGCGCGATGCTCCCCTTCCGCCGACGCCCCGCCCGCGGCGGCGCGTCGCACCGCACCCGTGGCGGCGTGAATCCGCGATTTCCCGCCGTGCGCGGGGGGGGCGCGATCCGGAGCTGAGACTCCGATCCCGATCCCGCCCCTGCGCCCGCGACCGGCCCCGCCGCTCGCGGGTTTTTTCATTCCAGCCCCCGCCTAGAATCACGAGTCCTCCGATGCTCCTCACCCTCACGACCTCCCACGCGCCCGCCACCGACCTCGGGTACCTGCTGCACAAGCACCCCGATCGCTGGCAGCGCTTCGACCTGTCGTTCGGCGAGGCCACGATCTTCTATCCCGAGGCGTCGGTGGAGCGCTGCACCGCGGCGCTGCGGGTCGAGGTCGATCCGGTCGGGCTGGTGCGGCGCGCGCCCGGGGCGGAGGCGTTCGCGCTCGGTCAGTACGTCAACGACCGACCTTACGCGGCGAGCTCGCTGCTCAGCGTGGCGATCGCGCGGGTATTCGACAGCGCGCTCAACGGCAAGTGCAAGGACCGGCCGGAGCTGGTCTCCGCGTCGCTGCCGCTCGAGGCGACGGTCGCCGCGCTGCCCTGCCGGGGCGGCGAGAAGCTGCTGCGCGAGTTGTTCGAGCCGCTCGGCTACGCGCTCGAGATCGCGCGCCGGCCGCTCGATCCCCGCTTCCCCGACTGGGGCGGCAGCCCGTACCACGACCTGACCCTGCGCGCGACGCTCCCGCTGCAGCGGTTGCTGGGCCACCTCTACGTCCTCATCCCGGTGCTCGACGACCAGAAGCATTACTGGGTGGGCGAGGACGAGGTCGAGAAGCTGCTCAAGGCGGGCGCCGGCTGGCTCGCCGTCCACCCCGCGCGCGAACTGATCACCCGACGCTACCTCAAGCACCGCCGCGGTCTCGTGCGCGGCGCGCTCGCGCGCCTGACCGAGGACCAGCCCGAGGAGACGGCCGCGGTGGAGAGCCGCCCCGCCGACCGGCAGGAGGCGGAGCTGGAGAAGCCGCTCAGCCTGAACGGACAGCGCCTGGAGCAGGTGATCGCCACCCTCGCCGAGCTCGGCGCGGCGAGCGTGGCGGACCTCGGCTGCGGCGAGGGGAAGCTGCTGCGCGGCCTGCTGGCGGAGAAGCGCTTCGCCCGGATCTTCGGGATGGACGTCTCTCCGCGCGCGCTCAAGATCGCCGCCGACCGGCTCGATCTCGAGCGGCTCCCCGACGCGCAACGGGCCCGCCTCACGCTCGCCCAGGGCTCGCTGCTCTACCGCGACGCGCGCCTCGCCGGCTTCGACGCCGCGGCGCTGGTCGAGGTGATCGAGCACCTCGACGCGCCGCGACTGCAGGCGTGCGAGCGGGTGGTCTTCGAGTGCGCGCGGCCCGGCTCGGTCGTGGTCACCACGCCCAACCGGGAGTACAACGCGCTCTTCCCGACCCTGCCCGCCGGGAAGTTCCGCCATTCCGATCACCGCTTCGAGTGGACGCGCGCCGAGTTCGCGGCGTGGGCGGAGCGGGTGGCCGCGCGCCACGGATACGCGGTCGAGTACCGGCCCGTCGGTCCGGTCGATCCCGCGCTGGGCGCGCCGACGCAGATGGGGGTCTTCCGCCGTGGCTGATTCCGTCCTGCAGATCCCCGAGCTGTCGCTCGTCGTGCTGGTCGGCCCGTCGGGGGCCGGCAAGTCGACCTTCGCGCGCCGCCATTTCAAGGCGACCGAGATCCTCTCCTCGGACACCGCCCGCGGCTGGGTGCGCGACGACGAGAACTCGATGGAGGCGACCACCGACGCGTTCGACACGCTCCGCTTCATCGCCGGCAAGCGGCTCGCCGCGGGCCTGCTGACCGTCATCGACGCCACCAGCCTGCAGAAGGAGGCGCGCGCGCCCTGGCTGCGGCTGGCGAAGGAGCACCACGTGCTGCCGGTCGCGATCGTCCTCAACGTCGACGAGAAGACCTGCAAGGCGCGCAACGCCGCGCGCCCCGAGCGGGCGATGGGCGCCCACGTCTTCCGCCAGCACGCCTCGCAACTGCGCCAGTCGTTGCCCCGCCTGCGGGACGAAGGATTCCGCCAGGTCTTCGCGCTGCACGGCCCCGAGGCCGTCGACGGGGCGACGCTGGAGCGGCGCCGGCTGTGGACCAACCGCAAGGACGAAAGCGGCCCGTTCGATATCGTCGGCGACATCCACGGCTGTTACGAGGAGACCGTCGCGCTGCTGACGAAACTCGGCTATGAATTCACGCCGGACGCCGCCCCGGGCGAGGCGCCGACCGTCCGCCATCCCGGCGGCCGGCGGGTCATCTTCCTGGGCGACCTCGTCGACCGCGGCCCGGGGATCGTCCCCGTCCTCAAGCTGGCATTGCGCATGTGCGCCGAGGGCGCGGCGATCTGCATCCCCGGCAACCACGAGAACAAGCTGGTCCGTCACCTGCGCGGACGCAACGTCAAGCTGACCCACGGCCTGCAGGAGACCGTCGACCAGCTCGCCGGGGAGTCGAATGCGTTCCGCGCCGCGCTCGCCGACTGGCTCGACTCGCTCGTCAGCCACTTCGTGCTCGACGGCGGCCGGCTGGTGGTCGCCCACGCCGGCATGAAGGAATCGCTGCAGGGGCGCGCCTCGGGCCGGGTGCGCGACTTCTCGCTCTACGGCGAGACGACCGGCGAGACCGACGAGTACGGGTTGCCGGTGCGCCACAACTGGGCCGCCGAGTACCGCGGCAAGGCGACGGTCGTCTACGGCCACACCCCGGTTCCGGACGCCGAGTGGCTCAACAACACGATCTGCGTCGACACCGGCTGCGTCTACGGCGGCAAGCTGACCGCGCTGCGCTACCCCGAGCGCGAGCTGGTCTCGGTGGCGGCGGCGCGGGAGTATTTCACCCCCGCCAAGCCGCTCCGTCCCGCGGCGGCCGACGGCCTCACCGCGCAGCAGGCGAGCGACACCCTGCTCGATTTCGCCGACGTCTCCGGCAAGCGGATCATCACCACCCGCCTGCAGCACAACGTGACGGTGCGCGAGGAGAACGCGGCCGCGGCGCTCGAGGTGATGAGCCGTTTCGCCGTCGACCCGCGCTGGCTGCTCTACCTGCCGCCGACCATGTCGCCCAGCGAGACGACCGCCGAACCCGGCCTGCTCGAGCACCCCCGCGAGGCGCTCGACTATTACCGGAGCCGCGGCGTCGCGCAGGCGGTCTGCCAGGAGAAGCACATGGGCTCGCGCGCGGTGGTCGTCGTCTGCCGCGACGAGACGGTCGCCCGCGACCGCTTCGGCGTCGACGACGGGAGCGCCGGCATCGTCTACAGCCGCACCGGCCGCCGCTTCTTCGACGATCCGGCGCTCGAGGGCGACCTGCTGCGGCGGGTGCGCGAGGCGGCGGAGAAGACCGGCTTCTGGGACGAGTTCAAGACCGGCTGGCTGGCGCTCGACTGCGAGCTGATGCCGTGGTCGGTCAAGGCCCAGGCCCTGCTCGAGCAGCAGTACGCGGCGGTCGGCGCGGCGGCGAGGGCGGCCGACGAGGCGACGCTCGCGGCGCTCGCGCGCGCTTCGGTACGCCTGCCCGAGGCCGCGGCCGCGCACGCCGGGGCGGTCGCGCGCGCAAAGCGCCACGACGACTACAACGCCGCCTGGGCGCGTTACTGCTGGCCGGTGAAATCGCCGGCCGATTTGCGGCTCGCCCCCTTCCACCTGCTCGCCACCGAGGGGGCCGTCCACGCCGATCGCGACCACCTGTGGCACATGGAACGGCTCGCATCGCTCTGCGCCGGGGACGACGGCGCGCTGCAGGCGACCCGCCACCGCGTCGTCGACCTCGCCGACCCGGCCTCGCTCGCCGCCGCGATCGAATGGTGGGAATCGCTCACCGCCGCGGGCGGGGAGGGGATGGTCGTCAAGTCGCGCGAATTCGTGGCATACGGGAAGAAGGGGCTGCTGCAGCCGGCGATCAAGTGCCGTGGCCGCGAGTACCTGCGCATCATCTACGGCCCCGAGTACGACCGGCCCGAGCACCTGGAACGGCTGCGCCAGCGCGGCCTCTCCTCCAAGCGCGGCCTGGCGCTGCGCGAGTTCGCGCTCGGCGTCGAGGGACTCGAGCGGTTCGTCCGCAAGACCCCGCTGCGCAACGTCCACGAATGCGTCTTCGCAGTCCTCGCGCTCGAAAGCGAGCCGGTCGATCCACGGTTATGAGCGCGCGTGCTTGACTTCCACGCCATTCCGTGCAAAATTCCGCCCCCCATGTTCACCCTGCTCCGCCATCCCCTGAGCGCTGTGCCGTCCCAATTGGATCGGCCTGCGGCGCTTTTTGCGCATCGGGATGTGGTGGTCAGCCGAAATAGGCCGGCCGCGTGCGTCGCAGCAGGGAAATCCGTTCAGCGATAACCGCGACCCGCGGTTGAACGAATCCCGAACGCGCGCCCGCGACCAGCCGGCGCGAAGCGCCTCCATGCCCAGCGGTGGCCGTGGTGTAAAGGCAGCACGACGGGTTGTGGTCCCGTCGGTGTCGGTTCGATTCCGACCGGTCACACCATCCATCTTGCCCGTCTCTTTCGGGGCAACTCTCCATGCCATCCAGTGTCCTTCATCAATCATTTCGACCGGATGGCGGGTTCTTAAGGGGGCCTCCCGCCGATCGGACGCTCTCGCGTCCTCCCGCTCGCGATGCTCGCGGAGGCGGGGCCTCCCCCTGAGCCCGGCTGGAAATCGCGGTGCGATTCCGCCTACCCCCCGAACGGCCGCCTTACCCCGCTGCGCGGGGCCCCGCGACCGGGCTCGCCTTGCCGCTCGCAAAAAATTCGCTACAACGTCCGATCCCGTTCCCGACACGCGACACCAGACACCGGACACAAACACCCGATACCCGATCACCAGGAGAACAGATGCCCGCACCAGACTCCGTGAACCCCGAACCCCAGAACGAACGCGAACCCGAATCCGACAACACGACTTAATCTATCCCCGGCGACAATACCACCGGGCGCCTCACAGGGAATCCCCATGCCCATCCAAGAAATCATCCAGACCCGCGGCGTTCCCGTCCATCTCTTCACCGACCAAGTCGAGGAGACGGCGAAGCGGCAGCTGATCGACCTCGCCGAGTCGGGGATCGTCACCGGCTTCGTCGCCGCCATGCCCGACGTCCACTTCGGCATGGGCGCGACGGTCGGCTCGGTCTTCGCCTCCGAGCACGCGGTCTGCCCCAACGCGGTCGGCGTCGACATCGGCTGCGGCATGGCCGCGGTGCCGGTCCCGGGCCTGAGCAAGGACGGCTTCCGCCTCAACCAGCTCGAGGCGATCCACTCGCTCATCAAGGCGCGGGTGCCCACCGGCATGGAGTCGCATCCCCGGCCGCAGGTCCATCCCGTCCTCGAGGACGCCGATCGCACCGAGTGGCTCTCGAAGCAGCTTTCCGTGAAGCAGGCCCGCCAGCTCGGCACCCTGGGCGGCGGCAACCACTTCATCGAGGTGCTGCACGACGAGACCGGCGCGATCTGGATCATGCTCCACTCGGGCTCGCGCAACATCGGCAAGGTGACCGCCGAGCACTACAACACCGTCGCGAAGGCGCAGATGGCCGCGCGCGGCGTGAAGGCGCCCAACGCGGACCTCAACCACCTGCTGATCGACTCGCCCGAGGGGAAGGCCTACCTCACCGACATGTCCTGGTGCCAGCGCTACGCGGCGGCCAACCGCGGCCGCATGCTGGAGCGGGTGGCCGGCGTGGTCGAGGAGGTGACCGGCGCCAAGCCCGACTTCGCGCGCGCGATCAACATCCACCACAACTACTGCTCGCACGAGACGGTGAAGATGGCCGACGGTTCGGAGCGGAAGCTCTGGGTCACCCGCAAGGGGGCGACCAGCGCCCGCGAAGGCCAGCTCGGGCTCATCCCGGGCTCGATGGGCACCGGCTCGTTCGTGGTCCGCGGTCTCGGCAACCCTCTCGGCTGGCATTCGTGCTCGCACGGGGCGGGGCGCCTGCGCTCGCGCACGGCTTCCTTCTCGGTCATTTCCCAGGACGAGTTCGAGCAGGCGATGGCCGGCATCGTCTGCGAGACGGTCCCCGAGCTGCGCGACGAGGCGCCGCAGGCGTACAAGGAGATCACCGAAGTGATGCGTCACCAGCGGGATCTCGTAGAGCCGGTGGCGCGCCTGCTGCCGCTGGTCAACGTCAAGGGCTTCGAGAAGAAGTCCGGGCGGCAGACCGGGCAGCGCGGTCTGGTCTGGCTCAAGGCCCCCGCCCGTTTCGTGAAGGAGACCGCCTTGGAGTTCACGATCGCCGCCGTCGAGGTGGCGAAGATGGACGAGAAGGCGCGCGGCACCTCCGAGGTCGTCCCGCTCGAGAAGTTCGCGCTCCGCCTGAAGCCCCGCATGGAAGGCGAGATCCGCGAGCTGTGGGTCCGGACGGCGGAAGCCCCGCACCGCCGCCTTCTGATCTGCACCGTCGCGTCGGCGAGCGAGGCGGAGATCGTCCTCACCATCCACACCGTCAAGCGCACCGCGCGGGGAAGCGAGAAGGCGTGATTGCTTACGAATGCAGGGGCGCGGCATGCCGCGCCCCTCCGGAAGGTGGATTACGACGAAAGATTTAGAGTGCTGCAATTACACGCAGCTCGCAACGTTCATCGTCGAGAAAACATTTTTGACGGCGCCTTTCAGCTCGGGTCCCAAATCGATCCTGACTTGTCCCCGATAATCCCAGACCTCGTAAATCTCACCAACATATCCACGGTGAATGCCTGTCAAGATACGGACCCGTTGACCGATCTCAAACGGACCGCCATTGAGCTTTTCTCGAAAGGAGCAAAGCGAATAGCGGATCGGGAAACTGGCGAGAAGCCCGCCAAGCCAACCTGCAATCAACCCCGCCAACAGAAGAACTACGCATTGAGCGGTAGTGGAGGGTGTCAAGTCGAGCGACCCGCTTTCGCGCAGCACCATGAACATCAGTCCGGCACCTGAGAGTGCACCCGCCATGGTGATGCAGTGAAAATCGAGGTGTCGGGCAAAAAATCTTTGCCAGAAGGTAATGCGAACTGCATCGCCCTGTCGCATGCAGAAAATAATACGTCACCCGCGACGGGAGCATTCACCGGCACAGCGGTGTGAGGTGCTGCGCCGCGCGGCAGGTGCCGGTCGCGGCGGGGGGGCGCTCGACACCGGCGGAATTCGTCCCGTAGCTCCCCTCGTGGGTGGCGGTCATCGGCACCACGAGGTAATAGCGATTGCCGCTTCCGGGCGCGAGGGTCGCGGTGGTCGCGCCGCCGGTCGAGCAATTGAGCGGCGCGTGGCTGGCGAAATTGCCGAGCGTCCCCTCGTAGACCGCGTAATCGGCCGCGGAGGCGCACGGCCTGCCCCAGGAGAATGCGAGCGAGGGGCCGCTCTTTTTCACCGTGAGCGGGGCGCCGCCGGCGCCGACCCGGCCCGGCGAGGCGGTCTGCACGGTGAGCGCGCCGGCGGCGGTCGCGGAGGTGAGCGGCAGATCGGCGCCGGTGAGGAGTCCGTTCTCGTCCGCGTCGAGCCACAGGGCGACCACCAGATCGTAGACGCCGTCGGGGGTCGCCGGCGGCACCGCGAAGGGGCGCGAGCTGTTGCCGGGGCCGGTCGCCAGGGCGATGAGGCGGTCGTTAGCGGGATCGGAAATGTATCCCGTCGCCGCGCTGTAGAGCGAGGCGCCGATCAGGATGTGGTTGTGGGGGAGCCCGGCGTTGTTGGTCGCGGCGAGGTTGATCGTGAAGGACTGTCCGGCCCCGATCGTCGCGGGCGAGGGGGAGAGCGCGCCCAGCGTGACCGGGGTGGTCATGAAGGCGGCGCGGTTGCCCGCGGGGACGTTGCCCGCGTTGTAGTAGTGGTCGGTGATCCAGTTCCAGAGTTTCAAATTGGAGCCGGTCGCCCAGCGCTGCGTCCCCCACTGGCACATCCCGCGCCCGTGGCCGAAGCAGCCCTTGCCCGCGCACGGGGCGTCGCTCAGGCAGGGCCAGCCCGCCGCCGGCGAGCCGGCGAAGCCGTCGCCGCAGGAGCGGTCGGTGTTGGTGCAGGTGAGGCCGTCGTTGGGGTCGTCCCAACTGTTGTTCTCGGCGGAGAATTCCGAGCGCGCGACCGCGCCCGCCTTCTGCAGCACGATGCCGGGCGTCGCGGCGGCGGCGAGGGTGGTCGAGGCCGAGGTGGTGGTGTTGTAGACCTGGCAGCAGGTCGTGGAGCAGATGTCGTAGGAGGCGTTGAGGGGATGGAGCGCGTAGTAGCTGCCGTAGCTGCGGTAGGCGACCGAGCCGGCGCGCAGCGAGTGGGTGTTCCAGCTCGCGATCCACTCGTCGTCGAGCCCGCGCGCGACGTAGGTTTCGAGCGAGACGACATCGACCGCCGAGCAGCTGGTGCAACTGCACGAGGTGCCGACCTTGATCGTCGCGGGCGGGGTGATCGCGACCAGCACGGGGGGGGTGCCCGGACGGGACGCGTCCCAGCCGGCGCTTGTCGTTGAAAAAAACGGCGCAGCCGAAGCGGGGGGCAAGGCATCCGGCGCCGGCCCTCCCCCGGAGGGCGTCGTCGCCCGCTCCGCTTGCGCGGGCGCGGATTGCGCGTCGGAGAGCGCCGCGCAATCGAGGGTCAGCTTGTGGCGCTCGGAGCGGACGGTCTCCCCCGCGCCGGGCGCGAGCGCGATCAACACCCGGCGGGCGCCCGCGGCGAGCGGGAAGTCGTCCACCCGCTGCGCGCGGTAGCCGGGCCTGCCCACGCGCAATACGGCCGCGCCCGGCGGCTCGCCC
>JACXTT010006787.1_pt1 | contig 16273 bp, 14 predicted proteins | sample 9270951 | NCBI WGS metagenome assembly JACXTT01 (sample SAMN15532306, study PRJNA645909) | rock metagenome | isolation source: weathered quartz diorite | place: Puerto Rico | collected 2017-06-21 | reverse complement strand
GCTCTCCATAAGCGTCGTTCCGACGTAGAGAGCAATGGCGTTCGTCCCAAAAACGATGAATGCAGCCGCCCATTTACGATAGCCTTTCAGATCGACCAGCCAATAGCAAAGGCCAAGGAAACAAAGAGCCAGCCCTGTTTCGTAAACGACATACGAGCTTGTCCAGAGCGATTTATTGAGCGGAAATACATAACTCCATGACCATCCTGCGACGGTCAGGAAGATACCGGACACGAACATTCCTGTAAATTTTCGCATGCCCTCGCGCCCCGATCTCAGCCAGTGGCCGGCCAAAACCCCGGCTAGCGTTGTCGCTATCGCCGGCAGTGTCGAGAGCAGCCCCTCGGGATCATAGACCTTAGATTGGTTCCATATATGCCCGGTCGTCAGCACGACACGGTCGATGTATGCGGCCAGGTTGCAGGCCTTGTCGTTAAACGTCGTCACCTCACAACCCGGAACATTGACCGACGTCATCAACCCCCAATAAACAAGCAAAATTCCGCCAACGATCACCAACTGACGCTTCCAGTTCGTCCATAAAAATATCAACGATGCGATCGCGTAACAGATGGCGATACGCTGCAAAACGCCCATTATCCTCACCGCTGACGGTTCGAACCACGCCCCGGTCCACAGGTTGTAAAACGGAAATATCTCGAGCAAAATGCCGAGCACAAACAACAGTGCCGCTCGTTTGAATATCTTGTAATATACCGCCCGGCCGACGTCGCCGCTATCCACCCTCTTGCCCAAAGCAAATGCGATCGAAACACCGACGATAAATAGAAAGAAGGGGAAAATGGCATCGGTCGGCGTCGCACCGTTCCACGCGGCGTGTTCCAGGGGCAAATAGACCGCCGACCAGGTGCCCGGATCGTTCACCAGCGTCATCGCCGCGATCGTGATCCCCCGAAAAACATCGAGCGACACCATCCGGTCAGGCACGGTTTCGGGCTCGGCAATTTCTTCGTCTTTGGTTTTTTTGAACTTCCGATTTCCCAGAAAAACCCCGCCAAGCAGAGCCGTAAATGCAAACAGTTCGACCACATATCGCGGTTCCGGGTTTTCGACTGTCGAAAAGAATACGATCCGCGGCAGCGTCATCAGCGCGAGCAATATCAGCCACCTTAGCGCTTCTCTATCCGCGCGGTTTCGCCATAATATGAGCGCACCACCAACGGCCGACAAGGTATAGATCCACGTCAGCAGCGTAAATGCCGGCAGCCAATATTGCTGGCCTTCATCGTTATCAAGTTCGCTGATCGGCGACATCTGGCCGCCGAACGGGTAATACAGCGAGTGCGAATCGAACCACAACGCCGCTGCCCTTTTCGCTGGCAGAAAAAGATAATAACGGGTGGTCGAACGCGCGATCCGCTCATCAGCGATCTGGCCGAATTGCGCATCTATCTCCGCCGTCATCTTGACGACGTATTTTTTGTTCTCGTCGTCGTCATCCGATCCGTCGTCAGCCTGATCTCCATTATCGTCCTCGTCGGAGTTTGCACTATCATCCATTGAATTGTCACCGCTTTCATCGCCGGTATCCGAATTTTCGTCCGAATTACTATCGCCCGAATCCGCTTCGTCATCCGAATTATCGTCCGCTTCCTCTTTTGCCGGTGAGATTTGCTTTTCACTGCCCGGCGGATGGTCGTATTGGCTGAGCAAGGCAGCAACGCGCGCTTTTTCATCCGGCGAGTCAAAGATACGAGGCGGCAGATCGTCGATCTGGATCGGCTTTAGGTCGAGGGCCCACAACGTCGGATCAATGAAACGAAAATCATCGACCCACGTTCGCAGCCAGCGTTGGTAGCCACGCGCTACAAAATCGCCCGGCATTTCGCCGTGAGCCGGTGACAGCGGCTGAAACAGGCCAAAGATCCTGTAATTGCGGATCGTCCACAGTGTGAGCACTAGTATAAAAACGATGGAAAAGACGGCTCCTCGCCCAACGACCGGCCAAACCCTTTCAAGGAACTTCAGCGTTCGGTCCGTCCGTAAGAACAACCCCGAAATAACCATCGTTAGCCCGATGCCTGAGGCCAAAAGCCCGCTGTCAGGCCGCAGAAGCACCGCCATTCCGGCGAGCAGACCCGTAATTCCCCACCACACCACAGACCTTTTCGTGCCCACGACCTTGAAGGCAAGCGTCGCCGTCAGCGTCATCGCCGCCATAAGAAAGGTCGTCAGCGTTTCGGTCAATAGCGTCGCCGCGTAGATCGCGATAAAAGGGCACAATGTGGCCAGGACGAATGTCCACCGCGCGTTCCTTCGTTTTCGTTTACCGCCTTTTGTCCACAGCCACGCGATCAAAGCGAGGATGACGCAGGTCGCGGCATCAACAACACCCTGAACAACTCGCACTGCCGTGTTGTTGTCACGCCCAAAGACCGAGTAAACACCGGCGATAAACAACGGATACCCGGGCATCCGGATAAGGGTCGGTTCGACGGGCGGCGCCGTGGCGTCCGAGTAAACCCCTTGGTCAAGGATGTTCCTGGCTAACTGACAGTAAACGACCCCGTCGCCCGGCGCGTCGCTGGCCAGAAAATAGGCGATGCAGACCCTGCTCGTCACAGTCAGTGCTATCGCCAGTGCGGCAATAGCGGCCGGCAGCTTTCTCATCCGGCGGATCTTTTTTAGCCGGAAAGTTATCGAGCGATGCTTCTTTGGGGTCGTATCATTCACAATTTCGTCATCATGGCGGCGAGGTCAGACAATTCCGATATTCATTTGTGATAACCTTTTTGTAGTGTCTGAGAACATCGAAAAATTTGTCGCTGAGATTCGAAACAGCCTCAAACAGGGGAGTTTCGTAAAGCTTACGCTCGGTAATTATAAGGGCAGCGACGAGCATCTGCAAAAACTCCTCATCCGCCTGATCAGGACAAAAAAGGGCTTGCGGCTCTTCTTTCTCTATCGCTACGATACACGCGATACGGCGAAAAATCACGACTTTGACAAGGGCTCTGCGCTTATCGGCAAGCTCCTCGGTACGGATTTCTTTAGCGGGCACCTTTTTACCAGTGAGAACGACTTTCAGCTTGATATAGGAAAAAAGGGAAAGTCGCGACTAAACATTGCAAAACCAACGTTTAAGGTAACGCCGCCCTTAGTCCACGACCGCGAAAAACGCGCCCGCATCGACCAGAGCAGCCTTTATCTCAAGGCACTGGCGATCACCAATGATCACGGCCAGGTCCGCGACCGCGAGCAGAATAAATGGCGGCAGATCAATAAATTTGTCGAGGTCCTCGAGAGCCTTGTCGATAAGTCGGAGCTAAAAGACCGCCGATCGATCTCGATCCTCGACATGGGCTCGGGCAAGGGCTATCTGACATTTGCTGCCTACGATTATTTCAAAAATATCCGGGGGCTGGACGTCCAAATGACAGGCGTCGATGTAAAACGTGAACTCGTCGGCCTCGACAACGACATCGCCACCGCCAGCGGTTTTGACGGCCTAAAATTTGTTCAGGGCAGCATCGCTGACTACGAGGTCGGCGACGTCGACATCCTCATCGCACTCCACGCCTGCAATACCGCGACAGACGACGCGATCTGCAAAGGCATCATGGCAAAGGCGGAGTTGATCGTCGCCGCACCGTGCTGTCATCAGGAAATTCGTCCGCAGATCGTCGCCCCTGAGATGTTTGCTGGCATTCTGAAACACGGAGTTATGGCTGAGCGCGTCGCCGAAACACTCACTGACGGTCTGCGATCGCTCCTGCTCGAACGTGAGGGGTATGCGACAAAGCTTTTCGAATTCGTCGCAACCGAACACACGCCCAAGAACAATATGCTCGTCGGCACGCGGCTCAAGGATCCACGACCGCCTGGCGAATTTGACAGCCAGATCGTCGAGATAAAAACCCTCTTCGGCATCCGCGAACATCACCTCGAGAAGCTTTTGAATTCGCGCTAAAATCTAGAAAATCATGCAATACGACGCAAAAACACCCGACGAATACATTGCCAGCCTTCCCGAAGACCGTAAAGCAGCGCTCACCGCTCTTCGAAAGGTCATAAATGACAACCTGCCAAAAGGCTTTAAGGAAACTATGGGCTACGGCCACTTGGGCTGGGTCGTGCCAAAAGAGATATACCCACCGGGTTATCATTGCGATCCAAGTCTGCCGCTCGGTTTTATGGGCATCGCGTCCCAGAAAAATCATATCGCCCTCTATTCGATGTGTCTTTACGGCAATGTAAAACAGCTTGATTGGTTTCGCGCGGAATGGCCCAAATACTCAAAGAAAAAACTCAATATGGGCAAATCCTGCATCCGCTTTACCAAGTTCGAAGACATTCCTCTCGAACTCATCGGCAAGCTCGCCTCACAACTCACCCCACAGCAATGGATCGATATCTACGAAAAGGCTCTTGGCCGCTGAACCGAAAATTGTTGCTAACTATTTCCCTATCTCTCTTGTATTCCGCGGATTGAGCACACCACGCCATAGTTATCGAGTTTGGATCGAAAAACGCTGCGCTTGCTTCTGCTTGACCGTAAAATATTGCTATGTTAGGATTGTCCCGAATAATCGATTATTTTTATGGTTTGAGGATACATTACATATCCGGGGCAACCACCATGAAATATCTTTACGCAAAGTTCCGCAGGCTAATAGTGGCGCTGGTCATCACGATCCAATCGTTGCTGATCGTATCCTCGTCCTTTTCTCAGGTAGCAGCGCCTCCTGCGCTTGGCCCCGGAAACTACCATTCAGTCAATAGTCCGCAGTTCGGGGTTGGACTCCTTTCTGGTTTCGTGAAGACACAGGTCGCCCAGATCGTTGCGCAGGCAAACACCGAGATCCATAAGCAGACGAGCACGGTATCAGTCGAAGCATTGCCGCTGAAGGTTTTCTCGCCGATGCGCGTGGCGACCCGTTACACAAATCGACCAAATCAGTATTACGCGACGCTTCCTTTCATTATCGCTGTAAAGGTCAAGATTCCGGTCACAAGTGACCGAATGATCTACATACCACTCGACCTTAACGTGTCTTGCGAAGGCTGGCAGAACGGTAAGGGTACGATCCAGTTCGTCGGAAAAACCGGGCCGCCGAGTATTGAGGGTGGCAACATCGTCGAGGACATTATAAGGGTCAGGGATGTCATCGACAACCAGATCAGGAACCATTTGACCTTGCCGGGCTCGATCACTATTCCGATTGCAAATTCCGAGTGCGTGACGATCGGCGCTTCGCCCAGCCAGTCCGTCGGCGATCCTTTCGCATTTATTGCCTACGACCCGCCGTCAGGGCGGGTGCTGCCCACGATGATCGGCCGTGCGACGACAACCATAGAGGTGACTTTTCAGAAACTAAAACGTTTGCGCGCGCGGGGCAACGGAGCGGTCCTTTATCAACCGACTGAGAACATTATTCTCGATACGTATGCGAATTTTGTTCGACATCAGTCCGCGACGCTGACTATGCGAGAGGATGATGAGGTCACGCTTAATATGCCGCAGTCAGTCGTTAGCGGGCCGACAGACCTGCTCGTCGTCATTGCGAACATCCTACAGGGGCCGTCGCTCAACCCCGAGGACAGCGCGTTCGACGCCGCGCAGCGGACCGCAAATTACTCGCCAGGCGTTCACACACTCACGATCACAAAGGTCTATACCGAGCCGCCCAACTCATTGCATAACAAGCCATTGATCATTCGGGTGCCGGCATACGAGCTGACCTACAACGTCCGCGTCACGAATCCGGCTGTAGTAGTATCCCGATAGAGGAGCAATATCATGAAGAAGTACCAGATTCTTTTCGCAGTATTCGCGGCGATCCTGTTCTGTATCCTGCCTGCTGCAGCGCAGTCGCCGACGACAGCAAGGGAATGGAACGTCAACAACACGGACAATATGAGCTACGCTGAGCCGTACGAGCTTTACAACACGACCGCGCAGATCGGATATGACAGTCGCACCTTCGGCCCAGACCTGGGCTGGGTCGGTCACAGCAGCGGGTTGTTCCAGTTCATGAGGCAGGCGCCGGGAGGAACCCGCGATCACCGCAAAGGCCCCATCGGTCCCAATGAGAATGTTGCTATTTACAATGACAAGATCAGGAAATACCTTAAGTTCTATGATCGACACGAGTCAGAGGCCGAGCTTACCTGGACCAACACCCCCGAGTATGAATGGCAGATCCACGACCAATCGGCCCGCAATGGGCGCGTGTATTTTGCGCTCTTCAGTAATCGCAAAAAAAAATATCTTGTCCACAAGGTACAGAATTATGGGATCAACCTGGGCTGGCTGGACAATGCGGCGACGGCCATAAAATCCTTCAGCGTGCCGATGTCGGCGCAGGCAATAATTAATGGCTGGGTGCCCTATCTGGGCACCTTTGGCGGGAAGGGGAACCTTGTTTCGGTGCAAAACGCCAGCCAGACCGCCACGCTGCTGTTCATCAAGCCGGGCAAATCGACAAGCGACTGCTCCGATCCCATGGCCACAGTGCGCGTTGCGCCTCTTGCAATGATGACGGGCGACCAGATGAAGACACTTTACGGTTCAGCGTCGCCACCGTTTCCGATCAGCTTTCTGGCATGTCTCACGACACCGACTACGCAATCGATCAGCCTCACGTTCCTGAATATTACATACCGATGAGCAACTGAAATTGTGCGTAGGAAACTATCTACTCCAAATTCTTGGCCAGCTAGCCATGATGCCGATTAGCTGTCAAATGACTCCAAAGCAATTGATCGAGGATAAAGGCGCCTTTAAGAAGCGCATAGTGGAATACAGTCTGACAATGTACTCAAATAACAGATATAATATAGTCCGTAGAGTATTTTTCTGCTAAATAGATCTGAATGGCGACAAGGGGTTTTATAGCTGCGGTCATTACCGGGCATCCGGCTCACGGACTACGCATCCATCGCTTTTTAGAGATCTATAAGCCGCGCTTTTATGTAATTACCGATGGATCAGGTTCGAGCGGCGTCTCAAAGCTCAGCAATATACAGGACATCATCGAACGTTGTGAAGCGACCTGTTCTGGAGTGATGGGCCGCTTCACGGACGCTGAAATATATCGCATCATCCGCCGGTTTGATACCGATACGCTCGTGCATTTGGTCGATGAGATCGCCAATGACCTTGATGAGAACGAGATCGACCTGATAGTGGGAGACTCGATAGAGGGCCTCAGTCCTACTCATGACCTATGCCGATATTTGATCAATACCGCCGTAGCGGTCTGCCGCCAACGCTATGGTAGAGAAATTGAGAATTTCGATTTTCCGCTTCACGGCCCGCCCGACGATTGCCCACCCTCGCTCGCCGATCGTGCTATTTGGATCAAGCTCAGCGAAGCCGAGTTTGCCCGTAAAATGGATTCGATACTTCAGTTTCCCGGCATTAACGCCGATACCGGACATGCTTTCAAAAACTACGGTGAAACTGCATTTCGAACCGAATGTCTGAGGCCAGTCATTGACCTGGAAAAATATTCTTCATGGGATGGGAACAGGCCTTTTTATGAAAGCTACGGGGCTGAAAAGGTCAAAGATCGGCTCTATGACGACGTGATCTATTATGAAAAGCATCTGCTTCCTATTGCCCGGTTTCTGACGAATTACGCTGCTGCTAAAGTCAGGTGATGAATGTCCTGATCACAAATTACCACCTCCGCAATTATGCCGGAACAGAGTTGTATGTCAGAGATCTTGCCACCGCCCTGCACAAACGTGGGTTCGGCGTCGAAGTTTATTCACCACTGCTCGGTGCGCTCGCTGACGAGATCAGGCGCTCCGGCATTAACGTAGTTGACGACCTTAGTAGCCTGACGAATGTGCCCGATATCATTCACGCACAGCATTTCAAACCTGCGGTTGAGGCGATCATGGCCGTCCCGTCCGTTCCGGTGGTCTATTTTCTTCACGATCGACGCTGGGACGCCGATGATCCCCCGCGACACAGCCGCGTCGTGCGATACATCGCCGTTGATCACAATTGCCTCGACAGGCTGGTGCTCGATAACAAGATCCCGCCCAAGGTTACGGCGGTCATATTCAATTGGGTTGATACGTCGCGATTCAGGCTCCGGCGGGCCTTTGCAGAACGACCGGCCAGAGCTTTGGTTTTTAGCAACCACGCCGGTGAAGACAATTATTTTAATGCGATCAGGGACGCATGCGAAAATGTCGGTCTCGCCCTCGACGTGGTCGGTCATCGCTTCGGCACTGCCCGGCCCGATCCTGAGAATATCCTTGCCGGATACGATCTCGTTTTTGCCAAGGCCCGCGCCGCTATTGAGGCCATGGCGACCGGTGCCGGCGTGATCGTTTGTGATTTCAACGGCCTCGGCGGCATGGTGGATACGTCCAATTTTGCCCATTTCAGAAAATTCAATTTTGGAATGAAGGTCCAAACGATGCCCATCACCAAAGAGTCGATCATCGGCGAGATCGAAAAATATAATGCCGCCGAAAACCGACGTGTCGCTGAGCTTTTACGCAAAGAGGCGTCGATGGACCAGGCGATCGACACAATAGTGGACCTGTATGATCAAACGGTCGGATCGTACCGTATCGCTGGCAAAGAGAGCTCACTGCATGACAAAATTACCATCGATAAATACCATGCGGCCATAAGAAAAGAGGCTATGCACGACCGACTGGAGACCGCACTTAAAGCGCCGCTGAAAAAGATCGACGACCGCCTGTTTAGCGGCAAGCTCTTTAACCTGCTGCGTCCCGGTTACAGAAAGATCTTTAAATGACCGTATTGCCAATGCACATCGGCAATATATTTGACGAAAAGTACCGTGTAACCGTATAATTGAAGTTTGCTTTGAGCCGCAAGATCATACTCTTCCGGCTAAGGAAATAGCTATGAAACAGGAAATACATCCGAATTACGAAGAGATCTCGGTCACGTGTGCGTGCGGCAATTCGTTCAAGACCCGCTCGACGCTCGGCCATGAGCTGCACATAGAGATCTGCTCCGAGTGTCACCCGTTCTTTACCGGCAAACAGAAGTTGGTCGATACTGCGGGACGAGTTGACCGCTTTAACAAGCGCTATCAGCGTGGAGCGACCGCAAAATAATGAGACTGGTCAGTTACCGGTATTAGCTTTTCAAATTCGGACGCCGACCTCGGGGCAAAGCGGCCAGAGTGTATTAAAATACACTTTAGCAAGCGCCCAAAAAAAGAGGCCGGCGTTTTATATTGCACATTTTGGGCTGTTTTGAACATCTATACCTAATGGGTGGCGAACTGACAAAATTATGAAAAACCGCTCGCGGATACGAAAACTAAAGCTCCTGCACACCGTCTTTGCCATGGAGCGCGACCTTATAGTCGGCGGCCAGGCCGTTATGGAGGGCGTAATGATGCGCACGCCGTCGGCCTACGCGATCGCATGCCGTCGTTCGGACGGTTCGATCGTCCACACGGCCGAAAGTTTGCCAAAGTGGAGCGACAAATACAAATGGCTCGCATGGCCGGTGCTTCGCGGCGGCGCGACACTGATCCAGTCTATGGCGCTCGGCGTCAAGGCCCTCAATTTCTCGGCAAAGGTCTGGGAAGATGACCATGCCGAGACCGAAAAGGTAAAGGCCACCGTGGTCGAAGAAGAGGTAGCTTTGGTCTCGGGCAGCGTTGACGACACGTTCGGCCTCGCCCCGGTCAAGATAGTTATGCCGAGTGATGGCAAAAAGGGCGGCGCGGGCCAGTCGGTCGCAGCCGTCGGCTCGATCATTTTTGGCCTGCTGTTCAATATCCTGTTGTTTCTCGCAGCGCCGTTACTGCTTACAAATTTAGGATTCATCGCCGCAGGTTGGGCCGATTCGCCCGTGATCGCGGACGGCGCGGGCTGGCTGGGAAGCGTCAAGGCATACATTTGGGAGATCAAGCCGCACTCATGGATCGCGTTCAACCTGGCTGACGGCCTGCTGCGAATGCTGTTTTTCATCATCATGCTACTGACCATGTCGTGGTTAAAGGACATCCGCCGTGTTTTTGAGTATCATGGCGCCGAGCACAAGACGGTCTTCACGTGGGAAAAAGGACTCGATCTGACCACCGACAACGCCACCCAGCAACGTCGCCAGCATCCGCGATGCGGCACTTCGTTCCTGATGGTCGTTATGCTCGTGGCGATCGTGCTGTTCTCGGTGATCAAATTCGACGCGTTGTGGCTCAATCTCGTCGTCCGCATCGCGTTGATGCCGCTCGTTGCGGGACTCAGCTACGAGGTCATCCGCTATGCAGCTAAAAAGGAGTCGGGCGCGTTCTTTAAGTTCATGACGAGGCCCGGACTGTGGTTGCAAAACATTACTACCCAGGAACCTGACGCCTCACAGCTCGAGGTCGCCATAAAAGCCCTCGACGAATCGCTCAAACTGGAGCCGGAAACCGCTTAAGAATTAGCCACAGAGATCACAGAGACCTCTGAGATTTTAATAAATAATTAAAGATCTCTCTGTGAACTCTGTGCTCTCTGTGGCAGATCTTTTTTATGCTTGAGAAGCTTGCACAGATCGAAAAGACCTACGAGGAATTGACCGAGCAGATCTCCAGCCCTGAGATCATGTCGGACATGAAGACGTACGCCCGGACGATGAAGCAGCATCGGTCGCTTGGCGAGATCGTCGAAAAATACCGCGAGGTCAAAAAGATGCAGGACGACCTGGCAGGCGCCCGCGACCTGCTCTCGATGGCTGATGACGACGAGATGCGGGAGATGGCCAATGCCGAAATTGCCGAGATCGAGGGCAAACTGCCGCAGGCCGAGGAAGAGCTAAAATTCCTGCTCTTGCCAAAAGACCCTAACGACGAAAAGAATGTCATCCTCGAGATACGTGCCGGCACCGGCGGCGACGAGGCGACGCTCTTTGCGGCCGAGATACTGCGTATGTATGCCCGTTACGCCGAGCGACAAGGATGGAAAATGGGCATCCTCGAAGCCTCGGACACCGGCATCGGCGGCATCAAGGACGCCACCGCTGTGATCGAGGGTGACAATGTTTACTCAAAAATGCGGTTCGAGGCCGGCGTTCATCGTGTCCAGCGTGTGCCCGCTACCGAATCGAGCGGCCGTATCCACACCTCGGCCATCACGGTCGCCGTGCTGCCCGAGGCTGAGGAGGTCGATGTCCAGATCGACCAGAACGACCTGCGTATCGACACCTTTTGCGCGACCGGGCCCGGCGGCCAGTCGGTAAACACGACCTATTCTGCGGTCCGGATCACCCATATGCCTACCAATACTGTAGTTTCGATGCAGGACGAAAAATCGCAGATCAAGAACCGCGAAAAAGCCATGCGCGTGCTCCGCGCCCGTCTGCAGGAACTTGAGGAGCAAAAGCAGCACGACGCCCTATCTGCCGAGCGAAAGTCGATGGTCGGCAGCGGCGACCGCTCCGAAAAGATCCGTACATACAATTTCAAGGAAAACCGCGTCACCGACCACCGCATTGGCATGACCGTCCACCAGCTCGACCTCGTGCTCGACGGCCAGCTCGACGATTTTATCGACGCCCTACGTACCCATTACCAGGCCGAAAAACTGAACGCCGAGGCCGTCACTGCATAAATGTGCTATATTATGGCGGTTAGTTATGCAATCGCGAGATGACATTATAAACCTGATCAGCCAGCGCCGGGAATCGATAAAAGAATTCGGGGTGCGGGAAATCGGTGTTTTTGGCTCTTTTGCTCGCGGCGAACAGACTCCGGCGAGTGATGTCGATGTGTTGGTCGATCTCGAACCTCATACTTTTAGCGCCTATATGGATCTTCTCTTCTTTTTGGAGGAGCTTTTCGATCGAAAGGTGGATCTGGTGCCCAAGGAGGATATCAAGCCGCTCCTGCGAAACAGAATACTTCGCGAGGTCGTGTATGTCCCGAATCTATAGCCATTATCTGTCGGATATGGTGGATTCATGTGAACATATTCGTTCTTACGTGGCAGGAATGACATTTGACGAGTTTACCGCCGACAGAAAAACGGTTGATGCTGTCGCCAGAAATCTCGAAATTATAGGTGAAGCAGCCAAAAATATCCCTGACGAGATACTGGCCGAAAGATCTGAAGTTCCATGGAAAAAAGTTCGGCGATTTCGAGACAAGGTTGCACATCACTATTTCGACCTGAACCTCGAACGCGTCTGGAGCATCATCGAAACTGACCTTGAAACGCTTGAGGAATCGGTACGTTATCTTCTGGCAAAAAGGCTTGAGATCGAAGATCTGGACTAACCACCCACGCTCAATATGCCCGCACCGACACGCCTATATCTCATCCGACACGGCCAGTCCGATGGCAATGCCGAAGGGCGTTTTGGCGGCCATGGGCCGACGCCGTTGTCTGCACTTGGCCGCGAACAGGCCGAAAAGACCGCCCGTGTGTTGAAAAAGGAGGGTGTTGACGTCATTTATTCAAGCGATCTGCTGCGTGCGATGCAGACGGCTGAACCATTGGGCAAACTGCTCGGCATTCCTGTGCATTCATGTCCCGAGTTCCGCGAGCGCCACGTCGGCGTGCTCGAGGGGCTGACCTTTGACGAATCCAAACGCGACTACCCCAAGGATTATTACGCTCTGGTCAAACGCAACATTCACCATGTCATCACTGAAGGCGAGAGTTACAGCCACCTGCTTCGACGGGCTACCGCCAAGTTGAGCGACCTGCTTCGCAATCATCAGAGCGAACGTATCGCTATCTATTCGCACACCGGAGCGATCTGCTTTCTGATCCTGCATTTGCTCGGCGCCATTCATCGCGACACTAAGAACACGCCATGGATCATCACGTCCAATTGCGGCATCAACCGCTTCGAACTGCGCGGCACCCGCAACGTCCGCGTCCTCGCCCTCAACGACACCCGCCACCTCGTCAACCCCACCGGCAACGACGCCTTTGCCGCACGATAAACTCCTATTTTTTCTTTAATTTACGGCTAATGACCTTAGCCGCCGTCACGCCCATTCCGACGGCTGTGGCGATCGTCGGTGAGACCGGATTGGCAATGTCGCCGATTGCGTAAACGCCTTCGAGAGAGGTCGCACATTGACGGTCAACGTTGATGTATCCCGCCTCGTCCATGTCTATCTGGCCCTGTAAAAATGCGCTATTCGGCTCAACCCCGATGCGTATCAGAACGTAGTCGGCCTCGACAGAAAATTCGCCTTTGGCCTCGTCGCTCAGCACCACGCTTCCCACTCTGTCGTCACCCTTGATCTCGCTCAGACGGCAGTCCATGTGGTAACTGACACTCGGTATTTTGGCGGCCCTGTCGAGAAAATCCTTGCGGGCAGTAAACTCCGACCGCCGGTGTACGATCGCCACGGAGCGTGCATTTTCGCTAAGTATAATGGCGTTCTCAAGCGCAGCATCACCTCCGCCTACGATGACCACTGCCTTACCGGCAACCTCGTCTTTTGCCGTAACGCCTGAATCCAGAATGCCCCACCCACAAAACTCATCCTCACCCGCGATGCCCAGCTTCCGCCGCCTTATGCCCGTTGCAATAATGATCGACTCAGCCGACAGTTCCTTGCCGTCGGCAAGGCCCACATTCCTCAAGGCGAGATCTGCCGCGATGACATTTGCGCCGGTAATGCATTGGACTTCCGTGGTTTGCACCTGTCGCAGGAACCGGTCGCGCAGTTCGCGGCCGTTCGCCGCCTCGATGCCAGGATAGTTTTTGATCCGGTCGTGCGTCCACAACATCTGCCCACCAAATTCGCCATTCCGCTCGATCACCACCGCGTTCAGATCCAGATCTGCGCACCACAATGCGGCCGACAGACCGCCTGGTCCGCCGCCGATAATTATTACGTCAAATTTGCTGTTTTTCAGCACAAAAAATAAGGCCAAAATGCCCAAAATTACTACTTTTTGTCAACGAATGCTGCCGTTTTTTGTCACTCTAGCCGCCGGACGTTAGAACGGCCTTTGCTTTCGAAGCCTACAGTACTATTCTCACCCTTTATTTTAGGCACTTTTTGCTGTTTTCACAATCATCAGGCAATGGCCCTCGACTGGCACTGGTTTTGCTCTTGAATTCACCTTGAAATTGGGCGCTGTCGCCGACATCGCTTCCACCAATCTCGGATCTTAGACCCACATCTGACTTTCACAAAAAAATATGAGATTAGAATTCGAACCCAATGTGACCACTATCCCGCTCGTCGAGGACGAGCTTATCGAAGAGATCACCGGAACCGTCGCAGCCGATGTGTCGAGACTCCTGAAAAAGGGGATCACTGCCGCGCAGAATGGCGACCGCGATTCTGCCCGCAGCCTGCTGCTGCGTGTGACCGAACTCGACCCCGCGAACGAGGACGCATGGATGTGGCTGGCATCTATAAGCGAATACCCTGAGGAGCTTCTTGCCTTTTTGGGCAAGGTGCTCGATCTGAACCCCGGCAATAAGCGTGCCTCCGAATGGCGTCTCGCGACTCGCTCGCTGCTTGCCAAAACGTTTGTCCAGCGCGGTATCGAGGCCCACAACGAGGGCTCTGACGAGCTTGCCGCCGAGTGTTTTGACCAGGCTGTCGACACTGATGCTAACTGCGACATGGCATGGATGTGGAAAGCCTCGATCACGCATGATGCGGAAACAAAGACCTTATTTCTGGAACGCGCATTGAGCATAAACCCCGATAATGCCGATGCCCGTCAGACACTCGACGCGTTGAAACAACCCGATCCACTGGCTCTTTACCATGTAGCAAAGGTCGAGGCCGTCGGCGGAAAACGAAAGAAAGCCCTCGAAACACTCCAGGACGTCCTCGATTCTGACGAGCCGCATGCTGATGCATGGATCCTGCGTTCGCATCTCTCGCAAGGCTTTGACGAAAAGTTGCGTGCGCTGGCCAATGCGCTTGAGGTCGATCCCAATAACATGGCTGCTCGCGCGGGCTACGATTTTCTTGAGCAGGTGATCGGATCCACAAGAACGCCGTATAAGGACCCGGCCGTTGATCCTCATGCCCCTGAACCCGAAATATTGATTCAACCGGTCGAAACCGCTCCGGCAACCGAGCCTGAAACGGAGATCGCGGAGCCGTCCGCCGAAGAAGTAGCGGCATCGATCCACGAGACTGTCGAGGCAAACCGCATAACGCTTGAAAGCCTTGGCCCCGCGATCGACGATATCAATAATGCCGAAACCGTCTTTGACCAACACCTTGATGAGCCTGGCGGTGATGTTTACGAGATCGTCGCCGATGAGGCCGATCTCGACGACATGATCCATGATACGATCATGCCTGACGTTCAAAGTGAGGTGCAAACCGAGGTCTCGCTGCCCGATCTCCAGGTCGCGACGTCCACAAAAATGCTGGTTTGTCCCTATTGCTCGGCTGGCAACGACGCTCAGGCATTCCAGTGCGGGTCGTGCCATGCCGTGCTGACGCTTTCCGATATTGAGACGCTGCTCGCCTGCTCGGGTGTTGATCATAATGCCGTCCAGCGTGCCGTCACTCGGATGGAAGCCGAGTGGAACATGCGCGAATTTGATGAAAGCGAACTCACCACGCTCGGCATTGGCCATTTTAACCTGCAAAACTATGATAAGGGCTTCAAATATTTGCAGGAAGCCGCCCGGCTCGACCCCAACAATGTCATTCTCGCCGGCCAGATCAATTCGCTCGCGATCCGGCTCGAAGAAAAACGCCGCCACGACGAGATGCACGATTCGAAGCCTGTGGGCTGCAACATCCTCGTTGTGGATGACAGTCCGACGGTGCGCAAGCTCATCTCCGGCAAACTCGAAAAATGCGGCCACAATGTCGTTTGCGCCGCCGACGGCGTTGAGGGCCTCGAAAAGATCAAGGAATCCGTTCCCGACCTTGTCCTGCTCGATATCGCGATGCCCCGGATGGACGGCTATCAGGTATGCAAGCAGATCCGCTCGGACCCGGCATCAAAGGACGTTCCCGTCGTGATGATCTCGGGTAAGGACGGTTTTTTTGACAAGGTGCGCGGCCGCATGGCCGGTTCGAGCGGCTATATAACTAAACCATTCGGCCCCGAAACATTGATGAAGACGCTTGACCTATATCTCAACGAAGACCAATTGCCCCGGTGATCGGTCGCGGCCACGCTCTCCGCATCGCCTCCCTTTCGACCAACGATGGATCCCGGCACACTAAAATCATTCTATGCCCGGGCTGAGTCGGGCCTCGCCGTGATACGCCGGGCCCTGCTCGTATTTCTGCAGGATCAGGAATCCTCAGTCGATCTCGCCGGCCCGATCCGCGATCTCGATTCGCTCAGCACGAGCGCGACCGAG
>JACXTT010006786.1_pt1 | contig 16273 bp, 12 predicted proteins | sample 9270951 | NCBI WGS metagenome assembly JACXTT01 (sample SAMN15532306, study PRJNA645909) | rock metagenome | isolation source: weathered quartz diorite | place: Puerto Rico | collected 2017-06-21 | reverse complement strand
GCCGGGAAACCCTTCGGCGCATCCAAGGACTTTTGTTGCTGAACGACTTGCTTACCACGGCGGGCGTCTCGGTGGCTGATATCCCTGATGCAAAAACCAGCAATTTCGCGGTTGGCCTTGTCACCGACACAATGTGTAGCCCTTGACTCCACTCGAATCGGCCTTGGAAAAACCGGGAGACTGAAAGCAAGCTGGTAATTCTTTCCAACTCTGACGGGGTGAGATGTCTCGATCCGCATGCCTTTCAAGCTCAGATTGGTGATGATTCCATCCATCGTCGCTTCGGCGCTGTCACCGGCCACATCGAGGCGACAGGGAACTCGGGGATAGAGACGCTTTTCTACCTTAAAGTCCAGGCTCTTGCCCCAGGAGATTGATTGGTTCGGAGCTCTCATCTTTGGACAGGCAGTTCGTGCCGGGATTACCTTAATCGACTTGCGAAATGAAGGGCACAAAGACTATCAGGAACAAATTTATGCTGTCAACGGTTTTTTGGTTTATTTTAGGGTTTATACCGATCTTCATGCGTGATTCAGCCGGATTGTTCCCTGATTTGTCTGTTTATGATGGAAGCCTGCCAAACGCACACAGCCTCTTGCTCCCGGAAGACGATTTCAATATGATAGAGCCAAGTACTGGATCCCTTACCTCAGCCGGTTGATCTCCTTTTCAGGTCGCAGCCACAAGTCATGAAAGAAATCTTCGTAAAGGACCTGCAAGCCAACCAAACGGTTACTACTACGTTCTTAGTAAAATTCAAAGAAGTCAGAGCCAAGAAGAGTGGAGAGCTGTATCTGTCCTTGATTTTGGGCGACAAAAGTGGCGAGCTTGAAGCCAAAATGTGGGATAACATCCAGGATTTGGATTCAAGCATCTGCCGCGACGACTTCGTCAAAGTCAAGGGAATGGTGCAGGTTTTCCGAAACCGACCCCAATTGACAATCCACAAGCTAAGAAAGTGCAGAGAGGATGAAATTGATATTGCGGATTACTTCCCCAAAACTACTAAGGATGTAGAAGTAATGTTTGAGGAACTCCTCAATCTTGTCGATGCTGTTCAGAATTCCTATCTTCGCGAGTTGCTAATGAGCATACTCGTGGACGAGAATCTTGCTGCCAAATTCAAGCAGGCACCCGCTGCAAAAGCACTTCACCACGCCTGGCTGGGCGGATTGTTGGAACACACGCTCTCGCTCTGTCGGCTCTGCCGCTTGGTGGCCTCACATTATTCGGATCTTGATGTGGACTTATTGGTGAGTGGAGCAGTACTACATGACGTCGGTAAGATAGACGAGCTCTGCTATCGCCGAAGCTTCACTTATACCAACGAGGGACAACTCCTGGGGCACATGATACTGGCGCTGGATTTGGTTAACGAAAAGATCTCTCAAATCGAGGGGTTTCCACGCCAGTTAAAAACCGTTGTGCAGCACCTTATCATTTCTCACCACGGAGAATACGAGTTTGGTAGTCCCAAACTGCCGATGTTTCCAGAGGCTTTGGTGTTACACTGCCTGGACAATCTCGACAGCAAACTGGAAGCCATGAACGCCATCCTGCGAAATGAAGCGACTGCTGACGGCTATTGGACGGCCTACAATCAGATGTTCGGAAGACCAATCTTCAAGGGATTCAAGGAAAATGGCCAAGCCCATTCGGAAGAAGATCGGGATATTAAGGAACCAAGCCAATCATGAGCCCAGACGGTGTCGCGGCCCGCAGGATCTGAGCCGGCTGGAGTTGGAGTGCATGAAGGCGATCTGGTTAGAGGGGGCGGTCACCGTCCTGGAAGTGCAGCAGTCGCTGCGGCCAAGACGGCCCCTGGCCTACACGACGGTTTTGACAGTTTTAGACCGCCTTGCCAAAAAAGGAGCCTTGCAGCGAGTTAAGAAGGGGAAGGCATACTATTATGAGCCTGCGTTATCCTTCATAGAATCACGCCAAAAGGCATTGACAGATCTTATTGAATTCTATTTTCAGGGCTCTGCTGAAAACCTCCTCCATTATCTGAACGGTGCTAAAAGCGAGCCCAGTGCTGCTGCAGAGCGAGTACCGATGAGTTCGCCGGAGATGACGGACTGCCTGTTGTGAGTCTCAAACATGCAGGGCTATTTGTAGCGAGTGGCGGCATGGCGCCGAGGCACGATTTTTCGGCTCTATCTGAAGTTTTGAAAAGAATTAGCCCTGTGGGTACGGGCGGACCTCCAACTGCACTCACAATTCCTTGTGTATCATTGGAGACGGCCCCTTCGTGCTGTGCTCATGGGCGCCGGCGTGGAACGTGCACTCCACGGTTCGCGAACCGCCGCTCCACCTTTGGGGCATTTGGAGACACCGAAGCTAGTCTAGTATCTGTCGCGAACCTCGATAACGCCGCTCCCGGTGCTGGTTTCAGTCCCGGAGGGACGGCGGATCGTAGCCCAAGGGTGGAGCGCAGCGGAACCCTGGGGGAAAAGAATCTCGATGTCAGCCCCAGAGCGGGCGCCGGAAACCCACCGGATCGAGAAATTTGCGCAAACTCTTCCATCGCCCTTTCCAGGGCTTTCCACTCTTGGCTTTCTTAGACCCAGGGTTCCGCTTCGCTCCACCCCGGGCTATAGTTCCTTCGCCCTTTGCAGGGCTGAAAGCTCCTCTCAGCAGGGCTTCTAGAGTTTTGTGACAGAAACTAGCCTAGACCTAGACTAGCTAGACTTGTGAATTTAGTGGTTCTTCTGCCTCAGGCGTTTGCGAAAACGAATATCGAGACCGAAGGCTCCTTCTGCATCTCTGGATGCGATGATGGAAGTATTATCATTCACGCTGTATTCCACAATGATCACCTGCTGGTCGTTGGACGAAAAGCTCGCCGAATAGGTGATAGAAACATCCTTGGTGACTTGCTGACCAAATGTGACCCTGGCCGCCTGGTCCCGTTCATTCCCCAACAAAAAAGGATCGACTCGAAACCGGTCAAGACCGAAAATCCTCTTGAACCTCGATCCCATCTTGAGTGAGAGTCCTTCTGAGAGGATTGACTGCGCACCCAGTGAGTTATCCTGCTGGGTTCCCGTTGTTGAATAAGGGCGCCAGGAAGGTGTCGAGACAGTCCCACGGGCCCCAGTCGCGGTCGCTCCGCCGGAGGAGACGAGACTGAAGAGGTCAAAGTTTGATAAGGGAGGATCGGAATGCAGGTCTGCCTTGAACTTATCCAGTGTTCCATTCAGAGTCAAAATGACACGATAGTCACGGACGTCAGTCTCTGCTTCCAGGTCAAAATGGGGTTCGAAGCGGACTGAATTCACAAAATCAATTCTGCCTCGGGTAATCCGATACCGAACACCCTGAAAGTACAGCTCTCCGCTGTCAGCTTCGATTCTACCGGTAACAAGAGGGTTGAGTGCCGTTCCTTTAATCTGCAGGTCGGCACTGGAGATGACCTTCATCAAGGGAGTATCCAACTTAATTCCCCGGTCGCCTGTAAGGTTGAGGTCCAAGCTCAAAGAACTCACCATATTGGCGCTTCCGATCACGAGAATGTTGTTTTTTCGATTTTCCAGGAAGGCTGTAATCGGGTCGTATCCCTTCTGAAAGGAAGCACTCAAAAGACGTATGTTACCGCTAAGCTCCTGGGACTTCGCAGATCCACGCAGGGTCAGGTCGGCGTCGACAACGCTGCGCATTCCCTCTGGATAGCGAACTCTCACTTCTCGCGCCTCGGCCTGCAATTGGATCATCTTCAATGTCTCGTGACTGAAGAACAGATCCCCTCGCAAAGAAACCTGGCCTCCACCGCTCGTTCCGGAAAGGTTATTGATCCTGATTTGGTCTTCGTCGAAAAAGAGATTTGCCGTCACTTGGGACAGGGAATTGGGAAAGTCTCCGTACGAGAGCTGGCCGTTAAGGACCTCGCCATGCCCCTGGATGCGAGGGTCATTCAGAGTTCCACGAATGGCCGCATCGACTCTCCCGCTTCCGCTTGACCGGAGCTTCTTTTCAAATTCGTTAAGTAGAGCCAGGTCAAAATCTCCCTTCATTTCCAGACTCAGTCGTTGGCTGCGAGAGAGATCGACTGATCCATCAATGCCCAGCGTAGTTCCCTTCCCCGAGAACAACGCGTCTTGGATTGAAACCTTCTGGTCACGATACTGGAACGCAAAAGGCTTTGACGACTGAACCTGGGTTTCCCTAAAACTGACCTTCATTGTTTTGAGAGTTCCGTCGGCAATCAGCTTGGCGGGATTCCTCAGCGGGCCTGAAATCGAAATCTGACCATCCGCTTGACTATTCAAGGTCTCCGGAACCACGGGCAACAGCTTCTTCACGTAGGGGCTCAGGACAAAATTTTCGAACGTAAGTTTGGCATCCAGGTCATAGTCTTGGTTGAAAGCAACGGCCCCTTCGGCCTTGAGCTTGATGGCAGGCTGAAGAGAAGACAAAGTGAATCTCAAGATTTGATCCTGAGTTTGAAACTCGGCGCCGAAGTTGCCCATCAACTCTCCTGCGACCCGACTATCAGTTATGGTAAGGCTTCCATCCAGAGCAGGACGGCGAAAATCGCCGCTGGCTTTTAACTGCAGGTCCTTTAATGTTCCCGTGATTGGATTATCGCGAAAACTCAACAGCTTGAGCCGATCCAACGGTAGGTCGTGAGCTGTGAGACGGGACTCAACGGAATCTTCATTCAGGTTAATCTCTGCCGACCCGTTCACGCGGCCCCTGCCCAATGCGACAGAAAAAGAATGTAACGAAAGCTGAGGATCAAGGAACCGCAGGTCAAAGTGGCCGGTGTCATAGGGCTGATCAAAAAACATTCCCTGGCGAACGTGAGCGACACCCTGAACCTCGAGTTGAGGATAATGACCCGCCACCGCGAAGTTGCCGGAAATGAGCCCCGAGGTCGGAAACGTTGTGCCCAACAGTGCAAATAGGTCCTCAGCTTGAGCATCCTTGACCTGAAGCTGAAGTTGGATGGTCCCTGGAGCATTCGATGCACCCCCGTCCAGAAACACCGTTCCGTCCGCCAACAGCTTGGAGCGCGCTCGGGTGGCCGTTGTCCGGGAAAGGTGGATGGCAGCACGATTCGCTTCTACCTCCCCGCTAAGGTTGTCGAAGAAGAATGTCTGATATGAAATCTGGCCGGCAACAAAGCCGCCGCTGACGCTGGGGTCCTTTAAGCTCCCCTGAAGTGTGCCTGCAAAGCTGGCTGTTCCCCGCAATCCAGGTATGAAGAAGGCGATGTCCCGGAGGTCGTCGGACTTCAGCTGCAGATGAAGATTCGAGCTCTGGTCGGCAGATAGAACTCCTGCAAAATCGGCCGTGGTATGACCCAGCTTCAGGTAGCTGTTCCCGAAACTGGAGCTTCTAGACGTCAATGAGAAATTGAGCTGGCCGCCTAGAGGAAGGATTCGTGCGTTCACGCGGTGTTCCTGTTCTTCTTGCGCGGCTTCCGTAATACTCAACCGGCTCTCACCCACGAAGTTTTGCCACTGGTCCCGCCAGCTGGCTTTAATCTCGCCGTTCAGGAATCCGCCAAATGCCAGTCTGTCAAGACCTGCCAGAAGCGACAAATCCAGGAGGCCGATGCGCTGAAGCCTCAGATCTGCCCTGTACAGCCGCGATTGGAAGGGAGATTCGATATCCAGTCTTCCCTCAGCCCAGCCATGCATCCCCTGTATTCTGATCTTCTCGAACGAAAACCGAGCTGGAGCGAAGTCAAACTGTGTGGAAAAACCGTTGATCTTGACGGTGTCAATGGCCAGTTTCTTGCCTTCCAAGTTACCCCAGGTCCGCCACCCTTCCGGGGTGTATTCGAACCTTCCTTCGCAGTTAACCAGGCCGTACGCGGCGCGAAGCTGTGGGAACAACGGTTTCATCAGTAACGGATTCAGCCTTCCCTGGTAGCTGAGATCCGCCTGGGGAAAGTTAGAGCCTTTGAAAACCCCCTGCATCTGTAACTTTGAGTCACCAACAAAAACCGCCAGATTCTCGACTCTGATGTCACTGCCAATCTCAGCCACCAAATCCAGTCCGTGGTTCCAAAGATCATTTCCAAGCCGTATCCTGCCGTTCTGGTAGGCCAGGTGGGCTCGATGGGCAGCGCGTTGATGGTCGTAGTTGGCCAACAAAGTGAAATGTTCCATCTCGCTGCTGAGCCCTATTCGATGTTCCCTGAATTGGAGCAGGCCACCTGAGATCTTTAGTTTGTCAGCGGAGAGACGAAGAAAATTCACTCCGTGGAGAGCACTCTGTTGAACGGGCAAGTTATTGCTTCCATCAGAGTGGATCTCGATATTAATCCTAGGTTCGAACAGGTCAAGGTTTCGCAACGCCAGAGAACCAAACAGGCTTCGAAGTTTTGGCCGCGCCTCGATCCGCTGGATGGAGAGAAGAGGTGGGGCAAGAGGGCTTCCATTTGCAGGTATTACTAAATGAGTGAGTTGGATCCTCAGGGGAAAGAAGTGCACCTGGACCTGATCTACTGATGATTTGACACCGGTCAGTCGATCCAGTCTGTTAACGATTTCATACTGGAGTCGCTTCCGAAAAGCTTCGCTGTTGAGAAAAACTCGTCCCATCACAAACAGCAGTGAAACCAGGGCGGCGGCGATTATCAAAAATATTAGCTTCTTCATGATGCTTAGTCGAAAATCTCGATGATGGCTGATTCCTTCAGGGTTTTGAGCCAATCCTCGATCTGTAGGTTGAGTTTCTCTTCCGTCAGAAGAGCCCGTATCTTCTCCTCGACTTCGGCAAGTGGCGGCTGGTGTTTAATGCCCTTCGTTGCCAGCTCGGGCAGAAACTGATCGTGGTAGTATCTCTCAATTTCGGTCTCGTCTACCACCACAAATTGCCGGAAACGATAGTCAAAAAACTTCATGACTTGGAGTTGCCATTTCACATGCTCCTGAACCTCTTGCGGTGTAAGCTGAAGCTGTGTCAGTTGCTGCTCCCAAGATTCAGAGGAGCCGTTCTTTTTGACCATGACAGTAATCTGTTTTTCCACTTCATTCTGCGAGACCTCGATCCCGGGGAACTGTTGAATCTGCTGCCGAATTAGATTTTGCTCGATCATTTTCTGGAGCAACTCATGCTGGCGTTGGCTTTGGTGCTCAGATGAGGCTTGAATTACCGGCAGTTTGCCTTCATCCGCCGCCTGAAACTTCTGCTCTTGTTCCAGATCGCTGAGCGTAATGATCTGGCGGTTTACGACCGCCAGGATGCGGTCAATGAGTTCGGCTTTTACTCCAATAGAGCAACTCAACCCTAGTAGAACAGAGACGCTTATGAATTTGCTGCTCAAAACCATTTCAGTCGCCTAAAAGGGATTCCCGATGGTGAAGAATACCTGGTGAGAAGGAATGCCTGGCGGCCGATCCAGATTGAATCCCAAGTCTACTCTGAGAGGGCCGAAAGGGGTTTTGTAACGAACACCCACGCCCAATGTGTTACTGAAAGAAGAGAGCTTGATGGTGCTGATGGTAGGAAAGACATTACCTGCATCATAGAACGGCACGAATGATAAGTTAGTGGTCATCGGAACCCGCAGTTCAAGATTAGCGATCATCAAGGCGTTCCCGCCGAGCGGGGCATAATACTCGGTATCGGAAGGGCCTCCACAGTTCAAGCGGCGAGGCTGGCTTTCGCTTTCAGGGGTTTTGGGCTGAACGTCCAAGGGTCCTGCACAATCCAGATTGAAACCACGCAAGGTAGTGGACCCGCCTGCGAAGAATCGCTCGCTGATCGGCACGGTGGGAGTGCTGCCATAGGGTTTAGTCAGTCCCAAACGGAGTGAAGTGGCCAGGACCATATTGCCCATCACCTTTCGGTGGGACTGCGTTTGGCCAAAGAAGGAGACGAAGTTTGTTTCTGAGCCAATGAGCTTGGACGTCACCGTAAAATTGGCGGTGTTGAAAAAGCCCTTAGTCGGATCGAAGGGATCGTCCCGCGTATCATTGAACCAAGCGCTGGACAGGGCGGAAAGTTTAAGAGTGCCTTCCTGTCCCGTTGCTTGCGGATTCACTCTGATATCGGAGAGGTCTACGGTCTCGAACGAATAGCGAAAAAGGAGGCTGTTTGGGCTTCGAGACCGTTTGAGAACTTGAAGGGAGGCATTAGTCCGAGTGGTATCAAAACTGATTTTGCTGGTCTTTTCGGCGTACAGAGTCAAAAAGAAATCGAGCTCCTGACTAAAGAGCCGGGGTTCTTTGTAGGTGATCTGCCCTCTCTGTTCCAAGAGACTCGCGCGGGTGCGAAAACTGATCGATCGCGCAAGGCCCCATAGATTGTTGTGAGAAATCTCTACCGTCCCACGCACTCCTTCTCGGTCCTGGTAGCCGACACCATATCCGAGAATGATTGGACTGCCATCTTCGACTCGGATAATCACCGGTTTGCTGTCTGCGACGGGATTCACGTTCAGCGGCACGATGTCCACTCGATTGAATAGACCGAGGCTGTAGAGCTTTTGTTGGCTGGTGAGAATCCGGCTTTGACTAAGTGGGTCCCCTTCATGGAAATTGATATTCCTGGTCACCACTCTGTTTTTGGTCAGTCGATTTCCGACAACGTAAACGTTCTCCACCTTGACGAGTTCGCTTTCTCGGACCGTATAAGTCACTCGAACCTGCTCCCCGGTCTGCCGTTCAACGGCTGATTCCACTTTGGCCTGAGCGAAGCCTCTGTCCCAATATTTGGACTCGAGGCTCTGCCTGTCCTCATCCAAGAGAATCATGGAAAAGGGCTGATTGACGGTCAGGTGCAGTCCTTTGAGAAGTTCTGCCGTCTCGACCTTTTCATTTCCTCGCACGACGACTTCACTCACATGACTCTGAGGCCCCTCTTTCACGGCGAAATTCACCACAATGTTCCGACCGGAGGAATCTTTTTTTGATGAGGGAGTTACCTCAACTTTTTCGAAACCGGCGCGAAGGTACATATCGCGAATTGAGTCAGCGTCCTGATCGACCAATTCATGGCTGAACTTGCCTCGGCTCTTCGGCCCCCCTGTCTTGGTTTTCAAGGAGGAGAGAAGCTCTTTGGTAGTAAAGTGATGCACACCCTCAAAGTCGACTGATGCCACTTTTTGCCTCTCTCCCCGATTGATGGTGTAGTTGATCTGGTAGGCATTGTCTGAAGGAACTTCAATAAGCTGGGCCTCCACCGAGGCGTCAAAAAACCCGAGACGTTCAAAATAGTCTGCAATGTTCCGTTTGCCCTCGTCGATGAGGTCCTGGTCGATGCTACCTTCCTCGTATATAGGAACCAATGGTCGTAGCTCCTTGCGCGAAATCTTGGCGCCAATCAGCTCGACATAGACAAAGGATCCGGCCTCTACATGCAAGGTCAGCTTCACCGAATTCGAGTCCGGAGAATAAGAGATATTCGCGAGCCGGATCGTAGCGTTGAAAAATCCGCGCCGTGAGTAAAGCCTGCGCAATCTTTCGAACCCTTTTTTTGTGGCTTCCAAGTCAAAAGGTTTTCCCAAACGGAGTTTCATCTCTTCCAAAATCTCTTTCCTCTCCAGAACTGCGGCACCTTCCAGGTTGATCTCGGCAATCGTTGCTCGCGGGCCTGCTTGCACCAGGAATTCGACGGTCGCTAGCCTCTTTTGGGAAAGAAATTGGACATTTGGAGTGATTCTGGCTTGATAATAGCCCGCATCGTTCAGGAGCTGGCTCACTTTCGCCTGCAACTCCCGAATAGCTGCAGCAGAATAGATTTCACCCAGAGGTAATTGAGCCAAACGGGAGAGGGAGGACCTTAGAACCATATCGCCGCCCAATCGAAAATCGGCGAAGAAAAAATTAGGCCGCAATTTGAACGTAATCGCAACCCCCTCGGGCACTTTTTCGGCATCGACCTCAATGTAAGAAAACTCTCGAGTTTCGTATAACGCTTTCAGGCTTTCCCGAATCGCACCCGGCCGAAGAATCGTACCAGGCACGACTGAAATGAGGCTCCGCAAGTGGCCAACATCAAAGAAGTCCTCGGAAACAAAACTGACACGGGCGACCAGTTGCCCAAAGTAGTCTTGACTCGCTGCTCTGAGACTGTGAAACAAGACCACAAGCCCAACCAGTCCGATCACGAGCCAAATCCTGAGGTGGAAGAAGGGAGGGAACACTGTGGAAGTCCTGGAAGCCGGGACGGGTTGAAGCGAAATGAGGGAACCTCCTTCTTTCGAGGTTAGGACCGATCCTTCTCCGGCTCTCTTGATGCTAGGATTTTACGTAGAGCCGCTGTGGTTGCCTGGCTGGTTACTGTCCACGTCGTTTTAGGGAGTTCCATCTTCCCTGATTTAATGGATTATCTCAAGACTTAAGTACCGAGAAGATCGGTCGAGCGGCACCATCTGAACCACACTCAATACGAATAACGCGTGGCCGCGTAGTTCTGTCGCGAAACCCGCTTTGTTCCTGCGCTTTGAGAAAGGAGCCTCAGGTGGGACAGGCGTCCGGTGCGCGCTGATCCAGTGTGCACAGGGCACGACAGAAACGAGCTGGAATTCGGACTCAGAGCGCCGGTTGAGTGGTGAATTTATTTGCTTTTGGATCGAACGCATTATATTATTTCTACTACTTAGTGGGCGCGAGCCCACTTTTTTGTTGTTCTTCGTTCGTTCAAGTACAACTTCCCCTGAAGGAACCCTCACGTTGTTTGACCTGGACAGAACAAGAAGCATCATTGAAAAAGTTGTATCGTCCGAGGGGGTAGAACTCGTTGAAGTTGAAATCAAGGGCAACTTGAATAATCGCGTGTTGCGTATTTATATCGACAAGCCGTCCGGGATTACTCACAAGGATTGTGAATTCATCAGTGATCAAGTGGGTACCCTGTTGGAAATTGAAGATGTCATTCCGGGGAGCTATACCCTGGAAGTATCTTCGCCTGGGTTGACGCGTAAGCTTACGAAAGCCTCCGATTTTTCGCGCTTTCGCGGTCGTCTCGTGAATGTACGGACTAGGATGCCAATTAACGGAATGAAAAATTTTCGCGGAACTCTTGTTGGCTTGGAAGGTGACACGGTGACAGTCGAACTCAAAAACACAGAGTCTGTGCAGATTCCGCTGGGGGCTATCTCCAGAGCGAATCTGGATATCGACTTTTAGATAACCGAGGAATTCCTCCGTGACGAACGTTCTTTACCAACAAATTGATCAGCTGAGCAAAGAGAAGGGGATTAATCCGGATCTTGTGGTCAGCGCGGTCGAGGATGCAGTTCTGGTCGCAACCCGTAAGTTCTATAAATCGAACGAGGACCTGAAATCGATTTTCAATAAAGATACCGGGCATGTAGAAGTCTATGCCATTAAGAAAGTGGTTGAGAATGTCACCAACCCCACCCGGGAGATCTCGCTCGAAAATGCGCAGAAGATCGATGCCGCGGCCGAACTGAATGGCGAAGTCAGAATCCAAAAACCGACCGACGTTTTGGGAAGAATTGCAGCCCAGACGGCCAAGCAGGTGATCTTGCAGAAGGTGCGCGAGGCCGAACGCGACAGCATCTTTGCCGAGTATAGCCAGAGGATCGGCGAAGTGGTCACCTGTGTAGTAAAGCGAGCCGAGGGTGGAGATATCATCGTCGATTTGGGAACGACAGAGGGGCGGCTGCCCAAGAGGGAACAGTCGCGCTTGGAAAGCTTTGCGACCGGGGATCGCATCCGGGTCGTGATTTCAAAGGTGGAAAAGACGACCAAGGGGCCACAGGTGGTTGTTTCCCGTACCGACCCCGCGCTCCTCGTAAAACTTTTTGAAATGGAAGTACCGGAAATCTACGACGGTACGGTGGTCATCAAGTCTGCTGCCCGCGACACGGGAGAGCGCGCTAAAGTAGCGGTCTTTTCCAAGGACAAAGACGTGGATCCGGTGGGAGCTTGTGTGGGAATGAAAGGCTCCCGGGTTCAGGCGATCATTCGAGAACTGCATGGAGAAAAGATCGACATCATTGCGTATTCAGAAGACCCGGCGAGTTTTGTTACCAATGCCCTCAGCCCTGCCAAGATTGGCCGTGCGTCCATCATCGACAGCCTGGAAAAGCAGATTGAGGTGATTGTGGAGTCTGACCAGCTCTCGCTGGCAATTGGAAAGAAGGGACAAAATGTTCGGTTAGCCGCCAAGCTGACCGGCTGGAAGATTGATATCAAGAGCGATGAGGAGAAGCGCGCCGAAATCGAAGACCAGATGGCTCAGATGGCGGCCAGAACGCCGCTGACTGAGCTGCCGGGTCTGTCCGAGAGCATCTTGCAAAAGCTCACGAACAGCGGCATTTCAACCATTGAGGAACTGGCTGACATGCCCGTGGCAGATCTAACTAACATCAAGGGAGTGGGGCCAAAGAGCGCCGAGAAGATCATCGCCTCTGTAAAGGATTATTACATGCAATTTGCAGAGGCTTCTGGCGCGGAAAGCCAGGACGAGAAAGGCGAGGCGCCGGCTGAGCAAGAAGCTCAAAGCGAGGCGCTGGCAGCTTCCCAGCAACAAAAGGAAGCGTTGGTGGATGAGACTGTGACAGCCGAAGAGGCTCAGTCATCTTCAGAGACCATTACGGAGCCTGATCATGAAATAAATAAAAAGACGAGCGAAGAGGAGCAGTAGCGGCTGGCCAGGATCGCGGTCGCCAGTCGTGCGGAGGATTCGTGGCAGACAAGAAAAGACTTTTCAAGTTAGCGGAAGAAATCAAGGTTGAAGCGCTCGAGATCATTGCGTATCTGAAGAGCGAAGGTGTGGAAGGAGTGTCGGCCGGCAGTTACATTGATGCGGAGAGAGTCCAGGATATCAAAGACCAGTTCTCCGGAAAGAAAGCCAAGCTGAAGAAGGCTGCTGCCAAGGCCGAAGCCAAAGCCAAAGCAGAGGGCAAACAAGATAAGTCGGCTGAGACCAAGCCTGAGGCTGACCAAGTGGCTGCGCCTAAGATAGCGCCGGTGCCTGTTTCGCAGGAGGTGAAAGTTCCTGAGGCTCCCAAACCTGCCGCGGTTGAGATTGCGGCGAAGCCGGCGGAAAAAGTTGAAGAGAAGGCAATTCCACCTTCCCCAAAAGAAATCCCCTCCACCCCTCCGCCGGTGAAGGCAGTTTCCGCCAAACCGCCCGAACCGGCTTTGCGTGCTCCAGAACCGGTAACCACGTCCAGGCCGGCCGAAAAAGCAACTCCATCAGTGGCGACTCCTCACCAACCCGCTGCTCCAGCCTTGCCAAGACCGCCTTTGAGTCCCGCTCCCTCCAGATTGGCGCCACTGGCCAAAGGGCCGACGACGCTTTCAAAGAAGCCGGTTGCCGGGTCTCCAACGGAAACCATTCGTCAGCATATCAGCTCGAAATTCGGGGAAATAAAGCCCCGTCCTCTACCACCTAGACCAGGATCCAGACCTACTGGGACTCCTGGTGGCCGAGTCTCGCCTGGGGGCGGTCTTTCTGCATTGCCCCCGAAGCCGCAGGTGACGCCGACGCGAGATCACCGGGGAATTGCCAGGCCGAGGACAGGTTACCGACAATACCCACAAGAAGGAAAGCAGGACAGGCGAACAGGATTCGACAGATCAGCTGGCCCGGTGATTGCTCGGCCGGCTCCCTTTCAGCCTCTTCCGATATCGAAGACGATTACATTGACTGAAGGAGTTTCCGTAAAGGAGTTGTCCGAAAAGCTGGACGTCAAAGCCAAAGATCTGATCAAGCGTTTGCTTGACAAAGGCATTTTTGCCACCATGAATCAAACCTTGGACGAAAGTTTGGCCATGGACCTGAGTCGTGATTTTGGCGCTGAAGCCTCCATCATCTCTTTCGAGGAAGATGCAGAATACGAGGCTATTTCCGAAGAAAAATCCGAGAACCTCACGCCCCGGCCACCGGTTGTCACCATCATGGGACATGTGGATCATGGCAAGACTTCACTGCTGGATGCAATTCGCGAAACTAACGTGACCTCTCAGGAAGCCGGCGGAATTACCCAGCACATCGGCGCCTACCAGGTGGAAAAGAATGGGCGTGTCATCACGTTCCTAGACACTCCAGGCCATGAAGCGTTCACGATGATGCGGGCTCGAGGAGCCAAAGTGACCGACGTTGTAGTTTTGGTTGTAGCAGCTGACGATGGCGTGATGCCGCAAACGTTGGAGGCCATCGCGCATGCTCGCGCCGCAAAGGTCCCCATGGTTGTGGCCATAAACAAAATCGACAAACCAAATGCTCAAATCGATCGAGTCAAGAAGACGCTCTCTGAAAACGGGCTTTTGGCGGAAGATTGGGGTGGAGATACAGTCACGGTCGAGGTTTCCGCCAAACAGAAAACCAACCTGGACTTGCTTTTGGAGATGATTCTGCTCGTTTCTGACATGCAGGGCCTTAAGGCGAATCCGCAGAGATCAGCCATGGGTACAATCCTGGAAGCCAAGCTCGACAAGGGGAGAGGTCCAGTGGCCACCGTGCTGGTGCAGAACGGGACGCTCGAGGTGGGGAATTCATTTATTGTGGGTGCAGTCACCGGCAAAGTGCGCGCCATGTTCAACCACGTTGGGGAATCGGTAAAGAAGGCGGGACCATCGACCCCTGTCGAAGTCCTGGGTCTGCAGGCGGTACCGCAGGCCGGTGATCTCTTCCAGGTGATGACCGACATTTCCAAGGTTAAGCAGATTGGAAACCTGCGCCAATTGAAGCTTCGCGAAAGCCAGTTGTCCAAAACGTCCCGATTGACGCTGGAACATTTGCACGAGCAACTCAAGGCGGGTGCCGTGAAGGAGCTACCGCTGATCCTGAAGGCCGATGTGCAGGGGTCGGTGGAGGTACTCTCCGACACTTTGGCCAAGCTCAGCAATGATAAGGTGAAAGTAAAGATCATTCACCGGGGCACCGGTGCCATCACGGAATATGACGTGTTGCTGGCCATGCTTTCCAATGCCATCGTGATTGGCTTTAACGTCCGGCCGGAAAAGAAAGCGGCGGAACTGGCCGAGCATGAGGGTGTCGATCTCCGCCTGCACACGATCATCTACAACATCACCGGCGAAATCAAGAGCGCCATGGTCGGCATGCTGGATCAGACTTTCAAGGAAGCTTACCAGGGCACTGCTGAAGTTCGCGAAACATTCAAGGTGCCGAAATTCGGGACTATCGCGGGCTGTTACATTTCCGACGGCAAGGTCACCCGGGGCTCTCAAGTGAGGCTGCTCCGAGACAACGTGGTTATTTACGAGGGCAAGATCGGCTCTCTCAGACGATTCAAAGACGATGCCTCAGAAGTGCGATCGGGTTTTGAATGTGGCATCGGTCTGGACAAGTTCAACGACATTAAGAATGGCGATGTGATTGAGGCTTTTGTCATGGAGAAGGTTGCCGCTGAGGTGGTGTGACGGCAAACCTATTGCCCCCCCTGTAGTCCCCCCTTGGAAAAGGGCGGACAAAAAGCCCCTCTGCTGAGGCCCCGCGGATGAACATTGGCCTGCTGACCCTCGACATTTTTCTTCCCGATTCGCATTCGCTCAAAGAGAAAAGAATGGTTTTGCGCAGCCTCAAAGACCGGCTGAGAAAATTCAACATTTCCATCTCCGAGTGCGACCATCAGGACCTTTGGCAGCGCGCAACACTGGGGATCGTCTCGATTTCATCCGACCATGGGGTTCTGGAAAGAACGCTCACGGCGGTTGTCGACGAATCTGAGAAAATTCTCAACGGCAGCTTGAGCCATTATCACATTGAATACCTATGAAGACTCAAGGTCGGCGTCCAGCCAGGGTGGGGGAAATGATTCGTATGGAGATTGGCGATCTGCTGGTTCGCGACCTGAAAGATCCTCGGATCGGCCTCACCACCGTGACGGCGGTCAGAATGAGTCCCGATTTGAAACAAGCCCGCGTCTATATCAGCGTGTTGGGAGGGACAGAAGAGCGGCAACGGACTCTGGCCGGTCTAAACAGCGCTGCGTCCCACATTCGGCACCTGATCGGGGAGCGGTTGCGTTTGCGCAACGCACCCGAGCTCAGCTTCTGTTATGACGAATCCATCGAATACGGCGCCAGAATTGAGGAGCTCATTCTCAAAGCCAAACAGCCTCCTGAACCGGCCGATGAGTAAGTCTTCGTTTTGACTCTGTTCCTCCTGCCTATCCCTGCCATTTTTCTGTATTGATCCAGAATCTCGACACGTCAATGAACTCCTCACCCAACAGAGAGATGAGTGGATTTTTGGTAATCGATAAGCCCCAAGGATTGACTTCACACGATGTTGTGCAAATGGTTCGGAGCCATTTGAGAATTCGCAGGGTAGGCCATCTCGGCACCTTGGATCCGCTGGCAACTGGCGTGTTGCC